>Ga0255763_1000865_pt1 | contig 32782 bp, 29 predicted proteins | sample 041ome_2_FD_179963 | JGI IMG/M metagenome (GOLD analysis project Ga0255763, IMG submission 179963) | Coastal salt marsh microbial communities from the Groves Creek Marsh, Skidaway Island, Georgia - 041406US metaG (version 2) | ecosystem: Environmental > Aquatic > Marine > Intertidal zone > Salt...
GTGGCAACAATCGAAAGGAGACTCCCGAGATATGTCCCTTGCGTCATGTCTCGGGGGATTTTTCGGTAGAAATCCATGCCCTTCGCTTTCGTGAGAATACCCATTATTGGTTTTGCTGGTGTCGTTGTTGTGTGTTCTCTGTCTGTGTGCGCGTGAGTGTCTGCGTCACGCTGGAATACCCCTCTATATCGATTTATGTCGCTCTCACGCGCTCTAGAAAAGTGTCACGATGCGATGATGGAATTGGAAAAAGAAACAAAATTTTCTCTCCATTTATTTTTAGGGTTTCAGTCAAAAAAAAATTAGGGGAAAAGGTCAAAACTGTGCATCCCTTCTTCACATAAAAAAAAACGCAAGCTCATCAGAACCTTCGTTTTTGCTATCCGAACGCGCGTTGAACATCTACGACACCCAATACCACCGAATTAAAAAGTAAATGAGAGAGGTTATTTCCATCCACATCGGCCAAGCCGGCGTCCAAACCGGTGCGTTTGTTTTTGTTCTCTTTTTTATTTCTTTTTTTTTACCTCGCATCTGTTGCATGTGTGATGAGAGATTCCCGGCTCGTCTCTGTTGACTTTTTTTTCTGTTCCTGGCTGACCTTTTCGCTTCTCCCCGGTCCGCTCCGAAAACGAATGACACAGGTAACTCGTGCTGGGAGCTTTACTGCTTAGAGGTGCGCTTCTTTTTCTCATCATCGCGACGCGGGTTTTTGATGCGAGGGTCATGGGAGGTCGCGTTTGCTTTCTTTCCCTCTCCTTTTTTTGTTTGTTTCTAAATTTGGGTATCTCGCGTGGAGGGTGCTTGTAAGACTGACTTTGACTTTTCTTCTTTTAATGTAAAACAAATAGCATGGCATCAACCCGGACGGGCAAATGCCCGCCGATAAAACCATCGGTGGTGGGGACGACGCGTTCAACACGTTCTTCTCCGAAACCGGCGCGGGAAAGCACGTCCCGAGATGCGTGTTCCTCGATCTCGAACCTACCGTCATCGACGAGGTGAGGACCGGAACCTACCGCCAATTGTTCCACCCAGAACAGTTGATTTCCGGGAAAGAGGACGCCGCGAACAACTTTGCCAGAGGCCATTATACCATTGGTAAAGAGATTGTTGATTTGGCGCTGGACAGAATTCGCAAGTTAGCGGATAACTGCACCGGTTTGCAAGGCTTTTTGGTGTTCAACGCCGTCGGCGGCGGGACCGGCTCTGGTCTCGGGTCGTTGCTTTTGGAACGTTTGTCCGTTGATTATGGAAAGAAATCCAAATTGGGCTTCACGATTTACCCGTCACCGCAGGTCTCCACGGCTGTCGTTGAGCCATATAACTCTGTTTTGAGCACGCACGCGTTGTTGGAGCACACCGACGTGGCGGTCATGTTGGACAACGAGGCGGTGTACGACATCTGCCGCAGGTCGTTGGACATCGAACGACCGACGTACACGAACTTGAACCGTTTGATCGCGCAAGTGATCTCGTCGTTAACTGCCAGTTTACGATTTGACGGTGCGTTGAACGTTGACGTGACGGAGTTCCAAACCAACCTGGTGCCGTATCCGAGAATTCACTTCATGTTGTCTTCGTACGCGCCGGTTATTTCCGCGGAAAAGGCCTACCACGAACAACTCTCGGTCGCTGAAATCACCAACTCTGCGTTCGAACCGTCCTCGATGATGGCCAAGTGCGATCCGAGACATGGTAAGTACATGGCGTGCTGTTTGATGTACAGAGGTGACGTCGTGCCGAAAGACGTCAACGCCGCCGTCGCTTCGATCAAGACGAAGAGAACTATTCAATTCGTCGATTGGTGCCCGACTGGCTTCAAGTGCGGTATCAACTACCAACCACCGACGGTTGTCCCAGGTGGTGACTTGGCGAAAGTGCAACGCGCCGTTTGCATGATTTCTAATTCTACCGCCATCGCGGAAGTCTTCTCCAGACTCGACCACAAGTTTGATTTGATGTACGCCAAAAGAGCGTTCGTCCATTGGTACGTCGGCGAAGGTATGGAGGAAGGCGAATTCTCCGAAGCACGAGAAGATTTGGCGGCTTTGGAGAAGGATTACGAAGAAGTCGGCGCGGAATCCGGTGAAGGCGAAGGTGAAATGGACGAAGAGTATTAAATTTGTTTTGCCCTTGATTTTTCCGATGAATGCGTTTTTCTCTTTCGAGATGTAAAGCGCGGTTGGTGGCGGCTCTCTCAATTTTAACTTTTACCTGTTGGAGGTACAACTCTATTTAAATTACATACAATACAAAGCAAATCTAAAACGCAAGGTTATTTTATTTACTGGTACTGGCATCGCCATCGTCTCCGCTACTATCGGGTTCCAGCCATTCTACGTTTTCAAAGAGAGCATCGTGGTCGCTTTCGCAAATGTCGTTCTTTCCAACCAGCTCTTTCACCACGATATCGTCGAACAAAACTTTCCCTTTTCGGTCTCGGTAAAGAACGTACACGTTGGCTTTCTGAACCGGTTTGCGGGGCGAAATTATGCCAACGCGTTTGTTCCACATTTTCAAAGCAGGGAAACCGAGAGTGTATCCATATGTAGACGTGCCGTCGGTGTGTTCGAGGTCGATGTAGACCCCGTAAGAGGACATTTTTGGTTTCGGGTAATTAAACGGATCCAAGCGGTGAAACTTCGAGGCTTCGTCGAAAATCGCTTTGCTCTTGGCAGAAACGTATATCGGCGTCGCGACTTTCGCGTCGTTGGATGCAAATTCAACAACTTGCCTCGCGCCCCGAGACTCACCAAATCCAGGGTTCTTAAGAACCAAGGCGCCGTACGTGCTAGAGTCGTCACCGCTACTGCTCTCGTCGTCGTACGTGTCACCTAAGCCGTGTCTCGATAACTTGTTCTTGACGTTGTTCGGGCTGCGCCAATCGAACCCTTTCTCGAAACCTATCCAGGCGTCCACGTACCCACCAGTTTCCGTTTCAAACCCTCCGTTTATTATTTTGTTATTGTTGTCGTTCCCTCTCGCGCTTTCATCGTCTTCGTTGTTCAATCGAGCACATAATAATCTCGATATCGCGTGGACTTTCAAACCCAGGCGATTGATCTCTTTCTTATGCATCGCTCGAGCATCTTCGAACGCGTTTCGATCATGTCTCGCGTATTTTAAGACGCTGCCTAATCCAACGCTCTCAACAATTTCGTTCGTTTCGTACGGGAGTAACGTTCTGGCTCGGTAATCGAAGCGTCGACTCTTTTTGGCCAGAGAACCAACCGAGTCGATTCTGTAGAAGAACGTCGGGAGCGGTACGACAGTAACACCTCGATGTTGACTATGCGAAGCGTCTTTTGCGCGCATGGAAAGCTTCACAAAGACTGCCCAGTCTTCGCCGGCGGCGTCGTTACCGGGAATATCATCCCATCCGCCGACAGCCTCCAATGATTTTCTATGAAAAAGTGCGTTTGCATCGCCGAAGCAGTCTTCGTAAACACCCAACGAGGTGGACGCCCCGAGAGGTATCCAGCCGCCGAGATCGAATTGATTACTTAGGGCCGGTTTCCTCAAATCGAGTTCGCTGGTACCGACGAAGTAGGCATTTCCGGGCGCAACAGCATCTGCCGCGGAGGCAAGAATGGCTGTGACGAGCGTTGATACTTGCGAAGTGCTCGATAAGTTGTCGTCGTCTGCAAACAAAACGTATTCACCGCGAGCGTTTTTCAAGCCAACATTTCTGGCACCGGAAAGCGAGGTTCCGCTTGAACCAAGACGAATGAGCTTGTATATATTCCTATGCGGATTCATTTCCGAGGATTTTTCGCGACTGGTGAGAAGATTTTCGATAGTGTTGAGCATTTCAGTCGTGTCTGGCGTTTTCCTCGAGCCGTTATCGACGACAATCAAATCCATTTTATCGTAATCTTGCGCCAGGTGTGAGGCGACGGCATCCATCAAATATTTCGGCCGGTCTTTGTGCACGACAACAACGGTGACGCGAGGAGATGGATGCCTCGAAGCAGGTGGGATCGGCAATAAAGCATTTTTCTTTCGTTTAATCGCTCTGTGCAATCCAATCCATTTCTTCTCGATGACATCGTCGTGCGATTTCGCAAACGGCGTCTTACTAGAAGCATCCGGGCGATAGACGCCACCGCCTTCGCCAACGCGACGATCATAAACGCGCAACATTGTTTCCACACAATCGTGCGCCGTATCGTCTCCGTAAGAAACGCGCGAACGAATGCTTTCGTCAAAAATCTTTGCGCGATCTAACGCCACGTTTGAGGCTAAAAACGGCACGTTCGCGGCGACGAGTTCCGCAACTTTCAAACTTTCTCGCGCATAGTATAAGGTCGAATTTTGCGATGGTGGGAAGATGACGACAATGGCGCCGCTACTTTTTGCGACGTCTCTGCTCGATTTGACCGACGCGTCATCGTTCGCGTAGCGTTCGAGCGTTTTACTGTAAAAATGTTCGTCCTCGTATTCTTCAATCGCGGAAGTATCGATCAGATCCCCTACGACTTCCTCGCTTCCGTACCCGGCAAGGAACGACGCGATGCGCTCCGTGCCTTTCATTTTATCACCCGCGTGACCGTGTACGCTAATATCGTCCAAATCGTATTCGGAATTTTCGCCTCGAAATTCAACCTCGAGCGGCTCCACGGAATTCCCTCCCACTGACGCGACGACGCTCGCTCTGCGTTTCTCCAACACGCGATCCAGAACGTCCAAAAAAGACGCCAAACCTTCACCTTCGTCGAAATTTCCCCAATAGGCGAACGATTTAACTTTTTTCCTCGTCAGCGGATTGTTGTTGTCGTTGTTGTTGTTAGCTCCCTCGCCTTCTTCCATCTTTTCCACTTTCGATCTCGTCAGTCTCGATTCCGGCGAGCTCGGCAATTTCAAAACCAGAGATCTCGCCGTATCGAACTGTTTCGTTTGAAGTCCGTCTGTTATTGCGTTACCTCCTATTCCTCTCGCTAATAATCCTCTTGGAAACGCAAAGTCGCCTCCTAACCCGTTCTTCATTCTTCGCGCTTCAAGTGTTGCTAAATTTTCGTTGTCGAAAATGAGCACATCGGCCGTCGCGAATACGACCGCTTCCATGTGCTCCCTCTCTAGCATGTCTCTGCTACTACTACTGCTACTGCTACTGCTGCTGCTACCACTACTACCACTGCTAAACGCTTTATTCATTGCATCCAATTCCGTTCGCGACGCGTCAACCCTGTGCGCAATAATCGGTACATCTTTCAACGCCACTCTCTCTCGTCTCGCCAACGCGCTGAAATGCGCTAAGCTCGGATTGAAAAAATGCGCCGCGTCGCACCTGCGCTCTGAAAACTTATCGCTCAAACGCACGAAAGCCGCGTGCGACCGCTTCACCGCATCGCTCCCATCTATAGAACTACTCCTGAGCACCTCGGTAACTAAAACGTCTTTACCTCTCCTCAGCGGCTCTCTCGATCCCATCGCCGCGTCGGACGGCGCGAACATCGCCCTTTGAAACGCGTCCGGATTAAAGTTGTTCTCGTTCTCCGAACCGACCGAGACGATCGCCGTAACTCGTCCGTACACTTCTTCACGCGCACTCGACAAAAACAAGCGCATCAAACCGGCAACTTTATGCGAGAGCGGGTGTTTCGTGTTCGCCACGCGTTCGTCTAGAAAGAAGCACAGATTTTGTTCCCTCGCGTTGTTCTTCTCGGCGCCGGAAGACGACGACGTTGGCTTTCCTTCCTCTTCGAACGAAAGTTTGAACCCTTTGACACTGAGAATCTCATCTCGCTTTTCTCGCCCTCTCTTCTCGTAATAACGATCGCTCTCTCCATCAGCGCTGTAGTTATTACTATTATTATTATTATTATTATTCGCGGAGAAGAAACCGAGCGTCGCTAAAAGCATCGCCAGGAGGAAAAGCAGCGACAAAAGTTTCCGCGATGATGATGTAACGACCAAATTGGAAGCGCTGCTCCAAAACCAAGACGTTTTTCTTCTGTTCTTTGACGGCGAGGCGGAGCGATACCGGGATGATTTTCTCGAGGTATCGCGGGCGAGAAATGGGTCGCGCCATCCACCAGTACCACCACCAGTGTTCGACGACGCGTGGTGGTGGTGGTCGCGACGGAACCGCGCCGGGGCGCCGTGCAGCATTTCTTTTTTTTATCTCACAAACAAAGATTAATAATGTGGAGAGGAGTTGATGTTTCTACTCGTAGGTGATTTTAAATTACACACCAGCTAAACTACTAATAAGCTTTTACATTAAAGTGCCGTTACAATTTCTCAACCACGCGCAACTTTGCGCTTCGACTTCTCGCGTTGATTTTAATCTCCTCCTCCGAAGCGGTGATTGGTTTTCGATTGATCATTTTGACTATTTTTGGAGGCGGCGCGCCGGCGCCGTTCTTCTCGTCGCCGTTTGCGACGTCCTCGGGCGAGAGGAACATCACTGCGCTTCTACCGACCGTCGGTTCTCGCGATTCCGGAACGCCGGCGAATTTTCGGAACTGTCTTTTTACTATGGCATCTTCTAAGGAGTGGAAGGTGATTATGGCTAAACGACCTCCCGGGTTGAGAACTTCGATGGCTTGCGGTATCACGCGTTCGATGACGCCGAGTTCGTCGTTGGTGGCTATTCGTACCGCTTGGAACGCGCGCGTCGCCGGGTGGATTTTTTCGCGCTTGCCCGGTGGGTTCCCTAAAGCTTTAACTAATTCCAAAGTCGTTTCGATTGGTTTCTCCAACCTTCGCTCGCACACGCGCTTCGCGAGAAGTTTCCAATGTCTTTCGCCGCCGTAATCTCGGAAGATCCGACCCAAGTCTTCCTCGGACCATCCGTTGACGACGTCGAACGCGGTCAACGATGACGACGATGACGCGCTCTCGTTACCACCACTCATCCGCATATCCAATGGACCATCGTGTTGGAACGAAAACCCTCTCTCTGCTCGATCTAAATGCATGGACGAAACCCCCAAATCTAACAAAATTGAATCCGCGCCGTCCACGCCCACCTCTCGCAACGCCGCGAGCAACTGATCAAAGTTGTTTCGCACAAAGTGTACCCGCGCGCTGCTGCCACCACCACCACCACCACCACCATTGCTATTATCAACAATACCTAAACTTTCCTCCACTCTCGGTCGCGCAATCTCAATCGCCGTCTCGTCCACGTCAAACCCGACGAATGTTTCCACCTCCTCTCTGTGCCGCTCTAAAATTTTCGAGGCGTGACCACCAGCCCCTAACGTCCCGTCGACGTGCGTCTTCATTTTGACCGGTTCAAACGCCCGCAAAACTTCGTCCAAAAGGACAGAAACGTGCCCGTGGTGCGCGTCTTCGATGTTTTGCCGTTGGGAAGAAGAAGAAGAGGAGGAAGAAAAAGTAACGGTCGTCGTTCGGTGTCGTCGATGATGATGCGTTAAATTCCGGCGAAGACGATGACGGCGCGTTAACGGTAATTTCAAAGAACACGGAGAAGAGGTGAAGGTCTTCGCGAACGACGCGGAGGAGGAAGGAGACGACGAGCGATAATGCGAGATCGTCGACGGCGGCAGCATTTTCGTTGGATCGGTGTTCTTATTCTTCTGATGACTAATAATCCGCGTTGTTGTGAGTAGTATCGCGCACTTCTTTTGCATCATTCGCGTGCCAAATTTTATGAAGTTTGTCTCTCTTACGTATGAGTTTAGGGCATTTTGTAGGCATAGTAGTGCTTTTTACCCACACGCGACGACGACGACGACGACGAAGAAGAAGAAGAAGAAGAAGAGGAAGAAGAAGAGGAAGAAGAAGAAGAAGAGGAGGAGAGGTTTCAACGCGACGAGAAGAAGAAGAAGCATCGCGCGCGCCCGCTGCTCGAGCGCTGCTTTTACGACGTTGTTGGCGATCGATGAGAGTTCTCGCATGTGATTTGGAATCGTATTTTTTTCGATTCAAAAAAGCGTTCTCACACACAAAAAAAAGGCGAAACAACTTTTCATCTTTATAACGATATTCAAAACAACGCGCGCGCACGAAACATCACATAATACCACATCAGAAAAGGAGAGAGAGAGAGAGAGAGAGAGAGAGAGAAATGCCACCAGCGCGACGACGCGGTACCACCAGTACTACCACCGCGAGAAGAAGCGTCGTCATCGCGAAGAAGAAGAAGAACGGGGAGAAGTCGATGGATGGAAGAAAATCCACGACGACGGTGACGTCGTCGTCGTTGAACGATTTGAAGATTGAAACGCCGACGGCGTCTTTTCAAAGGAAGCGAGGAAAGACGAGGAGGGATGTCGTCGTGAAGTCTTCGCCGACGACGACGCTCGAAGACGACGCGACGACGACGACGACGACGAAGCGGCGATTATCCTCCGCGCACGTCGTGGGTGATGACGACGAAGAAGAAGAAGATTACTCGAAGAAGAAGGAGGAAGAAAAGACCAGGAAAAAAATGAAGAAGACGCCAACGACGTCGACGGATGGAGAAGAAAAAGAAGAACTAGTAGTAGGAGGGTTGACGGAATACGAGAAAGAGAGAGAAATCAGGTTGCAAAAGAACCGCGAACGGATGGAAGCTCTGAACATTCGGCAGTTGGCGTCGGAGATGATGACGACTTCGAAACCCGTCGGCCCGTCGCAAAGAGGCTTGAGGAAAAAAGAGAAGAAACCGAAAGAGCCGGTCGTGTTGAGGAGAAGCGGGAGACGAACCGGAGCCGCCGCGGAGTTATCCGGTGGAATCGATCAAGAGAGAAGAGATGGTTCGATCGTTTTGGCGGATGGGAGGATGATTACGCAAGGGTCCGGCGGCGGAGAAGCGAGAGAAGAGAAAAAGAAGGGCACGGGCGAAGCGGTTATTTCGTTGACGGTGACCGCGAACGAAAAGACGAAAACGGTAAAGGTTGAACTGAGTTCGAAATTCATCTCAAAGTGCGAGAGCACGAAAGGAGACGACGAATCGGACGCGAAGTTCATCGAGTATCTTCGACAAACGACGATAGAAGTCGAGAGGACGACTCCGACGACGAGTTTGAAATCACTTTCGAGCGTGAAAAAATTAGATTTGCAAGAAGAAGACGTCGCCAAGTGCACCGAGAGAGCCGTGACGCACGCGGATTTTCACCCGTCCACGTCGGAAATCATCTTAGCTTCTGGCGATAAAGAAGGGAACGTTTCGTTGTGGAGAGTGGACGATGAGGACGAGGACACGCACGGCGTGTTTTGTTTCAAGCCGCACTCGCAATACGTCTCGCACGTGAAATTTGGTAACGGGAACGGCATCATTGGATCAAACTTACTCACGTGCGCGTACGACGGACACGTGTGGATGTTAGACAGCGAACGCGGAGAATTCGTAGAACTCTTCTCGGGCGCTGAACATGACATTGAATTCGCATCCATGGAAACCCACGTCGACGGCAACATCATCTACGGCGGCGATAACGACGGCATGTTGAACGTGATCGATTTACGAGCGAGTAAAAAGAAACTCATCTCTCAAGTCGCGCTCGGGGAGAAGAGAATCAACACGGTTTCTTTCAACGCGAACGATTTGAACTCCATCGCGACGTCTTCGGCCATGCGCAAAGGCGGCGGCGAAATTTGCGTCTGGGATTTAAGAAAGTTCGGTCCGAGTAGTAGCAGTAGTAATAAACAACAAAAGCCGGTCCACCAACTGCTCCACAAGAAGAGCACCCAAAGCGCGTATTGGAATCCGGACGGCAAACGTTTGCTGACCACGTGCTACGACGACTGCGTCCGCGTGTGGAACCCATCCGTCTCATCCTCGAAACCGGAAGTGTCCATTCGACACAACACGCAAACCGGTCGATGGGTGCTCCCGTTCCGCGCGAAATGGGTCGGCGACGACGGCGTCGCCGTCGGAAGCATGAAGAGAGAAGTCGAAATCTTCGACGCAAAAACCGGAAAGCGCAGTTTACGTTTGCACAGCCCAGAGTTGATGACGGCCATCCCTTCCCGAGTGGCGGTGCACCCGACCGCGAACGTCGTCGCGGGATGCACGAGTTCTGGAAGATGTCACGTCTACCGTTGTTAGTTTTTTCGTTGCGAAATAGATATGTATGCGCATAAAATATGAATCTCACACGCCTCCTGCGCTTCGTCGTTTTAAAAAAAAAAAAAAAGGATCAATCGAGCCTTTGGAAAGAAGGGAAGAGAGACCCAAATGGCGTTTTCTCTCCTTTGTTCTGGCGAACCACGAAATTTAGACACGTCGCGCGACGTGAACGAACGACGGCGCTTTTTCACCACCAAATTCACTTTTCATTCGTTCATTTCTTTTTTTTCCTTCGCTGAGAAAGAGGCGCTTTTGCGTTTGAATTTCCTCACAACAAACACTTTTCCCCACGCGTTGTTGCGCGCGTAAAGAGAGAGGTAACGAAGAGAGAAATTTATTCGGGGAGAGAGAAGAACAGCGAGAGGAAGAATGCGCACGTACGCGGTGAACTTTGTGAAAACGCCGTGCTCGACGTCCGAGAAGACGATTCAGCGGCAACAACAACTTTCTCCTTTTCTTGGAGGAAAAGCGGCTTTATCATCGCGAAGAGATATCGCCTCTTGGAGAGGCACGGGACTGCGAAAGAATGAGGACAACGGCAACAACAACCAGCGAGGGTCAATCTCAATCGTCCCTCGCGCGGATAACGGGGCGTATCCGCACACGTTGTCCACGGCGATTAAAGATCCGATCACCCCGCACGGACCTCGCTTTTACGAGTACGGTGGGTTTGACATCGACCCAGAGTTGCAACACAATCGCAAGGCGTACATAAACGAACGCATCGAAGTGGTGACGAAACATTTTCCGAACGCGATCGGGATGGATGATTTCTTGTTTCGCTCGGAAGTCATGCTGAGAAGATTCGGGTTTACCGCGGATAATAGCATCGCTTTGACGTCGTTGTGTAGAGACGAAATCACGTTTCCGCTCAAGACGGCTATTCACGACATTTTTGGGTACTCGCTGGACGTGGACGGTTTGGGCGGGGTAATTACCGCCGGTACGACCGGGTTGGGAGCGGGCTTTTCGCACGCTCCGATTGATTTTGCTACCGGGAGAGAGAGGTACGTTTTATTCGCGTTGCCGCACATCGCGATTGATGCGGAAGGGAAGATTGGATCGGTCATCCGTAGCGGTCGGGCGCAGCAGTCGTGCGCCTGCGGAGCTTTGATCAAAATGCAGCCGATGTTTAAGCAGTATAAAGATGGGACGTTGAAAAGAGAGAGCGAAGAGACGTGCTGGCACGACCCGTTAGATCCTGAGTTTTCTATCTTGATGAATAGAATGATGAAGGCTATAGATAAAGAGGATATTCCGGATAAAGGTTTGGGTCTCGTCGACGTGACAAAGTTGGCGAATAAAGTTATTCAAAGCGACATGGCGGATTTAATCGAAAAGACCGTCGACGTGGAGAAGGCGGATTACGCCGTCATTACAGGCATTCAAATTCACTCAACGAGAGTCGCGAATTCAAAGGTATGGCATCCGCACTTGGAGTTTATCGCGCCGACGAGCATGTACATTGTCAAAGACGGGATTAAACACACGATGGATATCATGGGCATCGACCCGCCGACTCCGAGGCAATTGTTCAAAATCGGAGCCGGGGAAGTTATTTACGAGTTGCCAAAACCTAAAGGAAGCAGTTGGTTTTAGATGAACAACTTTAATACATATTTATATCATACATCATTTGTTGGTTTGATTTGAATCTCGTTCCTACATCTACATTCTAAATTTCTTTCTTAACCGGCGAGTAACGAAAGCAAACCACCGCCCATGCTCTGCGCGCCCTCCATAGCGTGCGTGTACCAATTCAACATGATTGTTTTCCGTGCACCCTTTGATTTACCCACGACTTTTTCCACGGAATGGAACGAGGATCGCGTCACTGGAAACGCGTACGCGCTATTCGCGAGAAACGCCATTTTTTTTTCGCACGGCGCCGATCCGTCGATTTTATCTCTCCTCCTGTGTTGCTCCGGCGTGTGCAAACACGTCCCGTACGTATACACCGAACTTTCCTCGTTCGCATCTTGCGGCAAATACAACTGAAACGTCAATATCTTCTTCCTGTTATCCGGATGCGTTCCTATGCTGAAACCTCCGGCGTCGCTTTGCACCCGAAAATCTCGCGAAACCGGTTTCTTACTAATCTTAAACTTCATGAACAGCGCCAATTTCACGCTCGGCGAGTACAACGCCTTCGTCGCTCTCTCCCACACCTTCTTCGCTCGCAAAACCTTACTCCATTTCTTTTCGTCTCTCAGTTTCAAAATGTCAAACGCGGAACACTTGTACCGCTTATCCGCGTCTCTCCTACCGACTTGTCCCGCGTTTGCTCGCTGGTCTTTCATCAACGCGTACGCTGGGGGAAAATAAGCGTTGATATCATCGTATAAATCCTGCGGCAAAATGTTACAAAAATACGCCGACTTAAACGGGTCTCGGTTTAAGCTCGATTCGTGTATGGCGTCTACGATGTGCTTCGCGTCCTTCTTCGGGTCGAATTGATACACCAGAGAGGAAGAATCTTTAAATCCCGATGAAAAACTTTTCTCCGCGTAAAGAAGAGAAGAAGACGAAGAAGAACCAGAGCGATTGCAGCGAATGAAATACTCGTCCGGGTTCGAAACCGTTTCCGGTGCGTATTCTCGCGCCAATTCTGGGTCGTAATATCGATCTCTCGCTTTCACGCGCGCTTTTCTTCGCGGCCGTTCTGATTCCGTTACTCCTAATCCATTCGCTTCTTCTTCTTCGAGAGGAGCATTGTTTCCAACAACAACATCGGAAACAACAGCATCGTCACCGCGTGGTTCGCCGCCGAGACCGAAGAAACTTCTTCCGTCGTCGTAAAATAAACTCAGCGCCGCGACTGCGGCCATCAGGGATAAAACGACGGCTCTCGCCGCGTTTCGTCGGCTCGTCGGTGCGTGCATATGTTACAAGTGAAGAAAATTTGTCTCAGATTTTTCCCCACAGAAAAGCAGCTTTTTAAGATACAAAAAATATAACAACGCACGATATGAACTCGAACCGATGACTACTCGCGCCAAAACTACCGAAAACAACGACGGCGACCACGAGCGAACCCGCAAAAAGATAGCCACCTACCTCTCGCAGCACGTGCAGCAATCTTCGCCTCTTCCGAAGGATAACTCGCAGAGAAAGTTGCAATCGAAATTGGACGCGCTGTTGCTCAAACTCCGTCGGGAAGAAAACGAAGAGGACGGAAAGTTCGTCGTGGAAACGCTCACGGAGACCGCGCTGACGTTGCAAGAGCAAGCGGAACAGTATAGCAACGCACTCAATAGTAATAGCGAGGAAGAGGAGGAGAATAGGAACATTTGCGAAGGGTTGCACGTGAAAGCGTGCAAAGCGTACGAGTTTGCCTCGAAATGGAAGGAGGAATGTGCGTGTGTTCTGTCGCGTTCTGTTTCGCGATTTTTGAGCGTCCACGATTGGTTTCTCTGACTGACTTTTCTCTCTCTCTCTTTTTCTATCCATGTGTGTGTGTGTGTGTTTATAACGAAAACGCATCGTAACAGATACCGTGTACTATAACTGGGCGATTGCGATCGGCGACCGCGCGCGCTTGTTGGAACCGAGACGGCCGGAGGAAGCGGCGGCGCTGTGGCGAGAGGCGTGCGAGAAGTACGAGAAAGCGGTGGAGGTTGGGATGGCGCGTTCGTATATAGGAAGTGGGAGAGGAGGAGAAACGATAGAAAAAGAAGGAGATAGATTGAGCGAGAGAGTGACACCGATGAGCATATCGAGAGCGCTGAATAATCACGGGTTGGCGTTGCGACAGAGAGCGATGTTAGCGGCGGAGACGGAGGAGTCCACGAGTAGTAGCGACGAGAGCAAAACGAGATTTTTGAGCGAAGCGATTCTTAAGTTTCGAAGAGCAATTCGCATTTCGCCAGATTTTCATCGAGCGGCGTATAATTTAGGTACGGTTGAGTTTGCTCGCGGTAAGAGCGAATACGCCGCGGTGTACGTTTTCTCGGCGTTGGCGATGGTGACTTCTTCGTTGCCGTCTTCGTCGGAAACGAAAAATGCAAAAACGGTATACTCGCAAAGCGCGCAATTGGTAGAAACCGCGTTGCCGGACACGCAATGCGGCGACGATTCGCTCTTCGCCGGCAACGTATGGTTTGCCGGTGGCGTGGGAAAAGGCAAGGAGAGACGAACGACGATAACCGATTTCGATTGGGCGCGACGGCGCTTCGCCGTGTGCGTCTCTGCTTTCAAAACGGTCGATTCCGCGCAAACCTTTCGCATCAAGAGTGAATCCGGAGATTACGTACCATCACGAAACGACGCGTGGGGGAATAGTGCATCGTCCGCTGAATCTCCTCCGAATCATTTCTTCAACGTCAATCTCCCGATGCTCTCGGTGGAGTCGTGCCAACCAATCTCGGACATTTCTCGTCCGCCAAACTGTTTCGTTTTCCTCCTCTCCGTCCGCGAAGAAGACTCGACACAAGAGAAAGAAAACGACGCGTCGTCCGCGACTCCAACAACAACAACAACAACATCTTCACCCGCCGAAGAAGAAAAAATCCGCCACTACCGCTTCGCCTGCGAAACCGAAGCCGAGCGAGACGCTTGGGTCGACGCGATCGCGCTCCTCGCCTCCTTGGCTAAGCGAGGTAAATCCGAATCGCTGCGCTCCGTCTTATTGGGCGTGAAAAGTAAGCGCAAGAAACGCGTCGCGTTCGCCGAATAATAAGAATTATATAGAAGAGAACGAAACCACTTTTTTTGTTGTAAAGCGCTCGCGGTATATATACTTATACGTACTCTTTCCATGTGTACTTTTTTTGGATTTCTGTTCGATTTTGATTTCAAAATCCGTCGACCCCCAAAAAGCAGCCACGTCTGAGGTTTTTCAATTTTCCCCATTATTTCCCCGCACAAACAACAAAAAGAGAGAAGAGGTATATATATGCGAGGCGCGACGATGGAACGACAAGAACAAGAGCCAGGCTCGATTAAGAAGAAACAGGGCGCGTTGTCGTCCGCGTTGACGGCATCTTTGAAGGCGCCGCCGCCGTCTTCTTCGGCGACGACGACGAACGCGCAGGGCGAAGAGAAGAGCGATTTTGGCGTTGCGGGTGCCACCGATGCGCGTCAACAACAACAACAACGACGACGGGGAGGAGGAGGAGGAGGAGAGAACGAAACGATGGGTGGAGGAGGCATTCCGATTCACAGGCGGACGAACAATTACGGCGATTCCGCTCGAGGCAGACACGGACGAGAATATTTCGACGACGACGAAAACGGGAAGAGCATAGGGAGGCAGCACGGAAGTTTCAACTACATCGAAAAGTTCGCGGACGTGAACGATATCGAAGCGATGGGGTCACCGAGCGCGGCGAAAGCGATGAGTAGAGATTATAATAGTTATTTTAGAAGGCAGAATAGTGGAGGGGGCTTCGGGACGAGCGTTGAGAATCATCAGAGCACTTCGGTAGGCGCTCGAACGATACCGCAAGTGCACGTGTACGCCGAGACGAACGCGATTCCTATTTCGCGGTCGTTTGAGAATTTAGAGGTTGGAACAATGTGCGGGTCGCCGCATGGCACTAGTGTTGGTGGACAACCTAGTTCGCCGGTTATCGTGGTGCACACAAGAGAAATGGACGAGGACGCCGGGAACGTCGGGTTGGCGGGAGGACGCAATCGATCGAGAAGTTTCTCGTCTTTGCTGTTGTTGGAAGCGCAAGAGATTCGAGCGGGGAGCGTTGGGAACAGTCCGAGACAGAGTCGGTTGAACGAAGCGTAACTTGACGTTTGCTTGTATTATTCTTGCGGAATTCGATTTTGTATTTGTATATTGTTATTATTTATTTAGATGTTGCTAATAAGCCCGTCATAACTTTTAATCGAGCCTGAACGGCGGCTAACTGTTCGCTCAACTCCTTCGCTTCCGCTTGCGCTTTTTCCACCACATCTGGACGCGCTTTGCTCAAGAACGCCTCCGAACTCAAACGTCCATTCAAACCGTTCAAATCTTTCTCCAACTTTTCGGCTTGCTTTTTTAACCGTTTGGATTCCTTCGCTGGATCGGCTAAGCCGGCTAAGGATAAGAACACTTCCACACCATCGGCGACGATGGCGTTGACGTAATCGGACGGGTTTTGTTCGCAATCGGCCGGTGCCGAGGATGCAACCGTAGTCGACGCCGGGTCTAACCGCGCCAACGAGCATAAAACGGCCACTTCGCTTTGCAAATCGGATAGCAACGCCGAGGAATCCTTAATGACAATCGTGCAATTTTCTATTTTCTTCGCCGGTTCGACGTTATATTCCGCTCGAGCGTTTCGAATTTTCGTGACGACACTTCTTAACGTTTCGTAAGATTGCTCTGCGGCGTCGTCCTTCTTCTGTTCGGTTTCCGGCCACGATTGCGAAATCAACAAATCACCCGAATGCGGCAGCGCCTGCCAAATCTCTTCAGTGACGTACGGCACGAACGGATGTAACAGTCTCAAAATGCTGTCGCACGCGTATAAAGTTACCGCCAACGCGCGCTTCTTCCCTTCTGGATCTTCTTTGTCGTTGAATTTAGTTTTAATAGACTCGATGAACCAATCCGCGAAATCGTCGTAGAAGAACCCGTAGGCGCTTCGTCCGGCAATACCGAAATCATACTTATCCAAAGATTTCGTAACTTGATCGACGGTTTGGTGCAATTTGGAGATTATCCATCGCTCGGAAAGCGATAAGGACGAAGTATCTGACGAGACAATCGTTTCGGACATCTTTTGAATCTCTACGCGCTCGTCGTCGCTCAAATCTTCCATGGCGAAGAGGACGAATTTACCGGCGTTCCAAACTTTGTTCGTGAAATTTCTGTTGCTCTTCAATCGTTCCAAACTTAAGTTCAAGTCTTGTCCGGGACTCGTACCAGTGGCCAAAGTGAAACGCAAAGCGTCGCATCCGACATCGCCGATGACACCCAACGGATCGACGACGTTCCCTAACGATTTCGACATCTTTCTTCCTTGCTCGTCTCGAACTAAACCGTGTAAATACACCGTGTGAAACGGCAACTTACCAGTCATGCCGTAGGACATCATGATCATTCTCGCCACCCAAAAGAACAGAATATCGTGGCCGGTTTCCAACACGGACCCAGGAAAATACTTTCTGAAATCTGGAGCGTTTTCATCTGGCCAACCCATGGTTGAAAACGGCCACAGACCGCTCGAAAACCACGTGTCCAACACGTCTTCATCTCGGTACAAAATAATTTCCTCGCCGTATTTCGCCTCGGCTTTAGCTCGCGCGTCTTTGTCGTTCTTTGCCACGACGTACTTCTTCGACGCGCCTTTACCTTCGCCTTTCTTTGCATTTTGTAAATCTTCTATGCTATCGTGAACGTACCACACCGGAATGCGATGGCCCCACCACAACTGTCTGGAGATGCACCAATCCTTGCAATCGCTCAACCAGGTCTCGTAAACTTTCTCGAAACGTTTCGGGACAATCGTCAATTCGCCCGTTTTCAACGCGTTCAACGCTGGCGTAGACATGGTTTCCATCTTACAAAACCACTGCTCGGAGACCATGGGTTCGATGACCTCGCCGCCTCTTTGCGATCGCGGCACTCTCGTTTCGTAATCTTCCTTTTTGATCGCCAAGCCGTCTTTTTCTAAATCTTCCCAGATTTTAGTGCGACATTCGGCGCGGTCTAAACCAGCGTAAGCTTGCGCGTTCGCGTTCATCGTCCCGTCTTTATTCATGATGTTTATAAATTCCAAATCGCGCTTTTTACCCATTTCGTAATCGTTCGGGTCGTGCGCCGGCGTGATTTTCAAAGCGCCCGTACCGAATTCCATGTCGACGTATTCGTCCGCGATGACAGGAATTTTCCTGCCGTTCGTTCCAGGAACGACGCAAAATTTGCCAACAAAATCCTTATATCTCGGATCCTCCGGGTGCACGGCGACGGCGGTATCCCCGACGATCGTTTCCGGTCTCGTCGTGGCCACCGGTAAAAACTTTGTGTTATCCTCCTCGTATCCTTCCAACGGGTACTTGAAGTGAAACAAGAACCCAGGCTCATCGCTATACTCCACCTCTAAATCTGACACCGCCGTTTGTAACTTTGGCGCCCAGTTCACCATGTACGATCCTCTGTAAATTAATCCTTGTTCGTGTAATCTACTGAATGCCTCTAAAACGCCTTCGCTCAAGTTTTCGTCCAATGTGAATCGCTCGCGACTCCAATCGCAACTCGCCCCTAATCGTTTAATCTGATTTTGAATCCTATCCCCGTACTCTTTCTTCCATTTCCACGTTCTCTTCTCGAACTCTTCTCTCCCAACGCCAATTCTCGACAGGCCTTCGCTTTCCAATTGCCTTTCCACGACCAACTGCGTCGCGATCCCCGCGTGGTCCGTGCCCGGCAACCACAACGTCGGATGTCCTCGCATCCGCATCGATCGACTCATCACGTCTTGAATAGTCACAAACATCGCGTGGCCCATGTGCAGCGCACCAGTCACGTTCGGAGGCGGCATCGGAATCGTAAACGGTTCTTTGTCATCGTTCGGTTTCGGCTTAAACGCGCCGGATTGTTCCCATCTTTTGTATAAAGGTTCTTCCACGTCCGTGTGCTCGAAATTCTTCGGCAAATCGCCGTGTTTCTTTCCCGGCGACACCGCGGAAGCGGTGGTCGTCAGCGCTCTTCGGTGCATCGAAGAACCGGCGCGAGCGATGAAGCTCCGGGGAGTCGCTCGCGTCGTCGTCGTTATCGTCGCCGCGTTGTTATCATTTTGTCGACGAAGATAATTCGATGACGACGAAGATGCGCTTTTTGTCGTCGTCGCCGCACCGATTCGCGAAAAAAACGCGCCGCGCGTGCTACTCATCGCCTTCCGCATCGTTCGAACGCCTCGTCGCGAAGAAGAAGAAGAAGAAGAAGAACCGACGATGATGCCTTCCGCTCTGTTGTTTATAACGACCGCAGCGTTCGGCGTCATGCAAGTTCTTTTGTTTATCTATATGTGTACACAAAAGTACTTTTAAGTTTGGGATAGATATAAGAAATATATGAGGAAAGAAAGAGTCGAGGAAAAAAAAGTGCGTACGTACGTAAACAGCGCCTGATCGAGTCACATGCATCCACCTCGCGACCGATTGGAGAGATGAGACCCTCGCTTCAGGTTTTTACGAGGGGGACTCTCGTACAAAAAAAAATTTATTCACAAAATGTTGTTGTTTTGGACGTTTTTTCTAAATCTGTGCGCGTATTTGTTACTTTAGAGAGCGCACGCGAGAAAGAAAGAGATGAGGTAAATCGGCTCAGCCTACAGATTTTTCTGTAATCATAGTCAGTTCAGAATGATATGAAGAAAGACTTTTTTTAACATCATCGCCGATCCCTCTTTCTTCGTGCGCGCGCACGCAACATCCCGCGTATTTTTTGTTGTTATCTTTATCGTCCGTCTTCTTTTTCTTCTCCTTCGACGACGGAGGACGACGGCGCCGGCGCGAGGCCCAAGGCAACGTCTAAGTTCTCTATCGGATCGTACCCGAGGAGAATGGAAGCGAGATTTTTCCTGATGACGTCGTCCGCGATCGTCCCCGGCCCATCGATCTCGAAGAGCGCTCGAATCGCGTCTCGCAAGGCGTCTTTTTGCGCGTCGTCCAAGACGCCGTCGCCGTCGAACGGTAAGAGCACCGTGTCGATGACGTGGATTATGCCGTTACAAGCGATCAAATCCGGTTTGATTATGGTACCTTCCGAACCGAGCGCTCGAACGGTGGTATTTTCCGGGTACGCCTCGATTTTCAAAGGCATGACCTCACCGAGAGCGTCTCTCAAGAATCGATACGGCCCTTCCAACGCTCTCAACTCTGCTTCCGTCAAGTTCGACTCGGGAACCGCGTGGTGCGCGATCAAGCGCGCCTCGTACTCGTCTTCGCCCCATAGTTTCGAGACGAACTCTTCAAATTGGTCGTATCCGGACCATCTTCAATGAAATGAGAGAGGAACGGCTCAGTGTACTAAAACACTCGCCGCGAGAGGAGAAAACGAGACGGAAGAAAAACGCGCGGAAGAACAGATCGAGTCGGCTCAGTATATGGTGATCTTCAGAAGCACGTGAATTACCTCAGTTCCGGAAAATGGACTGATAGTTTTAACATCACCGCCGACGTTCGCGCGACGCAAAGAGAGAGAAAGAGAAACAAAAAAATCGAGAGACTCGCTCACTCCACCAGATCTTGAATAGCTTCATCGCTCGGTGCAAAAACCGTGTCGTATCTCGAATACTGCTTCAGCGCGTTCACGACTTTCGGATACCGCAAACTGACGTTAAAAAACCTCGACAATTCCGGCGTCGACTGCAGCACGTCAAACATCGTGTCGTTTTTCTCGCACGAAGACGACCCGATCGATTCGATCAAGTTTTGTCGCGCCTCTCGAAGACTCCGATCGGAGTCTGAGTCTTCTTCTTCTTCTTGGAGAAGTTTTCGACGACCGTACGCGTTGTACGCCAAGCGGCTCGAAAACCGAACCCCAGACGGTCTTTTCGAACCGCTCGTTCTGGAGTACGATCCGTACAGTTTCGCCTCGAGCGGTCGAGGGTTGAAGAAGAAGAAGAGGAACGAAAGCTGGAAGAGGAGGAGCAGATGATGTCGATGCGCGCGCATTGTTGTTTCAAGTTTTTGTGTGTGGGGAAAATTCGTATCTTTTAGATACAAAAAATACTCGCGCGAAAACAAGTCGCCAAAAACTGCGCGCGCGGCGGCGAGGGGATCATCATGACGACGACGACGACGACGACCGCGAACGTCTTCCAAAATCACTCGCCGCGTTGCCGCCATCATCGTCGCGCGATGGTGTCGACGACGACGAGAAGAAGAAAGAACGACGACGATAAGAGCAGCTTTGAAGCGCGTTTTGTTTGCGCGAAGAAAACAGCCGAGCTGGACGTGGCGACTGGCGTTGGGATTGAAAAACTCAGATCTGGAAAAGCGACGACGACGACGACGACGATCGCGTCTCCTCCTTTTCCTCGTCGTCTCCCTCCGCATTACCCGTCGGAGTATACGCCGGGAACGGCTGTAGTTGGAGGCGTTTTCCTGGCGACGAGTTTAGCGACGAAATATCTCACCACCGGGGAGGCCATCGGGGTCTCTGGTTTGCACAGACATTTGAGACGACCGGCATTTTTGCTCGGTTTGTTAGTCGGGACGCACGCGCTCTTGAACGCGTTAGAGTTGACTTATTTGCTACCAGACGGAGGGTTTGAATCGGCAAATAATCCAGTGCGTTTGGCTATGGCTGGATTGTTCGTTGGCGTAGGATCTGCGTGCGCTGGTGGATGCACATCCGGGCACGCGTTATCGGGGATCGCGCGACTCTCGAAGAGAAGTTTGGTCGCCGCGAGTATTTTCTTGATCGTCGGCGCAGTTACCGCGAGCGTTTTCGATACCGCGGGCGCGATGAGTGTGATGCTGATGCACTCTGGAGAAAGGACGTGGACTTTGGATCTTTTCTTTGAGAGAATGTTTTACAACGCGGATATTATCGTTCCCTGGGTTGCGACGGTGAGTCACGCCGTATTCGTTACGGTCAAGTCGGCGTTGAAGTTCGTTTTCATCGCGTTTCCAGTTGCATCGATCATCGTCGGCATTTACACGTATTACAGATATATCAGTGGCGATGATTCGTGGGAGGAAAGTTTTCAACGCTTAAAGACGATAAGAGAGACAGAAACGCCAAAAGAGAAGCAACAACGCATTTACGATACGTACTATCAAGAGAAAGAAGGAGAAGAACCAACTCCTGTTTCTGATGTCATATCACGTGGGGCTTTTATTTTGTGCACTCTCGCGTGCGGGTTCTTTTCAATTGCGGCCGCAGAAGCTGAAAGTGCCTTCCACACGTCTAAGCTACTCTTGATTTGGCTCTCTAGTTTAGCGTTTTATGCCATCGTTACATTCGTAGGCATTCGCGGGAAAAATAAAAGACTTCGCGCATGGACGAAATCACTCGCAAACGCGGTTTCGGGATCATTGTTCGGACTTGCGCTCTGCGTTGCTGGAATGGTTGATCCCGCGAAAGTATCCGCATTTCTTTCGGTGAACAAAAAAACGTTCGACCCGAGCTTAGCCATCTTTCTTTTCGTCGCGTTGGCTTTCGCTATACCAATTTTTGCCTACATAAAAGGTTGGAAAACATGGAATAGCTCGGAGAATAAGTACCAAGACGCAGGCTTGAGCATGAAGCGCTCGTTCTTCGGAGACGAGCTCGCGCAGCCGGATAAACCAAACGATCCCTTCAATTGGAGAATTTTAGTGGGTGCTTCGATCTTTGGGCTGGGTTGGGGTCTCGCCGCGTTGTGCCCAGGTCCGATGTATGTCAATTTTTCTGCAGCCGTATTTGACGGTTCTCTCCGATTCGATAAGGGTATTGGTCTCTTTTTTACGAGCTTTCTCGCCGGCCAAACACTCTTTCGAATTTCCGCACGCGTGTTAAATATCGATGGTAAGATAAGCTCGACGATTGTTCTGGGAGAAAATAAGGAAACGCTCGCGCGTTTGAATAAGGCGAACTCACTCGAAGAGCTTCGCGTTTTGCTCTCGAAAGCGCTCGGGAGCTCCGAAGATGGCATGCAAACATTGAAGTATTCCGAGGGCGATCGCTCCGTCGTCCCTCTCACTAGCGACGACGACGTGCTTGTGATGTATGCAACTTGGGAGTCCCAGAAGACTTCAAGAGATCGCAACGCGCGTCTCAAGATTTTTGTGGACGAGAGCGATGAGAAGAAAGAAGGAGAGACTCAGTCGCCTTCCGAAGAGGCGAAGCGCATGGCGCCGCACGGCGCCGCCGAGAAGAAGTAATAAAAGTTGTCCTTGTGATAGTTCTAATCAATAAAATGGAGTTTACATACATTGTTTTACATTACATAGATCTTAATTATGGTAGTATTTTCTAGTGTAGGTAGTTATTAGTTTATTAGCTCGCTCGCTCAAAATACGAGGTAGGAGTCGTCGAGCTCCACGCTCAAATCATTCAAATCCACGTTATCCGGCAAATTGGTGAGAGACAAAATTTCCTCGTCGTCGTCACCAAAAGTGTCCGCGTTAAACAGAGGATGCTCGTTCGCAACCGTTGTCGGAGAATCGTTACTGGATCCACCATTCGCATTCGCTGAATCAGCTGCAATTGCCCTGTTAATCTTCTCGATCTCGTGCGCGCGCAGTAAATCCTTGAGCGAATTTGATTTCGTGAGTTTCAAACCGAGCGGCAACTGTGGCGCCGGGCCACCTCCGGCGGCAAAGTTTTGTTGTCCACCTTGCTGATACAATGCAGGCGAACTTCCACTTCCGTTTGGATTTTGGTAGTGTAAATGCGAACCGTGATGCTGCTGTTGTTGATGCGGATGATATGGATGCGCTCTGTGTACCGGGGACCCGTTTAATCCAGTCGTCGTTGGAAACTGCGGCATCGACTCAACGCGATGGAGTTGACCTTGCTGCTGATGCTGTTGCGGATACTGCTGATACTGCTGCATGTGAGGAGGCACGTGGTGGTATTGCTGTTGTTGATGTTGCTGCTGATACTGAACGTGCTGCTGCTGTTGCTGAGGAGGGTGTTGGTAATACACGACGCGTCCGGTTTGATCAATATAAGATCCGTGTTGTGGTTGTGGTTGTTGATGATGTTGATGATAATAATACTGATGATGATGATGATGATCACCCGATCCCGGTGCTGGGAGGATGTGTGTCGGTTTAACGGCCAGAGGTCGCTGCTGTACCTTTGACTTCGACATTTTCGAGCGTTGCGCTTTCGGCAAGATACCCACGTGTTGTTGTAAAGAGGGCATGCGAGCCATTGGATTGTCCGGCTGCGTCGGTTGCTGCTGTTGTTGAGGTTGTTGAGCTTGTTGTGGTTGTGGTTGTTGTGGCTGCAGCTGCTGTTGCGGCTGTTGATACTGGACGTGTTGTTGTTGCTGCTGCGGCTGTTGCTGCTGCTGCGGCTGTTGATGGTACTGCTGTGGCTGTTGGTACTGAACATGGTGCTGCGGTTGCTGCTGCTGCTGCTGCTGCTGCTGTTGCGGTTGCTGCTGGTACTGTGGCTGCATCGATTGTTGTTGCTGATGATGATGATGGTGTTGCTGATGCTGATACAGATGCTGCGGTTGTTGTTGTTGTTGTTGTTGTTGTTGTTGTTGTTGTTGTTGCAGCTGCTGCGGTTGCAGCGGAACTAACTGATCAATTCGATGGAGATGATCGAAAGACGTGCTAAGTTGGGCGTTCGACGCTGCCACGCTCCATCCTCTGTTCCCAAACTTTCGTTGCGATCGTTTACCTTTCGTCTTTGACGGCACCTTAACAACCGCTCCGCTAAATTCAGTGCTAATGTTGTTACCGGCACCATCGGCTTTGTTGATGGCCTCTTCACTCCCCGATGCCTTCAGCGGCATCATGGTATCTTCGCTCGAGTCATCGGAACCGTTGTGTCTGTTCGGTTCTGCCCTCATCGTCGTTGGTCCTAAAATCCTCTTGTTACACGGCATGATTCCCGATCGCTTGAGAACTTCTGCCATTTTCACGTTTCCGGATTCTTTCAACATGTTTCGCACGCAGTGTTGCCACAAATTCGCCGAGTTTTGTCGAGCTAAAGGAATACGAATCACGTCGCACACGCCCTCACGGATGGCGCGAATAACAACGTCTTCTTCCTGTTGCTTCGTCGCAGAGTCTTCACTATTGTTGTTATCGTTGCTACTGTTTTCATTTTCGTCGTTGGTGGTGGCGGTGACGTTGGCGGCGACGTTGGCGGTAGTTATTTCGGCGTTGTTGTTGTTGTCGTTGTTGTTGTCGTTATCGGATTGCGAACCGGCGTTATTAGTATTATTACTGTTATCCCCATCCTCCGCCACCTTCGCTGCAGGAGAGGACGTCGACGTCAAATGAATCGCTTCCAAACGAACCACGGCGTTTCCTTCCTCCTTTGCAGCTATCGCTTTCGCTTCTTTTTCCGCCTCGTCCGCTTCTTCGTCTCTTTGCATGAGCACTACCGGAACTTTCGCACACAATTTCCTCAAAGTCGTCTTGATTTTTGCTTTCTTCTTCTCGATGTTCGTCGTGCTCCCACCGCCGCTGTTATCGGACCGCGGAGGACTCTTATCACTTCCCTCGTCGTCCTCGTTCGCTTCTTCGTTACCGTTCAAAACTTTCTTTTCCTCCTTCTTCACGTCCGCGTTCCCGTCCGGCTCCTCCCTCAGCGCCAGCCGCATCATCTGCCCGTCCAGTAAAGCGACATCAAAGGTTTCCTTCGAGGCTTCTTCCACGCACTGTTCGAGCGATGACGATCGCGTGACTATTGATTATATAAATTTTCCACCAAACCGTGTGTGTGTGTGTAAAGTAAATGAGAGAGAAGATGTGTCAGCGTGCGTCGCGCGAGAAGAAGAAGCGAGAGATTCCTTTTCCTCTGATCCTCGTCACGCCCACAAAAAAAGAATATCTTCGTCCATATCCAAAACCGAGAAATGGAAAAGATCGCCCCTGCCGCGATCCCATCCAGAGCGCGCAAAACATCCAATCTTTTGAGAGGTTTGAGTGCAATTCTCATCCAAACACCGCTCGAAAACGGAAAAAGACATCGCGGGAAGTCTTTTTTCGCGCGTTTGATGGTCTCTGAACCTTCTCCAGAACATCCCCCGGCGCCGGAAAGAGATGAGCTCGACAAAAGTAAAAGAGTCCCTTTTCCCTTATTTTCCCTCTCCAAAAGGGACAAAAGAGAGAAAAGTAGTTTAACCAACTCTAATCTTTCGAAAAAAAAAAAGTAAAATCGAAAACGCGCTCGCGGCGACCGCGCGCGACGAAACCAAAACCGTACCTTCGTAACACAAGGATTCCAACACTTCTTTACTCTCCGAAAACGTCGTTTCGTCTTCGGTCGCGAGCATCACCTGCGCGTAAATCGGGTCGTTTAGAATTGAATTTTTTAACACAAAACAAAATTCCTCCGGTCCCCCGCGGGGGAGGAGCCTTACACAAAAAAAGAAAAAACAATTTCAATCATCAATCGCGAACCTTTAAACCTTTCGGGAACCCCGGGCGGGTGCTTCGCACGAACGTCATCACGTCCGCGCCGCCCATGGCGATTGCGGACCGCGCGGGCATCTCTCTCTTTTTTTGTGTGTTTCTCTTTCTGTCGTGCTGTGTGTGTATAAAAAAAGAAACACACGAAGAAAAGAATGAGGACGAGATGAGAGAGACAGGTTTTGACGACGACGAGGATGGATGTTTTATCTGAACTCGAGAAGAAAAAAAATCGAGATATTTTTTGGTTTCGTGAAGAGTGCAGACGCAGAGAGATCTTTTTTACGCGGGCGAAAGTTGCTCGATGATATGGATTCGTGAATCTCTTCCCCTCGCACCCAAAAAAGAAGTAATAATGAATGCCGCAAGAGTGAGTTTCCGTGCACCAGTAGCGACAGAGTCCAGTATTCACGAGAGAGAGAGAGAGACGCACACACATAATACACACACACACGCATCCGATATTGAGAGCGCGAACATAGACTAGTCACGTGAAGAAGAATGACGAGCGTTGGTGTTGCTGCGACCGCATCGACGACGAGTTCGTTCGCGCGCAAAGCGACGCGGCGTTTTGACGGGAGAAAGAAGAGCGTCTTCTTTTCCTCTTCCTCTTCATCCGACGGTGATGGATTCGCTTCTTCATCGCGCGCCTCTTCTTCTTCTTTTTCTTCTTCTTCTTCTTCCGCGAGAGATGACGCGGTGGTAAACGACGGCGTGATTACGATGGAACGAAACAGCGGCGAGACGTCGACGTCTTCCGGAGGTGAAGGAAGAAGTCTGCTCGTCGTTTCGGAAGAAACGGAAGCGGTGAAACGATTCAAGTTGCGACCAGGACGGCACGCTTCGTTTTCGGCGAAAAAATCCGGCACCGTGGACGTGCTCGAAAACACCAAAGATCCCGCGCGCAGTTTACGAGAATATATGAGTTTACCGGCGACGTCGTACTCCACGTTGGATGGGGAAACGGTAAAACGAGTAGACGATCGGACGTTCGCGTGCACGCTGGGAACGCTGTCGTTTCTTGGGTTTAAGATTACGCCGACGGTGACGGCGAAGGTGGACGTGAGACCGAACGGCGTCGGGCCGATGATTTCAGTCGAAGAGGCGACGATTTCGGGGAGTAAGATTGTGGAAGATGCGAACGAACAGTTTCAGTTGAGCTCTGTGAACGACGTGTCGTGGTTTGATTCCGCGACGGAGGAGTTTCCGAACCAGAAAACGATTCAATCGGAAACGACGGTGAGCGTGTATTTGATCGTGCCGAGGTGGTTTCCGTTCACGGTGAAGAGCACGGAGAGGACCGGGAGGTTTGTCGTAAATCAAGTCGTTGGTCAGGTTGTTCCGAGATTTTTGAAACAGTTGAAAGCGGATTACGAGGTGTGGAGTTTAGGGGACGATTCGAGGAAAGCGGTGTGTGAGGGCGGGTTGTTTGACATCGATCAATCGAAGAACAATCCGGAGATGTGCGACGTATCTTTGGAAGAAGATTGAGATTGATTTTTAAGATGCTTAGATTTTAATATTGACTTTATTATTATTTGCGGCGGCGGCATGTGCATTGTGAACGATATGGTGTGTTGTTGTTACTCTACTCGCGTTGCATTACCTTTTTTCTTTTATGCCTTGTTCTTCGACGTCGACTGATTTTTCTGATTTTTCCTTGCCGATGCCAAGATGCCAGTTACCGTGCTTGTCGACTTCAAACGCGCGCGCGGTGCTATTCTTGTCGTTCTTCCCAAACTGAACGAGATGCAAAGCATATATACAACTCAATCGACGAAATGCCAAACCCGATACGTACAACGTGTACGCTTCTAAAACTAGCGCGATTGAGTCCGCAATGGCTTCTGCTTTTGATTTCTCAAACGCCTCTCCGCCGAAAGAATATAAACTCGCGTACGCTTTCGACCAAAATAAAATAGCAAAGAGTGTACACACCTGCTCCGCGTGATTGGAATTATCTATCGTTTGTTCTCTCACTTGATTCGCGGTTTGTCTTAGCAAAATCGCGTGCAACACGCACAACACCGCGTTGCCCATAAACTCTACCTTCCGTCTCAAACTCATGACGCAGACGAAATACAAAGTACAAAGCAAAGGCACGCACGCGAGCGTTTTCAGTCGTTTCCGTTTTTCCGAACATTCCTCGGTTTCGGATAAAGAACAGTCTCGTTCCATCGCGTCGCTCTTTGGAATGAACGACGATTCGAACCAGTCGATCGCTTTCACGAGCATGATTAATCTGTCGCGGTGTGTTATCGTCCAGGCCGAGGGAGGCAAGGAAGAGAGGAGAAGGAAAAAAAAAGAGAGGAGAGAGAGGAGCGTTTTTTTTCGCTTTTGGCTCAGATCTCGGTATTCTCTTTTGTTTATCAAAGCTCACCAGCGCTTGCGCGCGCGATGAATTCAGAAGCTCCTTAAAAAAAGTGTTCATCATCATCGCCAACAAGACGCGACGAAATCGCGCCCATTCTCACTCTCTCTCTCTCTAACTATCTTTCTTTCTTCCTTGAATAATCTCCATTCTCCTCCTCAAAAACGAAACGTTTCGAGCGCGTATTTTCGGAGATGCAAAAAAAATTTTTACCTCTCTCTCCGAGAAGAAATATCTCTCGGCTCAATACATGACAGAGGAGAGGTCATGGCTTTTTTAGTAATCAAAGGACTTCCGCGAGGAGTACTTCATGATGATGAGTTTTTATATCATCGCCGATTCTGACACACCGCGCGCACCCGCGCGCGCGGTCGATACGAGCAGAGAGCAAAAAAAAACGAGAGAGAGTGGTTTTGTATCTAGATACAAAATAAAAAATACGCGCTTCCCGAGAGAAAGAAAAGAGTTTTGTTTCTAGAAAACCGCGAAAGCGCGCGCGCGCGCGTGAGAGAGAGAGAAGTTGCGCTTCGCTCCAGAGATAGGCTCAGTGTATGAGTGCTCTTACGTGTAATCACGCGGCTACTGTCATTCGGATCGATTTTACTTTTTTTTGTACGTCATCGCCTGCTTTTTGAAGAATTTTTCGAACAGTTTTTCTTCAAAGCACACCTCTACGTATGCCTAGACTTTCCCGAACCTTCCTCGTCCTCTCGTTCCTCTTCGTCGCGTTCACGTTCGCGCGATTTAGTTTCACGACGAAAAAGAATAACAACAACAATAAAGAGTCCATAGAGGATTTCGCGTTCACCTCGCAGCTTTTTTCCGGCTCGTGGAGGAACGTCGTCGCGTTTGATTCGAAGATGATTCGAGAGAGGAAAGAGAGGGACGCGAGCGTGTTTCATTTAGGGAACGCGGATGATGCGATGAGGAAGAGAGGAGGGGAGAGGGGAGAAGAGCAGGTGGAGGAAGAAGAGGAGGGAGAAGAGCGAGTGCCTTTGTTAAAGACGCTGGCGTACGAGGAGAGACGGTAGCGCGCGGATAGACTTGATTGATAGTTTTGTAGTATTGTAGTTAGGGGATGCTTTTTTATAGTTTGTTATGGTATTGAGTTTTTCCTTTCCAAATGTTGTACAAGTTCTCTCTCTCTCTCTCTTCTCGCGTCTCTCTCTCTCTTTTACGCGGCGAGTGAAACTGACGCACGTATAAACAAGATTGGTTTGGTGTGCGTGTGTTTATCAACTCTTCTTTCGCCGAAAGCATGTTAGCGCGCGCTCAATTTTCCTCACGTAAAAGGCGCGCTCGATCGACCGCCGATGATTGCCTTTGAGACGTTCACGGCAACAATCGCCCCAACGAGGACTCCGGCTGCTTTCAAGAGGTTTTTATCATCCTCGGATAAACCGTCTTTAAACGCTTTCACCCTCTTCAACAAGTCTCGGAAACGTCTTCGCGCGTCTCTCGCGAGTCTTCGCCACGCGTTCGTTACCGCCGTCGGCGCTCGCGATGCGTTTTTACGCGCGTTGTGAAAGAACGCGCGCACTTCTGTTTTCAGCGAATCCAGCGCGGTTTTCTTTTCTTCTTCTTCTGCTGCTGCTGCTTCATCATCATCGGAGCTCTTCGACTCTTCTCCTAAATCCGAAATCTCATCCGAATCTTCCTCCGTTCCCTCTTCTCCTTTTCTCGTTGTTTTCTCCGAGGAGTTTTCCTCTTCTTCTTCTTCTTCTTCTTCTTCTTCTTCTCCTTTTCCTTCGTTTTCTTCACCGCTCTTCTTCCCGGTGTCGACACCAACATCCAGCGAAGCCGGCGGCGAAAGCGACACTCTTTTCTTCTCCGCCACCACCGCCTCTCTGTCGCTCCTCTCCTCTCGCATCGTTCGCTCGTTCTCGTCCTCGCCGCTCGCTTCCGACTTTTCCAGCACGTCCCAAGAAGACTCTTCCTCTTCCTCTTCCTCCTCTTCCTTCTCCTTCTCTTCTTCTTCTTCTTCTTTGTCGTCCTCGTCGCTCTCGACGACGATTTCTGGCGTCTCCTCTTTCTTTTCACTCGCGTCGTCGATCATCGTCCCCAATATATGGAAAGATTGCCCCTGGTAGTCACCGCGCGCGCGCGTTCAAATGTTGTCGTTATCGAGATCAAAAGTTCGTCTTTTTTTCCTATTCTATGCTCGTATTTTTGAGTTTTTTTTCTTATTTGTGTGCGACACATTCGAGACATTCGCGAGAGACAAAACTTCATAATAACGCGCATGAGAAGAGCGATCGTCGAGCGCGCGTGCGCGTCCGCGCGAGGACCGACGTCGACGACGTGCATTTCTTCTTCGTGCGCTTCTTTTCTGAGGCAAAACCTCTGCGCAGCAGCTGCCACCTCCTCCGCCACCGAAAAGCGGCGGTTTTGGGGAAACTCCGACATCGTTTCCTCCACGACCCCTAGCGCTGCTACTGCTGCTGCCGCGCGATGCAATAACAACACTCACCGACGACGCGCGTACGCGACGAAAGGTCGGGGTCAGTCCGCGCCGAAAGGGTTCACGCCACCCGCCGCGATGGCCGCGCGAGCTTCTCTGAACCAAATGAACTTTAATCCGTTTCAAGCGAGCTCGAATCAAATCGCAGAGCCGTATCGAGGGAGGAGGAAGATGCCGAGCTCGGTGACTTTACTGCCTCGATATTTATACGAAATCGGATTGAACAAAGCGAAGGACATATACTGCACGTCGAAAGTGACCTCGGCGATTAAAGGGTTCGATTTGAACGAGTTTAAGAGGGACATGGCGATATTGTACGAAGAGATATCGCGGGCTATCGCGAATAACAATTTATCGAGTTGCCGCGGCGACGTGAGCCATAAAGTCATGCAAGAGTTGAAGCAAGAGCAGAAAAGGAGGATGAAGAACGGGTGGTCGAGGATTCGATGGAGTTTGAGCGAGAAAGGGGTGGAGAACGTTTCCGTGGTACAAGGAAGGATGGTGGCGACTAGTCAAGACTTGGCGAACGTGTTCGCGCAGTTTACGGTGAGGTTTGAGAGTAGGCAAGAGTTTGGCGCGTACGACGACAACGGCAAGTTAGTCGCCGGGGATCCCGAGGACGTCGGCGCGAATTTGAAGGTGGTAGATCATTGGGTGTTTGAGAGAGGGCTAGGACCAGCGCAAAAGACAAATTCAAGATGGCGTCTGTGCGCGAGGCTAATCGTAGAGGAATAAATTTTATAATTTTAGATAGATAATAACACACGCGTATACACACAGTACTGTATTAAATATTCTTTCAACTTATCGTCGTCTCTAAGTTAATATCGATTCTAGAAAGTAAGTGCGGAATACTACTCGCCACGGCCCCAAACTTCTCGGCGTTGTCGTACAACTCGAAAATCGGCACCGCCACCAACTTACTCGTTTTTGGTACCGCAAAGTAGCACTTCTCCGGTAACTCCACTAAAAACACCTCCAACGTTTCTTTCGGTTTTGTCACGTGCGGTGGCAAATACGGATACATCTGCGGCTCGAATCCTAACCTGTACCACGTGGACAGCTGATCTAAAACCTCAAACGACGCTCTTAAATTCGTCTCGTTCGATTCGTTCGGCGCCGCTAGTTTATTCGCTAACTTCCTCTTTAACCCCTCCGTGATCCCTTCCCCGGTTCGTAATCTTCCTCCGGGTAACCGAAACGTGCTCGTGCTCGCCGAAAAGTGTTGCCCGGGTCGGTCCCACTGCGACGCCGCCTTCCCGTCCGCCGTCGTTTGCTGCGCGCCCGGAGGTAACATCGACTCTTGCAACAACAACACGTGCGGACACCCGTGCTGATTCACCACGCACACGCCCGCCACCGACCGTCTCGCGATTCCTCCGCTCTTCTCGTACTGCTCTCGAATCCTCCGCAATCTCGCCTCCTTCGCGTTGCTTTTTTCTTCCTTCTTCAAAACCGCCTTGACGCCAAACGTGTAATTCCCCAACGAATGCACGTTCAATCGTTTCGATTTGGACAGCAGCCCTCGCATGGAAGCCATTTGTTGCTGCATCAAATCCTCCGCGCTCGCTGGAGAATTGCCCGATCCGCCCTGATGCTGCTGCTGTTGTTGTTGTTCCGCTTCTTCCTCTCCTCCCGCTCCTTCCTCGCCTTCTCCAACGTCGCCATCGGCGGGAGCGTTGACATCAAACATCCCCCCGCCGTCTTCCTCTAACGCTTTGTCGTGCGCTTTGATGTCCTCGAATTCAAAGTCATCGTCTGATTCTTCTTCTTCTTCTGCGCTCATATTTTCTCGTGCTTTTTCTCGCCGCGGGTTCAGATGTGCTCTCTCTCTCTCACACTCTCTCTCTCTCTCTCTCTCTCTCTCTCTCTCTGCTTCTTCTGTGTGTACGTA
>Ga0255763_1000877_pt1 | contig 32436 bp, 34 predicted proteins | sample 041ome_2_FD_179963 | JGI IMG/M metagenome (GOLD analysis project Ga0255763, IMG submission 179963) | Coastal salt marsh microbial communities from the Groves Creek Marsh, Skidaway Island, Georgia - 041406US metaG (version 2) | ecosystem: Environmental > Aquatic > Marine > Intertidal zone > Salt...
TTAATATTTCTAGGTTTTCAAAATCTAAAGATTTTATTTCGTTAAAAATTTTTTGTAATGTTTTTATATCATTAAATGGTCCTAAAAGTACTCTAAATTTAGTTTGTGAAAGTTTAATTATCTTAGGATTGTTAAATGACGTTTCTGATTTAATTCTTTCGATCATATTTTTAGCTGAGTCTTCGTAGTAAAAATCGGCTATTTTAATAGAATAGGAAAACTTTCTGTCTTTTTTTAGTTCTGCTTTATTAGTAGTTTTATTTAAATCACTAATTTGAATACCATCAACAGGAGCTTTTTCAGCAACATTTCTTTCTTCCTCAAAAGTTTTTGCTTTTTTGGCAACAAAAGTTGAATTAGCTGAAATTAGAGAAATTTCAATATATGGTTCATTAATATTTAGTTCTAATTCTTCAACAATTCTAGAGGTAATTACGGAATTGAAGAAATCAGAAAATTTTACACTGTTAGATGACACAGTAGCAATAATTGTTTTTTCATTATCAGGGTTGGTAATTTTAATAAATGATCCTTTTTTTAAGGACTTATGAAAAATAGTTAATGACCTATCATCTATTTTTTTTGATATTTTTTTTTCTTTTTTGAGATTTGAATTATAAATTAAACCAAATCCTTTATTATTATACTTTTGATCTATTGTAGGATTTATATTTGAGTTAGTATCAATATTATTTTGAGTACACCCAACAATTAGAAAAAAAATAAAAATTTTGAAAAATCTATAATTCATTCTTGAACTTATCCTTTAATGTACAAACAGCCAAACCAAATCTAAGTGACCTATTCCATTTTAAAATAACCTCGTAATTGTTAAACACTACATATGCTGGATCGAGTGTTTCCGCATCAGGAATGATATCCTTATCAGGAGTAATAATTGCTGACAAAAAATTTTCTTCAGTTAAATCAAGTTCTTTATAATTTTCTATAAATTTACTAAAAAATTTTATTTTATTTTTATTATTTAATTTTTTAGCTGAAACATTTAAGTATTTTTTAGGCACAACTGAATTGAGACTGACTTTGTAATAACATGGTTCACTATTCGACCAGCCAATTTTATTTAAATAATTAGCAGCTGATGCGTAAGCATCTATTGGATTTTTAAGATCAATGAAGTTATCATTATTATAATCGATTGCATAATTTTTGATTGTACTTGGCATAAATTGAAAGAAACCAAAAGCTCCAGCCCAGGAACCGTAAAGAGTTTCGTAATCTACTAAATTTTGATCAATTAATTTCAACAGAATAACTAATTCATTTGAAAAAAATTCGGACCTTCTTTTGTCAAAACTTAAGGTTGCTAATGACGATAAAATATCCATTTTACCAACATATGTTCCAAAATTTGTCTCTATGCCCATAAGAGCCAAAAGTAACTCTTTATCAACATTGAATTTTTTTTCTATCTCATCAATAAGTTCTTTGTTATTACTATAGAATTCTAAACCTTTTTTAACTTTTGCTTCTGATGTTCTTTTTGAAATATAGGTTTTGGTATCTTCATAAAATTCAGGTTGAAAACGATCGTATTCAATAACTTTGGGCAAAAATTTTACTTTAGGAATTGTTTTTAAATATGTTTTTTCAGATACACCATTTGCCAAAGCAAAAGCTTTGAATTCTTTTTTCCAGAGTTCAAAATCAGATTCCACATTTGAATAGGCATTTGAAAAATAAAGCAAAATGATTAAAAAAAAACTAATTAGTTTCATAAAGATCTTTAAGATAAATAATTACAGCAATCCAAATAAAAATAAAACTTACAAATTTAGATAATGAAAAATCCTCATTATAGTAAAAAAACCCTAAAATAAATTGTAAAGTTGGCGTAATGTAGAATATCATACCAGAGGGTCCAAGCCCAGATAGTTCAACACCCCTAACATATAAAAATAGTGGAATCACTGTCATGGGTCCTGCTAATAAAATGATAAGCATCAAATTGATATTTGAGAAAGAAAAATCATTAAAATTATTTAAAACTATGAAGTAAAAAATTATTATTGCAAAAGGTAAAATGAAGAGACTTTCAATTAACAAACCAATATCTGTATCAACATTAATTTTTTTTCTAACTAAATTATAAAATCCCCAGCTAAAGCCCACTATAATACCAACCCATGGCAAAGATTTAATATTTGCAATTAGAAGAAACAAAATTGACAGTATAACGAGTGTTATCGAAAAAATTCTTCTTTTGTTTAATTTTTCTTTAAAGAAAATAAAACCTAAAAAAACACTTAATATAGGCATTATAAAATAACCAAAACTTGCATCTATTATGCGATTTGTAGCAACTGCATAAATCCAAACTCCCCAATTGATGAAGATTAAAAATCCTGAAATAAACAAAGCAAATAAGTTTTTTTTATTTCTAATAATATTGAAAAAAATATTCCATTTCGAAAAATAAAATGTTGTTACGACTAAAGTTAAAACAGTCCATAAGCATCTATGAATAACTAATTCTAAAGGACCAATAAAAGAAATATATTTAAAGTATAATACTCCAAAAAAACCCCACCAAAATGACCCGAATGAAGCAAGAATTAAACCTTTGTTAAATTGATTATTCATATGAAATCAAATGGAGCTATTAATTATAAGTTTTATTAGACTATTTTAAGGTTGAATTAAATAATTATAATTATAAAACCTTCCAAACGGAGAGATGGCTGAGCGGTTGAAAGCACCGGTCTTGAAAACCGGCAAAGGGGCAACTCTTTCCTGGGTTCGAATCCCAGTCTCTCCGCCACTATTTTTCCTCAAAAACAAAATTTTTAAATAACAGATTTATATGATTATTTTCAAAATTAATTTCAGTATTTAAACCCTTATAATATCTATAAAGGTTATCATCATCAATATTCAAAAAACTTTCTAACTCTATAAGTTCTTTAGGATTAAGTTTATCGATATGTAGTCTAGTAAAACTTCCTAAAAGTTTATCCATTTCTTTTGTTCCTCTATATGAGGATCTGTATAAAATTTTTTTTTTTAAATTATCTATATCGTCATTCATTATTAGAATATATTAGATGAACATGGTTAATAAAAATACCTCTAATTATTTACTTTCAGATCTTACTTTATTAAAAGGTGTTGGTAAAAAAACCTCAAATTTATTAAAAAAAAAGAAAATAAATACTATTTTTGATTTATTATGGCGTTTACCAAAATCTTTTATTGATAGATCTCAATCATTAAAGATAAAAGATTTAAAAATTGGAGAAATTCAGACTGTAACCATAGTTCCTAATAAATATTCTTTCCCTCGTATAAGAAATTTACCAAATAAGGTTTCATGCAAAGATGATACTGGTGATATCGATTGTATTTTTTTTAATAGTTATGAGGGCTATATTAAAAAAATTTTACCATTAGGAAAGGAAATTACGCTAAGTGGAAAAATTGGTCATTTTAGAAATCGGTATCAAATTACAAATCCAACTTATGTCTCTGAAGACTCAAGTTTAATTAAAACTAAACATAATAAGTATTCTTTGACCGAAGGAATAAGTGAAAAAATTTATAATAATATTATTAATCAAATAATTAAAAATCTGCCTACTTTGAATGAGTGGCACAATGATCAAATTTTAAAAAGATTTAATGGAATTAATTGGAATAGGTCGATTGTTGAACTTCATAAGCCAGAAAATGCAGGCAAAGTTAAGACGAATTATTATGAAAGATTAGCTTTTGATGAAATATTTTCAACATTTTTAGTTAATTCAGAGATTAGAAAAAAAATTAAAAGGATTAAAAAAAAAAATAAAATTTTTGATCTAAATTATCAAAATCAAATTATCAATAAGCTTGATTTCAAATTAACTAATGATCAAAATAAAACCCTTGAAGAAATAAACACAGATTTAAGATCATCTACTAAAATGTTTAGATTACTTCAAGGTGATGTAGGTAGTGGAAAAACTATTGTGGCCTTATTAGCAGCTTTAAATACTGTAAAATCTGGTTTTCAGGTTGCTGTCATGGCCCCTACTGAAATCTTAGCAAGACAACATTACAGTTTGGCTAAAAATCTATTATCTGAAAATGTTAATATTGAATTATTGTCTAGTAAATCTGAACCAAAAATTAAGAGAGAAATTGTTAAAAAATTAATTGAAAATAAAATTGATATTATTTTTAGTACTCATGCAATTTTTCAAAAAAAAATTCTATTTAAAAACTTAGGCTTAATTATAATTGATGAGCAACATAAGTTTGGTGTTAATCAGAGAAAAATGCTTTCAGACAAAGGTGGTGATAATTGTGATGTTTTATTGATGTCAGCAACTCCAATACCAAGAACATTAACCATGACAATTTATGGGGATATGGATATTTCTATTATAAAAGAAAAACCTAAAGCTAGAAAAGATGTAATTACATACACTAAACCTGAGAATAAAATTGATGAAATTATTAAATTCATAAAAAAAGAAATTGACAATGGAAATCAAGTTTTTTGGGTTTGTCCTTTAATTGAAGAGTCTAAAAAAGTAGATCACACCTCTGCTGTTAAAAAATTTGAGTACTTAAATAAATTATTTCCAAATCAAGTAGCCTTATTACATGGTAAAACTGATATTGATGAAAAAGACCGAATTTTAAATAAATTTTTAAAAAAAGAATTTAAAATTTTGGTTTCAACTACCATTATTGAAGTTGGAATTGATTTTCCAAATGCAAATGTCATTATCATCGAAAATGCAAATAAGTTTGGCTTATCGCAATTACATCAACTGCGTGGAAGAGTTGGTAGAGGTCAAAAACAATCAACCTGTATATTAATGTTTAAATCAAACCTGAGTGAAAATGCCAAAAAAAGACTTAATATTCTAAAAAGTTCTACTGATGGCTTTATTATTTCTGAGGAAGATATGAAACTAAGAGGTTTTGGAGACATACTTGGTTTTAAACAAAGTGGTATAAAAAACTTTAGACTTGCAGATCCTATTCAAAATGCTGATTTATTTCTATTAGCAGAACAAGAAATGAGACGTATTGAAAATAGTTCTGAAGACATTAGTAGATTTAAAACACTAATGAAATTGTACGATCAGGCCGATGTAATTAATGATATTGCTTAATTTTTAGTAGATGTGCCTGCAGATACAATAAATTTAGAAGCTTCCTCAAAAGACATATTTAGATAAATTACCTCTTCTATTGGAAACATTAAAAGAAAACCACTTGTTGGGTTAGGTGTAGTTGGAATAAATACATTTAAAAGTTTTTTATTAACTTTATCAGACATTTCACCTTTATTTTCTTTAGTAGCAAATCCTACTGCCCAAACACCCTTTCTTGGATATTCTACTAGTACAACACTTTTTTTATTACCATCCTTTTTTGAAAAAGTTTCTGTCATTTGAACTATGGCAGAATAAATGGTTCTTAAAAATGGTATTCTTTTAAATAAATCATCAATTAGTTTTAATATTCTCTTACCTAAAAATGATAAAGAAATACCACCAACAATAGTTATTAAAATTATAGATATAATAATTTCAATGCCTGGAATTTTAAAAGGTAAATAGCTATTAGGATTAATATTTTCAGGGATAATTTTAGATGAAATACCAATTAAAATTTTACTGAGATATAGAGTAAATCCTATTGGGATAAGTACAACTACTCCAGTAATAAAATAATTTCTTAATGTGAGAGAGAATGAACGTTTTTTTGCCATCTAATTAATTAAAACTTGAATATATTACAAAAGAAATTGCAATAATGAAAAGTACTAATAAAATTTTGTTATTAAGATTCATACAAAATAATATATTATCATTTTTAAATTATAATGAATAGAAGAAAATTTTTATCATATCTAGGCTGTGGTTGCTGTAGTTTAATCCTGCCTTCTTGTTCTTCTGCCCCTATTACAGATAGAAAACAATTAAAGATTATTCCAGAAGCAAATCTAAATGCTCAAGCAGCTCAAATTTATGAAAAAGTTAAAGAAAAAGAAAAAATGAGTGAAGATTTAAAAGCTCTAGAAGAGATTAAAGAAATTGGTAAAAAAATGGAAAATGCCATTGGTGAATATTTTTATAGAGCTAAACTTGATGATCCAACTGCGAATTTCGACTGGGAATATATTTTAATAGAAAATAAAAAAGTCAGAAACGCATGGTGTATGCCAGGAGGTAAAATAGCGGTGTATTCTGGAATGTTAGAAGTAACAAAAAATACCAACGGTTTAGCTGCTGTGATGGGACATGAAATAGCACATGCTGTAGCAAAACACTCAGTAGAAAGAGCTAGTCGTGGCATGCTATTGAATACTGGCACCCAACTAATTGATATTTTTAGCGGTGGTAAGTTATCTCAAATTAATAGAACCACAGGCATGAATACTGTTGGTTTATTATCTCAATTAGGAATCATGAATCCTTTCAACCGAAAACAAGAGAGTGAAGCTGATTATTTGGGAATGATTTTTTCCTCATTATCTGGGTACGATATTAGAGAGACTGTAAAAATATGGGAGAGAATGAAAGAATTTAATAAAGGAAAAGAACCTGCTGAGTTTATGAGTACACATCCCTCATCAGATACCAGAATAAAGAATATTAATGAGTGGACGAACGAAATTATCCTAGATTATCCACCAATTTCAATAACTTAAGATCAAAATTGGTGAGCCGTGATGGACTCGAACCATCGACCCATTCCTTAAAAGGGAATTGCTCTACCAACTGAGCTAACGGCCCACAATACATTCGAAAGAATGAATTTGTTGTATACAGAATTATTTCAATAATTCAAATACCAATTTTAAATAATACAAACGTTATTTTAAAGTATACCAACGTATTTATCATGAAATTCGTTGAAAGTTCCATTTTTTATATGTTCTCGAATTGAACTCATTAATTCTTGGTAAAAGTTAATATTATGTAATGTTAATAGCATAGAGGCTAAAATTTCATTGGTATTAAATAAATGATTTAGATAATTTTTTGAGTATTTATTCAAATTTAGATTTTCACAATTTGGATCAAGTGGAGAATTATCCATTTGATATTTGTTATTTTTTATATTGATTCTACCTTCCCAAGTAAATGCTAAACCAGTTCTTCCAGATCTTGTAGGTAAAACACAATCGAACATATCAATACCTCTTTTGACAGCACCTAAAATATCCGAAGGAGTTCCAACACCCATTAAATAATGAGGTTTATTTTTTGGCAGGTGATCTTTGATATTATCAAGCACCTTAAACATTTCTTGTTGAGTTTCTCCTACCGCTAAACCTCCTAAAGCATAACCATCAAATCCAATTTTTTCTAATGCCTTTAATGAAGTAATTCTTAAATCACTAAAAAGACCTCCTTGGACTATTCCAAATAATGCTTTATGTGGATGTGATCCAAATGCTTTTTTTGATCTTTCGGCCCAGTATAAAGATAATTCCATAGATTTTTTGATAACGTCAAAGTCATTAGTATTTTTTGGACACTCATCCATTATCATTACGATATCTGAATTTAAACCTAATTGAATTCTGATACTTTCCTCTGGGCTTAGATAAAATTTTTTTCCATCCACATGCGAATTAAAAATAGCTCCTTTTTCTCTATCTATCTTGTTAAGTTTTGAAAGTGACATTACTTGAAAACCACCAGAGTCTGTTAAAATTGGCAAATCGCAGTTCATAAATTGATGCAAACCTCCAGCCGATATTATTCTCTCTACACCAGGTCTAATCATTAAATGATAAGTATTAGACAGGATAATTTGTGAACCAGTTCTTTTAATATCATCTATGGTGCAAGCTTTTACTGTAGCCTGTGTCCCAACAGGCATAAACGCCGGTGTAGAAATATTACCACGATGAGTTTCGATTAAACCTAATCGAGCTGAATTATCTTCTTTTAAAAGTTTAAAGGCAAAATCTTTTAATGCCATTCAAAGAATTAAAGTGATTTAAAACTAATAATCTTATCAGGATCTGTTACTGCACCATTATTATTGTCATCACCTCTTTTGATGTTATCAACAAACTCCATACCTTCGATAACTTTTCCAAAAACAGTATACTGACGGTCTAAGAAAGGAGCTGGTTTAAAACAAATAAAAAATTGGCTATTGGCGCTATCAGGATCTTGAGATCTTGCCATGGATAAAGTGCCTCGCTCATGAGGAACGCTACTAAATTCTTGTTTAAGATCAGGAAGCTCTGAACCTCCCATTCCTGCTCTTCTTAAATCAAAAGATCCAGCTTCAGAATTACCAAATCTAACATCACCAGTTTGAGCCATAAAGCCATCTATTACTCTATGAAAAACTACATTATCGTATTGTCCACTGTCAGCTAATTCTTTAATCCTTTTTACATGATTTGGTGCCACATCTGGAAAAAGTTCTATTTTTACATCACCATCTTTTAATTTTAAAATCATTATATTCTCCTCTGCAATTGATAGGTTAGTTGTTAGAAATAAAAAAACAAAAAGTTTAATTAAAAATTTATTCATATTTTTCTTTTAAAGATTTTATCGTACTTTTTGTAGTAAATTTTTTGATATCACCTTTTAATTTTACTATTTCTTTAACAAATCTTGATGAAATAATCTGATTTTCGACGTCAGACATCAAAAAGAGAGTTTCAATATTATTATTTAATTTTCTATTCATTCCAGCTAGTTGAAATTCATATTCAAAATCAGATACAGCTCTTAATCCTCTTAAAATAATATTTGATTTATATTTTTTACAAACATCTGTAGTTAAAGTATTAAAAGAGATTACGGTAACTTTGTTTTTACTTAATTTTAAATCTGAAAAAATTGCTTTTTTTACTATTTGAATCCGTTCTACTGCATTGAACAAATAATTTTTATTTTCTACATCAGATACCGCAACAATAATTTTATCAAATAATTTTAATCCTTTTTTAATGACATCAATATGACCATAAGTAATTGGGTCAAAAGTTCCTGGATAAATTGCTACTTTATTCATTAAATCAAATTATCATCAATTTTAATGGCAGAAACAACCTTTTCTTCTCCTGATAATTTAATAATTCTAACACCTTGAGTATTTCTACCAGCTGTTCTAATTTCTTTAACGGCAACTCTTATAACTCTACCTTTATTAGTTGAGATTAATATTTCATCCCCTTCATAAACAGGAAAAGATGATGCTACATTACCATTTCTTGGTGAATTAATTATTCCAATAATTCCTTTACCACCTCTATTAGTTACTCTGTAATCTATATGAGGAGTTTTTTTGCCATATCCATTTTGAGATATAGATAAAATAAACTTTTCTTTTGCTTTTATTTCAGCTTTATCATCTTTAGATTTTTTGCCATTCTTATTTGACTTATCACCATCGATAATGGATAGAGAGACTATCTCATCATTTGGAGCTAAAACTAATCCTCTGATACCTTTCGAAGATCTTCCTTTAAACACTCTCAATTTCTTTGATTCAAATCGTATACATTTACCAAATTTTGTACTTAAAATTATATCTTGATCATCTTTACAAATCTTAACGCCAACAATTTTATCATTTGAATCTAGTTTCATTGCTATTTTTCCTGAAGCATTAATAGATGAAAAGTCTTCAAGACTATTCTTTCTAATTTTACCTTGGGATGTGGCAAATATAATTTGATAGTCTTTTGACTCTTCCTCATTTTCAGGAAAAGGCATAATTGAACTTATGGATTGATGATTTTTGAGTGGTAGAATATTGAATAAAGATTTGCCTTTTGAAGACGCAGATCCTTCAGGTATTTTCCATGCTTTAACTTTATAAACTAAACCTTCTGTAGAAAAAAATAGAACTGAAGTATGAGTGTTAACGGATAAAGTTTGGACTACAGAGTCCTCATCTCTTGTAGTGATGCCTGTTTTACCTTTGCCACCTCTTTTTTGCTGTTTAACATTATCTAGAGAGCCTCTTTTTATATATCCTTGAAGTGTAACTGTAATAATTACAGATTCTTTCTGTATTGTTTCTTCAATGTCGTAATTAAGAACAGCATCAATTATCTTTGTTCTTCTTGGGACTGCAAACTTTTCTTTAATATTCTTTAATTCATCACTAATTACTTTTAAAAGCTCTTTTTTCGAAGAAATAATCTTCTTATATTTATTTATTAATTCAGCTAATTTTTTAATTTCAACTTCTATTTCATTTATTCCTAAAGCAGTTAATTTTTGAAGTCTTAACTCTAATATAGCTACCACTTGAGGCTCACTTAAAGAATATAATCCTTTAGCAGCTTTATCTTCAATTAAGGAAATAATTTTTTTTGATTTATCAATTTTCCATTTTGTTCCCATTATAGATTTTTTTGCATCATCAGGTGTTTTTGAAGATCTAATAATTTTTATAATCTTATCTAAATTTTCTACAGATACGGATAATCCAATTAAAATATGGGCTCTTTCTTCTGCTTTTTGGAGATCAAATTTTGTTTTTTTAATTACAACATCTTCTCTAAAGGTTAAAAAATTTGATAAAAATTCTTTTAAGTTACAAGTTTTGGGTTTGCCATCAACAATTGCTAAAGTGTTAAATCCAAATGAACTTTCAATTTGAGTATTTTTATATAATTGTCTTTTAACTGTCTCAGGTTCAACACCATTTCTTAAATCAATTGCTACTCGGATACCTTCTCTATTTGACTCATCTCTAATATCTTTTATTCCTTCAATTTTTTTCTCTCTAACCAATTGAGCTATTCTTTCATTTAATATTGATTTGTTTACTTGATAAGGAATTGAAGTGATAACCAATCTGTCTCTACCTGTCTTTGAGCTTTCTACTGATATTTCTCCTCTTATCTTAAACGAACCTCTTCCGTGATTGTAACCTTGTTTAATGATATCTTTGCCAATAATTACTCCTCCTGTTGGAAAATCTGGACCAGGAATATGTTTCATCAAATCTTTAATTTTAATATCTTTATCTTCTATCAAAGCTAATGTTCCATCTATAATTTCACCAAGATTATGTGGGGGTATACTTGTTGCCATACCAACCGCTATTCCTCCAGCTCCATTAACAAGCAGGTTTGGAAATTGAGCAGGTAATACTGAAGGTTCTTTTTCTGTTTCATCGTAATTGCTTTTGAAAGAAACAGTATTTTTTTCTATATCATCAATTAAAAATTGAGAAACTTTAGATAACCTTGTCTCGGTATATCTCATTGCTGCTGCTGGATCCCCATCTATAGATCCAAAATTACCCTGTCCCTCTACCAAAGGTAAACTCATTGAAAAATCTTGAACCATTCTAACTAATGCGTCATAAACAGATTGATCTCCATGTGGATGATATTTACCAATTACATCCCCAACTATTCTTGCTGACTTTCTAAATTGCTTCGACCAATCATAACCACCTTTATACATAGCAAATAAAATTCTTCTATGAACAGGTTTTAATCCGTCTCTAATATCAGGAAGTGCCCTACTAACGATGACACTCATTGCGTAAGATAAATATGACGAGCTCATCTCGTCATGCATTGAAATTAGTTTTATGTTGTTATCCTTAGGAACTTCAGATTTTTGCATAGATATTAAAATGGAATTTCGTCATCCATATCATTCGAGATTTGAGACGAGTCTTCAATATTATTCGATGATTGTGAATTATCATTTTGAATTCCACCACCAGTGTTTCCACCACCCAACATAGTTAATGAGGAATTATAACCCTGTATAACAATTTCAGTAGAATATTTATCTTGACCAGATTGTTCATCTTTCCATTTTCTAGTTGTAAGTTGTCCCTCTACATAAATTTGAGCACCTTTTTTTAAATACTGTTGAACTACATTTACAAGACCATCATTAAATACAACTATTCGGTGCCATTCTGTTTTTTCTTTTTTTTCCCCTGTATTTTTATCTTTCCAAGATTGACTTGTAGCAAGACTTAATCTAGCAACACTTTTGCCATTTACCATTTGCTTAATTTCAGGATCTGCGCCTAAACGACCAATTAATAATACTTTATTTAAACTTCCAGCCATAATATTTATTATTTGTTATTTATTTAATTTATATTTATATCACAATTTACTCTGAATATTAATTTTATTAATTCAAAGCAACTAGAATTATGATCAAAAAGATAGTTATCAAGGGTGCTAAGGAACATAATTTAAAGAATATTTCTTTAGAAGTTCCTAAGGACAAATTTGTCGTGATCACCGGTCTATCTGGATCGGGAAAATCATCATTAGCATTTGATACAATTTACGCTGAAGGTCAAAGACGATATGTGGAAAGCTTATCTGCTTATGCACGACAATTTTTAGATAAAATGAAGAAACCAAATGTTGATTTAATAGAAGGCCTCAGTCCAGCAATATCAATTGAACAAAAAAATACTTCTAAAAATCCTAGATCCACTGTTGCAACAGTAACAGAAATTTATGATTATATGAGGGTGTTATATGCAAGAGCTGGAATACCCTACTCACCTTTCACAGGTAAGCCAATCACATCACAAACTATAACGCAAATAGTTGACAAAATTAAAGAATTGCCAAAAAAAGCTACCATTTATCTTTACGCACCTGTCGTAAGAGGTCGTAAAGGAGAATATAAAAAAGACATTTTAGGATATAAAAAAAGAGGATTTAGAAAAATTAAAGTTGATGATGTAATTTATGAAATCGACAAGGTCCCTGAACTTAACAAAAAAGTAAATCACGATATTTCTATATTGGTAGATAGAATAGTTTTGAATTCATCTTTAGGTAACCGATTAGCTGAAAGTATAGAAACAGCAGTGAATTTAGCTAATGGACTAATTTTTGTTGAGTATGAAGATGAAACTTTACCTGCAAAATTTAGAAAAACTGAAAAATTGATCTTCTCAACAAAATTTGCCTGTCCAGAAAGTGGTTTTACTATTGAAGAAATAGAGCCAAGATTATTCTCTTTCAACAGTCCATTTGGTGCTTGTGAAGAATGTGAAGGTATAGGTGTTAAATTAAACGTAGATCCAAACCTGGTAATACCCAATGAAAAAAAAAGTATTGCAGATGGTGCGATCGAACCCTGGGCGAAAACTACCACACTTTACTATGCACAAACCTTAGCCTCGATTGCAAAACATTATAATTTTTCGTTAGACGAAAAATGGAATAAATTACCAAAGAAAATTAAAGATATTATTTTATATGGATCTGATGATGAGGAAATCAAATTTAATTATGATGATGGTTATGAAAAATATTCACATAAAAAAACATTTGAAGGTGTAATAAATAATTTAGAAAGAAGATATCTCGAAACTGATAGTGACTGGAAAAGAGAAGAAATAGCTCAATATCAATCTGATACAAAATGTGAAAGATGTAATGGACATAGGCTTAAGGATGAAGCTTTATGTGTTAAAATTGATGGATTGCATATAAGTGAAGTTACAGAAAAGTCTATTTTGGATGCTTCAGATTGGTTTAAAAAACTTAATAACTCTCTTGATCCTCGTCAATTAAAAATTGCTGAACATATTTTGAAAGAAATAAATGAAAGACTTAATTTTTTATTAAATGTAGGCCTTGACTACTTAACTCTATCAAGGGAGTCTGGAACCTTATCAGGTGGAGAGGCGCAAAGAATTAGACTAGCTTCACAAATTGGTTCAGGATTAACAGGAGTACTTTATGTTTTAGATGAGCCTTCAATTGGATTGCATCAAAAAGATAATGTCAAACTTATCAGTGCCTTGAAAAGATTAAGAGATTTAGGAAATACTGTTATTGTAGTTGAGCATGACACTGAAACAATGGAAAACGCTGATCACATTATTGATTTAGGTCCAGAAGCTGGAAGCAAAGGAGGCCAAGTAGTTGCTGAAGGAACTATAGACGAAATTATTAAAAATAAAGACAGCATAACAGGAAAATATTTATCAAATAAATTTAAAATTAATGTACCCACCAAAAGAAGATTGGCAAAGAATGGTAGATTTTTAGAAATCTCAGGTGCCACAGGAAATAATCTTCAAAATGTAAATCTAAAAATTCCTTTAGGTAGTTTAACCTGTGTAACAGGTGTTTCTGGAAGTGGTAAATCTACTCTAGTGTTACAAACTTTATATAATGCTTTAAATTTAACACTAAATAATAATAAATCTCGAAAAATTCCCAAACCTTTTAAAGGTTTTAAAGGAACTGAGCTAATAGATAAAATCATCGATATAGACCAATCGCCGATTGGAAGAACACCTAGATCCAATCCCGCAACATATACTGGAGCATTTGGACCAATTAGAGACTGGTTTACGGCTTTGCCAGAGTCAAAAACTCGGGGATACAAACCAGGTAGATTTTCTTTTAATGTTAGAGGTGGTAGATGTGAAGCTTGTGAGGGTGATGGAGTAATAACTTATGAAATGCACTTTTTACCAGATGTTTATATTCAATGTGATGAATGTAAAGGAACCAGATATAATAGAGAAACTCTAGAAATAAAATTTAAAGACAAGAGTATTGCCGATGTTTTAAATATGACTGTTGATGAAGGATGTGATTATTTTGAAAATATATCAAATATTAAATCTAAATTATTAACATTAAAAAAAGTTGGTTTGGGTTATATAAAAATTGGGCAACAAGCAACTACTCTATCTGGTGGGGAGGCACAACGTATTAAACTTGCAAAAGAATTATCTAAAAGATCTACCGGAAGAACTATGTACATACTTGATGAACCAACTACTGGACTGCATCAACACGATATTAAAAAATTACTAGAAATACTTCATACTTTTGTCGCATTAGGTAATACAGTTGTTGTTATTGAGCACAACCTTGATGTAATTAAAACTGCTGATTACATTGTTGATATGGGTCCAGAAGGTGGAGTTAAAGGTGGAAAAATTATTGCTGAAGGAAAACCTGAAGATATTTGTAAAGTTAAAGATAGTTATACTGGCCAATTTTTAAAACCACTATTAGTATAAAATTACTTATAATTACTTAAAATTAGTGTATAAATATTAAGAATCATGAGTAATTTACTTTCATCTTTATCTAAAACCATTCACGCTTCATTAGCTTTAGCAATAATTCTTTTTATTGGTTTATTTGTTCAAAATGATGGATTTGCATTTGATAGAGCTTTTTGGAGTTGGGTTGCAAGATACACTCATGTATTAGTTGGTATTATGTGGATTGGTTTACTTTGGTATTTTAATTTTGTCCAAATTCCAAATATGTCAAAAATCCCTGATGAACAAAAACCTGCTATAGGAAAAGTTATAGCTCCAGCTGCTCTTTTCTATTTTAGATGGGCGGCTTTTTTTACTATATTGTCAGGATTAATCTTAGCTGGATTAAATGGCTATCTACACGATGCGATGACTTTGAGTATTGGATCTGGTATTCCAAAACATACAGCTATTGGTATTGGAATGTGGCTAGGAATAATAATGGCTTTTAATGTTTGGTTTGTAATATGGCCTAATCAAAAAAGAGCATTAGGTATCGTTGATTGTGAGCCAGATGTAAAAGCTAAATCTGCTAAGACAGCAATGTTATTTTCAAGAACCAATACACTTCTTTCACTGCCAATGCTTTTAGCAATGGTAGCAGCACAAAATTTATATTAATTAATCTTTATTTTCTTCTCTTAAAACAGTTTTTTGAGTTACATTAAGTCTAACTAGCACGGTGTTAGCTATATAAATTGACGAATAAGTTCCAAAGATTACTCCAAGTATCATTGCAAAAGAAAATCCCCTTAGGATCTCTCCACCAAAAATATAAATAGCAAGAAGTGCCAATAGTGTAGTTATTGAGGTTAATAAAGTACGAGACAATGTCTCATTAATTGAAATATTAGTTAATTCAAAAATCTTAATATCAGAATATTTGCGTAGGTTTTCTCTTACTCGATCAAAAATAACAACAGTATCATTCATTGAGTATCCTACAATTGTTAATACTGCAGCAATAATTGATAAATTAATCTCTAGACTGAATAAAGAAAACATACCTAAAGTAACAATAACATCATGAAATAAAGCAACTATTGCACCTAAGCTGAATTGCCATTCAAATCTTATCCAAATATAAATAAGCATAACTGCTAATGAAAGTGAAATGGCAATAATACCAGATCTTAATAATTCACTACTGACTTTAGGTCCAACATTTTCAACTCTTCTAAAGTTAAAATTATTTCCATAACTGTTTTCTAAATTATTTTTGATATTCTCAATAACATCATTTTTTGCATCATTTATTTCAAATTTAATCAAATAATCTTGATCATTTCCAAATTTCTTGACTGAAACGTCACCCAAATTCATTTGGCTTAAAGAGTCTCTTAATGAACTTACATTAATTTTGTTATCAGTTGATCTTAATTCAATTAAAGTGCCACCTTTAAAATCAATTCCATAATTTAAACCTTTAAAAAATAATAATCCTAAAGAAAATACTATTAAGACAATCGAAATTATATTGAATTGATTGTAATATTTGTTGAATGGTATCATTTATATAAGTCCTACTTTATCTTTATTTTTAACCACATATAAACCAGTTAGAAGTCTTGCAATAAAATATACAGAAAATAGAGTTGTAAAAATTCCAACTCCTAATGTAATTGAAAAACCTTTAATTGGTCCAGATCCCATAAAAAAAAGAATAACAGCAGCTAATAGTGTTGTTATATTGGCATCTAGAATTGCTGTTCTTGACTTTATGTAACCACTATCAAACGCAATAACATTGTTTTTTTCTTCTTTAATTTCTTCTTTAATTCTCTCAAAAATAAGTACATTGGCATCAACAGCCATACCAACTGTAAGTATAATGCCTGCAATACCAGGCAATGTTAAAGTTGCTTCAAAGATGGTTAGTATGCCCATTAATAAAAAAAGGTTTGCTACTAATGTTATATTAGTAATCAAACCAAAAACTTTGTATTTAACAAACATAAAAATAATCACTAAACAAAAACCTATAATCAAAGCTATTAAACCTGCGTCTATCGAGTCTTGACCTAAATCAGGACCTACAGTTCTTTCCTCAATTATATTTAAAGGAGCAGGTAAAGCACCGGATCTAAGTAATAATGCTAAATCTGTTGCTGATTGAAATGTAAAACCACCACTGATCTGACCTGATCCTGATACAATAGCATCTCTTATTACGGGCGCACTTATAATTTTACCATCTAAAACAATTGCCAATTGTTTTCCAACACCTGTTGAGGTAGCTTTACCAAATCTTTTAGCTCCTACTCTATCTAAACTAAATGACACAACAGTTTCATTATTTTGTGTGTCCATTCTTGGTTGAGCATCAAGGAGATTATCACCACTTAAAATAATACGCTTACTAACAAAAGCTTCTTCGGATCCATCTTCATAGCTAAGTTTTTCTACACCAAAATTATCTTCGTCATCATTTTGGGTAACAAATCTAAATGTTAAGTTAGCTGTTTTACCAAGCAAAGATTTAATTCTCATAGGATCGTCTAATCCAGGTAATTCAACTAAAATCCTATTATTTCCTCTTTTAAGAATATTTGGTTCATTAGTACCTATTTCATCAATTCTTCTTCTTACAATCTCAATAGCTTGATCTTGAGAGGAAGTATTAAGATTCACTAAGCCTTGTTTTGAAAAAGTTATTTCAAAATTACCAGAGTTTTCAGTTACATCCATTTGGTGAGATTTAAATCTTGGGTAATAAGGATTAATCTCGCTATTTTCATCCAAAAAAGATGCTAACACCGTATCAATATTGTCTATTTCAACATCAAAAATAATAGATTTATTTAAGAGTTTTAAATTATTAAGATTTATATTTTTATCTTTGAAATAATTTCTGATTGTAGATGTTAGATTTTGTAATTTTTGTTCAATTACTGGCTCATTATCAATTTCTAATAATAGGTAAGAACCTCCCTGAAGGTCCAGACCTAAATTAATTTTTTTTTTAAAAAAACTATCTTCTGAATTAAATAGATTTGAGAATGCAATAAAAACTAAAACAAGTGTTATCAACGAAACTAAAAAAATTCTTAATTTAGAAAAATATAACACTTAAAAAAAATTATTTTTTTGCTTCTGGAGAGTTTAAAAGAGCTTGAATTCCTGTTGCTTTTACGATTTCAACTTTAACATTTTCGGCAATTTGAACTTCTACAGTGTCATTATCAATTACTCTTTCTACAACGCCTGTTATCCCACCTGAGGTAATCACTTTATCTCCTCTTTTTAGGCTTTCTACCATTGCTTTGTGTTCTTTAACTTTTTTTTGTTGTGGTCTAATTAAGAAAAAATAGAAAATAACAAAGATTAATATTAATGGTATAAATTGACCTATTCCTGAACTGTCCATAATGCTCCTTATTTTTAAAAAGAATTCTTATACTATCTGTTAATTTAAAACAACTTTAAATAGCCGTAATTTTATCAATATTATTCATGTAAGGTCTTAATTTAGTTGGAACCACTACTGAACCATCTTCTAATTGATAATTTTCCAATATAGCAATTAATGTTCTACCTACTGCAAGTCCACTTCCATTTAAAGTTCCAAGAAACATTGTTTCGTTATTTTTTTTGTATCTTGATTTCATTCTATTTGATTGAAACGTAGAACATGAAGAGCATGAAGATATTTCTCTGTATTTATTTTCAGAAGGTAACCATACTTCAATGTCATAAGTTTTTTCAGCACTGAATCCCATATCTCCAGAACAAAGAATAACTTTTCTATAAGGTAATTCTAGCTGGTCTAAAATATCAGTGGCACAATTAGTCATTCTTTCCAATTCAGTCATACATTGATTATTTTCTACAATACTAACCATTTCTACTTTGTAAAATTGATGCTGACGGATCATACCTTTGGTATCTTTTCCATAACTACCCGCTTCTTTTCTAAAGCATGGTGTTGATGCAACTAATCTCATTGGTAAATTTTTTTCATCAACTATTTGGTTTTTAACAATATTGGTTAAAATTACTTCAGCAGTTGGGATTAAAAACTTTCTATCAGAACCATCATCTAATTTAATTTCAAATTGGTCATTTTCAAACTTAGGCAATTGACCAGTACCAAACATTGTATTCTCTGATGCTATCAAAGGTGGTGATATTTCTTTATAACCATTTTGATTGATATGCGTATCTAGCATAAAATTTGATATTGCTCTTTCCAATAAAGCAAGTTTATCTTTGACAAAAACAAATCTAGAGCCAGTAGTTTTTGTAGCCAAATCAAAATCAAGCATTCCGAGATTCTCTCCTATCTCATAATGAGATTTTGCTTTGAAATTAAAATTAGGTATTTTTCCAGATTTTAAAACTTCAATGTTATCATTTTCATCTTTACCAAAAGGTACATCTGCGTGAGGTATATTTGGAATTGTAGATAAAATTTCGTCTAATTCTTTTTTGATTAAAGTTTGCTCCTCTGTTAAACTATCAATTTCTTTTGAGATTTCTTTCGACCTTGTAAATAAATTTTGATCTTTTGATTTAGAAATATCTTTTTTTTCTTTCTCTAAATTTTCCCTTTTCTGAATTAATTCTCTATTTTTTTCATCTAAATCTTTAATTTTATTGATATCGACAGATAATGATCTCTTTTGCAGAGATTTTGCAAATTGTTCGTAATTTTTTCTTATGTCTTTAATGTTATGCATCAGAGTCTTTTAAGTGTTTTTTTTCAATAAAATTCACAGAAAATATTGATAATTCATATAATATTAATAATGGAATTGCCAAACCAATTTGAGTTATTGGATCTGGGGGAGTTAAAATAGCAGCAGCAGCAAAGATAATTACCACAACATATTTTCTTCTTTTTTTAAGAAATTCAGAGTCAACTATTCCAACTCTGGCCAGTAAACTCAAGACCACAGGTAACTGAAAACTTATACCAAATGCAAAAATTAATTTCATTACTAGAGATAAATATTCATTAACTTTTGCTTCTAGTTGAATGGGTAGATTTGTTGAAGCACCTGAACTTTCAAATGATAAAAAAAACTTTATAGCTAGTGGCATAATTAAATAATAAACCAGCATTCCTCCTAATAGAAAAAGAATTGGTGTCAAAATTAGATAAGGTAGGATTGCTGTTTTCTCATGTTTGTATAAACCGGGTGCAATAAATTTCCATACTTGCATCAATATATATGGGCAAGTCACAAAGAAAGCCGCAAAAAAGGATACCTTTAAATATGTTAAAAAAGTTTCTTGAAGAGCAGTAAAAATCAATCTTCTTTCTATACCGTCATCTCTTACTGCTTTAGCGTATGGTTCAACTAAAAAACCGTACAAATGTTCAGAAAAAAAATAACAGCCAATAAAAAAAATAATTAAAAATATAAAACTATGAATTAATCTTTTTCTTAGTTCTGCTAAATGGCTAATAAAACCTGTATCGTTATCTTCATTGCTCATCTTTATTTTCTTTTGAATTTTTATTTTTATCTTCTAATGTTTCGTTATCTTCTATTGAAATATTAGCGACATCATTTTGAATATTATTAATATATCTTTTTGTAGTTCCTATCCACGAACCAACTTTTTTTAACATTATAGGAAAATCTTTGGGACCTAAGACAACAATAGCAACCGCAACCACAATTAAAATCTCAAACCAACCAATAGTAGGCATGTGATTTAATCTTTGTTGTTAGAGTCTTGTTTTTCTTCGGAAATATTTTTAGGCTCAGGTTCATCAGTAATATCTGATGCCATTCCTTTTTTGAAACTTTTTATACCTTTGGCTACATCACCCATAAGGCTAGATATTTTGCCTCTACCAAAAAGTAAAACAACTAATATTACTACTATCGCAATTTGCCAAATTCCTATGCTCATAAAAATCTTATAACCTTTTTAATTTGATTTTAAAAGTACCTTTTTAATCTTTATCTTCGGTGTCAAGAGTACTACTTAACATTTCATCAATATTTGAATATATATCCTCTTTTTTTTCTTCTTGTTTCTCTTTGAAGAATTTACCAGTACCAAAGATAGCATTATCAACACTAGAGCTATCAATTAAACCTGCAGCACCTAACTCATCAACCGTAGGCAAATCAGATAGTTTTTGTAAATTAAAATGGCTTAGAAAATCATCTGTTGTAACGTATTGAATTGGTTTTCCAGGAACATCTTTTCTACCACCTGGTTTAACCCAGTTTAATTCCATGAGGATATCAAGCGTATTAGTACCAAAAGCTACACCTCTTATTTCTTCAATTTCTGCTCTGGTAACTGGTTGGTGATAGACAATAATAGCTAACGTCTCAACTGCAGCTCTAGACAGTTTTTTCTCAACTGTTTTTTCTTGAGACATAAGATTTGATAAATTTGGTGATGTTCTGAAGGACCATTTGTTTGAAATACAAACAAGATTAATACCTCTATTGCTATATTCTTTTTGTAATTTTTCTAATGCTTTTAATGTATCGGTCTTTTTTGACAATTTGCTGTCAATGGTATCAATGTCCAGTGGTTCTGCTGCTGCAAAAATAATTGCTTCAATTTCTCTTTCAGCATCAGTTAACTTAGATGGAAAGTTAACAACATTATCTTTAGTTAAAATATTTTTTTTATTCATTTATTTTCTTTTATATAAATATCATCAAATAAGTTATCTTGTTTGATTGTCAAATTTCCTTCTTTAACTAGTTCTAGTGAACCAGCAAAGATACCGGCTTTGCCAGTTTTTTTAAATCTCTTACCGCTTTTAAATGTACTTGGGATTAAATCATCCAATTTTTTCCAGTCTAATAATTTTCCAAAGAACTCTTTAATTGTTTTAATACCATCTTCGGTTGTAAAAACCGGAAGTTTAGGAATATTCATTTTGTGAAAATCTTTAGTCATAACAATTGATGAATAAGATTTTAACAATTCAAATAAAGTAAGGTTATACTCTGTACTGTAGATTGATCTTATATTTCCTTTCATTCCTCTAGATCTAATTTCTCTTCCAAGTCTTTTTCTTTTTAACATTTGTTCTGAAAGTAACCGAATTAATTCTAATTTTTTTAATTGTAATTTTAATTTTTCAGCTACCTCAAAAACTTTAAATTCTTCCTCTGGTGTTCCAGGCAATAACAATTTAGACTTTAAATAAGCAAGCCATGTGGCCATTAATAAATATTCTGAGGCTAACTCTAAATTTAACTCCTTTTCCTTTGTAATAAATTCATGAAATTGGTCCGCTAATTTAGTGATTGAAATATCCTCCAAATTTACTTTTTGAGCTTTTGCAAGATCCAATAAAACATCAAGTGGTCCATTAAAATTTTCAATTTCAACATTAAATAATAAAGAATCGCTATCAGGCATAAGTAATACTAACTTAAAATCTTATAAAATTCTGATGTTTTTTTGATAATAAACTTATCAATGAAAGGTGAATTATCAGCCACTTGTTTCATTTCATTCATATTGCCATTACAATGAAGCACTAAATTACATCCAGCTGCAAAAGCTTTTAAAGTGTTAGTTTTAATAGAGTTTTTTAAACTTTTCATAGAAACGTCATCTGAAATTAAAATATTTTTAAAACCAATTTTATTTCTGATTAAATTAATAATTTCTTTGGAATGAGTGACTGTATTATGTTTATCAATTTGTTTGTAGACAACATGTGCTGTCATTGCAAAGAAACTTTTTTTATTTTTAAAAGTATAAAAATCTTTTTTTTCTAAATATTTTAAGGTTTTATTTATGATGGGTGTAAATTTATGACTATCTGATTTTGCTAAACCATGTCCTGGTATATGTTTGATTACAGTGCCAATTGAGTTCAAGTGAAATAATTTAATGCAAATATCTCCTATTAAGGAAACTATTTTTGGATTTTTGGAAAAAGATCTATCCCCAATTATATTTGAAGCTCCCTTATATTTTAAATCTAACACTGGCAATGTATTTATATTTGCACCAATAAGTTTCAATAACTCAGAGGTTTTATCTATAAATAATCTAAAATAGATATTAAATTTTTTTTTATCTTCTAAATATAATTTTCCAAAATATTCTGATGTTAAATTGTCAAATGAGATTAATTTTTTCAATCTATTTACTCGACCCCCTTCTTGATCTATTAAAATAGGATATTTTTGGTCATTAAATATTTTTTTTATTCGGTCAGTAAGTTTTTTGGTTTGTTTTATGTCTTTAATATTTCTTGTAAAAAGAATAATTCCCCATGGTTTGTGTTTTTTTAAAAAATTAATTTCATTATTGCTTAAAGTAAAAGATTTGATACCACATATAAAAGCTTTACGGTTAACCATTATTTTCTAAGAGTTTCCAAAAATTGTATTTTTTCTTTTTTTTGTTTTGATTTTGCTGAACATATTCAACAACATTATTGGTATCATCTTCAAGTGTAGGCAAATTGTTTGTATAATTTAATATTTTATCATTTATTGATTTAAGAGAACGGTAAGAATTTTTTTTATTTTCATCAGAAAAATAATATTTTGCTGACATAAATAAAAAGAAAAAAATGACAATGATAAATACTAAATATTTAATTTCTTTTAACATTACATTTTTTCAGGAGTATCAACACCTACAATATTCATCCCTGATTTTATAATCTCAGCTATAGTTTTTAAAAAAACTAAATTTTTGTCAGAAATTTTTTTATCTTCATTAATAAATCTCTTTGCAGGATTATCTTTACCTAAATTCCAATAAGAGTGAAATTCTGAAGAAAGTTCATAAAGATAAACAGGTAATCTATGAGGTTCAAGTTTATCACTTGCAGCTTCAATGCATTTGGGCCATTCAGCAATTTTTTTCAATATATTAATTTCATCAGGTTCATATTCAAAGTCAAAATTGTTGATATTAAGATCAGATTTAATGTCTTTGTTTAGATGCCGAAAGACGGAAGATATTCTAGCATATGCATACTGTACGTAATAAAGAGGATTATCTTTTGATTTTTCTTTAACTTTGTCAAAATCAAAATCTAATTCAACATCACTACTTCTATTTAACATAATAAATCGAGTAGCATCTTTTCCAACTTCGTTAATTAAATCATCAACAGTAATATAATCACCTTTTCTTTTAGACATTTTAAAAGGTTCGTTATTTTTAATTAGTTTAACAAGTTGACTAACTTTACAAATCAATTTATTTTTTTTTCCTGATAGAGCATCGACAGATGATGTAATTCTTTTTATATACCCAGCATGATCAGCACCTAAAATATTAATTAGATAATCAAAATTTCGATCAATCTTATTTTTATGATAAGCAACATCGCTTGCAAAATAAGTCCAGGAGCCATCTGATTTTTGAAGTGCTCGATCTTTATCATCACCAAAATCAGTCGATTTGAACAATAATTGCTCTCTTTCAACCCAATTAGCATTATCCTCACCAGCTGGAGCTTTAATTTTACCCTTATAAATAAAGTTATTCTTTTCTAGAAACTGGATAACTTTATCTACTTCTTTTTGTGATACTAAATTCTTTTCACTTATGAAATTATCATGAATAATACCTAGAGAAGCTAAGTTTTTTTTGATTAATAACAAAGCTTCAAGAATAGATTGTTGCGTTAAGACATCTTTGATTTCATCATAATTATCGTAATTAATATCTAATTTTTTTTGAATAATATTATTTGCAAAATCTATAAGATAATCACCAGGATAAAGATCATCATTATCTGGGAATTCCTCTTTGAATAAAATTTCTCTAATTCTAAAATATACAGATTTTGTAAAATTTATAATTTGATTACCATAATCATTAACATAATATTCTTTTGTAACTTTATGTTTGTTAAATTTTAAAACATTACTGATAACATCACCTAAAATAGCTCCTCGACAATGACCTACATGTAAAGGCCCAGTAGGATTTGCAGATACAAATTCAATTAAATAACTGTTTTTATTTTCTTTATTATTAATTCCATATTCATTGAAGTTTTTATTAACTTCTTCAATAAATTTTGCCCAGAAAATAGATTTAAATTTAATATTTATAAAACCAGGTTTTATAGTTGTTATTTCTTGTATTGATTGATCTTCATTCTTTAATTTTTCAACAAGTTGATCTGCTATTAATAATGGAGATTTTTTGTTAACTTTAGATAAAAACATTGCAACATTTGTTGATATATCTGCATTAAATTTTACTGGAGGAATTTCAACTGTTATGCCCTCTAAACTTTCAGGCAGAATAATTAATCCAGATTTTTTTAGATCTATAATTAAATTTTTAATTTTATCTAAATATATATCAAAAATATTCATTTAAGATTTTTATAGAGGTTAATAGCATATCTATCTGTCATACCAGATATAAAATCTGAAATTGATCTAAATTTATTTTTATCTAATTCTCGATCTTTAATAAATTTTCTAGGATTTGTTTTTATAATATTAAATAATTTTTTTATAATTTTCTTACCATTATTATTTTTATTTAAAACTTCTTTATTATTGTACATATTATATCTTAAAAAAGATTTAATCTCTTTTTCAGATTTTTGGATTTTTTCAGAAAAATTTACAATTGTATTTTTTGCATTTTTAACATCATTAATAGAGTTAATTTTATAAATTTTAAGATTTTTTTTTGTGTTATTAATTAAGTCCTTAATCATTAAATCAATTGAGTTTCTAATAACTTGATATGTAACAATTTTATAATTCTGTTTGTTAATTATTTTTTTATATTTTTTATAAATGTCTTTAAAAAAATTTATTTCGGTTAATTCTTCAATTTTGAACAAATTGGCATTAATGCCATCTTGGATATCATGATTGTTGTAAGCAATATCATCAGATATTGCTGATATTTGAGCTTCTAATGAAGGATAGTGTTTAAAATTAATCATTTTTTTAAAGTTTTTTAATCCAATTAATCTTTCAATCAACTCAATATTCTTAGCTGGTCCATTATGCTTTAGTAATCCGTCTAAAGTTTCAATTGATAAATTTAAGCCACTAAACTTTAAATATTTATTTTCTAAAAACATCACTATTCTCAATGTTTGTAAATTATGGTCAAATCCACCAAACTCTTGCATGCATTCATTAAGGGCATCCTCTCCTGCATGACCAAATGGGGTGTGTCCTAAATCATGAGCTAAACTTAGAGTTTCTGCTAAATCTTCATTTAAATTTAAATATCTAGCAACAGACCTTGCTATCTGGGCTACTTCAATGGAATGGGTTATTCTTGTTCTAAAATGGTCCCCTTCTGTATTCACAAATACCTGAGTTTTATGTTTTAACCTTCTAAAAGAGGCGCTATGAATAATTCTATCTCTATCTCTTTGAAACGGAGATCGATATTTAGACGTAGGTTCCTTGTGTAATCTACCGCTAGTTTTAAATTGTCCTAAGTTTAAATATTTTTTCATACTTTAATTTAAATAATTAAGCATTATATTACTAATAACAGTGTTCACTCATGATTAAAGAAATTAAATTTACTGATAAAGCATTAAAACAGATCAATAACTTACTGACTAAAAAAGATAAAGGTTCCTTTTTTAGAATCGCAATTAAAGGCGGCGGTTGTTCAGGTTTTCAATACGAATTTACATTTGATTCAAATAAAAATGATGACGATCTAAATTTTGAAAATATTATTATCGACAAAACCTCTGCTGATTTACTTAAAGGATCAGAAGTGGACTATGTCTCAGAATTAATAGGTGAAACTTTTAAAATTACCAATCCCCAGTCCAAATCCTCTTGTGGTTGTGGGGTTTCTTTCTCACTATAATGCTTATCTCGTCCTGGAATGTAAATTCTGTTAGGGCTCGTATTGAAAATATCAAAAGTTATCTTCTTAAATACAAACCAGATATTTTAATGATGCAAGAAATTAAGACGGAAGATCTAAATTTTCCCTATGATGATTTTTCTGCAATGGATTATGAATCTCATGTTTTTGGTCAAAAAAGCTATAACGGTGTAGCTATAATTTCAAAACACAAATTAACTAATATTAAAACTGATTTAATTAAAGATAAGTTAAAACAATCAAGAATTATTTCTGCAGAATTAAGTTATCAAAAAAAAATTATACAACTGATAAATATTTATACTCCAAATGGAAATCCTGTTGATACAGATAAATATGATTATAAAAAAGATTGGTTAGATACCCTAATAAAACAATTAAGATCAATATTAAAAAAAAACCCAAATATTATTCTTGGTGGAGATTTCAATATAATACCTGCTGCAGAGGATGTTTATAATGTAAAAAGTTTTGAAGATGACGCATTATATAGATTAGAAATTAGAAAAAAACTCAGAGAAATGATAAATCTAGGTTTTAATGATGCTTACCGACACTTCTATGATGATAAAGAAGGCTATACTTTTTGGGATTATATGAGAGGTGCTTGGCAAAAAAATAATGGTATGAGAATTGATCATTTTTTAGTATCAAATTCTTTGATTGATAAGGTCAAAAATATCAACATAAATAAAGATCCAAGGGGTAGAGAAAAACCTTCAGATCACACCCCCATAGAAATAAAACTAGCTTAAAGATTTAATTTTATTAACTAACTCCTCATTAATATATCTTGGACCGGTATCCAGTCGATTTTTATGTCTTCTTTCCCCAGGAAGTCTGACACCATCAAATGACTTCATTTTGTAAAAAAATTCTTCAGCATGTTTTTGCCAGTTTGTTCCTGCAGTTTTATCTGGAGATATGGCTAAAATAAATTCTCCTCCACTAGGTGGAGCTCCATCATTATTATCTTTTACTGCAGTCTCATAACTAAAATTATCGCCAACAAGTGCTCCAGCTAAAAGCTCGACCATCATTGCAATTGCTGATCCTTTGTAGCCACCAAAAGGAAGTAAAACACCTCCATCAGCTATTTCACCAGGATCTGTAGTTTCTTTGCCTTCTTTAGTTAAACCCGTACCAAGTGGAACTTTGTGCCCTTCTCTTTTTGCAACTTGAACTTCTCCCATTGCCATTGAAGCTGTCGCCATATCATATACAACTGGAGTTTTACCAGGTCTTGGCCAAGCAAATGAAATTGGGTTTGTGCCAAATAATGGTTTAATAGCACCAGCGGGCGCCACTGCAGGTTTATAAGAAGTGCAAGCAAAAGCAACCAAACCTTCTTCTGCTAATTTTTCTGTTTCAGGCCACATCGCAGCCATATGATGAGAATTATTAATAGCCAAGACTGCTACGCCATTTTCTTTTGCAGCTTTAGATAATTCAGGTAAAGATTTAGATAGAACAACTGGTGCTAAACAATTATTTCCTAAAACTTTTATTACTGATGGTGAAATCTTTTTAATTTCAGGTTTACCTTTGCCATTTATTTTACCATTTTTCAAACCAGTTACGTAAGCTGGTAGTCTAAATAAGCCATGTGAAACAGACCCATCTCTTTCTGCATTTCTAATCAAATCTGATAATATGGTTGCTGACTCATCATCACAACCATTAGCTAAAAGAGTTTTTTTTGATAAATCATAAATTTCATCAAGTGTTAATGAAACATTATTAGCCATAAATACAATAAATATTATTTATGCTCTTCTTTCAAATCTTTTTTTAAATCGTCATGATCGCCAACTACAATATGATGCTTACTTTTGACGACATATTTATCTAATATAGGTATTAAAACTAAAGGTATTAAACCACCTAATACAATACCAATTGTTGCAGTTCTTAAACTTGGATCAAGCGTAGCGGCTATAAAATCAGCTATAACATGTGCAAAAACAACTCCAATTATTCCTGCAACATATCCATTTGAGACTACTTTTAATAATCTATTAATACTCCAACCTGAGTAAAAACCAATTAAAGGAATTATAGTGTGAACAAGGCCAAATACAAATCCTCTTAGCATGCCATGATCTTGTAACCATATAATATCTTCTAAAAAATGATCCATGTTTAATTACAAGCCTTACAAATAGCTGAAACTTCTAATTCATAATTTTTAAAGTCATATTTTTTAAAAATTTTTTTATTTAATATCTCTTCAAACAAATTTGAATTTAACTCTTCTGTTTCACCACATTTTTTACAAATAGCAATGGATGGATTATGATTTTTGTGTGAATGATTGCACAACATATATCTTTTAGTTTGATTTGATTTGTGTATTTTATTTTCACTAATTAATTTATTCAAAGATCTATACACTGACATAGGTTGAACTTTCTTTATATTCTGAAATTTATTTAAAATTTCATAAGCTGTTAAATGATTTTTAGATTTTTTTATTATTTCAAATACTATATCATTATTATTCATTGTTATGTTATAACATAACATAATTATTAGTAAAGGAGAATTATGCTCAAAATACAAAATTTAAAATGGTTAAGTACAATATTGGTTTTAATGGGAATTCTATTAACTAATATTAATGAATATCCTATTAATATATATTTTCATGGTTCAGGTGTATTAGGTTGGACTATTTGTGGTTATTTATCAAAAGATAAAGCGATAATGACTAACTTTGGATTACAAATACCATTATTTATAATTGGAATTTTTAATATTTATTTTTAAATTTCAATTAATAAGTGATTTTTTTTTTGATTGGACAAAAAAATATTAAAAATTATAAGGGATGAATCAACTTTAAAAAATTCAAATTAATTAATTATTTTATATAAATACTTTTCTTAATTTTATAACCTGAGTGAATCAACTCTCGTGATCCAATAATAATTATATTTAATTCTAGCTTGTAAGTTTGGTTTTGTTAATAAGTCATCAAGCTAATTTTTATTAAAATTAACAAATAGGAAATTAAATGGAATTATCGACTTTTTATGCAATCATTGGATTCGCATTAGCAGGATATAGTGTAATTGCTAACGACTCAATTCAAACACTTGGGACTTTTATAGCTTCAAAACAAAAATGGTTTAAATGGTATACACTGGCAGCAGCTGCATCAGGTATGATGGCTTTTGCTATAATTTGGGGATGGTATAATTATGATGGAGATATATCTTATGGAAGATTAACAAGATTTCCCTATGAATCTTTTAGATGGTATCATGCCGTTGCTCCAGGGATATTATTAATTTTAACTAGAGCAGGTATACCAGTTTCTACTACATTTTTAGTTCTTTCTGCATTTGCTTCTACGGTTGTTTTGGAAAAAATGTTGATAAAAAGTATAGTTGGATATGGTGTAGCGGCAGTTGTGGCTTACTTTTGCTGGATACTAATATCAAAATTTATAAATGAAAAATTCGATGAAGTAAAAGGTCAGAAACGAATTTCTTTTTGGAGGAATTCAGTTTGGATTTCTTCTGGATGGTTGTGGTGGGCATGGTTATCACATGATGTTGCCAATATTGCTGTATTTTTGCCAAGAAAATTAGATGTAACACTGCTTGTTATAGTATTGGCATATTTTACAGCATTGTTGTTTTATATATTTTATATTCATGGAGGACCAATACAAAAAGTTGTTTTGGATAAAACTGGAACTAGATATGCTAGATCAGCAACAATTATAAATGTTATCTATGCTGCTATTTTATTTTATTTCAAAGAGTTAAACGATATACCAATGTCAACAACATGGGTTTTTGTAGGATTACTTTGTGGTAGAGAACTTGCAATTTCAACAATGAATAAAGATTATAAATTTAAGTATGTCTTTCCTTTAATTGGAAAAGACTTCGTTAAAATGATCTTTGGTTTAAGTGTTTCAGTAGCAATTGTTTTAGCTATACATTATATAATAATTCCAAGTGGCTTTTACATTGTAGAATAGTTATTTGTACTCCCACTAATAGTTAAGCTATTAGTGGGAGCTTTTAAATTTATTTTACTCTACCGTAAACATCTTCATATCTTACAATGTCGGTTTCTTTTAAGATTGAACCAACTTGAGCTTCTATAATTTTAACAGGCACTTTTCCATGATTTTGAATTCTATGAATTGCCTCTAATGGAATGAAAATATGTTCATTAGGACTCATTTTAAACTTATCATTATTTAGAGTAATTAAAGGCTTACCTTTAGTCACCAACCAATGTTCTGCTCTATGATGATGTTTTTGTAAACTTAAAATACCCTTAGGTTTTACATATAATTCTTTAATTAAAAAATCTTTGCCTTCAAATAAATTGGTATATCTACCCCAAGGTCGGTAATAAATATTTTTTTTCTTAATATATTTATTTTTGTTTTTATCATACATCTTTAAAATTTCTTTCCAGGATCCAAGATCTGACCACGGGATATCTAGTTTTATAGCATTAATCTCTTTAACTTTTTCTAATATTGCATAATCAAAAGATTTAGCTGTTGCTTTAACAAATGAGCTTTTATCTAAATAATAAACATTATTTTTAAGTTTAGCTTTGTTTACTGAGTTTAAACAATTTTTATAAATAATTGGTTGATAGGTTTTAAAATTATTAATTATAGAGTCTTTTCTTAAATAAAACATTCCAGAATTCCAATAGCCTTTTGATTTAATAATTTCTTTAGCTTTGATTAACTTTGGTTTTTCAATAAATTTTGAAACTTTGTTTAAATTTCCTTTTATTTTTTTGGTTAGAAAATATCCATATTCACTTGATGGCACAGTTGGTTTTATGCCGAATATAAATATATTTATATTGGTTAAATTTTTTTGATTTAGTTTAATTGCTTTATTAAATAGATTAATCTTTTCAATTAAATGATCTGCTGAAAAAAACATTAAGGGTTGGTTGATTGGAATATCTTTTATTAGAGCTACGCTTAAAATTGCGGGAGCTGTATTTCGTTTATCAGGTTCTAAAACTATCTTAAATTTTTTAATCTTATGTTTTTTAAGATGTTGTTTAACTTGTTTGAGATATTTTTTATTAGTGCTGATAATAGGATCGTCATAAATTGATGCTTTAACTCTCTCTAAAGTTTTTCCAAGTAAAGTCCAATTGCCAAAATCAATAAACTGTTTTGCTTGATGATTTTTGGCATTAGGCCATAATCTAGTGCCAGCACCACCACATAAAATAACTGGTCTAATTTTCATTAAATATCAGCGTACTCTTTTACTTCTTTTCTTTTACCTGGATGTGTTGGGGCTCCTAAGTAAGCTGGTCCAACTGTTTGAGCATATTTCCATAAAGTGCCTGAACCAAAACTTGATTTTTTTGGTTTCCATTTTTTACGTCTAGCGGATAACTGAGATCTAGTTAATCGAACATTAATAGTCCCCTTTTTAGCATCTATATCAATGATATCTCCATTACGTAATAGGGCTATAGGGCCTCCTAAGGCCGCCTCAGGGCCTACATGACCCACACAGAAGCCTCTGGTGGCACCTGAGAACCTGCCATCAGTAATTAAGGCTACTTTCTCACCTTTTCCTTGTCCATAAATAGCACCAGTGGTTGATAGCATTTCTC
>Ga0255763_1000882_pt1 | contig 32334 bp, 20 predicted proteins | sample 041ome_2_FD_179963 | JGI IMG/M metagenome (GOLD analysis project Ga0255763, IMG submission 179963) | Coastal salt marsh microbial communities from the Groves Creek Marsh, Skidaway Island, Georgia - 041406US metaG (version 2) | ecosystem: Environmental > Aquatic > Marine > Intertidal zone > Salt...
GCGCGGTCGCGACGCCCGAATCCAGTCGCCCCGTTTGCGTCGACATGCAGTCACTCCGATCGACACTTCCCGTCGTCATGCCCGACGATCCCGCCGCGCTGGCCCGCAAAGCGCGCGATGCGAGTCGTAAACTGCAACAGCTCCCCTCGCGCGAGCGCGCCGCGCTGCTGCGCGCCGTCGCGAACGCGCTCGAACGTCGCGAGAGCGAAATCCAAGCCGCGAACGACGAAGATTTGCGACGCGCTGAATCGTCCGATGACGTCGAAGAAGCGCTGCTGCAGCGGTTGAAACTGAAACCTGGAAAGGTGAAGCAGCTGGCGGACGGCGCGCGGGCGATCGCGAACATGGAAGAGCCGATCGGGAAGCCGCTGAGCGCGATGGAGTTGGCGAAGGGTTTGACGCTGACGAAGGTGACGGCGCCGTTGGGGGTGCTTTTGATCATATTTGAAAGCCGGCCGGACGCGCTGCCGCAGATCGCGTCGTTGGCGCTGCGGACGGGGAATGGACTGCTGCTCAAGGGTGGGAAGGAAGCGGCGAGCTCGAACGCGAAACTGCGGGAGGTCATCGTGGACGAATTTGAGGCGTTCGGCGTACCGAAGGAATGCGTGTGCCTGATCGAGGGTCGAGAAGCGGTGGCAGATCTGCTGAAGCTGGATGACGTGATCGATTTGGTGATTCCGCGCGGTTCGAACTCGTTGGTGACGTACATTCAGAATAATACGAAGATTCCCGTGCTCGGGCACGCGGACGGCGTGGTGCACGTGTACGTCGACAAGGACGCGAATGTTGACATGGCGGCGAAGTGTGCGATAGATTCGAAGATTGATTATCCCGCGGCGTGTAACGCGTTGGAGACTTTGCTCATTCACGACGATCTTGTCGCGAATGGAGGCGCGGCGGAACTCATGACGGCGTTGCGCGCGGCGGGCGTCGAACTCTTTGGCGGACCGCGCGGGACAAAGGAACTCAACCTACCAGCGGCACCGGCGCTCCGACACGAATACGGTGGCATGCAATGCTCGGTGGAACTCGTGAGCTCTATGGATAACGCCATCGATTACATCCACGCCAACGGTTCGGCGCATACTGATTGCATCATCACGTCGAACCAAAAGACGGCGGATGAATTCATCGCTCGCGTCGACAGTGCGTGCGTGTTTCATAACGCCTCCACGCGCTTCAGCGATGGATTTAGATTTGGTCTCGGCGCTGAGGTTGGTATATCTACTTCGCGAATCCATGCCCGCGGGCCCGTGGGCGTCGAAGGATTGTTGACGACGCGCTGCTTGTTGCGAGGCAAGGGGCAAATTTGCAACAAGGACAAGGGCGTGGAGTTCACGCACAAGCGACTACCGCTTCCCAAGCGCGAAGGGTTGTTTAAACCCGGTGTATTGCAACAAGTTGCGTCGAGCGTGGCGCTCTTGGCGAATAGCATCGTCGTGTTCCGAGCGATGATGAAGAAATGAATCACGCATTAGACGAGTTGACGCCGCAATTTTTCTGAACACGACGGTGTAAAAGCTTTCAAAAATCATTTTGATAATACAAACAACGTAAAGTAGCGCCACCTAAGTTAAATCGTCTCCAATGCGGCGATACCCTCAAGATGTTTGTAGTTCTTCTTCAGGATGTCGCGCGAATCGGAGATTCTAAAATCGTATCCGTGTTTCTGGGCCCATTCCTGCACGATGGGACGAAGCTTGTGAAGCTTGTAACGCGGCATGGTGGGGAATAAGTGGTGAATGAGCTGCGTGTCCATACCACCCCACAACCAACGCTCGAGTGGATTCTTCACGTCCGCTTCGCGAGTGCTTCTAAACTGAATATCGACGAAGGAACCGTCTTCATACATGATTTCCTCGCTCTGGTGCGTAGCGGTGACGAGAGAGCCTACCAAAAACCCACCGATGAGCATGGAGCCGATGGCGACACCCAAAGGAAGCGTGCCGAACAACCACGCGTAGTGGCCGACGAGCAAAGCGAGCTCAGTCTTATCCTTGCGCGCCCACGCACTCGCGACGCTGTGTCGGCGCCAGAGCACGTACGTCATCGCGTAGAGCGGATAGCCGTAGATGTGCTGGTACTTGCGCAACCAGCTATCCGGGCGCCCACTGGTCTCCGGCGGCGACAAGTAATACAGAGGCTCGAGTTTGATGTCGCCGTCCTTACCGTCGACGTTCGTGAACGAGTGGTGCATGTTGTGCTTGTGCGACCACCATTCGGCGGAAAACCCATTCGTCAACGCGCCAAAGCAGCGCATCATCGAGCACCACTTCCCGCGGCCGTGAACGTAGTCGTGCGCGAGCCATCCGGCTTGTTGCATCCCTATCCCGATCGAGATCGCGGCTAAGATCGGGTGCGTCGCCGCGATGGCTTGTCCGACGACGTAGCATCCCAAAACTTGCGCCAACACCGAGAGTTCGGAGAGCGCGTTGCGTTTAAACCAGCCCTCCGCCTCCAACTTCCCTCGCAACTCCCCGAACTCGGCGTTCGCCGTCGTCAGCCTTTGCGTTTCGTACTCTTCCGTATCATACGGTGCATCGCACTTCGGCAACGCGCGCAAGCGTTTCAACGCCTCGTCGCTCCCGTTCGGCCCGTACGAGTGCAGCGCGTAAAACACATCCGTCGCGTCTTGTCCGTTCAACAACCGCACGAACCCCGCCCCACCGGGATGCGCCAGCGCCCACCCCGTCGCATCGTACCACTGTCCATCGACCTTCAGCTTCACTTCCTCCGTCCGTCGCCGGCGCCCGCTCTGCTTCTCGTTCACTTCCGCCGCCTGTTCCAGCACCGCCGCGCTCGCGCCGAACGGGCTCAGGAACCCCCACGGCTTCTTCGCCTTCCCATCGTCGCCCGCCGCCGTCGCCGTCGCCGTCGCGTCGTCCGCGCTCTCGTGTCCCATCGCGTCCGAGATCGCGTCGATCCGCGTCGTCGTCGTCGTCGTCGTCCTCGCGCGCGGTCGCCGTCGAATCGTCGCCGACGTCACGGCGACATCTTGTCGCGCGCGCGCGCGTCTGCGCGTCGTGAGCGCGCGCGCGTCGCACGTCGCGACGGCGGGCATGCTTTCCGCGTCGCGTCGCGCGTCGCGTCGTCCGTCGCTCGGCCGCGCGCGCGCGTGTGCGGCGCGCGCGCGCGCGCCGTATCCTCCGACGCGCGAAGATAAGACGTCGATTCGTATGCGTTTAAACATCATTAAATGCGAAAGATCGCGCCGACGTCGATTGAATTCGCAGACGATAAATACTCGATTCCAAACCCTGGATGAAACACGGAACAGACACACGACTCGACGGCGCGACGGCGCGACGGCGCAGTGCGCGCCGCGGCGCGGCGAACGACGCGCGCGCGCGGCCGAGCGCGCGTCGCGCCGCGATCGTCGACGCCGCGATCGCCGACGATGATTCGATTCGCGCTGTTATTCAGCAAACAAGCGAAGATTCGCCTGAGCAAGTACTACGTCCTGACGAACCAAAAGGAGCGGAAGAGGATCGAGCGCGACGTCACGTCGCGAATCATACCGCGCGCGAACAAGCTGTGCAACGTCGTCGAGTACCGGGACGTGAAGCTGGTGTACAGGAAGTACGCGAGCCTGTACTTTTGTCTGGCGGTGGACCGAGGCGCGAACGAGCTCGCGACGCTGGAGATGATTCAACACTACGTCGAGATCTTGGACAAGTACTTCGGGAACGTGTGCGAATTGGATTTAGTGTTCAACTTTCACAAGGCGCACTACGTGTTGGACGAGGTGTTCATCGCGGGGCATCTGCAGGAGACGTCGAAGAAGTTGATCGCGCGGTTGGTGGGCGAGCACGACGCGCTCGTGGAACGCGTCAAATTGGGCGGCCCCGCGGCCGAGGACGCGTGATTGGCGAGCGCGCAATTCGCGCGCGCGCGCGCGCGTTTTTTTCGCGACGCTCGCGCGCGGTGTATTTTCCTAGGTTAGCGATGCGAGCGGGCCAGGGCGCGTTCGTTCGCGCGCGCTCGGCGGCTCTGGCGGTTGTAGCGTAGCAAAAGCTTCTGATCGTCATTCGCACGCGCGCGACGCGATCCGATGCCCGCGGGCGCGCTTCGAGACGTGGCGAACACGCCCACGCGCGAGCGGGAGCGCGCGAAAGCGGCGACCGCGAGCGCGAGCGCGCGTAAATCCGTCACGAAGTCGACGCGGCTTCGCGATGACGACGAACGACCAACGCGCGAAGACGCGAACGACGCGTCGACGACGGCGAGCGCGAGGAAACGGGTGCGAGAGGATGAAATGCACGCGTTGGTGCGAGCGTTCGAGGACGCGGGTGCGTGGATCGAAGCGATGTCGAGAAGACGCGAGGGTGGTGACTGTTGACGTCGCCGCGATGGTTCCCCCGCCGCGACGAACGCGAACGACTGACGACGAATCGCGTCGCGCGCAGTGGAACGAGAGTGCGCGACGATCGTGGAGGTTGGGGAAGCGGAATGCGACGCGCTCTTGGCGGAGTTTAACGCCAAGTGGCGGTCGATGCCGAAAAAGCTGAAGAGTACGCCGTTGACGGAGTTTGCCGACGACTTGGCGCGAGAGGGCAGCGAGGCGAGCTTGCTGGAATTAGTGGAAGTGAACGAGACGCTCGGGGCGATTGATGCGAGCTTAGTGCGCGAAATTGTGGATGAAAAAGTTCTGCGAGAGGCAGCGAAGAAGGTGGTGGAGCAAGTGGCGTCGGACGCGACGACGAAGCGCGAGGCGCCGCTGAAGCTCGACGTCGACGTTCGCGACTCCGTCGAGGCGAGAGGAGCGATGGACGCGCTCAAGGATCACGCGAAGGCTTTGATGGCTCGATTACTGAAAAGCAAGTAGCCGATTGATGTGTAAACAATACGATACGATTAGATGACACTACACAGAGAGCGTACCTTTGCTCGACGCCACGGAGCCCGCGCGTCGCGGATCAATCGCCGCGCACTGTCGCAAGCACTTACCGAAAGCCTTCGCCGCGGCTGTGGCAACTTCGGCTTCGTCCGCGCCGCGCGCGTGCTCGACCAAGTGCACCGTCATTTGCCCGTTGAACGTCAAACTCATGAACATGTGCTCGACCATCTCCACGCTGAGGTCGCCCACTTTGTCGCTCTCGAGCTCGAGTCCGTACCCCAAGTACGGGCGATTGCTAAGATCCATGACGCACTCCACCGTGGCCTCACCCTCGGTGGACATCGCGCTCCCCATGCGATTACACCCTTTCTTAGTCCCCAGCGCCTTGTTCAGCGCTTGGCCGACGGCGATGGACACGTCTTCCGCCGTGTGGTGGTCGTCTATCCACAAGTCTCCCGTGGCGGCGATGTTCAGCGCCACCCCGGCTTCGCGTTGAATCGCGGTGAACAATCCATCGAGGGCGACGATACCGGTGCTAATCTTCGATCCCTCGACGTCATCGCGACTGGCGTCTAAATCCAGCTTCACGTCGATGGACGTCTCCTTCGTCGAGCGTTGAATCGCGCTTCGCCGCGTCTCCTCGCTCGCGGCGGCGCCCGCGTACACGTCGATCCCTTCCGCCGCGTCCATCGCCGCGCGAACCCCCCGCGCGAACGCCTTGAACGTCGATTCGACGATATGATGCGCGTTATCCCCGCGCTCTTTCACCAACCGCACGCTCACCCCCGCTTCCTCCGCTAACGCTCGCCAAAACGTCTCCGTGAGCGCCGTCGGATACGTCCCGATGCTCGCGCGTCCCGCCGTCCCCGGCTTCCCATACGGCGCCAGCGCGAACGTCTCCAGCCCTCGCTCGCCGTACAGCTCGATCCCACACGTCGCGTACGCCTCGTCCAACGGCGCCGCGAACCGCGCCTTCGCCCGCTCCCCGGCGCCTCTCCCGTCTCCCAGCGTCTCTCGCAGCGCCGCGCCCAGCGCCGCGCCCGCGCACCGAAACGCCTCCTCGTCGCTCACCCCTCCCGCGTCGCGCGCCTCCTCGCACGTCACCCCGCGTCGCGTCAGCACGCAGTGCACGCCCAACTGCGCGTGCGCGGTGAGCTGATCGATCATGTGATCCAGGAACGGCGCGCCCGTCGCGATCGTCCCGCGCGCGCCGTTCGCATCGATCACCGCGACGCCCTGGACGTCCCCGCACGCGCGCTCCGCGCGTCCGACCGCCCACGGCGACGTCGCGCTCGTTCGCGCGCGTCGTCTCCCGGCGTCGCGGCGTCGCGGCGCGCACGGCGCGAGGCGCAGCGTCGCCATTCGTCGACGCGTCGCTTTTTGCCGATGCACGCGGGGACGCCCTCGGCCGAGGGCGCGCACGCGCTGCTGTGCGTCGCGCTCGCGTGCGTGATGAGCGCGCGAACGTTTCGCGACGCGCTCGCGCGCGACGCGCGCGACGCGACGCCGCGGGCGCGAGAGGCGCGCGCGTGGGTCGCGGGAGGGGTGCTGTGTGTGTTCACAGTGAGCTATTGGATTTTGGCGCGCGGAGAAGGCGCCGCGGCGAAAGCGCGGGCGCCGGGAACGGCGGCGCACGTCGCGTGGACGCTCGCGCCGTCGAACGCGATGTATGTGATCGCGATGGCGCGACGAGGGGGGATGACGCGGCGAGGGACGGCGTACATGGTGAGCGGCGCGTGCGCGAGCGCCGTCGGCGCGATTACGGGACGGCGAAGCGCGGGACGAATGGCGGCGCTGTGCGCGGGATTCGCGACGACGAGGACGGGAGAGGGAGATTGGCGCGCGTTCGGGATTGCGATGACGTGGTACGTCGCGCTGAGGTTGTGCGTGGAGGATGGGGAGGAGGTGTATTTTGTGAACTGGGCGGGGACGATTTTGTGCGAGACGGCGGCGCTCGCCATGGTCAAGTTCGGCAAGTTCGGCAAGTTCGGCGGCGCGGGGAAGCGCGCGGGCGGTCTCGCTTCGGGTGGAGTCGAGACGAAGAAGGCGCGGTAGTTAGCGATCGTGTTTTATTCAATGTCATTAAATGTAGCGCGTCGTGACGGCATCATTGCGGTCGACTGTCGATTTCTTTGTAGAGCGCGTTGAGCAGAGCCACTCCATAGCCAGAACCTAAACCGTCTTTAAAGTTACCAGGACCAGCCATGTCGAGGTGAATCCAAGCCGTGTCATCGCGAGCGACCCAGTCTGGGTGTAAGTGATTGGCGATGAATTGACCGGCGCAGCTCGATTGCGCGTTGGCGCGGTCGGCGACGGAGTTTTTCATGTCGGCGACTTTGGAACTGAACTCACTCTTGAACATTTCCGGAGCGTAGGGCAGGGCGTGCGCCAGATCTCCGGTGATTCTGCCCAATCGCACGACGGTGTGCTCCATGTCTTCGCTATCGGTCACAAGTCCGGCGTGTTTACGCCCGGTGGCGATCATTTGCGCTCCGGTGAGCGTGGCCATGTCGACGATGATGCGCGGCTTGCACGCGGCGTTCGCGGGATCGGAGCAATACGCGACGCCGTCCGCGAGCACGAGGCGCCCTTCGGCGTCGGTGTTGTTGATTTCCACTGTCTTTCCGCTCTTGCCGACGAGAATGTCATCCGGGCGAATCGCGCCCGAGCCAATTGCGTTTTCGGCGATGCACAGCACGAGGTCGAGTGGCGTCTTGAAATTCGATTCGGCGTCCTCGCGAGCGATGGACTCAAACGCGCACAGCATACCCGCGGCACCGCCCATGTCCGTCTTCATACCGCACATGCCGTCTTTAGATTTCAGCGAAAGCCCACCGGTGTCGAACGTGATACCCTTGCCCACGAACGCGATGGACGGCGCGTCCGGGTCGACGCAACCTTTCGGCGTAAATCGCAAGTGCACGAGCGCGGGATCACGACCGTCGCGACTCGAAGCGCTTCCGACGCCCGCCAGACATCCGTAGCCCTCCTCGACGAGTTGCGCGTAACGTTTAATCTCGACAACCTTCACGCTCGCGCCGAGCTCGCCCGCGACGACCTTCGCCTCGTCCACAAACGCGTCCGGCGACAGCTCGTTTGGCGCCATGTCGACGAGCGCCTGGCATCTGCGCACCGCCTTTGGCAACGACCGCGTCTCCGCCCCGTTCCAAATCTCCCCTCCGCACACGACGCCCACGTACACTTCCCCGTCCACAACCGCGTCCGCCGCTCGAAACTTATTCGTATACGGCGCACTAATCCTCGCCAACGCCGCCAACGCCCCGACGCGGTGCGCCTCCTCGTCCACCGCCGCGAGCACCACCGCTCTTCTCTTCTTCCGATCCCCTATCGCCGCTTTCGCCGCCGCCGTCATCGCGTGCGCGGCGATCGGCGAATTATGTCTCGACATCTTCGATTTCTCCGGCATCACGCACACGACGAGCTCCAACAGTCCCTCGTCGTCCTCGCTCGCCGTCTCGAGCACCGTGCTCCGCGTCGCGTTCGCGTCGAGGCTCTCGACCAATCGCTCGAACGTCCGCGCTGCGCGCTCGTTCGTCCCGAACGCGCGCCGCGCGAACGCGCCGTTCTCGAGCAGCGCGTCTTTCGCGCCGACGACGACCCATTTCGCGTCGTTCGTGCGCCGCGCGGCGTCGCAATCGTCGTTCGTTTCGATCGTTTTCAGCGTCGACGCGCTGCGCCATCGGTCGTCGTGATGCGTCGTGGACATGCGCACGCGCGCGGAGGAGGCTCGACGCGAACGAACGCGGTGTGCGCGCGCGGTGTGCGCGCGGTGAGCGATTCGGGAGGGCGCGAAGGGCGCGCGGGCGCGCATGCGCCGTGGTGTGAGGCGGCGAGGGCGGCGCGCGCGGCGGCGTCGGCAACCGCCGCGAGCGCCGAGGAGAGTGAGTCACGTGAGTTGAGTCATCGGGGATGAAATGAAAGCTACGCGCCGTGCGTCGCGAGCGCTAAGGAGAGTAATCGTCGATCGTGGTGGTGGTGTCGTCGGTGGAATCGGCGCGCTGGGGGTTGTCGGCGACGGCGTCTCGCGCTTCTTCGGCCGGCGCTTCGGCGGCGTCGAGGAGCACGGCGCCGCACTCGCCGACGCGCGAGGGGTCCACGGGGATGCCGTTTCCGACGACGTCGTCGCGCCAGCATCCGCTAAAATACGTCTCAGATGCGCGCGCGGCGTCGAGCTCGGGCTTCAGCGCGGCGTAGAGCGCGGCGTGATCGCCGAGCACGCGGCCCTTCTTATCGACGCGGACGTCGTACTTTCGGCCGTGGGAACCCAGGCGCAGCGAGACGGTTTCGAGGTTGACGCGCTCGACCGTCGCCGTAGCTGGGTATATCACCAAGTGCTTGGACGTATCTGAATCGTACGAAACGCAGTAACCATCCGACCAGCTGGCTTCGCTCGATGGGTTGTCGTCTTCCCAAAGTACGCTGACGAAGTACCCCACCCAACGACGCCCTTTTGGCTTGACGACGACGGGTTTCGTGTTCAGCCCGCCGACGTGTTCGCCGTACAGCGTGGAAACCCGCACCCCGTGTGGTGGGTGCGCGGTGGCACGCATGGATTCAGGCAACAGTACCCAACGTCGCAAGTCGTCGAGAACCGTTTCGAGTTCATCGCTCGAAATGGTTTCGACTTTGCGCTCTCGTCGCGAATTCTCAAGCGCCTTTTTCACCTCCAGACGACTCGACTTCTTCCTCGCCGTGCTTTCCCACGCAATCCGTTCTTGTTCCGCACGCGCTCTGGCATCGCTTCTGGCTTGGACGCGCTCCAGCTCTGCCAGCTGCTGCTTCATGCGCTCCTGATGGTACGGGACGTGATCCTTCGACAAATACTCGAGCAGTGCCAACTCTTTCTTGTTCGTCGTGTTCTGCAACGTGTTCTTCAACGCGATGACTTCCAACAGAGTCACGAACGGCGTCGACCAAAGTGGATCCGCGCGCGCTCTCGGGCCTGCGTCCGCCGCCACCTTTTCAGCTCGGCAAATCCGAGCGTCCAACGCCGAGACGTAGTACGCGCGACCCTTAGCGTCGTATCCGATCGGCTCGCCGTGCACGCCGCGCTTACACATCTGAAGCTGTTCGACTTTATTTCGCCGTCGCGCCTTGTCAAACTCATCCGAGCACTGTTCCGCGACGTTAGAAAACGAGCGAGACTCGACCAAATCCTCGCACAACCGGTACAACACTTCTAATCGCGCCAGCGCGTCGATGTCGAAAAATCCCGCCTCATCGTCCACGCCGTCGCCCAATATCTCACGAATTTTCCTTCGCGATCTAATTTCCCAACTTCTCGGCACGAGCAGCGTCTCGCCGTGTCCCAACGCGCTCGGCGCCGGCGCCCACACGCGCAAGAAAAAATCTAAAATCCACGCGTGCTCGCGCGGTTCGCACAGCGCGCGTTCCCACGCCTCCCCATCCTTCCTCGGCATCCACATCGCCTCGAACGTCTCACAAAAGCTCTGCAAGGCGTAAAACTTGTGTTCGCTTCGCAGCGCCACGACGCGTTCGCGCATCTCTTTCCCCATGTTTCGCGTCGACGCCGTCGACGACCCTCGCGCGTCGCGTCCCTTCGCCTCCTTCGCCGTCCCACGCGCGCCGTTCCTCGCGCCGCGCGCGCCGCGTCCACCGCGCGCGCCGCGCCCGCGTCCCGCACCGCGTCCATCGCGCGCGCCGCGCGCGTCCGGCGTCGCGTCCGTTTTCATCTTTTTCGTCGCCGGCGCGCGCGGCATCGCGCTCGAAGCGATCGACGCCGCGCGCGCGTCCGATCGCGTCGTCGGCGCGGCGCGACGCCGACGCCGCGTCGACGCGCGCGCGACCGCTCGCGCGGCCGACCGCGCGCCGTCGTCGCGCTGTGCGGCGCCGCGACGGCGCGCGACGTCGACGACGCGGAACGCCGCACACGCGCGCGCACGCGATGCCGACGCTCGCGCGCGCGACGCCGATGGCGCGCGCGATGACGCTCGCGCGCGCGCCGTCGTCCGCGACGCGCGCGCGCGCGACGGCGACGCGCCGCGGCGCGACGACGCGCGAGACGACGACGATGCGGCGCGACGAGAGATCGAACGCGACGGCGACGACGCGGGAGAGCGACGACGCGCGACGCGATCGAACGCTGGCGCTCACGGCGCTCGCGGCGTGCGTCATCGCGAGCGGATGCGCGGACGGCGCGGACGCGATCGCGGCGATGGCGGGGACGATGGCGGACGGCGCGGATAACGCGGCGGCGGCGACGACGACGCCGAACGAATTGTTCGCGCTCGCGGGCGGGGAGGTGCCGTTTTGGGCGAACATGGTCAAGTACGCGCGATTTTCGATCAGCATCATGGTCGGATTCGCGTACATGTTCGGAAGGCCGGTGGCGGCGCTGCTGAAGAAGCCGCAGACGGCGGCGGCGGTGGTCGCGGTGGGCGCGGGAGGGTACGTGTTCTTTAAGTTTACGATCGAAACCATGCTCGGGATGAACGATCCGTCGACCATGGGCTAGAGTTGGGTTGTAATGATGATGCGCTACTGACTAGGTGATACGCTACGGCTTAAGGCCGACTAGAGGCTGCGAGAGCGAGAAGGTTAAAAACGTTGCCACTCGATTTCGCCGACGGCGACGGGGGGCGCGGTGTTTTCGACGTCGTCGCTGAAATGCGCCGCGCCGATGCGAGCGCGCCACGGCGCGAATGCGCGTTTCACGCGCCACGTATCTGCGAGTTCCATTGCGGCGTATCGTCGTCGCTGCGCGAAGACGAAGGAGCGCCACATCGCAAAGCAATTCGCGTCCAGATACTTGTCGCTGAACGTGATCGCTTGTGAATCGCGGTAGAACGTCGCGCGCGCGTTCAGTTGTGACGCGTGTTCCTTCATTGATCTCCAATGCGCGAATACGCGTGTTTTTAGTGACCTGTTCTCTCGTTTCGCTTGACTCGTCGCCGCTCGCCAGGCGTAAAACGCGCTCGCCGCGAGCGACAGGCGATGAAATTTTGCCGCACGCGCCAGCTCGGCTCGGTGCTCTTTCGCGGCCCAGACGACCGCACACCACCGCGCAAAGGCGCCGACCGTGACACGCGCGTCGTCGTAGCTTGAAGCGAATCGCATGCGCTCGCGCTCTCGTCTCTCGTCTCGCACTCGTCGACGCCAACGCGAAAATTTTACCGCGACGACGGCACGTTCGGCGCGACGTTCGGCGTGAATGACTCTTACACGCCACACACGCGTGACCGACCGTTTGACGTAGCGCTGGCGAGCGAGACGTGCGGCATCGATCGCGCGTCGCTCAGATTTCCACGCCCGCGCGACCGCAGACCAAGTATCCAGCGCCGTCGACTCGAGTTTGATTCGTCGCCACACGTCCGCGCTCTCGCGCGCAACGCGCGCTCTCGCGCGCGAACGCCACGCGTTAAACGCCGCGAGCATCGCTCGACGGTTTCGTCGCGTTTGAGTCTGCCTGAAGGCTTCGAGTCGTCTCGCCGCGTCGTCTCGCGCGATTCGCGCCCACGCGCGAGCGACCGCTCGGCCCGTGGTCGCGAGCTCGCGTCGAGCGCGCTTCGCCGCGAACGCGCGCAATCGCACACGTTTGCGCGCATTCGTGCGCCACGCGCCAATCGCCGCCAGAGCCATCTTGCGCGCGCGGCGGCCGGTGGAGAAAGCGCACAACGACTCGATTTCGCGTTCTCTCGCTCGCCGATACTTTTCCTTCACCGCCTCGCGTCTCCACGCCGCGAACGCGCGCTTAATGGCGTTCATTTCGCACAACGCTCGAGCGATGAGCTCGCTCTCGTCGTCGTCGAGCGTGGCGCCTTCCGAATCCGCTCCCGTCGGCGTCGCGACTCGCGCGCCGTCGCCCACCGTCGTCTCCAAATACGCCTCGTCGTCCACCGCCACCAGCGCCTCGATCGAGCTCATCTCGCGCGTCGTCGCCGATTCGCCCGCCCCCCTCGCCTCCCCCCGCGCCGCGCCGCGCTCCAACGCCGCCGCCTTTTCCTCCCACGTCGTCTCGACGTCCAGCCCGAGCGCGAACGCCATCGCCCTCGCGCGCCCTCGCGCCGCCGCGTCCGCCCCTCGCGCCCGCCTGACCTCCTCGTCCACCGCCGCGCACACGTCCCGCAGTCTCGGCTCGCGCGCGCGTCCGCTCGCGTCGCGCGCGCGTCGCACGCCGCGCGCGACGACGCGCTCGAGCCAAACGGCCTCGCCGTTCGCGTCCGCGTTCGCGTCGCTCGCGCGCGCGCGCGCCGCCATCTCGCGCTATCGCGTCGTCGCGTCGCGATCGCGCGTCGTCGCGCCCATCGCCGCGCGTCGCCGTCGCGCGCGCGCGTCGCGGTGCGCCGTCGCGTCGCGTCGCGCGTCCGCACTCGTCGTCTTCCGCGCTCGACGACGACGCCATGGCGCCGATCGCGCGCATCGCCGTGCTGTTCGCCATGGACGCCGAGGCGCGACCGCTGATCGACGCCCTCGGGCTGACGCTCGACGCCGACGCGTTCGCGCGCGTCGGCGGCGACGTCCCCATGCGCGTGTACTCGGGAACGCTGAAGTCGGGCGCGCGCGTCGACGTCGTCTGCGCGGGGTCGTGCGCGAGGCACAACGTGTGCAACGTCGGCACGGTCGGCGCGGCGCTGTCGACGTACGAGACGTGCGCGACGCTGCGACCGGACGTGATCGTGAACGCGGGCACGGCGGGAGGGTTCGCGAAGCGCGGCGGCGAGGTCGGCGACGTCTACGTGGCGACGAAGTTTAAGAATCACGATCGACGAATACCGATCCCTGGATACGATAAATACGGCGTCGGTGAGTACGATGCGTGGCCGACGCCGCGGTTGATCGAGGCGCTGGGATGCAAGACCGGGGTGGTGTGCACGGGGAACTCTCTGGACGCCACGGAGACGTGCCGAGCGCTGCTGGACGAGTTCGAGTGCAGCGTGAAGGAGATGGAGGCGGCGGCGATCGCGCACGTCGCGCACCTATTTAACGTGCCCGTGATCGCGGTGAAGACGATCACGGACATCGTGGACGGGCCGCAGGCGACGGAGGAGGAGTTTTTGCGAAATTTATCGTCGGCGGCGGACGCGCTGCGCGACGTCGTGCCGCGCGTCGTCGAATTCCTCGACGGCAAGTCCGTGGACGAGCTGTGAGGGTCGGCGTTTCCGTCGTCACGGAGTCGATTCGAGCGCGCGTCGCGAGCCGGTGTTGTTGTAGTGAGACGATAGAACCAGTCGTCCGTCCTTCGTCCGCGCGTCCCGCGCGTCCCGAGACGGTTAGGCGGCCGGCGTCAAACCATGCCTCGCGACGCCTCGCCGCGCGCGTACGACGCCCTCGATGTCGCCGTGACGCTGCTGAAGAAGCGCGAGGGCATCGATAAGACGCTGAAACTCGCGCGCTACGCCGCGCTGTTCGCGCTCGGCGAAGCGAAAGCGCGCGCGAGGCCGAGCGCCGAGTCGAGCGAGTTCGTGCGCGCGACGACGGCGCTGGAGCGCTCGATCGGCGACGCGAGGCGCGCGTACAGGCTGGGAAAATTTTTGGGTAACGTTCGGGACTTTCGCGATGAGGTGCGGGAGAACGAGGGCGCGGGCAAGCGCGGCCGCGCGCGATGGCTCACGGCGGCGGCGGCGTGCGCGGCGCTCGAGGGCGCGTACTACTTCATCGAACAGGGCGTGTGGTTGAGCAAGGCGGGGGTGGCGATGCGACGACGATCGACGCTTGAACGGTTGGTGCGCTGGAGCGCGCGGGCGGAGGTTGCGTCGTACGCGTTTTCAATCGCGTGTTCGCGCGAGGACTGGCTCGAGGCGGACGCCGCGGCGAGAGCGGCGAGAGCGCGATTGAGGGACGTCGAGACGGCTAAAGCGAGCGCGCTCGAGCGTGGAGATGACGAAGACGTCGTTATTAGTTTGACGGCAGACGTGAACGAGGCGGAGAAGGCGAAGCGCAAGGCTGTGCTGGCGATTTGTCAAGACGTCGCCGACGGCGTCTTGTCGTTTGAGGACGCCGTCGACGTCGCCGGGTTCGAAATCCCGAACGAACGCCTCGTCAATCTCCTAGGCTTGCTCGCCGCCGCGTTAGACTTCCACGGCAAGCTAGACGACGCGATAGAATCGCTCGACGAGTCTTCGCGATAGCGCGCACGCAGTACGCAACATTTCTGCTCTCTTCATTAAAACAAACAAACGCGCTCGACGGCGGTCGTGTACAAACTTATTCCATTTACTTCTTCCCCTTGACCAAGTCCTTAAACGTGCTCGACGCGCTGAACGACGGATAATTCGCCGCCGGGATCTTCAACGCCGCGCCCGTCAACGGATTGCGTCCATCGCGCGCCTTTCGCTGCTTTCGCGCGAACGTCCCGAACTTCGACAGGGCCACCTTGTCGCCCGCGCGCACCGTCGCGCTGATGGCGTCCAGCGTCGCGTTCAACACCCGACCCACGCTCGCCTTGGTTTCTCCGGTTTCTTTCGCCACGTGATCGATCAGCGTCGTCTTATTCAGTCCCGTGGCGTACGTTCTGCGCGCGATCGCATCGTCTTCGTCAGTCGCTCAATTTGGATTTCAAACTTCAATCGCGATCGGTCCCGTCGCGCGCGTCGTTCTCGCGCGTCTTCGCGCGCTTTTCTCGCGCGCGTTCGTCCGCGGTCCACGCACCGCACCGCTCGCGCGGTTTTCGCCGTCGCTCGCGCGCGCGTCGCGAACATGTTCGTCGTCGTCGTCGAAGAGTGCCGCGCGCGTCGCGCGCGACGCGCGACGTTCGACCGACGACGGTTCGTGAACCGAGCGCGAGGGACTCCGATCGCCGTTCCCGCCAAAACGGATTGTTAAAACGCGATGGGCGCGCGACGACGACAGAATGCGACCCTCGACGACGGTCGCGGCGACGCTCGCGGCGCCGCGAGCGGCCGGGAGCGCGCGCGCGTCGGCGCGCGCCGACGCGCGGTCGCGCGCGAGACGCGCGCGCGCGGGAGGCTCGACGAGGAATTTCGACGCCGGGCGCGGCGATCGAGGGATGCTCGCGCGCGAACTGCGGCGACGATGGCGCGGATCGGTGTCGATCGGTGGCGCGGACGCGCGAGCGGTGATGCGAGCGGGCGCGCGCGGGACGCGAGCGAGCGCGAGGGAGGACGGGGGGGAGGCGGGCGAGGGACGCGCGTCGACGTCGTACGCGTCGTCGGCGGCGTACGACGCCGACGACGAGTTCAACGAGCGCTTGGCGAAGGGATACGCGGACGATGACGTCGAGCGATTCGCGCGGGGGTTGTCCAGACTATCGGTCGCCGGGGGGGGGGCGCCGAGTCGAAACGGCGCGCGGACGTTCGCGTCGCAGGCGTCGCCGGCGTACGAGGAGGAGGCGCTCGCGTCGAGCGCGCCGAGGATTCGAGGTGAGATCAAGCGCGTGACGTTTCATTCGAGAGAAAATGGGTACACCGTGGCGCGCATGGAGGTTGACAGCTCGTGTGAGCTTCCTCCAGGCGCGCTCGCGACGCCGAAGCGGCGAAGGAAGGGCGCGGCGCCGACGCCGACGGTGACCGTCGTCGGCACGCTTCCGGGAGCGAGCGAAGGACAAATGCTCGAGCTTATCGGACAGTGGAAGGAAAACACAAAGTATGGTGTCGAGTTCCTCATCACCGGTGCGCCCACGGAACTGAAACCATCGAGCGAGGACGGGATGTTGCGATACTTGAGCGGCGGCGCGTTGCCGGGCTGCGGCAAAGTCACCGCTCAGCGCCTCGTCGATCACTTTGGCGTGGACCTGATGGACGTCTTGAACTCGCCCGACGCGGCGAAAAAGTTGTGCGCGTGCGATGGGATCGGGCCGAAGACGGCGATCAAGTTGAAGACGAATTGGGACGAGTCGCGCGGCAAGCGAGACGCCGCAGTGTTTTTAGAAAAACACGGCGTGCCGTTGGCGCTCGCGCAACGCGCAGCGGCACAATACGGTCCCATGACGGAGGATTTGATTCGCGACAACCCATTCGAGGCGTTAGGGGCGGTGCGAGGGGCGACGTTCCATCGCGTCGACGCCTTGGCGTCTCGACTAGGCAAGGCGCCGAACGATCCGGCGCGTCTCGGCGCCGCCATCATCGAAGTTTTGAGCGCGGCAGCGGTGAGCAGCGGGCATGCGTACTTGCCGTGGAGCAAAATCGTCGACGGTGTACGTGCTCTGCTCGGACAATCGACGATTACGGACGAGTTGAGCATGCAAGCCGCCGCGGACGCGATGCGAACCAAGGGTGAAATTCGTGTGCAGCGCCTGCCGACAGCAAGCACGGCGGCGGGATCGATTGAGGTTTTCGAAGGCGATTGGAGCACTGCGGCGCTTTACACGAGCGCCATGCACAGTGCTGAAGTGGCCGTGGCATCCGACGTCATCAATCGCATTAGAAGACCGAAGATCAAGGTTGACTCGGCACGCGTGGAGCGTTGGCTCGAAGCCGCCGCGCAAAAGGAAGGGTGGCGCACGCTGAGCGAAACGCAAAAAGACTTTGTTCGATTAGCGCTTGAATCGCCAGTTTCTATTCTCACGGGTGGCCCGGGGACTGGGAAGACGTTTGCCACGCACGTGATCGTCCGTCTGTGGCGCGCCATGGGCAAGAGTGTGGTAATGTGCGCGCCCACAGGTCGCGCCGCGCAGCGTCTGATGGAAATCACCACCGCCGGTAGAGACATCGCCAATCCGGTGACGAGCTCGACGATTCATCGATTGTTGGAGTTCAAGGCTGCGGATGCGCTCGAAGGCATGGAAGATGACGGGCCGATGCAAGCGCTTTCATACAAGGGTAGATTCTCGCGAGACGCGAAGAATCCCATCCAAGCGGACGTTGTCGTCGTGGACGAAAGCTCCATGCTCGACTTGCCGCTGGCTGCCGCGCTCCTCGCCGCCGTGCCTCCCTCAGCGCAAGTCGTATTTGTGGGTGACGCCGATCAGCTTCCGTCTGTCGGACCTGGTAGTCTATTGCGAGATTTGCTCGCCGCGCGCAACGTTCCGAGCATCGCGTTGACGGACATCTTCCGCCAAGCGGCGGCGAGCGGCATCGTTCGCGCCGCGCACGCGATCAACTCTGGAGCGTTCCTACCGTTGGACATCAGAGAGCAGCGCCACGATGTGGACATGAATGAGCTTCGCATCGTCGCTGACGCGCAAGACGTCGATTTGCCGCCGATCGATCCCGATCTCAAGCCCGACTGTCTTTGGGTGAGCTTGCCCAGCGAAACGAACGCGAGCGTAGAGGCGGTGCTTGACCACATTCTCAGCGACATCTTACCCGCTCGTGGATTCTCCCCAAAAGATCTTCAAGTCTTATCTCCAATGCGCCGCGGCGTCGCGAGCACTGGATCGCTCAACAACTGGCTCCAAACGTCGCTCAATCCGAGCTGTGAGAGCAAGAAGGAGGTCACCGTCGGTGGATTTTCCGGCGACGTTACGTTTCGCGAGGGCGACCGCGTGCTGCAACAGCGCAACGATTACGACAAAGAAGTATTTAACGGCGACTTGGGCGTGATTCAACGAATCGACACCAAAGCTGGCACCGCCATCGTGAGCTTCGGCGCTGATTTCAAGGAAGTTTCGTACACCAAAGGCGAGCTCAGAGACTTGATACCGGCGTACGCCATGACGATTCACAAAGCCCAAGGCAGCGAGTATCGCGCCGTCGTTCTCGTGATGACGAACGCGCATAAGCCATTACTCCGCCGTGAGCTCCTATACACGGGCGTGACGCGCGCCAAGGAGCTTCTCGTCATCGTCGCTCCCCGCACGGCGCTCGCCGCCGCCATCGACACCGCCGGCAAGGACCGTCGGTGCACGGGCCTCGTCGACCGACTCGCCGCCGCGCCCCAACCCAAGATCGCGGCGACGCGCGCAAATAGCCCGCGATAACTATTCAAGCGTTTGTAAATCGAACTCTTCCACGCTCGTTCGAGCGATTTCAAAGCCGTCCCGTCTGAGCGAGTCCCGAAGCCCGAACGAAGCCCAAGGCAACAAACAGACCGCGCGCCTCGGGCACCCCCTCAGACGAGCGCGCACGGCGACGCCGACGTCCGCCGAAGCGCACGGACGATCCAACACGCTCGCGAGGACGCGTTGGATCTGGCGCGGACCGTTCGCACGCCCTCGCGCGCGCGCGCGCCTCGTAAACGCGACGTAATTGGCTCGTTAACCTGTCGAACGCGTTTTTGAGCGATGTCGACGCCGCTGACGCGCATCGCGACGCGTCTGGCGCGATCGAGCGATCGCAACGCGTGGACCATGACAGCTAGGACGTTGTACGCCGATGCGAGCGCGGCGAGCGAGCGGGTGGCGACGTCGAGGGGGGACTCAAACGGCGCGGCGGCGAACGCGAGGCGACTGGACGAGTCGGCGAACGCGAACTCGAGCGCGACGAGGGATGAGGGCGCGCGAGCGCCCGTTGATGCGACGAGCGCGGCGAAGACGGGAACAAAAAGCGCGTCGTCGGGACGTAAGCTCGGGGAGAAATTTTCAAAGGAAGTCGTGGACGATATCTATCGCGGGAGCTTTCGAAGCCAAACCGGGGTGAGCCTGAAGTATATGTTAGATTTCGGGGCGCAGCCGATTCATCGGCAGTTGATGGTGAGCGCGCAATTTTTGCACAACGAACTTCCGGTGCGATTAGCGCATCGCGTGGCGGAGTTGGAGAACTTGCCGTTCGGGTTGAGCGATATGGCGCAGGTGCTCGACGTGCGGGACTGGTACGTGGAGTCGTTTCGAGAGCTTCGTAGCTTTCCTCCGATTGAGAACATGGAGGACGAGGAAAAGTTTACGAACATCTTGAAGAGAATCATGTACAGGCACGAAAATGTCGTGCCCATGATCGCGCGAGCGGTTTTGGAGCTGAAGGAACAACTCGAGGCGCAACGGCCGAAGGAGTCCCAGCGACCGGCGACGGCGAGACGAGGAGGAACGTACGCCACGACGGATTTGAACGAGTTTCCCGAAGTGCACCAATTCCTGGATGGGTTTTACATGAGTCGCATCGGAATGCGGATGCTTATCGGTCAGCACGTAGCTTTGCACGACCCCCCTAAAGACGGGTACATTGGGCTGATTTGCACGTCCCTGAGCCCACTCGAGGTGGCTCGAGACGCCATTGCAGACGCGAGGGCGATCTGCATGCGCGAATACGGCGACGCACCGGAAGTCGAACTATTCGGCGAGGAGGGTTTCACGTTCGCGTACGTTCCAGGTCACTTGCATCAAATGTTATTCGAGCTTGTGAAGAACTCGCTTCGGGCGGTGAGCGACAAGTACGCGGATAGCGACGTGACGCCGCCGCCCATACGCATCGTCATCGCCGAAGGCGCGGAAGACGTCACGATCAAGGTATCAGACGAAGGTGGTGGGATTCGTCGAAGCGGTTTGGCGAAAATCTGGACCTACCTGTACAGCACGGCGCGCAGTCCTTTGAAGGACATGGACGCTGACTCAGCGGGTCCCGTCGTCTTGGCAGGGTACGGATACGGCTTACCGCTTTCAAGGCTCTATGCGAGATACTTCGGAGGCGATCTTCAAGTGCTTTCGATGGAGAACTACGGCACGGATGCGTATCTGCACCTCAACCGACTCGGCAACATGGCAGAGCCGTTACCTTAGTTAGGGCGGCGGCAGCGCGTTTCGCGCGAATATTGAATTGTAACATCACCACTCAGTTGTTTTTACGCATCGAATTTCTCTTACAATTCGCTTTCTATCTGATGTGGGTCTCTAACAGACACCATGCAGCCGGGGCTCGTTTGCACGAACACACACGCTATAAAAAACCGCGTTATGCGTTCCGAGTTCCACTGAGCTGTGCGAGAGTTCGCCGCCCTCAGCCGAGCGCCGAGATGTGGCTCTTCAATCGCTGCTTCTGAGCGTCGTTGCAGTGATGCATCAACGCCCGAAGTAAGTCACGAGGGAGGGCACTGTCACTGCCACCTCGTTGCGCGGCATTCGTCGCGTGTCGATCGAAGATACTGAACACGATGCCGAACGCCGCGCCGAACGCCTTGTGCGTTGAGGGCGAGATTTCGAGCAAGTGCGCACGTTCCAGAGCAGCCGACAGCGCGGCGACGAGGGCACCGGTCGTCGAGTTTCGTGACACTAACGGTGCCAACTGTTGTTTGGCATCGGCGATGTTCATACCAGTCGCAACCGCGCCCAAGGTGCCCTCGACGGCGACGGCGTTCATTAGTTGCACGGAATCCGCGGCGGCGCGGAAGAGCGCCTCCGCGCTCGGGTTGTTCGTCGCGTTCTTGCCTCCGAGAAGCATCCCGACGTTACGCAAAATCGCCCAAACGAGCGTCGCAGCCGCGGCGGAGCCGAGAGGAAATCTCGGTAGCGCAGAGGCGAGCAAGGTGCGACCTTTCGGTAAGGTGACGATGCGCTGGAAAACCCCATCGTGTTCCGCGCCGCCGACGGCGAGCACGGGTACAGATGGCAGGCGCAGTGTACTCACTAGACCATCGAGCAAGAACATGCGTCGCTTTTTCAAGTCTTCGTCGCTCTCACTCGGTCGACCCTCTTCGAGCTGACGATCGATGTCGTCCACGTCGAGCAACAGGCACATGGAGTCTTCGATCATGATGCGCGCCGCCAAGAGCGGCTCTTGTTCCAACCTGCGCTGTGTCCCTTCCTCGCCCGCGTCGTCGTCACCGTCCGTCTTGGGCGCGTTGCTCGACGACACGTCCAACAGCGGTTTAGGCGAGCGAATATTCCCGAAAGGCACCTTGCCCAGCCCAGCCAAGCCCGGGACGAAAGTCACCGGTCCTCGCGCCTCCTTCTCGTGCGACGCGAGCTCGCGAAGACTTTCCGGGCAAAACGGTTCTTTGAGCTTCGACGGATTGTTCCTACGCAACCACGACTGGTAGAAGTAGTCGTGTTCGTACGCTGGACGATCGTGCGGATGCGTCGCGCTCCACTGAATGCGCAGAATCCCTTCGATTTCGTCGTTCGCCATGTACAAGCCGTTGTAGTGCGGACGTCCGCGCGGTCGTTGTTCCCTCGGCCGACGACCTTGCTGCTGCTCGCGCTGCTGAAACTGCCGGGGTTGATTCGTCGGCATCGGCCCCGAGGGCATCATCGGCGTCGGCGCCGCTCGCACTCCGGGCATGCCCGGCACGTCCATCGACGCCGCCAACGCCGTCGGGCCGTCGGCCCACTCCGGCAGCGCCTCCCCGCGATACTTTTGCGGCCCACCGCTCGGCGGCGGCGGCATCGGCGGCATCCCCATTCCCGGCATCGGCGGCATCCCCATTCCCGGCATCGGCGGCATCCCCATTCCCGGCATCGGCGGCGTTCCCGGCGGCATCATCATCATTCCCGGCGGCGCCCGTCTCTGCTGCGGCGGCGGCGCGATCGCCCCCGCCATCGCCTCCCTTTCGATGTCCATCTGCGTCCTCGCCGCCCCTCGCGGCGGCGCTCGTCCCAGCATCGCTGGATTCATCAAATCCGCCGGCGTCAGCAGCCCCGTGCGCGCGAGTTCATCCCGCGTCGATTCGATGTGCACCTCCGGCTCGCTCGCGTCCACGCGCAGCCGCGACAGATCGTCCTCGAGCTCGCCGCCCAGCTCCCCGATCAGCGACTCGTCCGCGGGCGCGCCGAAGAAACCGCTGCGCGGAGAAAGCGCGCGCGTTCGCGCGGTCGCGTCGTCAGTCATCGCGTCGCGGCGTCGTCGCGCGCGGTGCGTCGCGCGTCGGTCGATCGCATCCATTCGGCGCATCCAGTCGATCGCCCGTCGCGTCGCGTCCGTCGTCGTCGCGTCGCCGTCGCGTCGCGTCGCGTCGCGTCCATCGTTCGCGCGCGCGTCGCGTCGCGTCGCGTCGCGTCGCGCGCGTCGCCGATCGCACCTCATGGCGCGCGCGTCGCGCTGTGCCGAAGGTCGCACACCGCGTCGCGCGGAATCGCGTCGCGTCGCGTCGCGCGCGGCGCGCGCCATGCCCAAGCAAAAGTACACCGCGTTCGACGTCGCCGCCGTCGTCGCCGCGCTGCGCCGCGCCGCGCTCGGGTGCTGGCTCGCGAACGCGTACGACGTCGACGCGACGTCGGGAAACAAAAAGTTTCTGTTAAAGCTGAATAAACCGTCCGGCGCGGTGGCGCGAGACGCGCGCGCGGACGCGACGACGGCGGAGAGCGAGAAAATACTGGTGTTCATCGAGTCGGGGACGCGGGTGCACACGACGAGGTACGAGCGAGGAAAGACGACGGCGCCGACGGCGTTCACGGCGAAGCTGCGAGCGCGCGCGAAGGGGAAACGCTTGACGGACGCGAGGCAGCTGGGAAGGGATCGAGCGATCGATTTCACGTTCGGGGGGGGAGGGGAGAATGAGTGTCATCTGATCGTGGAGTTGTACTCGCAAGGGAACGTGATTTTGTGCGATGGGAATTACACCGTGGTGGCGCTGTTGCGATCGTATCGAGACGGCGGCGACGTCAACATTTTGCCGAATCATCAGTACCCGTTGGAGCGGCTGAAGGGATTTCAGCTCGGTGGGTACACCCGGGAGGACGTGGTGAGCGCGTTGGCGCGCGGGGTGTTGGCGACAGAGGAGGAGACGATGGGTGGGGACGCGCGGCGGGCGCCGGCGACGCTTCGCGAGGCGTTGTGTCGAGCGTTCGGGTACTCACCCGCCATCGCGGATCACGTGGCGTTGACGGCGTCGATCGAGCACGGCTCGAACGCATCGCTACCGCTGAGTGAGGCGTGCGTCGATCGGCTGACGGCGGCTGTGCGAGATTTAGAGAGTTGGTTCGAGGGCGTCACGACGGGCGACGTCGTCGCCGTGCCCAACGTGTGCACGAAGACGGACGCCAACGCCGACGGCACGGACGAGATCGAGATCTTCGATGATTTCTCCCCGTTCTCGTTGAAACAAAATGAAGGCCGACCGACGAGGAAGTTCGAGCTTCCCAAGGGGTTAGACCCGGTGTGTGCGTTCGACCACGCAGTCGACGAGTACTTCATCGCTCTCGAGGCGCAGTCGCAAATCTTAGCGCGACGTAAAGCTGAGGCGCAAGCGTTGGCTAAATTAGAAAAATCACTCAAGGATCAGAAAAGTCGCGTCGAGCAGCTCGAACGCGAGCGCGAGAAAGAGGAGCAACGCGCGGTTCTCATCGAGTACAATCACGAAGCCGTGGACACGGCGATTGACGCCGTGAATTCGGCGTTGGCGAGCGGAATGTCCTGGCCCGAGCTCGAGGCCATGATCAACGAAGAGCGCCGGCTCGGGAATCCGGTGGCGGGGATGATCAAGTCACTCGATCTGGCGAATAATCAAATCACTATCACGCTCGCGAATCATCTCGACGAAGTCGACGAAGTCGACGCGGCGAGCGGTAAGCGCAAACGAGTCGCCGTGGGCGTGGATTTGGGATTGAGCGCGCACGCCAACGCGTCCATGCGCTTCGCAGCGAAGAAGAAACACGCGGAAAAGTTTAGCAAGACAGTGGATGCGCAGTCCAAAGCCGTGGCCGCGGCTGAAGCCAAGGCGAAGGCGGCGATGGAAAAGGCTGCGAACGGATCGTCCATCGCGCGCGCCAGACAACCGCTTTGGTTTGAAAAGTTCAACTGGTTCATCACGAGCGAAAATTGTTTGGTGCTTCAGGCGAAAGACGCGACGCAGGCGGAGATGCTCATCACACGGTACATGCTCCCAGGCGACGCGTTCGTGCACGCAGAGGTACCGCAGGCGCCCGTCACCTTGGTGAAACCGCCGCCTGGCGTCGACGTGCGAGCGGTGCCGGCGTATTCGCTCGTACAGGCGGGCGCAGCGGTGATGTGTCGTAGCAGCGCTTGGAATTCACGCGCGGTTAAATCGGCGTGGTGGACGAGCTCTGAGCGCGTGAGCAAGATTTCCCCGGTCGCCGGCGACGCGCTTCCGCCAGGCGTCACGCACGTCGCGCACGCGGACAAGCAATTCCTGCCGCACGCGCAACTCGTCATGGGGTTCGGATTAATGTTCGTCGTGAGTGAGAAGAACGCGGAAGCGCACAAAAACGAACGATTGGTGCGAAGCGATTTCAACATTTTAGAAGAAGAGGGCGACGAGACGTTCGACGAGGACGACGAGCAAGAAGACGAGCGAGACGACGCGAATGGCGGCGCCGAGATTAGAGGAGAAGTCAACAAACTCGCGGCGTTCTTAGATGGTGCCGTGGGTTTCGCAGGAGAAGATGAGCGATCGAGCGTAGACGACGGCGACGAGAACGACGATGACGACGGCGACACCGTCGCCGCCGCGCCGTCGCCCGCGAAGCCGGCGACTCCGCGCATGTCGGCCAAGGAGCGCAAGACGCTGAAGAAGAAGAAGGGCGGCAAGGGAGGGAATGATTCGGACGGCGACGGCGACGACGATTTCATCGACCCATTAGCCGAGATGAAGAAGAAATCATCGTCGAAAACCGTGCCGATCGAGACGAAGAAGGCACCTCGCGGCAAAGCGGCGAAACTCAAGCGCGCCAAGGCCAAGTACGCGGATCAAGACGAGGAGGATCGGGCGCTTGCGATGGAATTTCTCGGTGCGAGCGGTGGCAGCGGCGGGAAGAAAGTCACGGGCGCGTCCAAGAAAGCGGCCAAGGCGGCGGAAAAGTTTGAAGAGCGCAAACAGGAGAAACCGACGGCGCCGAGCGCGCCCGAACCGGCACCTGCGCCGTTCGTCAAGCGTCGCGAAGCCGCGGCGGCCGCGTTCGCGCGCAAGGCGGCCGCTGACGACGATTTTCCGGCAAAATATCAGGACGACGAGGACGACGACGAGTCAAAGGCGTCTCTCGTCCCAGACGAAGCGTCCATCGAAGAGCGCCTAAAGCTCGACGCCGAACGTCTCGAAATCGTCAACCGAATCGTCTCTGCGCCGTTCAAAGACGACGACATCGAGTACTGCCTTCCCGTGTGCGCCCCGATCACCGCCACCAACGCGCTCAAATACCGCATGAAAGTCACCCCTGGCTCGCAGAAGAAAGGTAAAGCCGCGAAACTCGCGATGGAAATCCTTTCCCGCGCGCCCTTCGCCACGCCTCGCGAGCTCGCGTGCGTCAAAGCCGTCGCCGACGTCGACGCCGCCGTCGCGCTCCCCGCGGGGTGTAAGATTAGCTTACCACCCGGGGCGGCGAAATCCATGTCCAAGGGCGGTAAGAAGAAGCGCCGTTGATTGCGCGAAACGTCGTCGCGAATGTCAACGCCAAATGTCTCGTGCGCCGCAACCGCGAGCCTCACTCTTCACCGCGCGCACGATGCCGCGCGCGATGACCGCCGCGTCGACGCTCCGCACCGCGTCGACGCGCGAACGCGCATCGACCCGACGCGTCCCGGCGCGCGCGCGCGCGCTTCCGTCGTCGTCCTCGCCCCGCCGCCGACGCTTATCCATTACGACGTCACCGGGATTACGTCTCGACGCCGCGTCGCCGCGCGCGCCGACGCGCGCGCGCGCGGCGTCGGACGTCGTCGAATCGTCCTCCGCGCCGCTCGATCCGATCGGGCTGAACCCCGATCGCGCCGCCGTGGTGAACGCCGACCCCGACGCGTACTCGTGGACGAAGCAGTGGTACCCGGTGGCGGTGGTGGACGTGCTGGACGAGACGAAACCGCACCCGACGACGCTGCTCGGGATAGATTTGGTGGTTTGGAAAAATGGTGATGGGTCGTGGAGCGTGTTCGAGGATAAGTGTCCGCACAGGTTGGCGCCGCTGAGCGAGGGACGGGTGGAGAGCGACGGGACGCTGCTGTGCGCGTATCACGCGTGGCGATTCGACGGCGACGGAAAGTGTACGTCGATGCCGCAAGCGTCGAGCGCGGAGGAAGAAGAAAGAATCAAGGCGAACGTGCGATCGTGCGCGTTCAAGCGACCGAGCATGGTGGCGCAAGGGTTGGTGTGGGCGTGGGGCGAAGGCGGGAAGGATGCGGAGATGGAAGCCGCGATGACGCCGCCGTTGTTCGTGCCTGAAATAGAGGGCATCGGTAAGAGTGGTCGCGCGAACTGCGGTGGGTTCAGAAATCACTGGCAAGTGCGCGATTTACCGTACGGTTGGAACGCGTTCTTCGAAAACGCCATAGATCCCGCGCACGCCGTCGTGAGTCACCACACGTTGGTCGGTTCGCGATACGACGACCCAGCCGGGTTTCAGTGCGTCGTCGAGCGTCCGGTGACCGACGCCGGTGGGTTCCGATGCGCCATCGACCCGGCGGTGCCACCGTTTAACTCGATCGGGAAATACGACGCGGAGACGTCTTACGACTTCCAGCCGCCCGCGCTGTTGAAGATTGACTGGCGACACGAGGGGGGGCGATTTTTGACGTCGCACTACTGCGTGCCGACGCGTCCGGGGTGGTGCCGCCACTTCGTCGTCACCATCGCGCAGCGACGACCCGAAATGGGGAACAAAATTCGCGAGCACCGCTGGTTCAAGCTAAACCTGTTCACGCTCACGTCGCCCGCGTGGCTGACGCACGTGTTGGGGCCGACGTTTTTGCATCAAGACATGGTGTTGTTGCACCAACAAGAAAAAATCATCGCTCAGGGCGACGGACAGGCGATGGCGCAAAAGTGGAAGGATCAAGTCTTCACGCCGAGCACGGCGGATAAGATGACCATCTTCTTTTACAAGTGGTTCGAGAAGAATGGCCCGATTCCGTGGGCGCCCGGGACGGAGCAAATGCCGCCCATCGAGCGCGATTCGAGCAAGCTCTTCGACACGTACGAGATGCACACCAAGTACTGCACGCACTGCCAAGGCGCGCTTCGCAACACGGAGATCGGGATGTGGGCTACGGGCGCGATCGCGGGGGCGAAGTTGTTTTGGGTCGGCGCGAGTGTCGTCTTCACCGCGGCGTTGCTCGGCAGCGGCGACGACGCGTCGTCGTCGCTCGACGTGTTCGAGTTAGCGAGCGCCGTCGACGGTTCGGTGTACGGTGACTTTTTCAGCGCTTTGAGCTTGGGCGCGACGTCATTCTTTCTGTGGGGTTTCGCGCAAATGTTTCGCACGTACCCGTTTTCGCACTCTGAGGACGACATCGTCATGGAGGGTACGGCGAAAATCGGTTTGTCCAACGACGGACCGAGCGCGTACATCGATTTCGTAGATTCGACGCTGTTCAAGGAAAAAGGTGGCGATCACAACCGCGGTTGCGAGTGCAGCACGTGCTCGCCGCATTTCAAGGATTTGATCAAGAGCACCATGTTGGCGCGCGCGAAAAAGTCACCCGCCGTCGTCGAGGAGGCGGAGGAAGAGCGATCGATCCCGGTCGCGCGATGATGGATAGAACGTGTGGAAATGTTGGTTGCTGCGTGTTATTAGTATATACTCTGTCGTGGGGGGGTCTTGTTATATCATTTCGCTTTGATGAAAAGCCGCTCACTCGTCGCCGCCGTACTTGTCGTTGTATTGCGCCTCCACGTCGGCGACGATTTTATCCAAGTACGGTCCCAACTGCCAGCACGCGTACGCCGACGTCCCGAAAAACACCATAACGTCAAACAATCCCGGAAAGTGCAACACCGCGAGGACGATAGTCACGAGCAACGCCGTGACGATGGCGAGCGAGTACCCGACGATCGTCGCCGATTCTCCCGCCGGCTCCGCCAAGCCGATGAGCGGTTGCAACCACCCCGGCGCGGGCTTCGACGCGTCCGGCGGCACCATGAGTTGTTCGACGATCTTCTTCACGTCCGGCGACGACCCTTCCGCGCGCACGACGACGCCACGGCGGTTAAACGCGACGGACCCGCGCGCGGATTTCTTCGATCGGATCGACGCGGACGCGGTGAAACGCCGCGCGAGCGGCGCGCTCGTGGGCGCGATGGCGAACATGATCGCGTCGTCGACTTTTCGAGTGTGCCGAGGGGCGTGCGAGGCGCGCTGAGGCCGACTGTGCGGAAGGTGCGCTGAGGCCGAGTCATGTCGTTATCCAACCGACAGCTCAGATATCAAATCGACGAAGACGCCGCGAATGAATGAATGCGTGCATGAATGAATGGCTAACGATCTAAGGCTACGAACGCATGAATGAATGGCTAACGATCTAAGGCTACGAACGCGACGCCGACGATGAACGCGACGCTCGCTCGCATCACCAGTACGGCTGCTCGGGATCGCGCGCGACGATCCCGTGGTCGTCGTAGTACGACTCGCGGCGCCCGACTCGCGCCACCTTGCCCGCGCGCACGTGAGTTTGGTCGAAATTCGGTGAAAACGAGCTTCGCAGATGCGCGGACTCCACCATGAGAATTCGCGACGGCACGGCGTGGACGAGCTCGGCGGGATCGGCGTCGCCGAACGCGCCGGAATCTCGCAGCGCGCGCAACGCGGCGCGCGTAAAGTCGACGTCGAGGATTTGCGGCACCGCCTGCGCCATGCGGTCCACGTCGGGCTTCCCATCCTTGCCCGCGTTCGGGAACAGCTCTCGAAGTTCATCGAGCGTCTTCTTTAACTCGTCGTGATCGCAGTCGAACAGCAACCGCGGCGTCTTCAGCACGAAGTCGGCGACGTCGCAGCTCGGAAGCGCGCGCCGCAGCGACACCAACGCCGCGCACAACGCGTCCACATCCCTCGCCCACCGCGCCAGCGTCGGCGCGCCCGTCGACGCTTTCCTTCCCGCCGCCCGAAGCGACGGAATCAGCATTTCGACGCGCTCGACCGCGGCGCGCGCCGCGTCCTCGTCGCCGTCGAACGCCGCGTCGGCGACGAAGCTCAAAACCAACGCGTCGGGCGACGTCAGCGCGACGTTATCGCCGTCGCGGTACACGGAGGAGAGGGCGATTTTTGAATCGGACGATGCGATTCCATCGCGCGTCATGTACCGCGACGCATCGCGCGCGTCGGCCCGCGGGTTTCGCAACTTTTCGCTCCAATGGTTCGGTGGTTGCGGCGACGACGACGACGACGACGACGACGACGACGACGACGCGCGGATGCGGCGACGCGACGCGAACGCGCGCGCGACGCTCGTCGCGACGGTCATCGGCGCGTCGACGCGTGACGCGGATTGAGGCGCGGGGGACGAAAGCGCGCGCGAGGCTGGAAAACAACCCGTAACATCGACCGAACGCATTTACTTTTTCGGGGCGACCGCCGATGTCGCGTTGTCGTTGTATATAAGCGGCATTGGTCGTTTAATATGGGGCTGTAGCTCAATTGGTAGAGGTGAGTCCATCGTCATCGATCGATCGGGTCGCGGCGCACCGCGCGCGCGGAGACAGACGTGCTGCGACTGAGGAGCCGTGTGCTGAGACTGACCGGGGACGCTCTGTGTGCTTGACGAATCATCAGCGCGCGCTTCGCATGCGCGAGGTACCGAGATCGAAACTTGGCAGCTCCACTCTATTTTTACATAGCGTTTTCTTCATTTAAGTATGTGTCAAATGTCCGACTTTTCTTTTTGTTTTCGCGCGCTGACGTGTCGGTTCGTTTTCGTCGCGGTGACGCCGCCGCGCGCGTCACCGCGCCGCGCGTCGCTCGCGCATGGCGTCCGCGCGCGTCACCGCGCCGCCGGCGCGCGCGTCACCGCGCCGCGCGTCGCGCCGCGCCGTCCCTCCCGCGCCGCGCGCGTCGACGTTTTACGTCGAGCGCGTCGTCCCCGACGACGTCCTGGCGCTGCTGCGCGCGTGCGCGGATGAGGCGCGCGCGAAGAAGCGCCTGAAGCGCGAGCGGGCGTCGTTCGCGGTCGGACGACGGTGCTGCGCGCTGTCGCCGACGTCCGCGGCGTGCGTCGCGCTCGGAAGCGCGAGCGGGCGCGTGCTGGCGACGCTTCGCGAGGCGACGAAGGACCCGACGCTCGTCCTGGGCGACTTCCCGGTCGAACTTCGGGAGTACGGCGTCGGGGCGGCGATGGATTGGCACGTGGACGTCGAATTGTACGACCCGCCGCAGTGGGAGGTGATTTTTACCGTGTCGAACGACGGCGACTCGCGCACGGAGTGGATGGACGCGGCGTCGTCGTCGGTGGAATCGGCGCGCACGACCGAGGCGTCGGCGTTGATCGTGCGCGCGGGAGGCGACCGGCACAGGGTGCTGCCGAGCACGCACGGCTCGCGGGTCATCGTCAAGGCGCTTTACACGCCGAGCGCGCGCGTGAAGACGGCGGAATTCGCGGAAGCCCTCGATAGCGCGCCGTGGAGGCGATAGGCGGACGGTACTGTACAATACAAACAAAATAATCAATAGTCTACGCCAGCGCTTCGTCGTCCGCGCCGCCCCGGCGCAGCGATCGCTGGATGAATTCCATGATGCACGCGCTCCAGTGCTCTCGCACGTGATGGACGATGTCGTAATCCTCGTCGCCGGCTTCGCCGCGCGTCGACGCCACGACGACTTCGGCGTGCGGCGCGAGATCCTTGAGGGTCATCGCGCTCGACACCGGATGCGTCGTGTCGCCGCAGTCCCACGCGAGGACGAGCACGGGGACGTTTTCCAACGCCTCTCGCACGCGCTCTGGCTCGGGAAGGTTGCTCTGCGCCGAGCCGATCAAGACTTCCACCGCGCACGAATCGTTGGGATTCGCCAAGGGCGGCGGCGGCGGATCGATCGGTCGCTTGGACGCTTGAAACACTCGTCTGGGGGTCGTGCTGTTCGCGGGCGCCGTGACGTCGCCCGTGGCCACGCGCTTGCGCAACTTTTTCTTGCGGGACTCGCGCTCGTCGTAAAACGTGGGCGGCGTGACGACGACGACGGCTTTCGGCGCGTCTCGCCCGCTCTCGTGCGCCAACACCGTCGCCCATATCGCAGTCGCCCCACCGAGCGACGCGCCGGCGAAAACCACGGCACCGCCGTCGTCGTTTCTGATTCGCTGCGCCACCTCGAGCATGTCGCTCGCCCGCGCGTCCCATCGCGCCTCTCTCGAGCGCCGCACGTCGCTCGACCTTCCGTACCCTCGCGCGTTGTACCTCGCCACCGCGCACGTCCCCAAATCCTCTCGACTCCAAAAGTTCCACAGCCCCTCTTGATCATCGTTCGAAAGATCCCCGCGCATGCCGTGCGCCCAAACGATCAACGGACGCGGCGCGCGCGCCGGCGCGTCCGCCCGTCCCCGTCGTCCTCGCGCGTCCGCGCCCAGATTCGTCGTGCTCATCTCCAGCTCCCCCCCGTCTTCGCACACCGGCACCACCTCGCGCTTAAAATCAAACCTCGTCACCCCCCCCGCGTCTCGCGGCGCTCTCGTCGCCCTCGCCGGTCCTCGCACCTTCCCGTCCCACGCGTTCGCGCGCTCCGCGCTCGCCGCCGCCTCCTCCGCGTCGCTCTCCCCCTCCGCGCTCTCTCGCTCGCTCCGTCGCAGCGCGTGCCTCGCGACGCACATCGCTCGAAACACGTCCTTCGCCGCCATCATCGCGCGTCGCCGTCGCGCGCCGGCGGTCGCGGACAGCCGCGCCGTCGCGCGTCGGAACGCCGACGCGGTCGTCGCGACGCGCATCTTTTCCTCGTCGCTCGCGTCGCGCCGCGCGTCGAGCGTCACGCGCAGCTCGGACGCGAAGTCGAGCGCGTTCGCGTCGCTCGCGCGCGCTTCGCGCAGCGCGTCCGCGGCGCGCGCCACCGACGC
>Ga0255763_1000884_pt1 | contig 32262 bp, 17 predicted proteins | sample 041ome_2_FD_179963 | JGI IMG/M metagenome (GOLD analysis project Ga0255763, IMG submission 179963) | Coastal salt marsh microbial communities from the Groves Creek Marsh, Skidaway Island, Georgia - 041406US metaG (version 2) | ecosystem: Environmental > Aquatic > Marine > Intertidal zone > Salt...
CACCACGGCTCGGTTCAGCAGTTCTTGTCCGCTGCTGCTGCTGCTGCCGCTGCTGCTGCCGGCGTTGTTGTTCTTGTTCTCGTTGTTGTTATTCCTTCCAACGTGAAAACGATGAAGATGATGATTGAACAAAGGCAGGCGCATTTGCCGCAAATAGCGCTCGATCTTTTCCTCGTCGTCCTTCGATGAGGAAGACGACGACGACGAGGAAAAAGAAGACGAAGCGAAGCATCGCGAGCACCACTCCGGGAGGTGTTGTTGGCGTTGGTCTGGGAGACGTCGTCGTCGTCGCATGTGTTCCCTCTCTCTCGTTTTGATTGACTTGACTTGACTCTCTCTCTGTTGAAGAAGAAGAAGAGAAAAAGCGTCTCGTATATCACAACTAACTTTTTTGCACTCCGTTTTATTTAGGGTTTCAATCCAAAAAGACGCCCCCCGCAAATCACAAAAGTTTTCTTCGCTCTTACTCGCGCGCACGAACACGGACGAGAAAGAAGGAAAACCCGTTCGACAGTCTCGTTCTCTCTCTCTCGTTCTCTCTCGTTCTCTCTCTCGCGTGGGGGCTCTTTGTTTGCGTACCAAAACGGGTTTCTCGAAAAGAAACGCGCTGCATTTTCTCGGGTCGTGAACGCACACGCGCGAATCTCCCACGACGCCGCTCTCTCTCTCTCTCTCTCTAGAGAGAGAGAGAGAGAGAGAGAAAACGAAAGAGAGATGAAGACGAAGGACGACGCTGGCGCCAGTTTCGAGGAAAAGTTGAACGCGATACGAGGATTTACCGAGGAAGAGCTGAACGCGTGCGTGAAAGTGTTGGAGAAGATAGCGCCCAAAGCACAAAACGGGAGGAAGAGGACGGCGGCGGGAGGAACAGAGAGCGAAGAAAAGCGAGGAAAGGAAACGAAGAAGAAGAAGAAGAAGAAGAAGAACGCAAAGACGAGAAGTGATGACGAGACAAACGACGAGGACGACGACGAGGACGAGGACGAAAATCAGCGAGAGCGATATTACGACGAGGAGACGTTAGAGGAGAGACGAGAGGATGAAGACGAAGAGGAGGCGGACGTGCGCGGCGAAGAAGACGGAGGGACGAAACGCGCGGCGGCGCGAGGAACGTCCTCGTCGTTTAAAACAGTCATCGAGCTCAAACAGCACAAGCGATTGCGCACGTCGCTTTTGCCGCTCGTGGAGTATTTTACCGCAAAGCTCTACCGAGGTCAAGACCCGGCGGAATATCGAGAGCAAAAGCAATCCAGGAGGGCGAGGAACGATCGGAACCAGAGGATGAGAGCGTTGGATCGAGAAGTGGTGGCGAAAACAAAGTTGAGAGAAGAGCGGTTGAGAAAATTGAGGCGTTTGGAGGAGACCAATTTTAACGCCTCTTCCGAGGCAGAGTTGTTAGAGTGGAAGAGAGAGAGAGACGCCGCGAGGAAGTACATAGGAAATGGCATGGATAATGGTAGCGCGGGCGAGGAGGAGAACGAACGAAAACAAAATCAGTTGTCCGGGATGTTAGTACCGGATGGCGTCGTCGAAGAAGAAGAAAACGGAGAGAAATTAGGAAAAACTTTGGCCGGTGCCACCCAGAATACTCTTCACATTCCGAACGCGTGTTACTGTTGCAAAAAACGTTTCACCGAAGTGCATCATTTTTACGCCTCCATGTGTCCGTCCTGCGCGGAGGAAAACTATTTTCGCCGACATTTCACCTGCGACATGCGAGGAAGATATTGCATAGTCACCGGAGCTAGAGTTAAAATAGGATTTCGAGTCGCTTTGAAATTGCTCAAAGCGGGCGCGTTCGTCGTCGCGACGACGAGGTTCCCGGAAGATGCTCGGGAACGGTTTAAGAAAACCGACGTGGAGTTGTTGAAAAAACAAAAGCAGAAAGAATCGTTCATGAACCGATTGAAAATCGTCGCCATGGATTTGCGAGATTTATCAGCGTTAGAGAAACTGTGCGAAAAATTGAACAAAGAATTGCCAAGATTAGACGTCATCATCAACAACGCGTGCCAAACCGTTCGGAGACCGCCGACGTATTATAAACATTTACTAAAGGGTGAATTGGTTAAAAAGAAGGAACGCCGCGAACAGCGAAAAATGATTGGAAACGGCGATGCAGGAGGAGGAGAAGAAAATGCCAATACACTCCTAACGACTACCACTGACAATAACGACGACGATGACGACGATGACGACGAATGGACGGTACCTATGTCTGTTTTACAGTCGCAACTCGAAGTTCTCGAAAAAGATAAAGAGTTTTCCGCTACCGACGAGACGTCGGCGATGACTACGACGACGAGAATGAAAACAAACACCATGTTCCCGGAAAATGTCTTCGACGTCAACGGACAACAGGTCGATTTGCGAACGCAGAATTCGTGGACGATGAAACTCGGAGAGATTGAAACTCCGGAACTGCTCGAAGTTCTCGCCGTAAACGCCGCGGCGCCGTTCGTTTTGAATGGCAAATTACGCGCGCTCATGAAGCGCACGGCGATGGAACTTCCTGTACCGACGACATCGACGACGCGAGGAGAAGAAAGAAGATGCGCGTTTATTGTAAACGTTTCTGCCATGGAAGGCAAATTCTATCGCTACAAGACCGCCAACCACCCGCACACGAACATGGCCAAAGCTGCTTTGAACATGATGACCGCCACGTGCGCCAAGGATTACAAAAAAGATTTCATATACATGACGTGCGTGGACACCGGATGGATAAACGACGAAAATCCTCTCCCGGTCGCCTCGAGAATCGCAAAAGAACACAACTTTCAAACGCCCATCGACGAAGAAGACGCGGCGGCGAGAGTCGTCGGTCCCATTTTCGAAAGCGTCGCCGACGACGAAGAAAATGAAAAAGAAAAAGACGACGACCCTCTCCCTTCGTTTCGCAAAACCGTCTGGCCTCCCAAATCCGGAGTGTTTCTTAAAGATTACAGAGAGAGCGAGTGGTAATTAGTAGTAATTAGTAGTAATTAGTAGTAGTAATAATAATAATACTGGTAATAATACTCGTAGTAAAAGAAAAAAAAAGAGAGTTCGTACACACGCGCAGCAGAAAAAAGAAAAATAAAGAAATCTCTCTCTTCATTTTTCCCCGATTCACTCTGCTCTGCGCAGATTCGAACGAACGAACCGAGAAAGGAGAAGAACGAGGAGAGGGTGATTTTTGAGCGTCGGCGAGAAGAAGAAGAAGAAGAAGAAGGAGAAGACTTCGACGAAGACTTCGACGAAGAACAAACCATCGGAAAGGTTTAGCTCTCGTTTAGAAGATCAGAAGAATCAGAGCTCAAAAGAGATCAAAACAGAGAAAAGAGGAAGAAGAAATCAAAAAATATGTCTTCGTCGGTGCACTCGGGCCACTCGGGGGGAGGAGGGAGCGACGACCACCTCGCGCGTCGTCATTCTCATCGTCATCATTATCATCACACGACCATCACGGGTAGGTTCGCGGCAGCGACGACGAGTGCGAATCCGCTCCCCCGCAAAAATCAGCCTTTTCGAGAGGCGCGAGGAGGAAAGGAAGAGGACGAGGAGGTTTTTTCAGATGAGGACGAAGACGAAGACGAATGGGACGATTTTTTCGATGATGATAATGATGACGATGACGATGACGATGAAGAAGAAGAGATGGAGGAGGAAGAAGACGAAGACGAAGAGAAGAGACGGGTATGGCGGGGAAAACAACGACACGCCGACGCTCCGAGCGCGAATCCCAGCGCGAAGCGAGATGAACAAAACCAGAAGAAATATCGACGACGAGAGGTTTTCCCGAAGCTCGCGTACAACAATCTCGGTAAGCGAACGAACTTTTCGCAGTGCTTGAACGCTCGAGCGAAAAAATGGAACCCGATGAAGCAGTTTGCGCCGGTGAAAAATGGCCAGTTTGCGCCGGATTGGTCTTTTCACGAGTTTGAGTTTCCGGAACATCGGGATGAAATCATAGAGTTTGAAAGTAGTGTTGGTCAGAGACGGTTCGCGTTCGTGCTGAACACGATCGAGAGGGAACTACGATCGGCTAATCCAGAGTTGGTCGAGTTAGTTGTGAAGAGTTTGCTGAAATGCACGAACTGCGACGTCGCCAAGACGTTGTTTCGCGCGCAGAAGTATTTTGATTTCTATCAAGATATGTTTGGTTCGTTGCGGAACATCCAACAGTTGAACACGGACGAGGAGTTGAAGCGAGCGTTTGAAACTGGCGCTTTGCAAGTGTTCGAAAACGTAGACGGGGAAGGGAGAGCGCTGGTTGTCGTTATGTTGAGCAAAATTGTCCATGGCGCGGGAATTAATCCAAGAGCGACATCGTTGTTGATGGTGAAAATGCTCAACTACGTGATTTTACGCACGTTGAAAAACTACCCCACGACGCAAAAGAAAGGGTTCATATTTCTGTGCGACATGCACGGATTAAGTTTCGAGCATTTCAACGTGAACTATACCAGAGTGAATTTATACACGATTGCGAACTTCATGCCAATTCGAGCGGAGAGGGCTGGGATCATTCGACCGCTATTATTTACGAAATTTCTGTTGCCGGCGATGAAGTATTTCGCCTTTGCGTCGCCGAAAATCCGCTCCAGATTTCACATTTTGATGCAAGATCCGTCGGTTTTGATTCAGCCACCGTTTAATTTCAGGATAGAACAAGTACCGCCAGAATACGGTGGCACCAACAACATGTCTTACGGAATCTTAGAGAGGATTAAAACGTGGATGTTGGAAGAGGAGGAGATGTATTCGGAGTTTGGCGGCGTCGAAGACGACGATCGAAGCGGCGACTTTGAAGGCGTAAAAGATTCTCCCATGGAAGAAGGCGAAGACGCAGAGGAAGAGAGAATAGAGGACGATAAAACGACCGCCGCGAGCGGCGATGCCATGTGCGTGTAAAAAAGCAAGAGAGAAAGAGAGAGAGAGAGCGTGTGTATCCTTTCTGATTATGTAAATACTGTTGTACAAAATGCATCCAAAGCGTCTCATTTACGCGCTCGAAGAGCAGATGTTGATTTTTCATTTTGTTGTTTGTGTATATGTAGAACTCGATAACTTTGTAAAAATTACGATGAAAATCTGACTAAAAAGTACGAGTACTTAAAAAATCAGACACGAAGGTTGCTTCATAAAAAATAAATGAGAGAGTAACTAACGCATATCACACAACACGAACGCGAGAGCGACGAAAGATGTCGTCATCGATCGGTGCCCGGTGAGCTCCCACCAAAACTTTATCGTTCGCGATGCCGCCGGTGCTTCTTATTCGCGACGCGCGCACGAAAACGAACAACAACAACAACAACAACAACAACAACAACAACTAGAAATTCACGCGCGCAAATCTCTCTCTCTTTCTCTCTCTTTCGTTCTGCAAAATGATACCGGCATCAACGACAGACGAAGATAATCAAGGAGACCAGCGTCACTACCATCATAATCATAATCATAATCAGCAGCAGCACAAACAAACGCTCGCGTCTTTCAGCAGTCGAGAGCTGAGAGAACAATACGAAATCCCCGGGGTTTTTTTGATTGAAGACTTTGTCACGAGAGAAGAGGAGCGCGAGTTCATCGAGGCGAATCGCAACGATAACGAGGAAGAGAGAGGCGGCAATTTAGAGCGGCATAACGAATCGGACGAGAAGAGTCGAGGATGGAAATCGTTGTCGAAACGTCGCGTGCGACATTACGGGAAGAAGTTTGATTACGACACTCGCGACGCGGCGAACGACGCCGAGGAGAAAATTCCTGAACTGCTCGATGTGGACGTGAGAGAGAGGCTCCGGGCGCTTATCTCCTTGAGCGCCGCCGACGACAATGAAAAAACATCCGAGGGAGCGAATAAGAGAGAGAATGAGAGTGCGAAAAACGATTTTTTGTTCACGCGTCAGAACGCAAATGACGACGCGTGGACCGGGGATGAGAGAAGACAAATATCTGACGCGATTCAAAAAGTCATCGCGTTTGATCAAGTCACCGTAAACGAATATCCGCCCGGATGTGGCATCGCCCCTCACGTGGACACGCACTCCGCATTCACGGGAACTATCCTCTCCCTCTCTTTGGGCGATCGGTGCGTCATGGAGTTTCGCCACCCGAACCCAAACGAAGAAGCAGAAGAGGAAGGCTATTTGACCTCTTCGACTACCGAGAGCGCCGCTACTACTACTACTACTACCACGGCTGCGCGGCAAAATAGGAACGATACGATGATATTCCCCCACCGCGCGCTCGAGTTGCCTAGGCGATCTCTCCTCATTCTCACCGACTTTGCTCGGTTTAATCGCCAGCATTACATTCCAAAACGAAAGTCAGATCCTATGATTGACGGAACGCGACGAATGCGAACAGAAACCAGATATAGTTTCACCATTCGACAAACGCGCAGCTATAACAACGATGGCAATAACAACAATCAAAGAGAGAACAGTGAGAAACAACATAACATTCGCTCGTGCGACTGTCGATTCCCGCTCTTTTGCGACGTTAAAGATGGGCCGTTCTCCAAAATCATTTCGCGAAAGAAGAAAAAAGAAGACGGGTAGAAAAAAAAGAGCATCACCTATTGATGAGACGAGTGCGTGCGAACAATACGTAGTGCACATCGACATTTAGAGCGGAGCGGAGAGATGTACATCTCGAACGATCGATCGATTCAAGTGATCGGACCCTTTACAAAATGAAACTTCATTCTTCCGTTTTCATCGCAGCACTTTCGACGCTCTTTCTTATTCACCTTTTTCATGAAAAGCGGTTTTTTGGCTTCAAAAACTTATTTTTTTTCTCCATCAGCACAACTCACTTCTTCTTCTTCTTCTCATTCCACGACGACAAAGACGACGACAAAACGGAGCCGTTGTTGTCGTTGTCGCTATCGTTGATGATGTCAGCGCTGTTGTCATCGCATAAAGGGGGCAGAAGAAGAACCGCGGCGGTGGTGGTGGTGTGCCTCGTCAGTGGAATTCTTCTTCTTCTTCTTCTTCTTGTTCTTCTCCCCAAGTCGACGACGATATCTGTCTTTTCTTCGTCTTCTACTTCGTCGTCGTCGTCGTCGTCGTCGTCGTCGTCGTCGTCGTCGATTTACGACAGCGAAGTGAGAGAAAACGAAGAGAATGCAGCGCTCCTCGATTCTTTTTCCTCGACGTTGTCGTCGTCGTCTTTGTCGTCGACGTCGTCGGACGAAACCGTCCAGGAGGCGAATGTGATTTGCGACCGAACGCGTCAACTGTGGGTGGAAGGCGAACCACCGAAAGTGAGCGCAAAGCTGAAACGGGGCAGTGGCGGCGCGCCGAAGAACTTGCCGAGATTCGCACCGCCCAAATGTAAGAGGGATAGAGTGGAACGAGTTCGGATGGCTATCGCGGTTTCGACGAGAATCGCGAGAGGGCAGACGACGACGACAAGCTGGGCGGATGTTTTGGTGAAGAAAGTGCACGCAAACTTGCCGAAGCTGTGGAAAGCGGAGATTATTTTTTACGACGACGGTGAGAACGATGAAGATGAAGTGAATGAGAGTGAAGACGGAGGTGACAGTGACGAGCAAAACGGCACGCGCGAAAGGAAGAGAGAGAGCAGGCAAAGGAAGAGAGCCGCTACGGTGACGACGCGGTCGAGAGAGTATGTGAGAAAAGCGGCAAATTCAGCGAAAGATGGGAAAGGATACGCAGTTTACGCGACTTCAAGGGATACGGACGCGAGAGTAGTTTCGCGACTGTTGAGATTGACGAGCGCGGAGACGATGCTCTTGATGTATCCTTCTTCTTCTTCTAGTTTTAGTTCTAGCTCTAGCTCTTTGAGAGAAATAAAAACTGACATTGACGTATCTGTGGATTGGATACGGAAAGCGGAAGCAATGTTAGCGAAGGATGCAAAGTTAGTGGCAGTATTTTTTTCCGGTGGAAATTTCAGCGGCGAAAGAAAAGTAGAACGTAAGGGTGGGAGTGATCATCGCTCGTTACCCACATCAAATTCGATTGTGCTAGTAAAGCGAGAGGCTCTTTTGAGAGGAGGGTACCAGCTTCTTGCGGAGAAGAAAGCTGCGCCATGCGGTGCCAATAATCCAAATCCAGACGGTTTACTCATAGAGGCAATCAAGAACGTGGGCGGAAAGTACGTCACAATGCACGCATTATCCCCGCACGATGTGATCACCGCGACAAAATCAGACGATGGGGATGGTAGGGCAATTTGTGGTCCAGAATTTTTGGACGTGGAACCCGCATCTTGTGATGACGGATGGCTCGCTGGCGGTGGAATAGGGGAAGCCTCGCGGAGTGAAGTGAAAGTTATGGCATCAATCGTGATGCAGTTCTACGACCGGCCAAAATCTATATCGGCTCTTCCTGCGTTACTCTCCAAGAGATCTCCAGTTCTCGCGGAGCTACTGGTGAACAATGACTCTCGGAGCGGTCACGAAGCTTGGATGAAAAGCCTTCAAAGGTTTCATAACTCTATGGTAGTCCTAGCCGCAAACAACAGCGCGGACGAGAATGTATTGATGAAAAGGAACAAATACTCAGTGCCATTCGCTTTGCTCGTACACAGTCCAGATGTGCACGAAATCAGGGGTTATAATAGATTAGGTCGAGCTGCAAACGGTCCTTTTGTTGCTTTCATACAGGATGACGATCGACCTAACGATCCAAATTGGCTAGCTCGGGCTTTGAAATTATTCAAGGTTCAACCAAAATTGTCCATGCTTGGCGGACACGCGGGTAGATTGGATACCTCAAAAAATATGGAGGTGAAAAGACAATGGGGCGCTCGCTCCAGAGGATACCGTGGAGGCCCAACTTGGCAAAATGCCGGTGAAAAATATGGCAATGCCGCTGGCGCTTTACCGATTAAATTTCTAGATCCGAACACAGACGAGGCTTTCATGTGGGCATACAAAGTTAACAGCGCACCTTTAATCGTCCGCACCGATGATTTCATACGAGCTGGATTATTTCATCCCATGTTCTCCTGTCCAGGCGAGATGGGAATTGGTTTTGATTTCGAATTTTCAATACGGCTTTGGAAAAACGGCTTGGGTGTGGGATTGTATACGTCCGGGTTCAAGGACGGACTGGGCGGCGGAGGAAGTACGCGATCGAATCCAGTGGCGCTTTTGCGAAGAATGGCGGCGTGGAGATCAAATAACATTTTATTATATTACTGCTACCCGAATTTTCATCACGAGAAGGGAACGAAAATTGCGCAAGCGTGGAATAAAGAACTCGCCCTGCGCACGAAGACGAGACGGCCTGCAAAAAGCTCTCCGCTTTTCTAATTATTGCTGTTGATATGAAAAAAGAAAGCTTTGATGAAAGCAAAGAGAAGAAAAAAAGTAAGAATTAATGATAGAACATCACGAATATTCAATGTATCGATTCAGGTTTTATACATTCATCGGTCCTAATGCTCTTTTATAAAAAACAAGAGAAAATGCTATTTCCAAATTTTAAGCGTGCGATCAAAGCCTGCGCTCGCAATAAAGCCCCCAAAATCGCTTGTCCCATAACTATAACTACTACTGCTAAACTTACCGCTACTAAATCTTTTTCCACTTTTTCCTGTTCTTCCTGCAGAGCTTCCCAAACTACAATCCATTACTTTGCCTTCGTGTCCCTCCAAGCGGGCGAGTAAAGAAAAGTCTAGTGTGCTCCACAATTTAACCGTACCATCGAAACTGGAGCTGCTGAACCAACACCCCCGTCTTGGTTCAAAAGATACAGATGATACTAGTCCAGAGTGCGCAGGAATAGTGTACGCGTTCTCTTGCTTTCTTAAATCCCAAACCTTCACGAGATTATCTTCTCCTCCAGTGACACATAAAGAATTTGTGACGTCAACCGAAATTGATGTTACGCCTTTTGAGTGTCCTTTCATCGTCCATAAACAACGTCCTGATCTGAGATCCCACATGCGAGCGTACGCGTCCAGACCAGTCGAAAACAATAAACTTCCATCCTCGTTAAACGTGCAATTGTAAGACGGGCGAGAATGTGCCTCCTGACAAAAGATTTCTTGCGAAGTATTTGCATCCCAAAGTCGGATCGTTTTATCGTAACCCGCCGTGGCAATGGACGCGCCGCTCGGATGGTATTTGACTTTTGCTAAACGTCCGACGTGCCCAACCAGAGAGGCTCTTTTTCTACCTGAAAGACTGAAAAGACTGCACGTACCATCCATCGAAGCGGATGCAAACACCGGTAAATCTTCATTTCCAATTGATGCCATTATTAAGGGCGAAAATGCAAGCCCAGTAACTCGCTCCTCCGAAGCTTTTACTGTATGTGAGAGAACACAACTAATGTTATCCTCGCTACTTCTGTTGAGCATAATATCTTTTTCTTTTTCTCTGCTCTCTTTGGTAAAGCTGTTACACACATTCCAAACCTTGACCGCACCTGTCCAGGAACCGCTCAAAACGATGCCGAGAGATTCAGTGTTGAAGTCCTCCTCGGTAGAATCGCGTTCATTCTTTATTGTCGATGCTAACATCAGTCCATGATGGCTTTCATCGTATCGCTCGAGCACTAATGAAGCAACAGTACTCAGTGGTCTCGAATCACCAACGACTGAAGAGACAGGAGCGAATCGCGACTTATTCAAATATGCGCATTCTTTCCTTCTTCGATTTAAGAAAGTATCGCTCGCCTCATTTCCTTTGGAGTTTTCTCCCTCTTCTTTTCCTTTATCAATATCACCGGTATCTTCATTGATATCCGTTAAAACTCTTTCTCTCGCGCGTTGCAAGGAAAATTTTGCCGCGTGCATTCTGGCGCGTGTCAAAATCGCACTCCCTTCCGTGTAAAAAGTTTCCTTTCTCTTCCTCCCTCTCTGCCGGTTAAAAGTTCCGTCGGTTTCTCTCTCGTTCGATCCGTCCTCATCCTCATCCTCGTCGTTTCCTGTTCCAGCGACGGCGGCTGTGGCGGCGGCAGCAGACAGTGAAGACGACAATATTTTCTTCAATCGTTCTCTCCTTTCTGCTTTCCCTTCTCCAAAGAGACAAATCGGTTCATCGAGGGACCGCAACCGTTCCTTTACCTCTCGATCGCTCGTGGGAAGAACTGAGAGCGACGATGGAACGCCGAACGACAAAACATTACCACCAACATTGCTCGCGTGATTATTATTAACGTCGTGCTCTTCTTTTGCTCTCTCTTCTTCTTCTTCTTCTTCTCGTTTATTTTTCTTTCCGCCGACGAACAAATTGAGCTCTCGCACGACGTTTCTTTCTTCTTCCTCCTGGACCTCGCCGTCGCGGATGTCGTTTAACCTCGTCGTCTTCGTCGCCATTTCTGAGAGTATTCTCTCTCCTCCTCTCGCGCTCGTTTCTGACTTTGTTTTGTTTCCTCTCTCTCTCTCTCTCTCTCTCTCTCTCTCTCTCTCTCTCTTTTCGTTTGGTCTTGATATCGGAGCGCTCTTCTTCTCTCTTTTATGGCAAAATTTTCTCCTCTGTTTCTGTCTTTTCTCGAAGAAAAAAGCAAACAAAAATTCACATTTACACACTAACACAAAAACTCTTTAAAAACTCTTTCTCTCTCTCTCTCTCTCTCTCTCTTTTTCTCCCTGGGACGTTTGATAGATAAATAGATAGACAGACAGAGAACTCGGAAGCGAAAGAGAAACCCTCATCGTCCCGTCGTTTGGTTTATTTTTTTGTTCTAAAAACGCGCGCGAGAAGAGACGCGAGACGTTTCGAGAGAAAAAGAGAGGTACAAAAAAAGGTGGCGCCGACACAAAAAACAACGAACGGCCTCGATGACTTCAACGAGAGCGAACGAGGAAGCCATCATCCACCGGGCGCTGGAAGCTCTGGACATGAGAGACGATTTAAACGCTCGGAGTAGCAGTGGGAATACTACCGGTAATAATAACGCGAACATCATTCGAAGAGGAGGCGGAGCAGGCGGAGGAGGAATGGTCGAGTCTTCTTTCCTCGCTGGGGGCGGCTTGTCGTCTCCAAACGCCAACGGGGGGGAGAGGAACAAGATGCGTTTAGAAAAACAGAGACAAAGTTTCCTCTCTCGCCTCGCCGGAACGAAGAGGAATAAGGCAAAGAAAGAAAGCGTTGATGTTATAGCCACCAACAAAGAAACGGACGAAAGAAAAGGAGAAGAAATACGAAGCGACGCAGACGCAAAGACGGCATCCGTTTCCGCTGCGACTGCGACTACCTCGTCTACTCGTTCCTCCCATTCCTCCTCCTCCTCCTCGTGGGTTGGGATATCACAAAAGGTGAAGAACCAGTTGCGAGAGGTGGAACGCAAGTTTGGTGGTGGCAGTGGTGGTGGTGGTGGTGGATTTGGCGGCGGTGGATTTGGCGGCAGCGGCGGTGGGTTTGGCAGTAGTGGACAAAAGGTAACGGACAAAAGCGACAGGGCGACAGTGGAGCAAGCGCTCGATCCGCGAACTCGAATGATTTTGTTCAAAATGTTGTCGAGAGAAATATTTTCTGAGATTAACGGGTGCGTTTCCACCGGGAAGGAAGCGAATGTGTATCATGCAGTGCGTGTCATAGAAGTAGAGGAAGAAGAAGAAGAAGAAGAAAAGAAAAAAGGTGATAGTAATAGCGAAAATAGAGCTGGAAATGACGCAGCGACCACAAGCACGACTACGACGAGAAGTGAAATTGGAGGGAATGACATGAAGAAGGAGAAGGACAAGAAAATAATTCAAATGCGACAACATTTGGCGGTGAAGGTCTACAAAACGTCGATACTCGTTTTTAAAGATAGAGATAGATACGTGTCTGGAGATTGGAGATGGAGAAACGGATACGCGCGAAAAAATCCAAGAAAGATGGTCAAAACGTGGGCGGAAAAAGAAATGCGCAATTATAACCGGTTAAGAGAGAAAGGTTTGCGGGTTCCAAAAGTAATATGTCTGAAATCGCACGTTTTAGTCATGGAAATGATTGGTGATTCAGAAGGAAGAGCTGCACCTAGATTAAAAGACGCAGCGTCTTCGTTGAGCAGTAAGAAGATGCGTTCGTTATTCGAGCAGCTTTTGAAAGACATTCGAACGATGTATCAGGATTGTAAGCTCGTTCACGCGGATTTTTCGGAGTATAACTTGTTGTATCACAACGGAAATGCGTGGATTATCGATGTTTCGCAATCTGTTGACCTCGATCATCCTAGATGTCTTGAATTTTTACGAGAAGACTTGCTGCATTTAAAACAGTTCTTCTCGAATCGTGCATACGATGTGGTTGTTCCATCCGTTAAGGAAATGTTCGATTTCGTGACGGATCCCGCAATAAACGCTTCCAACATTGACCAATGCTTAGAGCTGTTGTCGGAAAAAGCGGCGAAGGATTTCAAGTTAGAAATTGATATGAAATCGAGGCTCAGTCAAGGCATCGACGCTGCACAGATACAAAAAGACGACGAGTTGAGAGCAGAAAAAGAAATACAGGCTGCGGTATTTCATCAAGCGCACATCCCAAAAGCGCTGGAAGAGGTAGATTATGCGGATAAAGATCAAAGACGACTACGCGAAGCGAGCGAAGCCAAGGACGAAAAACGCTCCGAAGGTATTTATTATCAGACTATCACGGGAATGAATTACGATTTGAGTGGTCCGCGAGAGATACCGAGTTTAATGCTAGCAAAGAAAGAAGAAGAGGCGGCAATAAAGAAAGAGGCAAAGAAAAAGGGAGAATATGAAAATGACGAAACAGATTTAGAAAAAAGTGGTAACAAGATGGCGCCGAGAACAATCAAAGAAGCGCAACATGAAAAAGCGATGGCGAGAGAAAAGGAACGCGATCGTGGGAGCGAATCAACTTCGAGTAGCGAAGACGATGACAATGACAAGGGCGATGATGATGACAGTGAAAGCGATTCGTCATCTGAGGTGAAGAAGGTTTGGGTAGATAGAAAAAAGACGCCAGAGGATCTCGAACGCGAGAAGCGAGAAAGGAAACAGCACAAGAAAGACGTGAAAGCTGCGAAATCGCAGAAGAGAGCTGAAAAAATAAAGAAAAAAGACAAGAAAAAGGCCATTAAGAAAGGAAGCGGTAAAAAATAAAAGAGCGCATTCATTTAATTCACAGTAATTCTTGTTTTTACATTTCATCGAAGTGCTTCTTCGATTGTTCTATCCCCGACGCCATCACTAATTTGTCTATACGCCATGAGTAAATTATTCCTCTCTTTTTCAGTAATTCGAGTTTTAAAACCTTCGTTGATCATTTCAATCTCAGCCGAGTTTTCGGTGAAAGGAAAAACGTTCAAGACGCTCACAATGGAGAATAAAGATAACAACAGATCCGCAGACGGGGAGGTCAATTCCTCGCGTTCTTTCCGAAGTGCGGAACAACTCGCGAGAAGCAAATTTCTAATCTTCACCGCGCACGACGATCGAACGATGTTGATCGCTGCCTTTGTAGGAATGTTCAAGAAATAACTCAATCCAACCACAAAGATGTTGACGTCCATCCCAAAACTCGAACTCGCTCCAGATCGGTTACCAACGCAATCTTCTACGGCAATCTCTGACGCCTGGCGATACAGCTGCACGCGCGCATTCTCTGGTCCCACAGATTTTGCAATCGAGAGTCGATATTTGTTTTTCTCTTCGTACGGATAGCACTTTAAAGCGGTGGCGCACGCCGTGTGAAAATCTAAAATCATATCAGACGTCCACTGCACACCGTTGATTCGAGCGGCCGATAGATAACTCGCGCTCCTTTTTGCATCTTGGAGCAAATCTGCCTTTCTTTGTTTATCGATGCCACCGATTGATGTTCGGAGAAAAGGAGACTCTACCCACCACGTGGGAAGGTTTTGTTTTTCTTTCTCTTCATCTTCGTCTTCGATAGTTCTAGAGATTCTTGATTTCGTCGATGTCGATGACGACGTCGGAGAAGAGGATGAAGAACCGTAATAAACTTCGTCTAAGGCGCTTCGGTCGCTCAACTTACTCCCTCTCCTGCTCGCATCGCCATCTGGAACCCAAACCTTGCGACCGCCGAGACTTCTATCAATCACCCACTTTCCTCCCTCGTTGCTATTCCTCTTGTTGAGATTAGAACCTCGCAAGCCAGGTATATTCAACTGAAATCCTCCTCTCGGTATTACCCGTTCACCGTTCATCACTTTAACGACGACGTACGCTAAACCTATGAGCATGCTCCATCCGGCAATCGCCCCTGCTGCGCCCGTCAAACCGAAAATATTCGGCTGTTGTTGACGATACGCATAATACGAAGTCGACGACGACGGAGTCGACGGAGTAAACCGCACGGGTCCTCCGTCTCCTCTTCCTCTTCCGCCTCCTAACGAAGATCTAGACGGTAACAGCACGTCCGTCGCTTTCTGCACGTTTCTTTTTGCAAACCTTTTTGCTTTCTTAAGCGCTTTTTTTACTCTTCTTTTCGTATCTTTAACCGCAACTGCCGCCGCGGTCGGTTTTTTTTCACCAAATTCGCTCCCCTCCTCCAACGCAGCAGAAGGTGATGAAAAAGAAGAAGACGCTCTGTGACGTCGCAACGCGTCTTCCAACTCGCGCTCGTAATTTCTTTTCTTTCCGCCTCCGTTCGCTCGTCGCGCGGGTTTTCTCCCGCTCTTCGAACCGGTGGTTGTTTTTGTCCTTCGCTCCTCCTCTCGCTTTCTTCGCTCTTTTTCCCTGAGCGCATTTCTTTTTCCTCCTCCGGAACCGGAACCGGAACCGGAAGAAGAAGAAGAAGAAGAAACGAAGAAAGAAATCTTCCTCTCGTCCTCCGAAACCCCTCTCTTTCTCCTCAGCGCGCTTTTCGTTCGTCTCGCCCGAGACGGTGGTGGTGACGAGAGCGTCGCCGCGCTCGGCAAAAACGAAAGAAACGCACCGTTGCTGTTGCCCGCCGCCGCTTTCATCTCGTGGGTTTCTTCTCTTCTTTTCTTATTTCTTTTACGTAAAATATTTGTTGAGCATGTAAGATTTTTGTGACTTTGTTTTGGTAAGGTGCGACTTGTGGCGCGCACCACAGCAGACGTAGAGCAGCACATACCATTTATGTTGTATACCATACGTGTACGTAGGGGTTCGGTGGGTTCAATACTCGTAATAATTTTTAAAATATCCATCTCTCTCGTCGTGTGGGTTCTCCAACACACTCGTATACGAGTAAATATAATAATAATATTTCACTGTCAGACGCACTCTGTTTGCACCACAACAACACACAACTCTCCCCACTCCGGAGAAAAAGACGGAGAGAAAAGAAAATGAGTGCCAACGGGGGTGCGCCTGCTGTTGCGACGCGCTCGACGTCGTCGTTTGCGCTGCCGCGCTCTCCTTCTTTTTCTCCTTCTTCTTTTCGTTCGAGAGAATTTCGACGACGACGAAGACCAGGACAAGTTCAAAGGACGATCGCGCCGCGAAGAGGAGTGAGAGAAGAAGAAGGAGGAGGAGGAGGAGGAGAATATATAAATTCCAAAGCGTTCGAGGCGTTGCGAGAGGTGCAGAAGATACAACAACAACAACAACAACAAGGAAAAGAAGAAGGAGATGCGTGGGAGAAAGCGAAGACGAAGAAAACGAGGAAACCGAAGAATCCGTTCGAGGCGCCTCTAAAACCCGCTTCGACCACCTCTTCGTCGTCGTCGTCGTCGTCGTCGTCAAATACGTTTTCGTTCGTGAAAAAGTCAGTGGACGTGTCCAGTTTGCCGAGTCTGCGAGACGCGGACGTCGTGCTGAGACGATTCGACGACGAACAAAGGAAACGATTATCTTCTTCTTCTTCTTCTTCTTCTTCGTCATCATCATCATCATCTATGGCGGTGAGAACGTCTTCAACGTGCGCGGAACGCTCGCTTTGCAACGCTGTTCGTACGCTTTCGTACAACGCGGAGTCGATTATGTTTGGTATCTGCGCGGAAACCGGTCGAGAAGGCATCGACGCGTTGAAAGTTTGGACGGAGGAGTTGAATCTTCCCAGAGGAAAGTTACACGGTTTAGACACGGACGGCGTTCCGAAACCGATTCCCGAAGAGGCTGTTTTTATCAAGTATAATTCCTTGTCCGGCGACGCGTTTTGTAGCGAGTACCACGGCGAGTTTAGAGGTGTACTTTTTACCCCAGTTTTGAACGATGGAGTGTTCAGACAGTTTGGATATTTAGATTTGTCGTTATTCGGTGAAAATGAGTGATAACTGGTTGATGATTTTAGATGTTAGATGTTAGTTTCGTTTTGTAGTATTGCACATTTCTTGTCTGGATAGCTTTTACTCTTTAGTCACCGCCGCCGCTTTCTTTGTGAGATTCACTATTTGATCCTTGATCGCTTTTCGATCGTTTGCTGGTTCCGGCCACTCGATTCGTACTTTGCCCAGATTTTGACTTCCCAATCGCAAACTGACAGTCATCCCAATAGAGTCGATTTCACACATTTCCGCTTTCATATTTTCGTTATTATTCTTGTCGTCGCCGCTACTACCACTAGTGCTACTACTACTACTACCAACGCTGCCGCCGCTGCTACGAAGTAAATGCATATTTTCCTCTCCAAAAACCTCCATCTTTACGATATCTAGAGTACTCTCCGCGTGGTCTTCGTTCATATGTTTGCACACCGGCCCCGAAAATTTTCTCACCGGATCGACTTTTGCGTTTTGGTACTCCGTCGCGCTCACAGTAGCCGCCCGGCCAAACCCACCGACGTATTTCACTTCTTTCAACTCGGTCATTTTAAACCAACTGAAATCGCCAAAATCTACCCAAAACGCATCCGGATGCTGCTTCATATATATTTCTCTCGCTTTCGCTTTCTCTTTTTCGTCTTCGATCTTCTCAACCGAACCGACGAGCGTCGCACGAGCGGCGTCCGGTCTCATGCCTCCACTCTCCGCGCAGAAAAGCGACGCTCTTTTGTTCTTCAAAAGGTCCCTGGTATGCGAGGAGAGTTGCGACAGCGCGAATATCGGTAAACCCGCGGCGGCCTCTGCGGACCGAGTTGAGTCAACTCCCTCGCTTGCTCCTTTCACATCGCCTTCTCCCACCGCGAACGCGGCGAAAGAACCAACCGGATACGACGACGAACCGTCTTCTTCGCGTTCTTTTCCTTCTTCACCGTCTTTCTTTGCAGAAGAAGAGGAGGACGCCATCGTGCACAAGACGCCACCGGTAAAACTAGCGTTGCTCACCAGCGTTCTGCATTCCGCGGCGACCGATAACCGTCGACTCTTGTGCGCTTGCAACACAGAAAGAATCTTTTCGAACGTTTTGCCTCGATCGTCATCCTCTTCGGTTGCTTTGCTTTCGTTTTTGGTGACTGCGTGCGTTGTTGCCGTCGACGTCGTTTTCTTCATCGTCCTCCTCGTCAGAGTCAGAGAAGAAGGAGAGGTGTTGGGAGCAAAAAAAGAATACGCGCCGTTCCTTTTGCTCCGAATGTTGCTGCTTCCGCTATTGCTTCTGTTGAGCAACAGCCACGACGAAGAACACGAGGAGGAGGAGGAGGAGGACGTGGACGAAAAGAGCAATCGCGAGGAGTTCATTAAAAAAAACGCGCGGTGTGACTTGTGGTTTGTGGGTAAGTTGTTTGGTGTGTTTGTCCCGTTTTCTTTTTCGTGCCACGCGAAAAGCACACGAACACACCTGGACTCTGACACAAAACAACGCGCGCGCGTTTGTTCTCTCACTCACTCTCAAAGCTAAAGACAAGCAGACGAGCAGACAAGCATAAATCAAAAAATCTTATTTCAAAAAAAACGCATCCATCCATCCAGTCCAGACAGACAGAGCACACGCATCTCTGTACGAAATCGTCAATCGAGAGACGTTGGTGAGAGGAGTAGTAAGTAATTCACCCGCGAAGATACCAAATAAGAAAAACACCATGTCAACACCTCATTCACCTCATTCACCTCCGTCCTCCTCTTCGTTCTCGTTCTCTTCTTTCCCTCGAGTGCATCCGGTGGATTGGAATCTTCTCGAACGAGTGCCTTCGCCGGAAGATATCGTTCGTTTCAACGACCTGGACGGTTTAGAATTGATTGTGGAAGACATAATTCGCGGAAATTTTTCCCCCCAGGATGAGGATTTCGTCGACGACAACGACGACGATCATGGCGGCAACAATAAAGAAAATAAAAAGAAAGCGAAGTTAAAGGAGAAAGCGTTTCAAGTGGCACAGCTTTTGGTGGAATATTTACTCTTCGTGCAAGACGTTTTGATCGAACGGAAAACTGCTTCGCAAAATGAAAACGACAAGTTAAAGACAGAATTGGAAGTGTGGGTGAGAAGAGCAAAAGAGGAACGGGAGAAGAGAAAAGCGCTGCAGAGTACAACAAAGAAGGAGGAGGAAGATCACGAGAGAAAGACTGAGCGCGCAGAGGCGGTTGAGGTGGTTGAAGAGTTGAAGGTAAAACTCAAAGAAACGACGACTGCGCTCGAACGCGCGCGCGCAGAGTTGGATGAGTGTAAAAAAAGACTGCAAAAAGCCACCACGAGCAGAAACGAAGACGAACACGGAAACATGAAAAGTGGAAAAGAGAACAGTAGTTTAGCGACGGATGGTAGAAAAAATAATGGTAGCGACAACAACGGCATAGATAGGACGCAGTATTCTGGTAAGCTAACGCAAGAGGTGAAGAACTTATTAGTGCGCGTAGGCGCGAAGAGTGGAGGAAAGTTGAGCGACAGAAACACGGCGAGAAGCTTTGGAAAACTTAAAGAAATTATCGAAGCGGAGAGTAATTCGAGCGATAGGAGCGCCGCGGAACGAAGAAAGTATCAGGAGACAAGCAGGAATTTGCACTTGACGCTCGTTAATGGTGAGTCTTTCCAAGCTATATAAAGAGCTTTTGCAAGGTAGAATATGTTTTGCACTTTGTAAATCTAAATAACTGTACTATCTCTTTTAAAATCTATGATGAGGGGGTTATTACACAACACATGCCTGTTTCGAGTCGCCGCACGGAACACAGCTGTGCTATATGAAATCTAGACGCATCTTTTTTGTGTGCACACTTCTCTCATCTTGTAAAATCTTCGTTAGAAAGAGGTTCGAATACGCGTGTTTTTGATGCGAGAACGAAGCTGAAAACCAGAAACACATCGAAGCATAAGAGGGAGCAAATCTCAAAGATGAATTTTGGCGCAAAAATAGCCCAAGTCATGAGATGTCGTCGCTCGTACGCGACAAAGGTGGTTGAAACGAAAACGCCTAATCCACGAAGGAACGCGAGGGCGAGAACGCCAATGCACCTGACGTTCAAATCCGCGCGTTTTTTCTTTTGTTCTTCTTGTTGCTGTTCTTGTCGCTTCCTCTCTTTCTGTTCACCGCGCATCAACGAGTACGATGACGATGAAAAGTACGAAAGAAAGATTGGAAACATCAAAACTGAAATGATTTCTCCACAGAAAGTATCCAAGCCTAACAAAATCCCGCACAGGTACCAGTTGAACGAATCCATTCCAGTCATACCAGAGGTGAACCTCAATCCATTAAATTTCACCCAATGGCCTCCTCCATAGAATATTACCTGCGAGAAGAACAAAGTTGCTACACACGCGGTAAAAATACTTCCCAAGCGGAATGTTGTATTTTCTCTTTCTTCTTCTTCGTCGCTTTGGCTTTTGAACGGCGGCGAATGACGCACATCAGATCGCGAGGTGATCGGAAAAGACGCCAGCATATTACCAATAGATGAAGCAGAAAAGTTCATCATGTGTGCACTGAAGAGTACGAACACTCCACCAATGTAAGTTGAGTCTGTTAAGACTGCAAATACTGGCAGCAGCGTCCACAGGAAATCTCTCGAATTCATTCTTCGCCTCGGACTCAAATTTTCAAACTGACGCGTAACAGGAAACCAAATCCAGCTGCACGCGAAGACTATTCGGGGATACCAAAGATTGTCTCTGTTTGCAGCGCTCAACGCCCAAAAAATCCAGGAAACAGACATCTCAAAATTTTGAAGATGGTGGGACATCGCGAAGCAAAAAGTTGCAAAGATCAAGAAGCTCTCTCGAGAAGACGGAATTTTTTCATTTGAATTTATCTTCACCCACGTATACCCGATGCGAGCTAAGAACGCGTTGCAGATCATGGCTAAGATTGCGTTATAAATTATTCCATCTCTCAAGATTTTATTCGAGCTTGCGTGACTATACCTTGGGTGCTTTCTCTTGAGAGCTCTCAATCTGTCAACGCACGTTGACGCGAGTAAAGTCGCCAGGAGATATTGATACACTTCTCTTTCACTCTCTATGAATGAATTGGAACATCGCGCGGCGAGCGACAAGAAATATACTACCACGCTCGTAACAAATGAATACGGAAGCGATGTGAATGAATGCGAATTAGACGCACCGCTAACGCTCGTAGACGCGACTTTTTTTCTTTGCATCACAGTCTGAAATTTTGCATCGGGAATATCGTTTACACAAGTAAAGTACGCGATGCCGCACGCGTATAACAAAAGAACACCAAAGAAACAGATGATTCCAAATATCATAGAAAATACTCCGAAAGTAACCCACGAATTTCGCGTCATCGTTTGCGTTTCTCTCAAAAACGCAAGTCCTAGCTCCTTCTTATCATTCTCAAGTGAGCCGGTGCTCTTCAGTGCTGAAGCGTTTTGGTACCTAATGTGCATTTCTTCGAGTCGAGTAAACGCTGACGTTTCAAAACGTTTCACGCGATGATATGCATTGATGTACCTCCACACCTGACGTATATTTTGGTCTAGAGCGTGCGCAAAAGACTCGCTCCCTCTTGCGTTACCAATGTTAGTGTACATATTAGCACCTGTGTCATCCTTTTCGTCGAAACGAAATAAGTTCCAAAGTTTCTCGTTTACCACACCTAGCGAGGAAAATGGTATGGGAATACCCATGAGCACAGCAAGTGTAGGAACTAAATCTATTTGCAACATTTCGTTCTCACTCGTTCTGGTGCCAGAACTGTCGGCATCGTCGTTGTCATCGTTGTCGTCTATCTCAAAAGCTGCTCCAATATTTCCGTGAGGACGATGGGCGAAGAGAAACGAATTAACTTCAACTTCAGAGGAACCGCCGTGGTCACCTTCGTCGGTCATCCCGTGATCCCCGAAAACTAAAAACAGCGAATTTTTGTACACCTCTTTTTCTGTCTTCAAAGCATTCATTATATTCCTGATATCTTCGTCGTTTTGCTCCAATTTATTTTTCATTTCTTTTGTTTTCGCACCGTACGTGTGGCCGACATGATCGGCTCCTAGCATATGCCCAATCCACACGTCCCAATCCGCGGCTTCGCTATCATTACTGGTATTATTGCTACTATTATCATCACTATTACTATTATTCCTATTCTTTAAAGCTAACGCGTGCGCTTTCTTCCACGAGTTGCGAACGCCCGCATCAACCGTTTCAGTATCTTTGACATTCAGCGAAGGAAACGCTTCAAAATCACTAAAATAATACGAAGAAGGGCTACTGTCGACGTCGCAGTCGTTTGGTGGTGGAAATAACTCCGCCCACGTATCATCTCCCGCGAACATGATCTTCTTATTCCCGTTTCGCCAGAGTTGATGTATCAAATTATCCTCCTCGAGAGTTTTTGAACTGAACGAATTCGAAATGTCAACAAACGTTGGAAGAGAACCAGTCAAGAGTCCTTTCAGACGCTGCGATGTCGTCGTCGGAGCGTCGGCGATGAATTTAAACAGCAATGAATCGGACGTGTCGTTATCGACACTGTCACTGTTTTCTCCTGTATTCCTTTTTCTCGCCGTTGCTTTCGCTTTTGCTGCGGTGTCGTGATAGTAGTCACGCAGAGACGTCAAGCCGATGCCGACGCTCTCGTTGGAACGTTCCCTCTTCTGCGACGACGTTGAAAAGGAATAATTAGCTACCCAATCGTAACGCGCCGCATCGACTATGAGTACGATGAGTTTATCGATTCGAGAAGTAGTACGGGTACCAGTGGAAGAAGGAACATCATCCGCCAAGCTTCTTCCATCAGAGTAGCTCGAGAACGGCGGCGACGACGACGACGACGACACAGCTCGAGACGATGATTTTTGCTCGAGTTCAACGCGTACGAACAAAAAACCTCTGGCGAACAATCCTACGCAGCACAACTTCAAACATCCGAGACCAACCAACACGAGAAGGACGAGGGTGAAATCTGTCCTCTTCTCGCCTCGTCCTCTGCTGCCCGAGTGACCGCCGGACCGAGAGGAACCAGGACGACGTTTCATTCGGGTCGTTAAGTAAAAAAGTAAAAATCACAATAAAATATGGCACATGCATGATAAAGCATGCCGAGATGCAACTTTTTTTCTTTTTCCATTTTTCGGCGAAGGTTTTGTAAATTTTTCGGCGAAAAAACTCTACTCTCTCTACTCTCTCTCTCTCTCTCTCTCTGTTTGCACAACTGCCATACCCACGGCAATACATCACGTGAAATGCAAAACATCACGCGGAAAGTCCATCGGTATTTGATCTCTTTTGAATATAAAGGGAACGTTTTCTCAGGGTTTCAAAAGCAGTGCGCTAATAATCAACCACAATCCCTAACCGTCCAAGGCACGATTGAGCAGGCACTTTTTCTGTTCACGAATGGAAGAGTAGAAAGGATATACGGCTCATCTCGTACAGACGCTGGAGTGCACGCAGTTCACAACACAGCGCACTTGGAAATTCCCGCGGAATTACCAGCTCGTACTAGCATTCGAATAAATAAAAGTAATAGTGATAGTAATAGCAGTAGTGATAGAAGCAAGATTCAAGATGACGCCGCAGAGGATGCCGTTGAGGAGGAGGACGACCAAGAAGACAAAAAATACAGAACAAAGACCTCCACCAAAGAGAGTAGAGAAACTATGATCGATCCTGAACGTCTTTGGAAAGGTGTTAACTATCACCTTCAAAAGCTTGGATTTATCGATGCCGTGCGATTGACAGGTTGCGATTACGTAGAACGACCGTACTTCCACGCGCGCTATGACGCGGTCGAGCGCACCTACAAGTACAAAATATGGGCGTCCTCGGAAGTTCCGTCCTTGTTCGAGCAAAATACATGTTGGCACGTTCTATTACGTCGTCGTCGTCGTGGGGATGATGAAGAAAAATCAGAAACGTGTGGGAAGGGGAAGAGGGCGCGCGGGAGAGCGACGGCGCTTGACATCGCAGCGATGGAAAGAGCTGGACAATATTTCGTCGGTGTTCACGATTTTTCAACCTTCAGAGGTAAAAAGTGCAGCGCAAACTCGCCGATTCGCTCGATTACGAGTGTGCACGTAGAGGAGGAGAAAATGTCGAGCAATGAAAAAGGTAAAATGATAGTCATTACAATAGTAGCACCGTCTTTTCTTTATCATCAGGTTCGCTTGATAGTTGGAGCGCTGAAACGTTGCGGCGAAGGGCACATTGAGGTTGAAGACGTGAAGCGAATTTTGGAGGAGAAAAATGATAAATTCGCTCCCCCCATGGCGCCAGCGAAGGGTTTGTTTCTAACGAACGTTAAGTACAACAAAAATTTCGCTCCTAGAGATCCCAAATGCGCGTTGCGCTCTGCAATGCAAGACGGGATTAAGGAAATCGATTGGCTGGCTGCTTATGGAGAGACTAAAGAAAAATGAGATGATCCCCTCCCTCACGATTCACGATGTATTAGTAGTATTAAAAACTCCTGCCTATTCCGAAATGAGCGCGCGTAATTCCGTGATCGTTCTTGGCGTACTCTAACCGCAAAGGCCCGAAAGGACTCGCTAGTTGAAAACCTGCACCGTATCCAAACCCACTTCCAGGTTTACCGCGCGTACCTGCGGGATCGCCAAGTATTGAACTACCAGAATTCAAGTCACTTCCACAGTCAAAAAAGAGGGATGCCGAAACGTGCTCGATTCCCGTTGGCACAACCAATTCCGCACTTCCTACAACAAACTTTCTAGCCGTACCTACCGCGCCTTCGTTATAGCCTCTGACTGAATTTGTTCCTCCGATGGGAAACGCCTCGTGTGGAGGTAAATCACCGATAACGTTGCCTCCTTTCGAAGCGAGAGTTAACTTTATCGGCGTGGTGGTGAAAGCTCCTCGTTTGATCTCGTCAGATTCACGATCGGCATTCGTCATTGAGCCTAAATTTTGTTGGCGAACCTTTGACGAGGAGAATATCGGAAACTGAAAAGTACGTTGGGCTCGCGCAAAAAGACGCGTAAAATTGAGCCAATCCGGTCTCAAAGGCACTGCTTGCTCGGCGGATAGCATCAACTGTGTATCTCCATCTGGTGCCGAATAAACGACTCGCAGTTGCGAAGTCGCCGCAATATCACAACCAGAACCTGAAAAAGTTAATGGTGCACCGTAGGCATCATGTAAAATTGAGTTTCTCTGGCCATCCCACAAACTCGAACGACACCACGAAGCAATAAATGTACCGTTCCAGCCGTTTGCCAATGGCCTCGAATAGTCAATAGACGAAATCAGTTTTCTGACGCGCACTTCGTTCGAGCTATCTTTTTTGTTATTTGTTGGTGCAGCGCTGCTCTCATTATTACTGGTGTTATCTTCTTTTGCAACCGAATCATCCCTGGATTTCCCGCCACTTAATTGGGAGAGGGTTTTTGAAAACCCGCCAGTCTTTTTTCCTTCTAAGTTCCCGCCGCTTGTAGTAATTAAAGTCCTACCATCATCATCACCTCCCTTGTTGTTATTGTTATTAATAGATGTGCTGCCAATACCCTCGCTATAATTGTCATTGCTGATGTTGTTTCTCGAAGATTTGGCATCTACAATGAAGGCAGACGATAAGCGATCTTCAGCTCCTTCATCGTTTTCCTCTTGGAACTGGCTCGCCCCATAAATTTGGCTTGCTGAAACTGCCGCAGTGTTCAAATTAAAAGTTCTAGCCGTTCGTCTCTTATCTCCTTCAATCCATGGATCCGACAAAGAAAGCTTTATATCGGCGTCAATTCCTTTCTTCGAATTTGATTTCGGTACGACTTCGAGGCCTAAATTTAATTTTTGACACTTCCCGAACAAGTTCCTTTGTACATAGTTTACATTGGCAAGCAGTCCACCAAAATTACCTTCCGTGAGTCCTTTCGCGGACATGCCTCCCCCGGCCGAGAATCCACCCGGAGATTTTTCAACTATATTTACAGTGAAATCCATGACCATCGAGTCCTGCACTTTCGCCATGGTATCTCTGCTCACTAAGTTTTCGCCCTCTGCTTGTTGCTGTTGTTGACCCCCAGCTGCCGCATTTCTTGGAATCGGTTGCGATGAAACATCTTCCACTGGACAATTTGCATACACTGCTCTCAAGTCATCCTGCACGCCCTTGACGCTGTAAACTTTCCCCGGTTTTATGTTGGAAAGATAACGCGCGATAATACTCGGCTTTGTCGCTCCTTTCTTCTGCGGATTCCCAGCTGCGTCCAAAAATCGAACGTTCACGTTTCCAATTTTAGGCTCTGATATTCTCAACTCCACCACTCCTGTATCGGTATCTACATCTGCTCCTAGAATATTTGATGGTATCGCATTCATGTTGTACCAATCCCTGATTTTTCTCATCCCGCTGTGGAACTTGTGCATGTTCAACACTTTATTCATCTGTCCCTTAAAAGCGTTCGTCAAAACTGTATTCGGTAGATAGTCGCACCCACTTACAACAATAGATCTGATTTCCGGATGAGATTCTAACTGAAAATCAATAACCATCCCATCTCTAGTTTCTGTTACCTGTGGCTCTATTTTTTTGAACACCCCGAGTTGATTGATCAAAGTCACTTGCTCTTGAACTTCGTTTGCCGTGTAAGAATAATTTGGTTTGATAGTCATGACAGATTTCGCCAAAGCAATCAAATCGTTCGATACACCCGTGACGTCGTACGAAGAGATGAGAAATCGACGAGCTATTTGTTGTTGTTGTTGTTGTTGCTGCTGCTGCTGAACAGAAGAAGCTGTATTTTTCTTATTTTCCTCCTCCTCCCCGAAAGCGCCGTCATTCATTTCAAAGTCACTCGCAGCATTTCTCGTTTTCGTCGTCGTCTTCCCAGAATTTTGAACGTCTTTACCGTTGTTCCGATTTCCTTCGCGGTCTGTCGCTTGTTTTGCCTTCGCATCTCCCTGTCCTTGAGCAATACTCGCTCCACTCTTGTTATTATTTTTGAAAAAAAAGTGAGAGTTTTTTTTGGTCGTTGTTGATGTTGAAGAATCCGCTGCGTTTGAATTTGAAGAAGCGTCGGCGACGTCGAAGATGCGTCTCGCTCCTCCTTCCTCTCTTCTTCCGTTTATTCTTCTTCTGTGCGAAGGAAGAAAATGTGCAGGTTTCTCGCGATCACTTTTCCTTTCTGTGTGTCGTTCCTCTCCACCTCCTCTTCGTGCTCGCGGTCGATCATCACCGACAACGGAACTAACTTGTTCGCCGGCTTCGAAATTATTTCTTACTTGATGTCGTTGTTGTTGTTTGCGTGATGATGAGAAGAAAGAAGTAGGAAAAGAGGGAAAACCCCGTTGCTGGCGTTCGCGTTGTCCTTGACTGCCTCGATCCATGTCAAATCAAAATCCTTTCTTCTTCGTTTTCTCTCTCTCTCTCTCTCTCTCTCTCTCTCTCTTTTGCCTGGGTTGTAACGAATACGTAGAGCAGTTTTGGAAGAAACAAAAATGGGAAAAATGGGAAATTTTGGGAATTGGGAAAATAGCACGGGTGGGGTCGGGTGTGAGGCCGGTGGAAGTGCTTCCGAAAAAATGCATCAGCACTCGTATGGCGCCATTTTATAAATAAGAGCCACGGAGTTCGTAAAGTTTACCCTAGCATTTATAATTCATTAGTGATTGTTGATATAAATGAACCCTTTGTAGTAATTCGAAGCTCTCACAAATCACTCGTATGAAGCCGAGCGACCACAAGTTGGGTATGGCAATCACTCTCGCTGAAGGCATTCTTCGACGCAGGCGCGAGGCCATTGAGAGCCTCCCCAACCTTCAGAGTCGCTTAAGCGAATGCTTGAGCGTCTCCTAGTATTATCTTCATCCTCAAACTGTATGCGCGGCGGTGTGAACTGAGACAACGTGGGTTCTTTTGCGACGGTATTGTTGTTCGAATTGCTGACCAACGACATCGCGCGGTCTCTCAGAAATCCAATAAAGTCGCGAGTTTCGTGCGAGTAGTGACTCTGGAATCGGTCGAGTCGGCTCGCGAGATGTTTCGCTTTCGTCGTCGAAGCCAAAACTTCGAATGTCTCGACGGATGCACTGCTCTTTCGAACGAGATGCCTCTCGTCGAAACCATCATCGGGTGTGATGTTTCTCAACAAAACGCATTTGTTATCACATTTCTCGCACAAGTTTGTCCAACGCGTGCAGTTTTTCTCCAACTCGATTTCGTCCCAACCCGAAATCTTCACCGCGAATAGTTCTGCCCTGGCGTTCGGATGAACAATGATTGAGCCGTCGTCGTTCTTAATTTCTACAAAAAACATCCACTTGGCAAAGCGTCGACCGCCGTTTTCGAGAAACTGCGGGCCTGTGAGCAAATGTATCGCTAAACAATCTACGTAAGACTTTTCGCGAGAAGTCTTTTCAATAATGTGTAAACCGGCGTGCCGAATCGTGTCGGAGGATATTTTCATCCATCGCGTGTGTTTTGTACCGGTCAATTGAATCTCATCTTTTCCTTCAGTCGCCTTCAAATGCGTCGCTGCGTACACACAACCTTCTTCCAACGCGCTCGTAAATGCTTCGTCGGCGTCCCAGACCGTGACGACGGCATGGCTGAAACCTTTTTTGGGACATATGCTATCGAGCGTATCGATTCGATGGTCATGTTTTATCAAACCATGCGCCAGGATTCTGCACACGCGGCTCACGTTCCGTCTTTCAGGAATACCTGCCTCCTCTAACGCCCGAAGCTTCACCTCTTCTTGCCTTAGATGGAGTTTCTTTTCAAAATGTGCCGTGCGATTTTCGCTCACAGCTTTTTCGTAATTGCTCGTGTCTTGGCTTTCGTTTTCGGCGTTGTTTTTGTTCAAGGCTCTCTCTATCACCCTTCGCTGCAGTGTCTCGAATTTATCACGCTCTCTTATTTCACTCTCCTCTCTTCGAGTGACGAAAGCAGGCACAGCTGAATCAACGTTGCTTTCGTCGTCACGAGCCGCAAACGTACGCTCGCGATATACTGGAGGAAAATGTCGATCAATTCTAAGAAGAACTCGAGGCACATCACCGCCATCAATTCGAACTGAGCACAACGGAACCGTCAAGTTGAATTTTTGCAATCCAAGCTTTGCGTCCCATTTGCATGGCCGACAAGAGTTCGAATGCAAAAGTAGTCGCGCCTTATACGCTTCGGATTTCAAAGGTTGCACGCCTTCGCCTTCTGGTGCGCCGTTGAGTTGGCAATTCTGCACAAACATCTTTGAGCCGACTCTGATTTTGTTCGCTCTGAGGTGAGAAGAAAGTACGTCATCTAATACTGCGCGAACGGAATACCATCCGTCACTAACTTCGATTTCAGCTGGATATAGTTTCTTGTATTTTTCTTCTTCATTTTCTTCTTCAAAACACATCCCGAAACTCCGAATGGCAGATACAATGAGAATCATAGGTACTGTAGAAGGCGAATCGCGTTCTAAAACTCTGCGCAGTATAGGTCTACGCATTTGATTTATTTCGCGTTCGTACCTATACATCATTCTTTCGAGCACATGTGTTGCCGACAGCGCTTGATTCGCTTTTCTGCCGAACGCGCGCTTCAAGGAAGCTGCAGTCCACACGACGTGCCGATATGCATTCGCGCACCATTCTTCGCTCAGATTCTTTTCCTTTGCACCACGCGTAAACATCAAATCTCTTATATCCCTCCAACCCAACGTCAGCGATTGAACGTCCAAATTGCGGCTATTTACAACGATATCTGCTATCCGATATTCTTGCGCGCTATCAAACGTTATGTTCGCAGCTAAAATATCCGTCATGGGCGCGTCGCCCATTTCCGAGAACGGAAGAGCTCCATCAAAGAACTCTGAAAGCTTTTGTCTTCCTATCCTCGATTTGAAGAGGTCGTGCGTGGGAAGATGGTTCAACGTAGAATCTTTCTGCCTTTGAAGAGTCGTTCTCGTTGAACCGAGTGGCGGAGCAAACGCGTTCTCGCCGCTCGTTCGATGTTGTTCGGGATTCATTCGAGACATGTTTTGGTATTGGCGTTGATGATTGTGTGCCGCTCTAAAGCGAGCAGCAGAAGGCGCAGAATTCGGCACATCAGTTTTGTTTTCAACAAGAGGGAAACCGGGCGGCCGCTTCTCACTCATAGTCAGTGCCGAAGTTCCAATATGCGTCGTACTTACCGGCGTTTTATTCGCCACATCGGATGCATCTAGCAGCATTCTTCCCCTTTCCAAAGAGGCTTCGGAAACGCGCATCGTCTTTCCGTTACCCGTGGAGAATATAGAAGATCCCAATCCTCCTCTTCCTCCTCCTATTTCTCTTTGCCTACTGCTATTCATGGGCGTCTGGTAATCCAACTGACCGCTTTCAATTAACTTGCTATTCCGTGCATTCAAAAACTCCGAACGACTCACATCGTGCGGCGAAGAAGGAGCTACGCCGCTGATGTCTGGCGTACCAGTCAACAAGGCTCGCCCTCTCGCTAAAGATTTTTCAATGTTCTTGAACTTGATTGCTCTACCAGATCCAGTGGAGAATATCCCGCAACTGACTGCTTCGTCGGGAGCGCGCGTTGACGTCGGTATTTGTTCTGTTGGGCCTTTTTCGATGCGTTCTACCGCATTCGACGTGTTATCGCTTCGTACCTTGTTCCATCCTTTGGTTGCTGAAACGATGTGTTTCTTTCCAGAGGCAGCGATTATTTGAACCGTTCCAGGAACAGCCTCTTTTCGCATGTTCGCGTATGACATTTTCGTCGCAGGTGGCGATGTCTTTCTACCACATTCTTCCTTTTCTTTTACTACTGCTACTGTTATTTCTACTTTTTTCTCCTCCTTTTCTTTGTTTGCTTTGCCGGCCTGGTTCGAACCCGCGGTTGCCTCGTCCTCGCCACCATACAACGCAAAGAAGCGGCGCTCATTAGCGGCTGGTGTTTTGCTGTCGTTTAGCATTTGCTGTCGTTCTTCTTCTTTTTGTTCTTTTTGTTCTTCTCGTTCTTGTTCTTCTCGTTCTTGTTCTTCTTGTTCTCCTTCACTACCGAGCTTTCTTTTCTTTGTATTCACCTTCGTATCTCGTGAAGCATTCATCGAGCGGATTTCTGCCAGCGCAGCTCTGTCCAATTCATTCTCTTCGTTCCCGATCCTTTTCATTTTTTTCGATGGATGCGGCGCCCTTTTTGCGCCTTTATCGGTTAGTTGGTGAACTCCATCGTCATTGGGAGGAGGACAAAACGCGTTGAACGTAATAAATGATTGTACCGCATTTTTGAAATTCTGCTTGAAATTTTTTGTGTCGTCGCGGTTCTTCTTCTTCCTCTCGTTCTCTCGCGCGGTCAAAGTCGAGGTGATTTCCCATCCGGAACCTTTCGCTCGAGCCTCAATCACCTCCATTTCTCCCTAGTGAGAAGAAGCCTTTGATGAAACCCGCGCCTTTCTTCTTTCCGCGTTGCGTCTTGGCTTTGTTTTGGCAAAAAATATATATGTCGTATGTACGAAAACGGCGCACATTCGAAGATACTGGGTTTACACCCTTTTGAGTTTTTTTTTGCGAGCTCTCGCTGACCTTGGCGTCTCGGGAAAAGAGCACTTAAAACCCTAAACACTCTCCTTGTAAATTTAGGGTTTCATTCAATTTGAATGCGGTATCCCTACTGACTGAGAATAGAATTCCATTCTGATCGGATCGGGGAATCATTTGAGAAGATCAATCGCGGCACCGCGTTAAAGAACAAACCAGTAGTTGCGCGTGCGGATGCCTCTGTGTCTGCTCTTAAATTTGCCCGCGCATATTGTTGGGAATAATACGGCTGAGCCAAAGGTCTCTGGCACATTTTTTTCACGCGCGATCCTCATTCCGACTCGAGTGCTCGAGAAGAAGGGTAAAGAACATCCTACGCACACACACACACACACACAAGCACGAGGGAATTTGAAGAAGAAGAAACATGAAAAAGCCTTCGACGCTCGCCGTCAATAACGTCTTCGTCGTCTTCTTTTCGCTCATCTTCTTCTTCTTCTTCTTTTGTGCGGGAACACAACAACAACAAAATTTTGTCTCGGGTCATCTTGTTTTTCCGGAACGGGACGAGTACGGGTTGCCCGTTTGCCACGATGAAACCTTGCGAAGATCTCCGCTGAAGAGACTCACCGGTGGTGAAATCGCCGCGAAGATGTCGCAAGCTAGTCGATA
>Ga0255763_1000889_pt1 | contig 32144 bp, 28 predicted proteins | sample 041ome_2_FD_179963 | JGI IMG/M metagenome (GOLD analysis project Ga0255763, IMG submission 179963) | Coastal salt marsh microbial communities from the Groves Creek Marsh, Skidaway Island, Georgia - 041406US metaG (version 2) | ecosystem: Environmental > Aquatic > Marine > Intertidal zone > Salt...
GACTTAACTCCACTTCCTTACCATCCAGCAGGGTCAACTTTTCCTTGTTTGCAGCCAGGCGCACATTAATACCGCCTTCGAGTTTTTCGTAATCAAAGGCATGCATGGGCTGGCCAAGCTCCATTAACACCAGATTCGTGACATCGACGACAGGGTCTATACTCTTGATGCCGCTGCGCCGAAGCCTTTCCTGTAACCACTGTGGCGACTGAACGTCTGGATTAATATTTTTCAGAACTCTGCCCAAATAACGCGGGCAATGTTGCGGGCTTTCCAGGCTAATTGGAAAAGTTTCGTCAATTTGTGGGGCGACTGTATCTATAGAGGGGGCTGTGACCTGTAAGTTGTTTAACACCCCTACTTCCCGTGCTATACCGGCAATACTTAAACAATCGCCCCGGTTTGGCGTAAGGTCAACCTCAATAAGAGAATCATCCAGCGCAAGAAATTTGCGGATATCTATCCCGAGTTCTGCCTCTGCGGGAAGCACCATAATGCCATCTGACTGTTCTGCAAGACCCAGTTCCTCTGCGGAACAAATCATGCCGAAGGATTCTACACCGCGCAATTTGGCTTTTTTAATCTTGAATTCTTTGCCTAATAGAGCGCCAAGACTGGCATAGGCTACTTTTTGGCCAGCCGCAACATTAGCGGCACCGCAGACCACCTGGAAAAGATCTGTGCCATTAAACACCTGACAGACTCGCAGTTTATCGGCATCAGGGTGGGGTTCTACACTTCGAACTTCTGCAATGATTACGCCACTGAAATACTGGCCTGCAGCTGTAACGCTGTCGACCTCAAGCCCCGCCATAGTGAGCTGAGCAACAAGCGTATCCGTATCTATATCAGGATTGATCCATTCCCTTAACCAGCTTTCACTGAATTGCATGCTTAAACACCCTGACCTTCGCTGAACTGGCGCAAGAAACGCAGATCATTATCAAACAACAAACGCAGATCGTTAATCTGATAGCGCAACATGGCGAGTCGGTCCACGCCCATTCCAAAGGCAAATCCCGTGAACTTTTCCGAATCTATATTGGAAGATCTCAATACATTGGGGTGCACCATGCCGCAACCGCCTACTTCAAGCCAACCGGTATGGCTGCACACACGGCAACCTTCGCCCTTACAGGATACGCATTGCACATCCATTTCTGCCGAGGGTTCTGTGAACGGGAAATAGGAAGGTCTGAAGCGGACCTCCAGGTCAGCCTCAAAAAATACCTGCAAAAACTCAACCAGCAAACCTTTCAGGTCAGCCATTGTGGCGTGCTCATCTACCAGCATGCCTTCAACCTGATGAAACATGGGCGTGTGCGTAAGATCTGAATCACAGCGGTATACCCGTCCCGGACAGATAAATCGAAATGGTGCTTCGCCTTCCTCCATGACCCTGACCTGAACTGTAGAAGTATGAGTTCTCAACAGCAGACCGGAGTCAAAATAGAAGGTATCGTGCATGGCTCTGGCGGGATGATGAGCCGGAATATTCAGGGCTTCAAAGTTATGATAGTCGTCCTCTATTTCAGGACCCTGCACAACATCGAAGCCGGCCGTTGCGAAAATAGATTCAATCCGCTGCAGCGTTCGGGTAACTGGATGCAGTCCCCCGGAGCTCTGGCGTCGACCGGGTAGTGTTACATCAACGGCTTCAGCTTTCTGCTGAGTGACTTCAGCTGCGGCGCTCAGGGTCAGTTTGCGCGCTTCCAGCGCATCCTGAACCTGGACCTTTGCTGCGTTGATAGAGGCGCCTGCCTGGGGTCTTTCAGAAGGATCGAGCTTACCAAGACCTTTTAAAAGATCCGTCAAGCTGCCTTTTTTTCCTAAATACTGAACACGCAGTTGCTCAAGCCCGGGTATATCCTGAGCCTGTTCAATCGCCTGTAGTGCATCGCTGGTAAGCGCGTCTAGATTTTCCATGCTGACAAATTACCCATGACAACCTTGTTAGAAAGCAGGCTGCTTCCAGTGAAGCAGCCAAATCCCGGTTATCAGGCTAAGGCAGCCTTGGCCTGCTCAACAACAGCAGAAAAAGCTTCTTTATCATTGACGGCCAGATCGGCCAGTACCCTGCGGTCCATTTCAATGTTCGCTTTTTTCAAGCCGGCTATCAGGCGGCTGTAAGACATTCCCAGTTCTCTTGCCTGGGCATTGATACGTGTAATCCAGAGTGCGCGAAATACACGCTTCTTCACACGACGGTCACGATAGGCATATTGACCTGCCTTGATGACTGCCTGCTTGGCTACGCGAAATACTCTGCTACGGGCACCGTAATACCCTTTAGCCTGCTTTAATACTTTTTTGTGCTTGCGACGGGCTACAACCCCGCGTTTAACTCGTGCCATTTTTATATCCTCCGAGAATAATTATTAAGACCATTAATCCAGACGCAACATGCGTTTTACATTACCGAGATCGGCAGGATTTACCTGCTGAGTCCCGCGTAACTGACGCTTACGCTTGGTGGTCATCTTGGTTAGGATATGGCTTTTGTAAGCGCTTTTACGCTTGATCCCCGACCCGGTTTTTTTAAAACGCTTGGCCGCGCCACTGTGAACTTTCTGCTTTGGCATTTTCATAAACTCCGCATTTAAAGGTGGCTTGGCCTTTCCTGAAGGCATACCCCTTTACGATTAATAAAATGAAACAAGTCCCCTGCCCCCGCTATTGACGGGAGTTTTCCGGCAATTAAGTGGGAAGGTTACTGCTTCTTTTTCTTTAAAGGTGCAAGGACCATGGTTAACTGACGACCTTCCATTTTTGGATCCTGGTCGACCGTGCCATACTCCAAGAGATCTTCCTTGATACGCATCATCATCTCTGCACCCAACTCTTGATGGGCCATTTCACGGCCACGGAATCGTAATGAAACCTTGGCCCTGTCCCCATCTTCTAGGAAACGTATCAGGTTGCGTAGTTTTACCTGATAATCTCCTTCTTCCGTCCCTGGTCTGAACTTCATCTCCTTGATATGAATTACTTTCTGTTTCTTTTTGTTCGCTGCTTTCTGTTTCTTCAGTTCAAACACATGTTTGCCAAAATCCATAATTTTGCAAACAGGTGGTTCTGCATCCGGAGAAATTAATACAAGATCCAGCTTGGATTCATCTGCCAGTCCTCTGGCCTCTTCTAGGCTGACTATTCCCTGCTGTCCACCATCGGAAAGGATTAAACGCACGGGATCACTTAAGATCTCGTCGTTTACCAGTGCTTTCTTGCTCTTGTCACTATCTCGCTTGATAATCAAATTCTCCGCTTTATTTTGCTGATTTTTTTAGGCTTCAACCGGGCCACTTGCACGCCCCAGCTGGTCTATATCCTGTTGTAACAGTACCGAGAATTCATCGATAGTCATTACACCCAGGTCATTTCCGGTTCTGTCACGCACAGCGACTGACCCTGCTTCAACTTCCTTATCGCCGACAACCAGCAAGTAAGGAATCTTCTGCAGCGTGTGCTCGCGGATTTTAAAGCCGATTTTTTCATTTCTCAAGTCAGCTTTTACCCGGAACCCCTTGTTTTGCAATGATTTCACTACTTTTTCACAATAATCGGCCTGTTTGTCGGTAATATTCAGAATTACCGCCTGCTCCGGTGCCAGCCAGCCGGGAAAGGCTCCCTCGTAATGCTCGATCAAAATACCGATGAACCGCTCAAATGAGCCAAAAATTGCCCGGTGTAACATCACTGGCGTTTCTTTGGTGTTGTTCTCAGTCACAAATTCAGCACCCAATCTACCAGGCATGGAAAAGTCGACCTGAATAGTGCCACACTGCATTTGCCGGCCCATACAATCTTTCAGTGTAAATTCAATTTTTGGTCCGTAAAAAGCACCCTCACCCGGTTGCAGGTCCCAGGGCTTGCCGGTTTCATTCAGAGCTATTTCCAGCGCTTTTTCTGCTTCATCCCAGATTTCATCGGACCCAACGCGCTTTTCAGGACGTGTTGATAATTTCAGCAGCACTTCCTCAAAACCGAAATCGTTGTAAACCTTATTAACCAACTGAATAAACTCAGATACTTCAGCCTGAATGTCCTCTTTTGCACAGAATATATGCGCATCATCCTGGGTGAAACTGCGAACGCGCATAAGACCATGCATGGCACCAGAAGGCTCATAGCGATGACAGGCCCCAAATTCAGCCAGACGCAAGGGCAAGTCTCTGTAACTTTTCAGCCCCTGGTTAAAAACCTGAATATGGCAAGGACAATTCATTGGCTTGATGGCATACATCCGGTTGTCAGACTCGACGCTGAACATTTCATCGGCAAATTTGTCCGCATGTCCGGATTTTTCCCACAATGAATAATCAACCAGTTGTGGTGTATTAATTTCCTGGTAGCCATTGTCCTTCCAGATATTCTGCATGTATTCGCGAATTATCTGGTAAACAGTCCAGCCCTTTGGATGCCAGAACACCATGCCAGGTGCCTCTTCCTGAAAATGGAACAGTTCAAAGCGCTTACCCAGTTTTCTGTGGTCACGGCGTTCAGCTTCCTCGATCATATGCAGGTATTGTTTCAGATCTTTCTTGTCGTTCCAGGCAGTGCCATAGATACGCTGCAACATTTCATTACTGGAATCGCCACGCCAGTAGGCGCCGGCCACGGACATTAACTTGAAAGACTTGATAGCGCCGGTAGCAGGAACGTGAGGCCCCCGGCACAGATCGATAAACTCACCCTGCTTGTAAAAGGAAAGTTCTTCGTCACCCGGAATGCTTTCCATTATTTCAACTTTGTACTTTTCACCCATGTCACTAAACAGAGCTTTTGCCTCGGCTCTGCTCATGACCGAACGCGCAACAGGAATATTTTCCCTTGTAAGTCGTGTCATTTCCTTTTCTATAGCTTGCAGGTCTTCTGGCGTAAATGGCCTCTCATAGGCAAAATCATAGAAAAAGCCATTTTCTATTACTGGACCTATGGTGACCTGAGCTTCCGGAAACAGGTTCTGCACAGCATTGGCCATCAGATGAGCACAGGAATGTCTTATGATCTCGAGACCTTCATCATCGCGCCCGGTAATGATGGATAATTCAGTGTCCGCCTCGATCAGATACGAAACATCTACTGCCTCGCCATTTACTTTTCCGGCAAGCGCAGCTTTGGCCAGTCCGGGGCCGATTGATTCTGCAACCTGAAGGACTGTAACCGGACTATCAAATGTTTTCTGACTGCCGTCAGGCAGAGTGATGGCTACCATCTGTTACTCAACTAGATTCAAAAAGTTATTTCTATGTGCATTACAAAAGTCTGACTGAAAAGGGGTTGCCAATATCCTGTTACAACGTCTTTCAGGGGATTGGTAGGCACGACCAGATTCGAACTGGTGACCTCTACCATGTCAAGGTAGCGCTCTAACCAACTGAGCTACGCGCCTATTGCGATCAGTTTACCCTTTGCGGTATGGATCAACCCAGAAACAAAATAACCGTTTCAAGAGCCGTCCGAATGTCATTTCCCAAGTCTTTCCCGGCCATCCAGTCATTAATTTAAACCGGTAATTACTGGGCATTCAGCCCTGCTTCGGGAAAGATGGGCGATTATAGTGACAAGGCTTATAAACTACAAGGATTACAGAGATATACGGGACTTAATTAAGATTAGGAATTGAGTACAAAGAGCTCATTAACTTTGCCCAACTGATCACGTATCTGGGCAGCCTGTTCAAACTCGAGATTCCTGGCATGTTCGTACATGAGTTCCTGCAGCCTTGCCACTTCCTTTTCCAGTTCTGCACTACTCATGGAGGCCAGTTTTACAGCGTAATCGCCGCCTTTTTCCGCCACTTTAGCCAGATCCTTGTAGGACTTTTTTGACACTCCCGGCGCATGTGACGCCCCTTCCATGATATCGGCGACGGCTTTACGTATCCCTTGCGGCGTAATGTTATTGGCTTTATTAAATTCAACCTGGACTTTACGGCGCGCTTCCGTGGTATCGATAGCCCTCTGCATCGACCCGGTTACGCGGTCTGCGTAGAGAATCGCCTTACCGTGGAGGTTCCTGGCAGCCCGGCCAACGGTCTGGATCAGCGAACGTTCAGACCTCAGAAAACCCTCCTTATCTGCATCCAGCACTGCAACCAGAGACACTTCCGGGATATCGAGCCCTTCCCTGAGCAGGTTAATACCTACCAGGACATCAAATACACCAAGGCGTAAGTCGCGAATAATTTCTACACGCTCGACAGTATCAATATCCGAATGCAGATACCTCACCCTGATATTATTCTCGGCAAGGTAATCAGTAAGATCTTCAGCCATGCGCTTGGTCAATACAGTGACCAGCACCCGCTCTTCTTTTTCAACGCGAATCTTGATTTCCGACAACAGGTCATCCACCTGGTGAAGTGCCGGCCTTACCTCCAGTTCGGGATCAAGTAATCCGGTAGGACGTACAACCTGTCTTACCAATTGCCCCTGTTTTTCTTCTTCATAGGGGCCAGGCGTAGCCGAGACAAAAATCAGCTGAGGAACCAGGTTCTCCCATTCCTCAAAACGCAGGGGACGGTTATCCAGAGCGGAGGGTAAGCGAAAGCCGTAATTAACCAGGTTTTCCTTGCGGGAACGATCGCCTTTATACATCGCGCCAATCTGGGGAATAGCCACATGAGACTCATCGACCACCACAAAACCATCCTCTGGCAAGTAATCAAACAGGGTGGGCGGCGGCTGCCCCTCCAGTCTGCCCGACAGATAACGTGAATAATTTTCAATTCCTGTGCAGTATCCAATTTCCCTGATCATTTCCAGATCAAACTGGGTACGCTGACCAAGTCGCTGGGCTTCTACCAGACGATTATTTTTCTCCAGGTAAGCCAGCCTTTCCTGCAACTCAAGTTTGATTTCCTCCACAGCATTCTGCAGTCGATCACGGGAGGTGACATAGTGGGATTTGGGAAATACATTCAGACGCTGGACACGTTGCTGAACCTCACCTGTCAGAGGATCAAACCATGCCAGACTTTCAATTTCTTCATCAAACATTTCAATACGAATGGCATTGGTTTCCGATTCTGCCGGATAAATATCGATCACATCCCCGCGAACTCTGTACGAAGAGCGATGCAACTCCATATCATTACGACTGTATTGCAGCTCGGCAAGACGACGTAATAGAACTCGTTGATCCAGCTTGCCACCAACATTCAGGTGCAACACCATATCCAGATACTGGGTCGGGTCCCCCAAACCATAAATGGCAGATACTGTTGCCACAACAATGACGTCGCGGCGCTCCAGCAATGCCTTGGTAGCGGATAGGCGCATTTGTTCAATATGATCATTGACCGAAGAATCTTTCTCAATATAGGTATCCGAAGCCGGTACATAGGCTTCCGGCTGGTAGTAATCGTAATAGGAAACGAAATACTCTACGGCATTATCAGGAAAGAATTCCTTGTATTCCCCATAGAGTTGGGCTGCTAGAGTCTTGTTGGGCGCCATGATAAGTGTTGGCCTCTGGGATTCAGCGATCACATTGGCAATAGTGAAAGTCTTGCCTGAACCGGTGACGCCAAGCAGAGTTTGGGCCGCCAGCCCATCTTCAAGACCTTCCAGCAGGGCCGCAATTGCTTCTGGCTGATCGCCAGCTGCCTTGAACTTGGCCTGCAAATGAAATTTTTTATCCATAGAGGGAGGTTAAATCGTTGTGGAGTCGGGCGGTAAACCCGCTATTGTATGGGTAAAGCAGTAAGCAGGTAAAACGTCTTTTTAATATCAACTGAAAATTTATCGGGCTTGAGTATTGACCGTCAAGGCATTAGTAATTAGTATTCGCCTTCTCGAAAAATCCACGTTACTGCCCAATAGCTCAATGGTAGAGTAGGTGACTGTTAATCACTTGGTTGTTGGTTCGAGTCCAACTTGGGCAGCCATTTTCCACTCCCCGCTGTATTTAAGCCATATCCTCGATATTGGCAGACGATATAAGGTGATATCGGCAGATAAAGTAAGATCTATCAAGGTATGCCTGATTACAGCAAGAGTTTGTCAGCAGGTGTTCGCGCTAAAATAAGCATTCGCCGCTTTTTTAATTTCTTTCTACTCTCTTTTAAAACTCTTTCAAGCCTCTCTCGAGCCTCTCTCAAGCCTCTTCCACCCCTCTTGCAAGCCTCTTTCTACTATTTACTACTCCCATTTTATTACCTGTCTGCTCTCTTCCTACTATTTTTTTATCTTTTCCCGCTGCTACTTTTGTATGATTTTTGTCTGATTTTAGTCTGATGCCCACTTCTTTACTGATTTTCCATTATCTCTGTTCTATGACTTTTTAATTCAGGCTTTTATATTGTCGCTACTATCATCCATGCACCTATGCACCCATGTTTTTGCCTATGTTTTTTGTTTCCTTCAGATCATGCAATTGGCTTGCCCTAACCTTCATCGTCAGCAACAACAGCGGTAGCCAGGCAATCATTACGAGGACAAGCCCCCAGTCGGGATATCGGTGACAAATCCAGGCCAGAGGCAATAACCAGAAAATATTAATGGCAGAAGCCAGCATTACAACCTGCAGATGACTGTTTAACCGGCGCGCAGCAATCTGGTATGCATGATTGCGATGAGCGTAATACCAGGTTTCACCGTCAGACATTCTTTTTATCAGCGTATATGTTGAATCTACGATAAATACACCAGCCAAAATGCTCCATACCCATATATTGGTAAGGCCGGAAGTCGTACTGATCAAAGCCGCCACACCCAATATGAAACCAAGAAAATTACTACCGCAATCTCCCATAAATAGTCGTGCTGGCGGGAAGTTGACCAGCAGGAAACCTGACAGACAGGCAACCAGGAGCAGTGACAGGTTTCTCAGCGCCTCACTATCATCAGAAAAGGTAAGCCAGATAACCGATAACAAAATAAACAGGGTCTCCATGGTAGCGATACCATCCAGCCCATCCATAAAATTAAATAGGTTAATAAACCAGAGCATAGCGGCAAAAATTAACAGGTAGCCGATAAATCCAAGGTCCAGACCAAGTCCAAAGAAAGGCAGCACAGGACTGCCAAAGATCGCCAGAACGCCGAACACAGCGACAGCCTGAGTCGATAGCCTGGGACCAATTCCTAGCTGAAAAATATCATCCATAAGCCCCAAAACAGCGATTGAAAACCCGAGTAACAAGACAAGGGAGTAGTTAAAACCTGGATCCTCCACTCTGAATACAAGAAGTGCAGCAATACAGAACACGGTGACAAATGCCATGCCTCCAGCCGTCGGCGTAGGAGTCTCATGTGAGCTCCTGTCATTGGGAATATCCAGCCAGTGACGCCCCTTCGACAGCCAGATTATCAGGCAGCATGCCAGAAACGAAAAAACAAAAGCTGCCGGTAACAGCAAGGTATTATTCATACATCTAAATGATTCTCTGGTTCGAAATTATTAAGAGTTAATAATTATAGCGGCAGATACTGGCTCTGGCTCTTTTAAATAGCCAGAGCCATTTATTAACGCTTTAGATTGTTACATAAAAAAAGGCGCCTATGGGCGCCTTTTTTATCCACGAATCTGTTTACTCAAAACTGATACGGGCTTGATTATTACGCAGTGTTACTTCGCCCACACCATTGACCAGCAACAGTTCTTCCAGGCTGGCGAAGTCACCATATTCATCGCGAAAGTTAACAATTGCTTCCGCTCTGCTTATACCCACACCATCCAGCATTCTTGCAATTGTAGGAGCATCAGCATGGTTAATATTTACCTGCTCTACCTCTACGCTAACAGCATTCAAGGAATCACTTTCATGATCCTGAGCGGTGCTGGCCCAGGATAATGTCAGCAACAAACTGAATAAAATGGATTTTGGAATAACGGATAACTGACTGATTTTAGAAAATTGCATATTACTGCCTCCTTGGCACTGGAGAGAAACCTCCCCTTCTTTGATTCCATTCATCGCTTTGATTGGATTAATTCTATTTTCCCATTTTCCTTTTATTCTTTTCTCCATTTGTTTCATTTTTTTCATTTTCAATGAAGCGAATTGGGTAAATATATATTTCCTCCAACCGTGACGCAGCAAAATGCTGCTGAAATCAATGTAGCAGAGAAATCATTTTTTGCCGTGGATTTCTTCCATAATAATGCGCAGTTTTGCTGTGGGATCATCAGCCTGTGTGACCGGCCTGCCAATCACCAGGTAATTGCTGCCGCTTTGTATTGCCTGCGCTGGCGTCATGACCCGTTTCTGGTCGTCCAGACTATCTCCAGCTGGCCGAATACCCGGGGTTACCAGTAGAAAGTCATCTGCCAGCTCACTGCGTAAAACAGGAGTTTCCCGCGCAGAGCAGACGACTCCATCCAACTCGCAGTCACTGCTTAGTTTGGCGAGAATGCTTACCTGTTCATCAGGGGTTACCGTAACACTGATTTCACGCAGATCCTCAGCCCCCATACTGGTTAATACCGTTACCGCTATAAGTAATGTGTCACCATTTTTTGGCAGGGCTGTACGAGCCGCTTCCAGCATGGCTCTGCCGCCACTGGCATGGACATTGACCATCCATACACCCAGATCTGCCGCAGCAGCTACTGCCCCTGCTACGGTATTCGGAATATCATGATATTTGAGATCAAGAAACACATCGAAATGCTGTTTTTGCAGCTCCTTTACCAATTCAGGACCGGCACGGGTAAACAATTCCTTGCCAACTTTTACCCGGCATAGTGAAGGATCAAGTTTTTCTACCAGGGACAAGGCACTTGCTGCATCCGGGAAGTCCAGGGCAACTATGACGGGTCTATCAATAAGCATTTTTTCCTCACTCTGCTGAATCGCAGTACTATTCTCCCAAAATACCGATTACGTGTTTGACGCTGCCCCAGTGTGAACAGCTCGGACACTGCCAATGCAGGCTCTTCAATTCAAAACCACAGTTCACACACTGGTATTGGGCCTTACTATCGATGTATTCTGCAAGGACCTTCCTGTACAAAATGATTGCATTACTATTTTTATCCTGGCCCTCATTCTCACCATTACTTTGGCCTTCACTCAGACTCAGGGTTTTTAACAAAAGTCTCAATGATGGCTTGCCTGCCAATTGTCCAAGCAGAAACTCCCTGGCTTGCTGATCGCTATTTTCTTTTTGTAGGTATTCCGCAAGGCCCAGAAGTACCGATGTATTATTTTCATCGGCAATACATGTATCAATAAATTTCCTAAGACTTTTTTCTTTGCCTTCATTTTTATAGCAGTCGAGCAAGGGATAAAACACCTCGGCCATAAATGCAGGGTCCTGCTTCTTTACACGCAAGTAGCTTTTTATTGCTTCTTGGTAATTCCCACAACTGTTTTCCAGTTGGCCACGCAAAATACTTACTCTGACATTATTTTTATCCATGCCTGCAGCCTGTTGTAAAAACTCTCGGGCTCTGGACATGTGCTCATTATTCAACTCGGATTCTGCAAGTTCACAATAAAAATGAGACGCAAGTTTCTGATAATAAGCGCGCTCCGCGGGGGAACATAGCCGAATCAATTCTATGAGAACATCGACCCCTTCCTGCCAGTCTTTTTCCAGTTGATAAACATTGGCAGAATGGATGAGCGCCTCTATTTTGATAGTTCCTTTTTCACGTCTCAATTCTTCAAGAAGATTCTCAGCACGATCAAGAAGTCCAGCGGCAATATAACTTTGGACCAAATTTATTTTAATCTTATTAAGCTCTGCCTTGGAAAAACCGTTTTGCCCAAGCAGGTCCTGATAAACCGAGATAGATCTATCCACTTTGCCCCTGCGACGCAATAATTTCCCCAGCGCCATGTGGGTTTGCAAGGTGCTGGAATTAACCTCCAGGGCGTCGATGAAAAGGTCGATTGCATCGTCCGGCTCATCATTGAGGAGATAATTAAGACCAATAAAATAGTCTTCTGCAGGAAGGTTTCTAAATGGGCGGGCTATATTTGTACTGCGGTCAAGCCAGGGACAACGCCCTGATAGCCAGCCAAGAGCAATTGCTCCGAGTAACAAAAAATATAGAAAAAAATCAGACAAGTTGAATCCTTCACTCAAATTTAGTTAGCTTTTTCTATTTGACTGATTAACAGAATGCGATGACTGTAGTCTTAATTTATCCAGCTGGGATTGCAACTGACGGATCTGAACCCTGTATTTAAGCTGCCTCAAAATACCCAGCCCAAGAACAAGGCCAGTTAAGCCACCCAGAATATACACAGCTATAATTATGACGCCAATACTGAAAGCTGGTAGCTCAGTGCCAACCCATAAATTTATTTCTGTGGTGTTGTTGACGGCAAAAAGAAATGCCAGCAATACAGTACCAACAAATACAAGAAAAGTTATAAATCTAAAAAAGCCTTTCACGGTTTGAACTTATTGCCTATATAAAAAAAACGGCAGCTTCCGATAACAAAAGCTGCCGTTTTAACAAGTCATCCAGATTTATTCCGGAATCTGTGTCTGTTCCTGCATACTAATGTTAACCCGGTCCCTTAATTCCTTTCCTGGTTTGAAATGAGGGACATACTTGCCACTCAATTCAACTGGCTCACCGGTTTTAGGGTTTCTGCCAACACGTGGGGCGCGATAATGCAGGGAAAAGCTTCCAAATCCCCTTATTTCAATACGCCCACCTTCAGCCAAAACTTCAGACATGTAAGAAATGATCGCCTTTACAGCCAGTTCAACGTCTTTTGCAGACAGCTGCGTTTGCTTGGAGACAATCTGGTCTATCAGTTCTGATTTTGTCATGACTCATCCTTCGCTAATGTTAACAGACAGGTTGCACTAAGGCATGCCAGTCACACGCTGAATTATTCCTTCTCCAGCTGTGACTTGAGCAAATCACCAACCGTAGTCGGAGCAGCTGATGTTGTGCTCTGCTTCTTGTGTTCCTCAACAGCACCCTTTTCTTCAGCAATTTCTCTTGCCTTGATTGAGAGGCTAATGACGCGGTTTTTACGATCGACACCAATTACAAGCAACTCTACTTCGTCGCCTACGGCAATCGCATTACGCGCATCCTCAACCCTTTCGCGGCTGATTTCTGAAGCTTTCAGTACGCCTTCAACACCATCAGAAAGCGTGATAATTGCTTCTTTGGCATCAACTTCTTTAACGATACCTTTAACCCGGGCGCCTTTCTCATTCTGGCCGGCAAAATTAGCAAAAGGATCATCGGAAAGTTGTTTAATACCCAGCGATATTCTTTCGCGCTCAGGATCAACCGAAAGAATAACCGTATCCAGCTTGTCGCCTTTCGTATATTCACGAACTGCCTGCTCACCTGGCTCTTCCCAGCTAATGTCAGACAGATGGACAAGACCATCGATTTCACCTTCCAGACCAATGAAGATACCAAAATCAGTTATGGATTTGATATTGCCTGAAATCTTGTCGCCTTTCTTGAACTTTTCAGCAAAGCCATCCCATGGATTCTGCTGGCATTGTTTAAGACCCAGAGAAATACGACGACGTTCCTGGTCAATATCCAGAATCATCACTTCAACTTCGTCACCCAGCTGTACCAGCTTGGACGGATGGATATTCTTGTTGGTCCAATCCATTTCGCTTACATGGATCAGGCCTTCCACGCCTTCTTCCAGCTCAGCAAAACAACCGTAATCGGTAAGATTAGTTACTACGGCCTTAACCCTGGTATTTTCCGGGTAACGGTTCTTGATTTCTACCCATGGATCTTCACCCAGTTGTTTCAGACCAAGGGAAACGCGGTTTCTCTCGCGGTCAAATTTAAGAATCTTGACATCAATTTCTTCACCCACATTCACAATTTCACTTGGATGCTTGATGCGCTTCCAGGACATATCAGTAATGTGCAGCAGTCCATCAACGCCACCCAGATCAACAAAGGCACCATAATCGGTAAGATTTTTAACCACACCTTTAACGGACTGTCCTTCTTCAAGGTTTGCCAGCAGTTCATCACGCTCTGCAGTATTAACTGATTCAAGAACTGCACGTCTTGAAACAACAACATTGTTGCGTTTCTGGTCCAGTTTAATCAGTTTGAATTCGAGATCCTTGTTCATCAAGTGATCCACTTCACGTACCGGACGTACGTCTACCAGTGAACCAGGCAGGAAAGCACGGATAGTGTTCACGTCAACCGTGAATCCGCCTTTAACCTTACCATTGATGACGCCAATAACAGGCTCATCTTTCTCAAATGCTTCTTCAAGTACCATCCATGTTTCAGCACGCTTGGCTTTTTCCCGGGATAACTTGGTAGCACCGAAACCGTCTTCTACTGCATCAAGGGCGACTTTAACTTCGTCCCCTACCTGCAGAGTGAATTCACCATTGTCGTCAATGAATTCCCTGCGTTCAATAACGCCTTCGGATTTGAGTCCTGCATTGACAGTAATCCATTCGGAATCTATATCAATAATGGTCCCGATAATAATTGAACCGGGTTTCATGTCTATGTCTTTTAAACTCTGTTCAAAGAGTTCTGCAAAGCTTTCGCTCATAATTGCTTCCTGATTATTTGCAGAAGCCAGATGAATGTTGCTTTATTAACAACCTGTCATCAGGTCTCTGTAATACCGTAATCCAGCCGATACGGGTCAATTGATAATATTCACCTTACTTCAGCCTGGCTGGTGCATGAAGCGGGTGCTTTACTCTTGCGGGTTATTGGTCTGGCGTTACTGTGTCTTCGACTTTAATCAGTACTTTTTCAAGTACCTGATCAATAGTCAGTGACGTAGTATCAATGACGACAGCATCATCTGCTGGCCTGAGGGGTGAAACCTGCCTGTTGGCATCACGTTCATCTCGGCTGGCTATATCCTGCAAAAGGTCGCGCAGATTAACACCAACCCCCTTATTTATCAACTGCTTATATCGCCTTTGCGCCCTCTCTTCGGCACTGGCAGTGAGGTATATTTTGAGGTCTGCGGAGGGAAAAACTACTGTCCCCATATCCCGGCCATCTGCTACCAGTCCGGGAGGACGACAAAAATCCCGCTGTCTTTGCAGAAGCACAGCTCTCAATTCTCCAATTGCAGCAACTTTTGAGGCCTTTTCTGCTGTTTCCTCGAGTCTGGCCAGATGGGATATTTCATTACCATTTAGCGTTATGGAGCCCTCGAACTCTGTCCCAAAAGCTACTTCCATAGCGCCAGCAAATTCACATACCTTATTGATTTCATTGATTAATATATTGTTTTTTTCGATACCCACTGCAACCACCCGGTAGAGCGCGCCACTGTCCAGTAAATGCCAGCCCAAATGCTGCGCAAGTAATTGAGTAATAGTGCCCTTGCCCGTTCCACTGGGCCCATCAATTGTAATAACCGGGACATGCTTACTCATCTATCCAGAGTCCTATTGCGTCTGCAGGCCTGCACGACGTTTTTTTGATTCCCGTTATTTTTCTGCATACTCGAGGGAAATACCGGTTTTACCTGCAAGATCAGTGAAGCCGGGAAAGGAAGTAGCCACATTATGGCAGTCATGGATGCTTATCTCTTTTGTGGCTTTCAGGCCGGCCATGGTAAACGCCATCGCAATCCTGTGGTCACCATGGCTATTAATTTCCCCGCCACCCAACGGACCGCCTTCAATGATGATGCCATCATCCTTAACCACATGGGTGACACCCAAAGTTGCGAGGCCATCTGCCATCACCTGAATGCGGTCACTTTCCTTTACCCTGAGCTCTTCAGCACCACTCAAAGTGGTAGTGCCTTGTGCGCAGGCTGCCGCGATAAACAGGGCAGGAAACTCATCAATGGCAAGGGGAACCTGATCCAGAGGAATATCTATTCCTTTAAGTGGCGCATATTTCACACGAATATCGGCAACAGGTTCACCGCCGACTTCTCGGGGATTTTCAATGCTGATATCTGCCCCCATGGCTAACAATATATTGATAACGCCGGTTCGGGTCGGATTAATACCCACATGCCGTAGCAACAGGTCGGAGCCTTCAGCAATGGATGCCCCGACAAGAAAAAATGCCGCTGAACTGATATCAGCAGGAACATCAATATGACATCCTGAGAGGCTACCCCCTCCCGTGATACTGATTCGCGCCCCTTGTGTCCCGATTTCATAGCCAAAACCACGCAGCATGCGCTCGGTGTGGTCTCTACATGGCGCGGGTTCCGTAATCTGTGAACTCCCATCAGCTGGATCAGTATAAAGAGATGCCAGAAGCAAACAGGATTTGATCTGGGCACTGGCTACAGGCAGATCATAAATAATCGGATGTAATTTTCCTGCAGAGATGTGTATTGGCGCTACCCCCCCCTCCTGCAAAACAATATTGGCGCCCATTTCGGTCAATGGATCTGTGACCCGGCGCATCGGTCTGCTGGACAGGGATTTATCCCCGGTCAGTACTGTAGGGAAAGCTTGAGCGGCCAGTAAGCCAGATAATAAGCGCATGGAAGTACCCGAATTACCCAGATAAAGAGGCCCGGCCGGGGGGGTCAAGCCATGCAGTCCAACGCCTTGAATCGTCGTTTTACCCGCGACGACATCATCTATCTGAACTCCCATAGCACGAAAAGCCTCGAGTGTAGCCAGGCTGTCCTCGCCTTCCAGAAAGCCTTCTACAGTGGTGAGTCCATCGGCGATGGACCCGAGAATTATCGACCGATGGGAAATCGATTTATCACCAGGGACTCTGATATCGCCGCTCAGTTTACCGCCCGGTGTTACTTTAAAAACAAGATCTGACATAAGAATTTTTAAATCTACCTTTTGTTAATGGAGCCAGACTGGCTAATAGCATCAACTGCCTTAATGGCAAATTCTATTAGCACTGGCTCCAAGTAAGAAAATCTTCAGGTTTTTGATCGCTTTGCGGAAAACATTGCCAGAAATCTGTCTCTGGACTTTTTTGCACGAATAAATGTGGACATCAATTCAGCTGAGTTCTGGTCTTTAATAGCGGTTCGCATTCTATATAAACCTTCAATGTATTCATCCAGCACAGTAATCGTAGCATCACCATTGGCCATAAAAATATCGTGCCACATTTGCGGGTCGCTCGATGCAATACGAGTAAAATCACGAAAACCACCGGCGGCATAACGAAAAATCTCTTCACTTTCACCCTGCTGTGACAACGTATCCACCAACGCATAAGCAAGTAAATGAGGCAAATGGCTGGTGGCAGCGAGCACCTCATCATGATGCTTTACTGTCATGGAAATCACTTCTGCACCGAGAAGTTTCCAGAGCTTTTCTACAAGCTCATAAGATGATTCTTTTGTATTTTCCAAAGGGGTCAGGATGACCTTTTTATGTTCAAACAAGTTTGCAGTCGATACCGAATAACCACTGTGCTCTGATCCTGCAATGGGATGGCCAGGGACAAAATTTTCCGGAACACTTCCAAATACCTGAGTCACACTCTCAATGATCTCGCCTTTTACGCTGGCAGCATCTGTAACTACAGTGTCGCTACCAAGGACTGGCTGTAATTCCTTCAGTATATTTTTTACCGAAAGACTGGGGACCGCAATCACAATCAGATCTGCATTCTTGCAGGCCTGGCCAATATCAGTGAAGTAGTCACTGATCATGCCATCAGACAACGCCTGCTGAAGAACTTTTTCATTGCGACCTACAGCAACAACATTGGCATCAGGTAGCTTGGCAGCAAGTCCACGGGCGATGGAACCCCCAATCAGGCCAAGGCCGATAATCACCACTTTCAGATTTTCAATCACGCTTTTTGCCACGTTATCTGCTACGTTATTTGCCATTTTACTTGTAACACAATCTATTTAGTTAAGGGCTGGCTACCGGGTAAGAACCAAGCACCCTGAATTCCAGAGAATGTCCAGACAGCTCTTCAAAAGCTGCACGTATATTGGCGTCCTCATGATGGCCTTCAATATCAACAAAGAAAGAATATGACCAGGCTTCTTTGCGGGAGGGCCTCGACTCGAGCTTGATCAGATTGACTGCATGATTCTTGAAAGGCTCAAGTGCATTGAACAGGGCACCTGGTTCATTCCTTGTACTAATAATCAATGAAGATTTGTCCCGCCGGCTAGGTGCCTGCGCATTGTTTTTACTAATGATGGCAAAACGGGTGGTGTTATCGTGCACATCCTCGATATTTTCATTGAGAATCGATAAGCCATAAATTTCAGCGGCTGTTTTACCTGCGATGGCCGCTGTATCCTGCATGCGGGATGCCTGAATGGCGGCTTCGGCATTACTCAAGGCTGACACTTTTTCAACCCCGGGATAGTTTTCTTCAAGCCAGTATCGACATTGACCAAGTGATTGCTGGTGTGAAACAACCCGCTTGATATTTTCAGCAAGGGTTCCGGGCCGAGCTAAAAGACAATGCTGAATTCGCAGCATTACTTCACCACAAATAATAGCGTCAGATGCACCAAAACAATCCAGCGTCTGGGTAACCGACCCTTCACTGGAATTTTCAACGGGGACAAGACCAAAGTCAGCCTGATCTGAATCAACGGCATTGAAAACGGAAGGAATATCATCAACTGCCAGGCAAGGTTGCTGGCTACCGAAATATTTTTCCAGAGCAGCATGGGAATAAGTGCCTTCCGGGCCCAGATAAGCTACCCGGGCTGAAGGAAGAATATTACTCATCACCTTCCTTGCTTTCGTCCTCGTCGCTATCCTGGTCCTCATTTGAATCACTTACTTGTGAAACGTCACTTGCAACAACAGGTGCTTCAACAGCTTCTGATGCCTGCTCTTCAGTGCCAGCTTGAGGATCGTCGATTTCTTCCGGTTCTTCCACACGCTCAACCCCAACAAGCAATTCTCCTTCCTTGAGCTTGATTAACCGTACCCCCTGGGTTGCGCGGCCCTGGGATGAGACTTCATCACAACGGGTTCGCACAAGGGTTCCCTTGTCACTGATCAGCATGATTTCATCACCTTCAAAAACCTGCACAGCGCCAACCACGGCTCCGTTACGCTCACTGGTCTGTATTCCAATGACACCTTTACCACCACGGCCTTTGGTTGGAAACTCAGTAACAATTGTTCGTTTTCCATAACCATTTTCACTGACTGCAAGAATCTGCCCATGCTCTTCAGGAATAATCATATCTACCATATAGAATTCATTATCAAGACGAATCCCGCGCACGCCTTTGGCTGTTCTTCCCATTGCCCTCACATCACTTTCCTTGAAGCGCACTACCTTGCCTGAACTTGAGTAGAGCATGACATCCTTGGTGCCATCAGTAACGGCGGTTTTCACCAGCGTATCGCCCTCTTCCAGCTCAAGTGCTTTCAGTCCTACACTGCGTTGTCGCGAAAAGCTGACCAGCGGTGTTTTCTTCACAGTGCCGTTCGCTGTCGCCATGAAAACGAATTTGCCTTCCTCGTATTCACGAATCGGCAACATGCTGGTGATGCTTTCGCCTTCTTCAAGAGGCAGTATGTTTACTATCGGTTTGCCGCGTGATGTTCTGCTAGCCAGAGGTATCTGAAATACCTTCAACCAGAACACTTTGCCGGAACTGGCAAAGCATAAAAGCGTGTCGTGACTGCTGGCCACCAGTAGATGCTCGACAAAATCCTCATCCTTGACAGAAGCTGCTGCTTTTCCGGTTCCACCGCGTCGCTGCGCCTGGTAGTCGGTGAGCGGCTGGCTCTTGGCATAACCACCACTGGAGATAGTCACGACCCTGTCTTCTTCGGTAATCAGATCTTCGACGGTAAGGTCATGGGTAGAACTGGTGATTTCAGTACGACGGTCATCGCCATATTCCTTGTCGACATCCTCCAGTTCCTGTCGGATAACTTCCATGAGACGTTCTGAATTACCGAGTATCTCAAGGTATCCGGCAATCTGCTTGATCAGCTCCTGGTAATCGTTAATCAGTTTTTCATGTTCAAGGCCGGTCAATCGATGCAGTCTTAACTCAAGGATGGCCTGGGCCTGCTCAGGTGAAAGCCAGTACTCCCCGGCATGAAGACCCAGGTTCTCTGGCAAGTCGTCAGGTCGACAGGCATCAGGACCCGCTTCAGCCAGCATGGCTTCCACGCTTTCCGAACGCCAGCTTTTCGCTAAAAGTTTGACCTTCGCTTCCGCCGAAGTGGGCGAGCTCTTGATCAGTTCGATAACCTCATCAATATTTGCCAGGGCAACAGCCAGACCTTCAAGAATATGGCCTTTTTCCCGCGCCTTCCTGAGCAGAAAAACGGTACGCCGCGTCACCACTTCACGACGGTGACGAATAAATGCTTCGAGCATTTCCTTCAGGTTGAGAGTTTTTGGTTCACCATCTACCAGGGCAACCATATTGATGCCAAAGACCATCTGCATCTGGGTCTGGGCAAAGAGATTATTCAGTACAACATCCGCCACCTCGCCCTTGCGTAATTCAATTACAATGCGCATGCCATCCTTGTCAGATTCATCACGCAATTCAGAAATACCCTCGAGCTTTTTCTCTTTAACCAGCTCGGCAATGCGCTCAATCAATCGCGCTTTATTCAACTGATAAGGGATCTCCGTAACAATAATACTTTGGCGTCCGTTGTCTCTTTCTTCAATTTCTGTTTTTGAACGAATGTAGATTTTTCCACGTCCGGTACGGTAGGCCTGAACAATCCCGGCTCTGCCACTGATCAATGCCGCGGTTGGAAAATCAGGCCCCTGAATGTGCTCGAGCAAATCATCTATTTCAAGATTCGGATTAGCCATCAGGGCAGTACAGCCACTGATGACTTCTCTCAAATTGTGGGGCGGAATATTGGTCGCCATACCCACGGCGATACCGGATGAACCATTCACCAGCAGGTTCGGCACCCGTGTTGGCATTACATCCGGGATTAGCTCTGTACCATCGTAGTTCTCGGTAAAATCGACAGTCTCTTTTTCCAGATCTGCCAGCAACTCATGGGCGATCTTGTCCATACGGATTTCGGTGTATCGCATGGCCGCTGCCGAGTCACCGTCCACAGAACCAAAGTTGCCCTGCCCGTCAACCAGCGTATAACGCATGGAAAAATCCTGCGCCATCCTGACTATCGTTTCATAGACAGCGGAATCACCATGAGGATGGTATTTACCAATTACATCACCCACTACACGGGCAGACTTCTTGTAGGGCTTGTTCCAGTCGTTGGAAAGTTCGCTCATGGCGAACAACACCCGCCGATGTACTGGTTTGAGACCGTCACGTACATCTGGCAAGGCCCTGCCCACGATTACGCTCATGGCATAATCCAGGTAAGACTGTCTCATCTCGCTTTCAATCGTGACTGACTGTATCGGTTCCTGTTCGTCTGTCATAAAACTTCTGTCCTGTTACGCTTGCTGCCAGTAGTTAAGGGTTAAGTCGGCCATGGCGCGACTTTAAGTTCAGGGTATTGGATCTTGATAATTCTGTCGTTTACGACCTGCTTTGCTTTGAATGCGTGAAACCAGCGGATTCCTGCAGCGAGATATTCGCTTGATTGCAGTCTTTTGCCTATGTTCATGGGGAAGCTCTCGGGCAAATTCTTGAACAAATCTCTTATTGGTAACACTGGAGTAAATTTAAGGTTGGCGCTGTGCAGGAAATTCAGCAGGAAAACCCGACTCAGGCACTTCCCCGGAACCCTTAACGCCACCTTTGCAGCCCCGTATTTGTAATGTTTTTTCCCCTTTTTTCAGGGCTCTTTTAAAGACGCAAATACTAGCACAAAAAGGTCATTACTGACAGCAAAACTACCCGTTTTCCGCAATAATCTGTATACTGCCCCATCTGCCAATAAATCATGGAAAATCATACAATTATGTCGAATTCAGAAAGCTCTCTGGAGGGCCTTGAAGCCGACTTTCTCATCCATCCTGAATGGCTCGTTCCGATGTCAGAAAAAGGCCTGATCCTGACCGATCACAGCCTTGCCATTCTGGACAATAAAATCGTTGCTATCGGGGACACCAATAGTCTGAAACAGAGTATCTCTACCAGGCGCGAAATCACGCTGCAAAACCATCTGCTGATGCCCGGGCTAATCAATTCTCATGGCCATAGTCCAATGGCTCTGTTACGCGGCTTTGCTGATGACATCCCCTTGCGTCCCTGGCTGGAAGAAAAAATCTGGCCTGCCGAAGGACGCTGGGTCAGCGAGGAGTTCGTCCGTGATGGCGCCGCTCTGGCTATCGCCGAAATGCTACGCAGCGGCACAACAGCTTTCACAGACATGTATTTCTTTCCGGATGAAGTAGCAAAAGTGGCACTTAAAGCCAATATCAGGGCGCTACTTGCCGCACCGGTACTCGACTTTCCTACCGTTTGGGCGCAAGACGCTGATGAATATATTCGCAAGGCCACTGCTTTAAATGACCGCTACAAGAATAACAATCTGATTCAGGTAGCCTTTGGCCCTCATGCACCCTATACGGTTTCTGATGACCCGCTCAGGCACATCTCTACGCTGGCAAATGAGCTGGACATCCCGATTCATATTCATGTCCATGAAAATAGCGCTGAAATAGAGGAAGCAGTTGCCAAAACCGGTATGCGACCGCTGTATCGTCTGAATGAACTGGGGCTATTGTCACAATTAATGCAATGTGTACATGCCACGCAGCTGCAGCAAGAGGAAATTAACATGCTTGCAGCGGCGGGAGTTTCCATCGTCCATTGCCCGGCATCAAATGCCAAACTGGCCAGCGGGCTATGCCAGACACAGGCTATACTTGATGCGGGCATTAATCTTTGTCTGGGCACAGATGGCGCGGCCTCAAACAACGAATTGAACATGATTAATGAAATGCGCATGGCAGCGCTGTTTGGCAAAGGTGCTGCTGATAAAGCTGGCGCCACTTCCGCCTGGGATGTCCTGCAAATGGCCACAGTCAATGGTGCCCGAGCGCTTGGCAAGGAAGAGATGCTGGGCACGCTGGAAACAGGCAAATTGGCTGATTGTATTGCTATCGATCTGGGCCAGATAAATACCCAGCCGGTTTATGATCCGGTCTCCACCCTTGTCTACAGTGCCCAGGGGCACCAGGTCAGCTATGTCTGGGTAGATGGCAAGCTGAATCTTGAAAAGGGAGAGCTGACAATGCTGGATTCCTCCGAGCTTATAGCCAATGCCAGCGCCTGGGCCAAAAAAATCGGTTGAGCTATTAGCTACGTAGAAGTAATAACCTAATTAAAAGAGTATTAATCATGACTACAGGTTCAACCTGCCAAACCCCTAATGTCGATCGCTCGGAAATTGCCAAATTTGAAGCGCTGGCAAACCGCTGGTGGGATCGCAACAGTGAATTCAAACCTCTCCATGATATCAATCCATTGCGCGCAGGATTTATTGATCAGCAACTCAACTTGGCAGGCCAGAAGGTGCTGGATGTTGGCTGCGGTGGCGGCATTTTAACCGAAGCCATGGCGCAACGGGGAGCTCAGGTTACAGGCATCGATCTGGGTGAGGCACCGCTGGCTGTGGCTAAATTACACTTGCTTGAAAGCGGTCTGGAAGTGAACTATCAGATGGCCAGTGCGGAAGATTTTTCCCAGGGCCATAAAGAAGCTTTTTCAGTAATCACCTGTCTGGAAATGCTGGAGCATGTACCAAACCCGGCTTCAGTTCTGGATGCCTGCTATGAAATGCTGTCTCCAGGTGGGCATCTTTTTGTCTCCACCATAAACCGGAATCCAAAGTCCTACCTTTTTGCCATTATAGGTGCAGAATATATTCTGCGTATGCTGCCCAGGGGAACCCATGATTATGCGAAATTTATCAAGCCTTCAGAACTTACCGCCATGGCAAGAAACTCCGGCTTCTGCTTAGAAAAAACCACCGGCATGACCTACAACCCGTTCACACAACAATACTCATTGGGTGAAAATCTTGATGTTAATTACTTGATGTATTTGACTAAAGATTGAATGTGCTACCAAACTGAATAACAAATACAAAACCCACTAAAACGATACTCGGTAGACTCTGGCAACTGTGACTAAAACTGTACTCTTTGATCTTGATGGCACCCTGCTCGATACAGAAAGGGATTTCACCCAGATACTCAATGCCCAACTGAGTCATTACGGCGCACCCACTGTAAATCCTCTGCAGGTGCGTAATAGTGTCAGTAGCGGAGCACATGCATTGATAAAACTCGGCTTCGGCATAGATGAAACCAGTGAGAAATTTATCTCCCACCTTGAAGAATTATTAAACCGCTATGACAAGTGTATTCCGCAAACAGAATGTGTTTTTTTTCCCGGCATCGAGGGCCTGCTCAATGCACTGGACAGGGATTTAATACCCTGGGGAATTGTCACCAATAAGCCCAGTCGCTTTACTCTGCCGCTGGTGGAAAAGTTTCCAATATTACAATCCAGCAAGGTAGTAATTTGTGCTGACCAGTTAAGCAATAGCAAGCCCGACCCTGAAGGCATATTGCGGGCGTGTTCGGAAATGGATTGCTCGCCCGCAGACACTTTTTATGTGGGCGACCATCTGAAAGATATCCAGGCTTCTGAAAATGCCGGCACAAAAAGTATGGCCGTGCGCTGGGGCTATATTCCTGAGGACTCACCCATCGACAGCTGGAATGCAGACTTTATTATTAATCATCCTGATGAAATTCTGGATCTGGCTCAACAATAAAATTTTACATTTTCAAAGCAAATGACCATCGAAGGGAGAAAATATAGGTGTTTAAATATGAAGCTCCGGCAAACCTGCTGAAAGATAAAGTTATTCTGGTTACCGGTGCGGGATCGGGACTTGGACGCGCGGCGTCCCTTGCCTATGCAAAAGCCGGGGCCACTGTGGTGTTACTGGGAAGCAATACTGGCAAGCTCGAAACTGTCTACGACGAAATTGAAAATGCCGGTGGTGCAGAACCAGCAATCACTCCCCTGAATCTGGAAACCGCAAGTGAAGAACACTATCAGGAATTAGTTGACGGAATAGCCACTGCCTTTGGCAGGCTTGACGGACTTTTGAATAACGCAGGGTATATGGGATCACTAATGCCTTTTCAGACCATGAGCATGGCTCACTGGCAGAAAATCATGCAAATAAATCTGAACGCCGTTTTTTTTCTTACGCGCTTTACCTTTCCACTATTGCAGCAGGCGGAAAATGCTTCGGTAATTTTTACCAGCTCAAGCGCTGGTAAAAAAGCCCACGCTTACAACAGCGCCTATAGTGTGGCCAAGCATGGCGTGGAAGCCCTCATGCAGGTCCTCTTTCTTGAACTGGAGAACACGTCAACTATTCGTGTAAACACCGTTAACCCAGGTCCCTGCGCAACCGCATTACGCCGCTCAGCCTTTCCTGCAGAGGACCCCGGCACGCTAGCAAAACCTGAAGACCTGATGGCGGCTTATCTTTATCTGATGGGGAAAGACAGCATTGGGGAAAATGGCAAACAGTTTTCAGCGCAGGATTGAAACAAGTCGCAAATCGCAAAAAAGGCGACTAAATTAGTCGCCTTGTCGGATGCGTCCCTGCGGTCCTTATCCGACCTACAGAAAACCATTGAAACCTGAGAGAGGGGTTGCTTGTCTCTTGTCTCTTGCTTCTTGTCTCTTGTCTCTTCTTTACACTCCCCTGCCGCCTCCCTGCACCGCCCACCTTTATCCTTTTTCCTACTTCCTGCCTGGTCTTGCTCCAGGTTTTTTACGCCCCGATGTTAGTGTAGATTTTTTACCGGCAACCGCTCTGCGCAGCAAAGGTCCTTTCGTGCCACGGTAGTTTAGACCTGCAGTTCGATACAGATCCTTGATTTCCTTTCCACCCAGCTCACAAAAACGACCTACTGTTATCTGACTGGGAATAAAAATATTACCAAAGCGGACTCTTTTCAATCGACTGACTTTAACACCCTGGGACTCCCACAAGCGTCTGACTTCACGATTGCGGCCTTCCATGATTACCACATGGTACCAATGATTGCTGCCCTCTCCGGCAAAATACTGGATATCTGTAAAGCTGGCCATACCATCTTCAAGCTGAACACCGGCATGCATGGTTTCTATCATCTCCGGGGTCACCTCTCCAAGAACCCTGACAGCGTACTCACGCTCAATCTGGGCAGAAGGATGCATCAAGGCATTTGCCAGCTCACCATCAGTGGTAAACAACAATAAACCGCTGGTATTAATGTCCAGGCGCCCAACCGCAACCCAGCGTGCATGGTGAAGCTCGGGAAGATTGTCAAAGACGGTTTTTCGCCCCTCCGGATCATTGCGGGTGCAAATTTCACCCAGGGGCTTGTTATAGAGAAGAACGCGTTGCGGAACTTCAACAGCGGTGTTGGCTGCCAGTTTTTTACCATCAACCAGAATTTTATCGCTGGCTGAAACCCGATCACCGAGGCTGGCGATTATGCCATTGACCTTGACTCGACCTGCACTGATCCAGCTTTCCATAGTTCGACGCGAGCCGAACCCGGCACGAGCCAGTACTTTTTGAAGTTTTTCGTCCACTTTGATTTCTCACGAAATGTCCACACTGTCTTAACTAGTCAGCGGGAAAGTTTTTATTGTCGACATCAGATTGAGAACTTTCGTCAGTTTCGCCGTTAGCTTCCCCATTACTGACATCCTCGCTGTCATCAGCAACAGCTGATTCCAGGCTATGGTCTGCGCTGGTGTCTTCCACGTCTTCGTTACTTGCCACCAGTTCAGCATCAGAATCATCATCCCAATCTTCTTCCGGCTCTTCTTCCTGAATACCAAGAATTTCTTCTATAGGACGGGTGCCGATAGCCGCAGCCATCTCTTCTTCTTCATCAGGTACGTCAAACTCATCTTCATAATCCTCGACGCCGGGAAATTCAAGAACCCGACTTTCTGGTGCACTTTCTTCAAGCGATAGCTCAGGGTCCAGCTCTTCCAGATCCCTGATTTCTGACAGCGGTGGCAACTCCTCAAGACTCTTGAGATTAAAGTAGTCCAGGAACTGCTTGGTGGTTGCATACATTGCAGGTCTTCCGGGAACGTCACGGTGACCCACCACTCTCACCCATTCACGCTCTATCAGGGTACGGATAATATTGGTACTGACGGCGACCCCTCGAATCTTTTCAATTTCACCACGGGTGATTGGCTGCCGGTAAGCGATGATGGAAATGGTTTCCAGCAAGGCTCTGGAGTAGCGCTGCGGTCTTTCATCCCAAAGTTTACCGACCCATTCACCAAACTCCTGCTTCACCTGAAAACGGTAACCGGAGGCAACTTTTTTTAGCTCGAAACCACGCTCTTCGCAATCCAGCTCAATGGCTTTGATCGCTGCCTGCAGCTCTTCAGTTTCAGGGCGCTCATGTTCCGGGAACACATCGGCAATTTTACTGATGGGTAAAGGTTTTCCTGCCGCCAATAACAGGCCTTCGATAATTTGCTTGGTGACAGTATTGACTTCAGGTTTAACTTCTGGATTTTGAGATTCTTCACTCATGATGTTCGTGCCTTAATATGAATGGGGGCAAAGGGTTCGCTTTGTGCAATTTCAATCAATGATTCCTTGATCAGTTCCATTACCGCCAGGAACGTCACCACAACCCCCATGCGCCCCTCTTCCTTTCTTAACAAGGTAAGCATGGGAACAAATTGATTGTCTGAAATACTTAACAGAATTTGTGACATTTTTTCTCGTGTTGAGAGGTTGTCACGCTGAATATGATGATGCTCAAACATATCTGATCTGCGCAGGACTGCCGCAAATGCCTGCAGGATTTCTTTCAGATCCACGTCCGGCTCGGGTATTTCACGTTCCAGAACTGGCGCTTCCGCACTGCCCAGATGAATGTCTCGTTCAAGACGCGGGTATTCATCAAGAGCTTCGGCTGCCTCCCTGAAACGCTCATATTCTTGCAGGCGGCGTATAAGCTGGGCCCTTGGATCCTCTTCTTCGTCGTCTTCATCGGAGGTTCTTGGCAACAGTATGCGCGATTTGATTTCCGCGAGCATCGCTGCCATTACCAGATACTCTGCGGCCAGTTCAAACTGTGCAGCTTCCATGAGTTCTACATAAGCAATGTACTGGTCAGTAATATCCGAAACATTAATGTTCAGAATATCAATATTTTGTCTTTTGATAAGATACAGCAGTAAATCCAGCGGACCTTCAAATGCTTCCAGAAAAACTTCCAGCGCATCGGGCGGAATATACAGATCTTTAGGAAGGTCGGTCATCGCCTTTCCGGCTACAAAAGCAAAAGGCATTTCTTCCTGCGTGGAAAAGGTTTGCTTGCGAGCAGCGACCAGAAGCCCGATTTTTTCGCCTACTTCATCTAATTCAAGCGCATTAGCTGATTCCGGATTTTCATTAGCAGGCTCATCCGCAGCTGCCGCAGAAGAATCCGATGCTATACTTTCATCCTGGCTCATAGAGGCTGTGACTTGTTCTTCATGCCCAGTAACTCTGGCGAGCGCTTCATTCCGCTCATCCAGAGTATCCTGAGCTTCCCTGCCAGCCTGAGCCTCGTGTTCATCCTGCGTTGAATCAAATTCATTGCTCATCGGTAATTCAGCCCCATGGCCTGGCGCACATCTGCCATAGTTTCTCTGGCCACTTCTCTGGCTTTTTCCGAACCATCGGAAATCACCGACTTCACCATCCCCATATTCTCTTCAAGTTGCCTGGCCTTAAGTCGTATGGGTTCCACTTCATTCACCACTGCATCGATGATCGGATTTTTACATTCCAGACAGCCGATGCCTGCGCTTCGGCAACCTTGCTGAACCCAATCCTGTGTTTGCTGGTCAGAATAGATTTCATGGAATTCCCATACCGGACACTTATCCGGATTTCCCGGGTCAGCAAGGCGAACTCTGGCAGGGTCGGTCGGCATGGTTTTTATCTTCTGACTAATCGCATCATTTTCTTCGCGCAGGGAAATTATATTGTCATAGGATTTTGACATCTTGCGCCCATCAAGCCCTGGCATTTTGGGCGCCCGGGTGAGGAGAGACTGCGGTTCGGCAAGAATCATTTTGCCGCTCCCTTCCAGATAACCAAACAACCTTTCCTGGTCGCCAAGAGAGATATTCTGCTGCTCTTTTAGCAAGGCGCGTGCTCTTTCAAGCGCTTCCTGGTCCCCGGTTTCAAGATAGGTCTTGCGTAGATTTTTGAAGAGAGTTCCGGCTTTTTTGCCCATTTTCTTGATTGCCGCCAGTGCATTGTCTTCAAAATCAGGTTCACGGCCGTAAAGGTGATTGAAGCGGCGCGCCACTTCTCGAGTCAGTTCAACATGGGCAACCTGATCAGCTCCCACCGGCACATTGCCCGCCTGGTACATTAGAATATCGGCGCTTTGCAGCAAGGGATAACCGAGGAAACCGTAAGTGCTGAGATCCTTGTCCTGAAGGTTTTCCTGCATATCTTTATAACTTGGTACCCGCTCCAGCCAGCCAAGCGGCGTCATCATGGACAGCAGCAGATGCAATTCCGCATGCTCAGGAACCCGTGACTGAATAAACAGGGTCGCTGCACTGGGATTGACACCGGCAGCCAACCAGTCAATAGCCATGTCCCAGATATTGTTTTCAATAATCAGGGGATCATCGTAATGGGTAGTCAGTGCATGCCAGTCGGCAATGAAGAAAAAGCACTCATATTCGTGCTGTAATGTGGTCCAGTTTTTGATCACCCCATGCAGGTGCCCCAGATGCAGTTGTCCCGTTGGACGCATTCCTGACAGCACTCTCAGCTGCGAATTAACTGAGCTCAATTGTTACTCCCTGGCTCTTGATAAGAGCGAACAATTATACCTGCTTTTAGTCATATATTGGCAGGTTTGAAGCAAGATACAGCAATGAATTTTCAATCACCCGGCCAGATTCAAAACCCGCGGCTAGCGAAAGGGATCAGGATCAGCCTTACCTTCCCGGAGTAGCTGTGGCGCGCCATCAACCAGGCTTACAACGGTGGTTGCCTCAAGCCCGCAAAACCCGGAATCGATGATCAGATCCACCTGCTTGCCCATGACATCCCTGATCTCATCAATGTCTGACATCGGCATTGTGGCCTCCGGCAAAATCAGCGTAGTACTTAACAGCGGTTCATCAAGTTCTTTCAGTAGCGCTGAAACTACCGGATGATCCGGAACACGAATACCAATGGTTTTCCGTTTGGGATGCAGCATTAGTCTGGGAACTTCGGAGGTTGCCTGCAGAATAAAGGTGTAGGCACCAGGCGTATAGGTCTTTAAAAGACGGTAATCGGAATTGTTAACACGGGCATAGGTAGCCAGTTCAGAAAGATCCCGGCATACCAGGGTAAAGTTATGCTTAACACTTAATTGCCGAATCCTGATTATGCGCTGCAGTGACGCTTTATCCTGAATATGGCAACCCAGCGCATAAGCCGAGTCTGTCGGGTAAATTATCACCCCCCCGCGCTTCAGAATTACCACTGCCTGCCGAATAAGGCGTAACTGTGGACTTTCAGGATGAATTTCAAATATTTGAGTCAAACGCCTGCTACCTGATTAAATCGTTATCTGCCACTGGCCTAAAAAACTGGCAAGACTATCATAGAGTCACAGGATTCAAGCAAATATTTCCAATCAGGATATAATGCCCTTTTAATTCTGGCCCCGTGCTTTACCCAGGCTAAATTCCAACTATGAAACAATTGATTGACTACATCCCGCTGATTGCCTTCCTCGTCGTTTACAAAATGGAGGAAAGGGTCATTTCCCTTGGCAGTTTCGATTACAACCTGGGGGGAATTTTCAGTGCCACTGAAATTCTGGTTACCGCCTCGATTCTTGTCTATGGCTCGATTTTTCTGGTGAACGGCAAATTGAGCCGCTCCCATCTGTTCCTGTTATCCGCAGTGGTTCTGTTCTGCTCCTTTACCCTGATATTTCGGGAAGAAGCCATCCTGAAATGGAAAGCCCCGGTGGTGAACTGGATCTTTGCCTGTGTGTTTATCGGCAGCCAGTACATCAACAAGCAAAACATGACGCAGATAATGCTTGGGCATGTTGTTGAATTGCCTGCCAGCAAATGGAAAACCCTGAATTTTGCCTGGGCCGGTGTATTCTTCTTCCTTGGATGTACCAACCTTTTTGTAGCCTTCACCTTTCATGACTACTGGGTAGACTTCAAGGTATTTGGCAGCATGGCCATACTGTTATTATTTTCCGTTGCGCAGATGGCATATCTGTGGCCATATATTGAAGAGCAGGAAAAGCAAAAGCAGCAACTTGAAGATCAGCCTGAGTCGGGAAGTGTGTCAGTGGACTCCAAGGAATTGCCTGAATAGCTGCCCTCATAACTTTCTCAACAGTCTGCCAGAAAATCTCTCCCCGCCGACTGCCTTATAAACTAATCTGTTAATGCCGGTTTCAGATCAGGAAAATTCTCGTCAAGAATAAGGTTCCACTGATAGACACGGTCAGCGTTTCTCTCAAGAAAGGCCTTGGCATTTCCTTCGATGGTTACTGAAATCATGGTATCGCCAATTCTTGTCTGCCTGATTAATTCCTTGCCCGAATAGATGAGCCCAAAAACCGTATGCAAGCCATTTAAATGGGGCGTTGCCTGATGCGTGATAAAAAACTGGCTGCCGTTGGTTCCAGGGCCTGAATTAGCCATGGACATAATGCCCATCTGGTTGTGACGCAAGCGAATTTCATCCTGAAACTCATAGCCCGGTCCTCCACTTCCGTTTCCTGCAGGATCGCCGCCCTGAATCATGAATTCATCAACCACACGATGAAAGGTCAGACCATCATAAAAACCGCGCGTAGCCAGATTGACAAAGTTGCTCACTGCAATTGGAGCAACCTGGCGATAAAGAAGAAATTCCATAGTTCCCCTGTTGGTCTCAATAACGGCATACAGTTCATTGGGGTCTTTACCGGTAACTTCCTGAGCCTGAACGCTATTTATCGCGAACATCATGATGAAAGTAAAAATAGTGATCAATTTATTTGCCATACCTGAATCCTGATTAATTTTTAAACTCGAGAGTTTTGGTTGGTTATTTTGTCAATATGAGGGTGATCAAGGGGTCGCTAACGATAAATATTGCAGGACAAATAGTATACAAGAGCCCACAGCGATAAGGGAGACCTCAGTACGCTGGATTAGGCATGCAGATGGGCCGGGCTTGCTTAAGCAATACAGGCTGGATCTTGGCAGACAATATTTTACCATCAAGGTAAATAAATTGTGATCCAAGCCACTATTGTTACCGCAAATGTTACCGTTACTT
>Ga0255763_1000896_pt1 | contig 31992 bp, 24 predicted proteins | sample 041ome_2_FD_179963 | JGI IMG/M metagenome (GOLD analysis project Ga0255763, IMG submission 179963) | Coastal salt marsh microbial communities from the Groves Creek Marsh, Skidaway Island, Georgia - 041406US metaG (version 2) | ecosystem: Environmental > Aquatic > Marine > Intertidal zone > Salt...
TCGCCTTCGCGCGCTCTCGATCGGGTCTCTTCTCTTTCTTTCTTCTCTTCGCGCGAGAGATTGGAAAAAGAAAAAGAAGTGCGGCGAGAGTCTGTTTGCTTTTGCCCCTTTGGGGGAGGAGCGCGAAAAAAAAATTTTACGACGCACGACGAAGCGGCAAAAACAGAGAGAAGAAGAAGAGAGCAGAGATGGGGGAGAGAAGCAAAAGATTCCAAACAACGAACGTGTTTGTTGGCCGTCTTTGCGAAGAAGAAGAAGAAGAAGAAAATCGTTATTTAGAAAGAATAATAACAACTCGCGAGGAGTAAACCTAAATAAAACACACACGCCGGCACGCGTCCTTTCGATGATGATATCGCTGTCCTCGTCTCTGGGACTTTGTCCCGCGAACACGAACGACACCGTCTTTAACGGACAAAACGCGCGAAGCGGAGGCGGAGGAGGAACGGGGAGACGAGCGGCGATCGCGGTGGCAAAAGGAGGGGTGCGATTGCGCAGTCGTCGCTGTTACTGTTTTTCGGTCTTCCACCAAAGCAGCGGCGACGACGACCACGAGAGGAGAAGAAACGGACGGGAATTTACGACGAGCAAAAGCAGCGCGAATAACAACAACAACAACAACAACAACGATAGCAGAAGAAGAAGAACGAGAAGAAAAATGAGACAGTTTACGATCGTCAGAGCGACGAAGGAGGATAAAAAATCTTCCACGGCGAAAGAGGTGGATGAAATCACGAAGAAATGGGGACTAGAAGCTGGACTGTGGAAAATTTTCAAGTCGAACGACAACGGCGGTAGTAAAACGACGACGGGGGAAGAAGGAGAAGGGCAATTGAGCGGGTCTCGAATGGATATGGCGAAACAGTTGTTGAAAACCTACGGGTCCGCGTACTTAATCACCTCCATTTCTCTCTCTTTGGTTTCTTTTGGCGTGTTTTACGTGTTGGTGAGTTCCGGCGTGGATGTCGCGGCGTTGTTGTCCATCGTCGGCATCACGGCGACGCAAAATTCAGAGAAAGTTGGAACGGTAGCGATTGCGTACGCGGCGCACAAAGCGGCGAGTCCGATACGGTTTCCGCCGACGGTGGCGTTGACGCCAATCGTGGCTGGATGGATGGGGAAGACTGGGAATAAAGAAGAAGAAGACAACAAAGACGGAGAAGCCAGCGAAGAAAAGTAAGCGGAGAGAGAAAGAGAAAGAGAGAAAAGAAAAGAGGTTTATGATGCGAAGCGAGCGCTTCAAAATCGAGAAGGAAGAGAAAGAGAGAGAGAGAGAGAGAGAGAGAGAGAGAGAGAGAGAGAGAGAGAGGAGAGATGATGTCGTGTCGTCGTCGTTCTTTCATGAATCCGTCGTGTGTATGTAGTTTCACGGGTGTAAAATCAAAAATATCAAATATAAAACATCACAAAGGTGTGTTTGCGCGTGTTCGTTACAATTTTTTTCCTTCGTCGGCGCGAGATATTTTCTCTCCGTTCACAATCATATCGCACAAAACGCGCGCGACGCAATCGTCATGTCCTCTCGGACGACCGCGAAGAAATCAATGCTCGCAACAATTCTCCTCGTCTTCCTCTCCACCTTCTGCATCTCCTTCTCGTTTTCCCAACAACGCGCGCTCGTAACTCTCACCGACAAAACGTTCGAACACGAAACGCAATCGTCCACGGGACAGACGAGCGGGAAGTGGGTCGTCTACTTCGACACCTCTCACTCGTCGAATCACTTCTTAACGCCGACGCTGAAAGCGAGTTTGATGAAGTTGGATAAATTGCAGCACCAAGAACAACGAGGAGAGGAGGAGTACGGGGGAGAACCGTTCATCGCGGCGACGATTAACGTGGACGAAGAGTATTTCACGAGAGCGAGATTTGCAAACGCAGGCTTGACGTTCCCGTGTTTGGTGGTTTTCGAGCGACGGAAGATGCGACTGTTTGAAGCTAGGCATCCGGAAGGAGAAGAACACAAAGCGTTCGGGAAAGGCGTAAAAGACGTGCAAGAGTGGTTAGAGATGTCCAACGAGGAAAGCGAGGGAGGAGGAGAGGTTCGATATCTAAGTGTACCGGAACCGCTATCGATGGCACAAGCGACGAGCGTTCGGGCGCAGATGGCGATGCGAGTATTCAAAGAGGGTAAGCTTCGCGCGAAAAGAGATTGGCAACACGCGATGAAGGCGAAAGGTGAAGCTGGAATGGGCGCTATGTTCCACGAGATGGAGGAGAGTTTTAAAAAGTCGCCGAAACTTTACGGGTCGATTTTAATTGGCATCGCGTTAACGATGATTGCCTCGTTAATGGCAATGTCGTCGGTTTTGTTCGCAGAGCGACGAGGCGCGTCGAAGAGGAAAGAGGAGTAAGTGACGCGCGCGCGTTCGCGCTTGTACATGTAATATCAAAAGAAGGCATACTGTGTATTTTATGTGCGCAAGTGTATTATTATTATTCATTTGAAAAACAATCAGAGTAAAAAATGACCGCGAAAGTAAGGAGGTTGAACCGATTTCACGAGTTCATAGCCTTCATCGAACGCGTTTAGTAATTTCTCGTTAAGCGGTCCTTTCCTCGATGCGAGTAAATTTTCTCGACACTGCGCTATGCTGCTGGCTCCGATGATGACTCCATCCCCTTTCGCACCAGATAATTTCGAGTTGAAATACATCCATCTCAAGCTCGCTTCTGTCGGCGTAATCCCCTCCTCCTCGGCTGCTTTTTTAATCACCTCCACGGCTTCGAAATAAGCCTCGTTCCAGAAGCGCGCTTTGTACATCTCGTTATTTTTGAATCTTCCGGCTTTGATCCCTCCGTCGTCGCCGCTGCCGCTCCCGTTTAATAGCTTTTCGTGTTTGCCAGTCAACAACCCGCCGGCTAATGGATTGTACGCCACAAAGCGCATGTTCAAACTCTTCAACGCGGGAATCAATTCTGGCTCAACCTGTCGCGTCAATGGATTATACATCCCTTGGTATATCGTTGGTAAGACCCATTGATTCTCTTTACAAATCGCGTGCGCTCTCACCACTTCCCAAGCGCTCATATTTGATAATCCTAAAGTCTTGAACGCACCGGAACGATACAACCCTTGAGCGGTCTCCAACACGTCGTACAAAGTCGTCTCCGAATCTGGAGCGTGTAAATATAAAATATCTATGCTTTTTGGATCGAGTGCCGTTAAACTCTTTCCTACTTGCGCGCGAAACTTTTCAGCTCGTAATCCGCCCTCGCCGGCAACGCTCGCCATCTTTTCCCCCCACGGGTTTGCCTTTGTCGCGACTGACAGTTTCGCGAGTCTCTCTTTCGGCATGCGAGCGAATATGCGTCCTAATATTTCTTCCGTATTTCCTCCTGCGTACGCTATCGCCGTATCTAACTCAATCAAAGACGACGACGACGACGAAGACGAAGACGAAGACGTTCCTTTCTCAATCTCTTCGATAAAAAAATCCAAGAGCTTTTCACTCTGAGCTTCGGCCATATCTTCTGAACTGTAACTCCACCCGAACGTCATCGTTCCCAGGATGGTTTTCACCGGTAACCCCGACGAAGACGACGACGGTGGCATGGACGGCTCTTTCTTGACCATTTTAGTATCGTTAGCGTGGTCCGATGAGGAGGATGAAGAGGAAGAGCAGCGCGTAATTCTTAACTGTCCGTGTTTTCCCGAAGAAGAAGAAGAAGAAGAAGACGAAGAGTGTTTCGATGCCGACGAAAGGAACGCGCGGGTCGAGAAGGATTTTGGCGCCGAAGAAGCCGCCGCTCGCATTCTTTCACAGTTCGCAGCGGTGCTATCTCCCTAGCTTGCTTCTTATTGTTCTTTTTGTTCGAGCGTATTATCTCCGTGCGTTTGTTTATGACGCGTTCGTTGGTGAATGACGTGCCTTTCTTTTTCTTTGATGTGCTGCGCTACAAAATAATCTACTCTTTAAAATCTTCTAATAAAATCATCTATTCTAAATTATCTCTAAATCCGCCGCTGCGATGTGCAATCTAAGCAAACTCGCTCTCTCCCGTCCTTCTCTGTTTCATCCTTTTTCCGTTTCGTTCTTTTCCGAGGAAGAAAACAGAGCTTTCTCTTTTATAATTCTACCCGTATCTCTCCCGTTTTTCTTCATCGCTAAAGGCGAGTCTATGCCGTCTAGATTTTTACCTAAACCTTTACCTTCCTTCCATCCCATTTTCTTCATCATCTTCATCGCCATGGACATGCCTTTACTACTTCCCGCCGCCTTCTTCTTCTCACTCTCTTCCTTCTCTCTCATCTTTTTCTCGCGCTCTCCTTCTTCCTTGATTTTCTTTCGCTCCATCCAATCTTTCTCTCGCCGCGTCTTCTCCTCGTCATCTCGCGTGCGTTGGAGTTTCGCGTCCTCGTAGGAGTTTGGTTTGCACGGATCGTACTCGTTTGGACAGTCCCACGCCGCTGAGCTGCCATTGGCGGTGGTTCCTTCCTCCTCTTCTTGTTCTTTTATTTTCGCTCCGTCGTCGTTTTTAACGCGTAACGACACTTTAGTACTATTATTAGGGGTTTCCGCGTGGTGGTGGTTTTGTCGCTGTTGTTGTTTCGCTCTCAGCATCTTCGCCCGTTGCGCTTTCAAAAAAAACGAACCGTTTTGGTTCTTTGACGCGATCGTTTTATTCTTTATCTCCTCTTCCTCCTCCTCCGTTTTCTTCTTCTCTCCAGATTCGACTCTTTGTCTCTTCATCGAAGCCGTCGTCGTCGCTTCTTCTTTGTCTTTGTCTTCTTCTGATTCTGATTTTCTTTTAACGGCATCGTCCTCGTTTTCTTCCTTTGTTTTTTCCCAACGCGGTATTACCGTCTCTTCCGTCTTCCTCGCGCTCGGTAAATCGCCAAACAGAGAGAAAGACGACATGTCGTTTCGTTTCGTTTTTTATCTATCTATCCGTGTTGTTCTTCTCGTTCGTTTTTCATCGGAGAGAGAGAGAGAGAGACTTTTTGTTAGAGATATCAGATGCGCAGAGAGAGGAGAGAAAGTGCCGCACTTTTGATGAAACCTTACACGTTTGAACAACAGAAACTTTAAAGCGCGTGGCAACTCACACACACTTACACACACAAGAAGAAGATGGAAGGACCGCCGACGCGCGATTTACCGGAAGGGTTCTTCCCACCCCCCGTCGTCGTCGCCGTCGAGCAGCAGCGCCGCTCGTTGAACACTTCTTCTCCTTCTCCTTCTTCTTCGTGGGGAGGGAATCGTCGTCGCCGAGGAAGTTTGAGCAGCAACGCGAGGATAAAAATCGAAGAGGAAGAGGAGCAACCGCTCGCGTTTATCGTCGTCGAGAAGAAGACGGAGGGAATGGAGATGAACGATGCCGGTGGCGGCGAGGGAGGTTCGAACGATATCGTCGCCGTCGCTTCGTTTACCGCTGATGAGGATGAGGATGAAGATGAGGAGGGGAAGAAGAGAGCGTTTCGAAGCATTCATTTTTCGCCGCCTTCGTCGTCGCATGTTCCGGACGATGTCGACGATATCCTCTGCGATATCGTGACCACCACGACGAAGAAACGCGTCTGCGTCTTCGCGTCGAAAAGAACCGGGGTTGTCACATTTATAGCCGCGGCTGAAGATGAAGATGAAGATGAAGAAGAAACGGCAACCCACGGCAAATGTTTCGACGAACGACGAGAAAGAAGCAATCGATTGACGACGTTGATCGCTTCCGCCACGGGAGATGGTGGCGTAGTTGTACTTTTAGGTGATGCGAACGGGGACGTGTGGTGTGCTCGATGCGACGATACCGTGAGAGCTTGCGTCGTCGATAAGTGCGAAAGACGAGGAGGAGCGGCGTTGTCGGTTGGGTCGGAATACGACTATTCGTCCACCCCGAGGAAAGGAGGAGGGGAAGGAGGAGCCGGGTCGCTTTTGGCGTCGCCGTCGACGGCTGCCGCGAGAATTGCTTCAAAGATATCGAAGAAGGCGGGGAGCTTTCTATTTCAAAACGGGAGCGAGCAACCGGTGGTGGCGATGATGTGGGCGGAGATGTCGCGAGAGGCTTTGCGAGGCGGGAACACGGGGATGAACACGGTTCAGAGGATGTTCTATGTAGTTAAAGAGAAAGGATCGATGGAAATGTGGTTGTGTTCGCTGGATTCGTCCGTGATGACGCCGGAGATGGTGTGCAATTGCGACGTAAACGAGAAACTTGCGGCAAAGACGAACGCATTTAGCAAAGTTTTACATTCGGATTGGATTTCTCTGCCTAATGGCAGTAGCAGCCGTTACGGTGGCGGTAGTGGTAGTGATAGTAATAATAGATTTTTGAGCGTCGTTTTGTGCGAGTCTTTGCAATTTGCAAAGGTTGCGCACGTCTTTGAAATGGAAAAGAACACCGGCGAGGTTTCTGCGTCGACGCTCACAGCAAATCTGGTGCGCTCGTTTGAAATTACGGCATCTGAGTGCGACAGAATCGCACTCTCGAGACAAGGAAACGCCATTGTTACGTATAGTAGTAATAGTAACGCTAGTATCACAAGTGGTCGAAGGAAACTGGCGAACGCGACGTGCCACTACGGAGAGCACTTTCATAAATCTACGATTTTGAAAGAATCCGTCGTATCCGTGTGCCGCTGTCTGCGCGATTACAACAGTTTCTTGGTGCTGGACCCATCGAGGTCGTGCGTGTGGACGTTTTCACCACCAGAATCGGAGGAATACGCATCACCGCCGCAAGCGACGTCGGCGCAGCCGTTTACGAGTCCCATGAAAACGCGCATCGTAGACGTTCGCAAACAAATGTTTTCGCCGCTGGTAAGAGAAGCGCACGAGATGAAGCTCGATGACGACAACAATCCGCGTTCACCGTACGCCAGCGTCTCAACGGCGTACGACGAAAGTGCGAGAGCAGCCGATGCGAGATTTGTGAGAGACGCGTTTGAAAATTTGAACAATTACGAAGCCATCGCAGAGCTCGCGGCGAAACAAACCATCGCGGGACCCGCGAAAGCTACGAAACCGTTCGCGGCGCACTCGGCGGCTATTGTAGACACCTTACCGAAACGCTGGGCAGGAGCAACATCTGGAACCGGTAAAGGATTGAGGACGTTGTTGGAAGAAAAAGCGCAAGTGCATGAGAAATACGCAAAGTTTCTCGTCGATTCAGGCGCGTGGGAAAACACGACCCCATCGGAAAAGATGGAAGTTCTGAGACACGGAGAGACGACGTTTGCGTTGCTGAGATTGCGAGTGTTGTTAGATCAATTGAAGATGGAAGAAACTGAAAAGCAACAAAGTTTACTCAGCGACATAGTGCGATTCGCGGGGAAAGACATAGCAAAAGGCGATGGCACGCTGACTCGTCTCGTTCGCGATGACGCTATCGATGTCGACGACATCTTTTTCAGCCGTTCGTCTTTCTTTTCGAGCGTCTTTTGGAAGGCGACTTGCGCGGTTGTCGAACAGAAAATTAAAGAAGCTTCTCAACAAACGGAGCGTTTAGCCGACGACGTCGAATATGAGTGCATAAATCAAGCGGCACGAATTGTTTCCATCGCGCTCGATTGTTCGAACGAATACAGACGATGCTGGTCGGATTTATATCCGGCCCAAAGAGTTTCGGTTGAAGAAAACTGGACGTCGCAAGCAAGCGCCAGAGAGTGTATGCGAACAATTTCAAAATTCTCCATCGATGTGTTCAATGCGAGGAAGAGGTTGGACGTTGGTGTTCCTTTATTTGCGGTGGCACAACCTTTACTCGACGCTTCTGCATCTAACGTTCTTTACGCGAGAACGGAGCGATCTTTGATGGAGTATAAGAGCGATCGCAAGTTGATACTGCCGACATTGCTTCTTTGCGCTCGGGCGCACGTGTGTCCCGCGGAAAACGTCGCTGCGACGTGCGAATCGCACTTTGGCTACGACGAGTTGTTCACCTTTTGCGACGCGGAAGGTGGAAAAGCGCGATTGTTTCACTACATGCGAACGTTGAAAGCAGAAGATGCTGCTCCATTTAACGAGAACGGGTTTGCGTTTTACGTCTTTGAAAAGATTTTTGCTTCTTCTGATGCGTCTTCGAGGAGAAGAGTTTCGGCCATGCTCAGAGAACTCCCGGACGAGTTTTCGGGACATCTCTCGCACTATTTAATGATGCGTAATAGCGAACGTGGCGATGATATTTCGGTCACGGCGAAATGGGCGCACGAAATTGCCAGGAATGAATTCGACAAAGCCGGCGAGAGTTTTCTGAAAGCTGGGTTGTACAGCGAGGCAAAGTTGGCGCATTTAGTCGGCGGCGGCGGGGAAGGAGCCGAACAAAAAATAGACGAAATCAATAGCATGTTTTAAAAAAAAGCTACCATTATATATACAATACATACTGGTATACACTACTATATAATGATACATTACAAAACGTTCTCGGCAACCTTTGCGGCTATGATGCTACTTAAAACTAAACCTCCGTAGGTTTGGTTGCTTCGAAACTTATCTCCGCAATCCTTTCTATTTTTCAAATCGACGGTGTATATTTGCCAAAACAAGTGCGTCCCCGCGGTGGACAAAAGGAACGGGTAAAACGTCCAATGCGCGTCCGCTAAGTACCCGCTGGCGAGCAAACCAGAGATTGCACCGACGCCAAAAGTAGACAAAATCCCTTTCGTGTTGTTCTCGAACAATCTCGCGGAGGACTTGACGCCAATTTTCTTGTCGTCGTCGATGTCTTGGTGCGCGTAAATTGTATCGTACACCATCGTCCAACACACGCCGCTCCCGTATAAAGCCAACGCTGGCGCTTCTAAAACACCCCCAGTGATTGCAGTCCAACCCATTAATGCGCCCCAATTGAAAGTAAACCCAAGAAATAATTGCGGCAGGTTTGTCACTCGTTTCATCAGCGGATATGCGACGACCAACGGCAGAGACATCAAGCCTAAAATCTGCGTGTTGAAATCGAGCTGGTACAAAATGACGCTTCCTAATCCTAATTGCGCGCCTAAAAATGCCAACGCGTTTGGTACCGTTATTTTACCCGATGCTATCGGCCTATCTTTCGTTCTCTCTACTTTAGCGTCTACTTTTCTGTCCCAAATGTCGTTGATGGTACACCCGGCGCCTCGAAGCAACACGGCGCCGCCGGAGAACAAGGCGGTAATGGCTGCAATCTTTTCCGTCGTCGGTGGTATCGCAGCCGTGGACGAGGATAGCAAAATCGACCACAAACACGGATACGCGAGCAAATATATGCCTATGGGTTTGTCTAAACGCGCCAAGGCGATGTAGTTTGAAATGTCTTTTTTAGGAGGATTTGAGGAGGAAGAGGAGGAGGAAGGAGGAGGAGGAGGAGGAGATGAAGAAGAAGATGAAGATGATGATGAAGGAGAAGAAGTACAAGAAGAAGACGCTCCAAATCCGCGCGATATCACGATTTCATCTCCTCTCCTTCTTCTTTTTCGTGTAACTTCTTTCCCATCGATATTCAAAGCACCAACAAAAACGTCGTTAAACTGTTTTTTATTGTTGTTGTTGTTGTTGAAAAGTTGATGAAGATGAAGATGATGATGTTGCGAGGAAGAAGAAGAAGAAGAAGAAGAAGAAGAAGAGGCTACTTCAACAGAAGCAAAAAGGCGCCTCTTTTGAAGAAGGCGGTTGCGCATCATCGTTCGTTCCTTCTTCTCTCTTCTCCTCTTCTCTTCTTCTTCTTCTTTTGGTGCTCGGTTTTGTGCGGCGATGAATAGTAGACACTACAAATTCATCAGAAAAGAAAGGAAAAAACGAAAAAAAAAGGAAGAAAAAGAAAAAGAAAGGAAGAAAAAAAAAGGGAAGAGGAGACTTCGGAACTCGGCGGCGGCAAAAAAGAAAACTCTTCAGAAAAGCTGCAGTGGCGTCCACCGAGATTGGAATGATATCAAGGGGCAGTCATCAATGTATCGCAAGTTTTCTCCGAAGAGAAAATGTTTTGCGACACGGGTACTTCGTGCTCGGCCACACAGCTCGTCACTCGTCATCAGAGTTGAAAAGTTCGTATTCTTGAAGAATACTGAAGTAGCAATCGACTATAGAATTATATCCTGTATTAGTACGATCGTAACTCGTTAGGGTTTAGGAATAGCACTATGTTTCGTGTTTTTTTTTCAGGGGAAAATAAACTTCAAGAAACTCATCAGTGCTGGAGGATTTTTGTGCTGGCTCGCGACAAAATCGTGTCACATCATGCTCAACTTAACTTTCACCACGGCGGCGGTGACCGCCGCGTCTTCTTCCTCTTCTTCTTCTTCTCCTTCTAGACGACGACACTATAGTAATAGTATTATTCTCAGTAGACCATCATTAGTAGCATCATCATCATCGTCAAAAAAGAGCACAAGAGGAGGAGTTCGCGTGTCATCGTCAGCGAGCGAACAACAACAACCGGCTAAGATACAGGAAACGTATCAGTTTCACAGTCCAGGGAAAGTGACGTTCGCGCACGAAACCGACGAAGAGAAACCTAAGTGGACGAATTGTGAGATTTCTCACGTCGGAGATGTGAACGAGGGCGTCAATGTGAAACTCGGAGTAGTCATTGGTACGTTTCGTTTTTCATTCTTCTTCTTCTTCTTCTACTCTTTGTCTTTATTGCAACAACAACAAACAACAACAACAACAACAAACAAACAACAAATTGTATGATATTAAATAACAACATATTTCTTCTTCTTTCTACCTTGACATTAAAAGGTGAATTCCATGATCAACTCATGAACCGCATGCTCGAAGACGCTCGCCTTTCTGCGTTGGCGATGAACGCGGAAATCACCAAAGTCGTCTTCGTCCCGGGCACGTACGAAGCGCCGTTAATATTAGAAAACATGCTCATGGACGACTCGTTAGACGCGGCGTGTGTTTTAGGATACATAGAAAAAGGTTCAACCTTACACGGAGAGGAGATGGGAAACACGTGCTCGTTGATTTTTAAGCAGTTGGAGTTGGAATATCGCAAACCGGTCGGTATGGGTATCATCGGTCCCGGCGCGACGGCCGAGCAGGCGGAAACAAGAGTCGCATACGCCGGGAACGCAGTTCGCGCCGCGATTCGAATGGCAAGGACGATGAAATCTGCATGATTTCTTTTCCATTGTCACGACGTTGCAATTTTGATTTAAGCAACTATGATATATTCTACTTACACACACTTATACATACACACACACACACACACACACACACCAAAATCAAATTCGTCTCGGCAGCAGGTTGTCGCTCGCACCTTCTTCTCCTTCTTTTTCTTCTTCGCGATTTGTGCGTGATCTGAACACTGCTGAACAAAAAACAAAAAATTATTGAATCGATCAAGTCGAGCGCGTCCGTCCGAGGTGGAATAATCTTCACGCAAAATAAAAAACTTTACTTTTACAAGAGCGCGCGCGCGCCCGGTTTGCATTACTTAGCAGCTGTAACAGTAGCCGCCGAGAGTAAAAAAGATATATCGTACGATGATGGTTCCTGCCGCGACTCTTTCATCGATGAGCGCTTCGATGCGATCGCTCGGCGTATCGGCAAACGCAAAAGATAATTTCCAACGAGTTTCTCGTTTTTATCCAAAAAGCGCTTCGTTAAAAACGATTTTGAGGATTAGAAACCAACGAGGAAGAAGAGGAACGTCATCGTCGTCGTCGTCGTCGTCTTCGACAACAACAACAACGGTGGCAGAGAAAAACGTGTATTCCGCGGATCCTCCGCCGCCAAAGAGAAAGACAAAGTTTGGCGATCCGAACAATCCAGCCGCGCTCGGTGGTGGTGGAGTCAGTCCAGCTTCCTCGCAACCGAAAGAGTCAGACGTCCTTTCGGCAGTCGCAACTGCTTCTCCTGCTCCTCCTCCTGCTCCTTCTCCTCCTCCTTCACCTGCCGCCGCCCCAAAGGTAAAGAAGACGAAGTCAGCAACGAAAACAACAATTCCAGCTTCTAAAAAAGCAAAGAAGATATCATTAGCGAGACAACTCCGACCGATCGAAGAAACTCCGTTAAATCGAGGCCAACCGACGTGCGGGCAACCGTCTCCGCTGGGCGCGACGAGGTTGGAAAACGAGAGCGTGAACTTTGCACTTCGGACACAAAACGCGACGAGCGTGACGTTGGTGTTATATTCCGAGGAAGATTTTAAGTATGGTAAAATAACGGCAGAGATTGATTTAGACCCGGAGAGTGGCTTCAAGACGGAAAGAGCGAAGGACGAGGCGGTGATTTGGCACGTGGAAGTGCCCAATTTGTCCGAGAAATGTTTATACGGATATCGAGTAAACGGTCCAAAGTTACCGGGGCACGCGTTTGATTTTAACAAAGTCGTGTTGGACCCGTACGCCAAGCACGTGTGTTGCAACCGCGAAGGGTACGGGGAAACGAATAAACGCGCAGAAAACGATTTGGAAAAGAATTGGCCGCAATATGCGAGCGGAGTTCCAGCTTTGTATAGTGATTTGGAGACGAACGCTTTCGATTGGGAAGGCGTGGAATCGCCAGAGTACGATCTTGCCGATTTAACCATCTACGAGGGTCACGTGAGAGGTATAGGACGAACCTATAAGGATATGATCGAGAAACTCCCGTATTTGAAATCGATTGGTGTGAATTGCTTAGAGTTACTCCCGATTCACGAGTTTAACGAGCTCGAATACTCCGACGAAAACAAACCAAATCCAGAAACCGGCGAGTTGAGAAGAAACTTTTGGGGGTATTCCACCGTGAACTTTTTCACTCCAATGACAAAATACGCAAAAGTTGGCGAAGCCGATTGCGGACGAAAGAGCAACGACGAGTTCAAAAAGTTAGTTCGAGAGTGTCACAGGAACGATATGGAGGTGATTTTAGACGTTGTGTTTAATCACACCGCGGAAGGGAACGAAAAAGGTTTGACGCTTTCTTTCAGAGGCGTGGATAACAGAAGCTACTACGTGACCGCACCGACTGGAGAGTTTTACAACTACTCCGGGTGCGGAAACACGTTGAACTGCAATCACCCGATGGTGGTGGATTTAATCGTCGATTCGTTGAAACACTTCGTAGAGGAGTACCACGTCGATGGGTTTCGGTTCGATTTAGCGAGCATTTTGACGAGAGAAGCCTCGCATTATAAAGGCGAGGAAGGACCGACGGCTGAAGAGTTGAGTTTATTAGCCAGCATGCAACCGAGTTCTGCCGCTGCTCCTGATTCCGCGACGAACGGTATGCCGTATTACGACGAAGAGGAGGTGCTTTACGACCACGAAGGGAACCCGATTCCGAAAAATCCGTTACAGAGGATTCCAATCGGGACGAATTTAGAAGATCCACCCGTGTTGCGCGCGATTTCCAACGATCCAGTCTTACGTAACGTTAAATTGATCGCGGAAGCCTGGGATGCTGGAGGATTGTACCAAGTCGGTACCTTCCCACACTACGGCGTCTGGGCTGAATGGAACGGTAAGTTTAGAGACGACGTGAGAAACTTTATCAAAGGGTCCGACGGATTCGTCGGTGCCATGGCCTCTCGCTTGTGCGGTTCTCCGGACATTTACCACGCCTCTGGACGAAAACCGAAAAGTTCCATCAACTTTGTCACCTGTCACGATGGATTCACCTTGCGCGACTTGGTTTCCTACAATGAAAAGAACAATTTTTTCAACGGCGAAGACAACAACGACGGCGAAAATCACAACATCTCCTGGAACTGCGGCGCTGGCCCGGAAGCCGACGGCCCGAGCACGAACAAGCACGTCATTGCTTTACGCGAACGACAAATGCGCAACTTTTTCTGCGCATTGTTTCTCTCCCAAGGCGTTCCGATGATCACCATGGGCGACGAGTACGGCCACACTAAAAACGGCAACAACAACACGTACTGCCACGATAACCACTTGAACTACATCGACTGGGACCAAGCGTTAGACCCGCTCTCTGGCGATGGTTTAAAACGATTTTGCTCGGAAATGGCTGAATTTCGCGCGCAACACGGCGCCTTTCGCTTACCAGACTTTCCGACCGACGCCAACTGTCAATGGCACGGATTGAAGCCGCACGAGCCCAATTGGGAAGAAACCAGTCGATTCATTGCGTACACCATCTCCGCCAACACTCCAGAAGACCCGGAAAAGTTCTACGTCGCATTCAACGCCAACTACGAGAGCGCGTTGGTCACTTTACCCGAGCTGCCGCCTGGGTTACACTGGAGATGTGTTTTAGACACCTCTCTGGAAACGCCGTTTGATTTCGTCAGCGCAGACGACATCTCTGACGAAGACAGGTTCACCGCGGAAGCCATGGTTCGTCCGCAGTTACGAGCGAACAGGTTTACCATTTTGGATAGAAGTTGCGTCGTTCTAAAAGCCGAATTAGACGACGACGACGACGACGACGAGTAAGAGGGAATACAAAGATATCTGTTTCACATAGTAAAGTAAGTAAGTCCACATTTTTTGTTGTACAATAGAAGAAGAAAACATACATATCTTTTTGACAGTTATGAATCGCTAAAACCTAAAATAATGTTCGCGTCGATTTTGCCTCCCGACTTTCCTGCACAAAGTGTGAAAAAAAGGAAAAGGAAAAGGAAAGCACACAACAAACATCACAAAAACTTCCTTTCCTTCTCCTCTCTCTCTCTCTCTCTCTCTCTTCTCTCTCTCCGTCTCGATACAAAATCATGGCACCATCATCGACGACGATAGCATCGTCCTCATCGATGAAGATATCGATTCCTCAATCGAGACCTAAAAGGAGATTACTCGTCGCCGTCGTCATGTCTGCGTTTATCGTGTTTCTGATTTCATCAACTCCACAAAACGCATCTCCTAATCATCACGTGCAACAACTTCCAAACTTGGCGGCGAGCCGGAGTTCTTCTTCGACATCTTCGTCGAGTTCATCCTCGTGGTTTACTTCTTCATCTGCTTCCGCTTGGACGGCGAATTATGGAAGTCACGAAGAGGAAGACGCGGATAACGATGCGAACGAGTTGGATTCTAGTAATAGTGGCAGTAGCACTCGAAACGGCGGAGAGGAAGAGGAAGAAGGAGACGAGCCTACGCATAGACACACAAACGACGATATGGTAATAAGCATAGATGATAGCAGCAGTATAAATAGCGCGAATAGTGGATTTTCTTCCTCCTCTGCCTCGTGCGACCCGGACGATGCAACCGCGTGCCATCACCCGAAAGGCGTGTGTCAAAAAGATACGCGAACGTGTTTGTGCGCGAAACTTTGGATAGGCGACCATTGCGAGAAGGCTTACCCTTTGAAAGGGAAACACATTAAAGCTAAAATTGAGAAAGGATTGGGTTTTGCCGGGTCGATTACGATGAGCAAGAAAGTGACCGGAAAGAGGAAAAATATCGAGGTGACTTTGCCTGGAAAAGAGAAGGATGCGGATAAAGGACATCGAGTGTTAGGTCCCGTAGATCAAGAGTTGCTTTCAATTATGCCGCAGAACGATGCAGTTGGAGAGGTGTATGATAAATGCGCCGTGGTTGGATCGTCTGGGATATTGTTGAATTACGAAAATGGGAAGTTTATTGATGAACACGATGCCGTGTTTCGCTTCAACTCAGCGCCCACAAAAGGCGGATTGGAAGCGCACGCCGGATCAAAGACGACGCATAGAATCACAAACACCCAAAATTGGGCATTCAGAGAAGGGAAAGAGTTGTTGTTAGTACACATGCGATCGCACGCGTCGTTAGCTGCGTTTATTAAAACGAGGAAAGGCGACAAGTCCATTAAAATGGCGGCGTTCGATCAAGGGTTCGTCGAACATATGGCGCACTCTTTAAATTTTATGCCGACGAGCGGTTTATACGGAATCATAATAGCGCTATCTAGATGTCACGAGGTTAATCTATTCGGTTTTCAAGTTTCTAGCGAACATGGTGCCTTGTATCACTACTACGACGCGTGCGATGAGCCCGCCAATGGCGAGCGAGACGGCGCCGAGTGGTTCGTCGTGAAGAAACTCGCCGAGGAGAAACTAGTCAAATTTGCCGAGCCGTGCGTGGTGGAGTGTCACGAATCTAAGAGTAAATGCCAAGAGTGTAAAAGCGAAGCTGGAATGCCCACTGTAGATTTATCAAACTTTCGAGCGACTTCTTTGCAGATGAAAGGCAAAGATTTGAAGAGAGAGTTGACGAAACAGACGTACGCAGAGAGAAAGAAGTCTTGCCCGCCGTGTTCCAAGTCCTTCGGTGGATGTCGACCACCTCGACACTGGGCGTACGCTAGAGATAGAAGTTCGAGCAGACACGGCGGCGGGAGTCACGCGCACGGTTAGAAGTAAGAATGATATTTTTTATACAGAGTAGTACGTAGCGAGTATTTTTTGCAGAAGCGTCGCACACACATTTCCCCAAAAACAAAACACAGCATGCATCGGTGAACAATACTAATGAAATAAAAGATGCATCCTCCCGCATCCGCAGGCAATGACAGTCAGCTTCTCTCAAGGGTTGAAAGTCTCCTCGACGATCTCGTGGATGCATCAAAAATACGGAGAAAAAAGTCCGTCGTGAAGCGGGAACTCTGCAGAGATTTTGTATCTGTAATTAGGGGTGTTCGCCCGGCGTTCATGCTCGATTACGCGCCATTGATGACTGCAGAAGAGGTAAAATTGATATCCGACGAGCTGAATGAAAATGTTTTGAAAGTGGATCTGACGGGTTCAAGTGAAAGGGGAGGAGAAAGAGGAGGAGAAGGAATGCTTTTGAAAGTTTGCACAGTTCTCGATACAGTTGTTTTGGTTACGTTAGGTGAAGAGGAGGAGGAGGAGGAGTCGTTGTTGCAGAAAGCGACCAAAGTGCCGATTATGGTGGATTTAGACCAAGAAATTTCACGAGCTCGAAGATTGGAAGCCTCCGAACTTGCGATTATGACGGCTTGTCGCGCGAAAATGAAATCAAATTTGGGTTCGAATATCGACGAGAGGGATCTTGGCGACGGTGCGATACCTCCTCAAACTTTTGTAGGATGGATGCTTGGGTACCCTATTTTATATTATTATGGATCGAAAAAGAATAGCGAAAGTGAGAATGGAAAAGAAGAGAGTGCAAACGTTGCCGCGAGAAAGCTCTCTTTGTGTTCGCTGGTAAAAGTCGAATGCATAAACGACAAGAACGAGGTGATGTATGGGTTCACCTATCCTGAAAGTGTGAACGAAGACGCACTCATTAAAGAAGCTCTAAAAAGTTGGATGGATGGCATAGAAAAACAAGGAGAGATTGGCTTGAGTGTTCGCGTGACGCATCGTGGACCTTCCCCGGTTGCGCTGTAGAAAAAGTAGAGCAAAAATAGATTTAGGCATGTTTGGACATGGATGTTAGATATAATATAATAGGTGTTGATTAATTTTAAAATAGGTTTAACTCTCCTTACTTTGTGCTTTATTATCTACTCCTCGTCTGACTCCTCGTCTTCCGAAGCTTCTTGCAACCACTGCACAAATGGTTTCACCTTCATAAAGAACCTTTGGTCGGCGTCCGGATCGCTCTTAATCTCTTTTGCCCGCTGATTTGCCCACGCAAAAATACCGTCTTCCGAGAGCACGTCCGCGTCATAAATACCTTTGAGAAACGACGAAGCGCATCCCAAAACTCTCGCACCGCCAGTTCGACCTTCGAATGGAGCTTGTGAACATGCGAGAGACTCGAGAATAGAAACCAAACTGATTTGGTCCTGTTTCTTCGCGACAACTGCTTCTAAAGCTTCGCTAAATTTCTCGACGTTTTTTATCATTTGCGCCGAGAGTTCTTTGTCAGATTCTGGCATGTCTTGTGGCTTCAACGACATGCACGCGAGGGCAATCACGGCAAAAGCGCCAGCTTCTCCACTGCGTCTACCGAACTGTTCGGCTAATGGATCCAAAGCTCCTTTTACCGAGACGCTGTCGTATTGCTTCGATTCTGCGAGTTTCAAGGTTGCCTCCTCGACAGCTTTCTGAAAGCTGATTGTTTTCTGCACTTCTTCTGCTTCGACCTGAGAACCCAACACGGCTTTTCGCAAAGTACCCAAGGAGAAGAAGATGCACGTGCCGTCGCGACGGAGACGACCGATGAATTGCTGTAAATCTTCCCAGGCAAGTAATCTTCCGAGTTCTTCTTGCAAGAGCAACGTGTCTACGGCGGGACAATCGGTACCGTAAATAGACGAGTAATCGACAACAAGCACGTTCAACGGCGGCGCCCTTCCTTTCAAAGAATCCGGCACCGTCAACAGCGCTTGGTTATACAATCGTTTCACCATAGTCTCCGTACCTTTACCACTAGCGTACGCGACGCCTCGAGACAGCATCACCAATGTATCGATGTCCGACTCCAGCGCCTCTGCTAACGAGATTTTCAACATCGGTCTCAAGGTGACCAATCCAACTTGAACGTCGTCCCCAGCATCGGCTGGGTTTTCATCGTCAGCGTCGCCTTTCTTCTTCGCCGCACGTTTTTCCGCTTTCGCACTTTCTTTCAACAATCTTTCGGCTTCTTTTAATTTAGAGTTCAATTTATGCACCGCGGCTTGCCAGTCTTCTTTGTTTTCGAAACCGGCGAGTTCCAACGCTGTTCTCCTCGGGTTGATGCAACCGACCATGGTGACACCTTCCTTACTTAAAGCGTCTCGAATGCCGGCAACTTTCTTTGGCGCGCCTTCTCCAGTTGCCCAGCGAACTTTGTACTTTTCGAAATCAGGCTGCGGAATAGTTTTCATTTTTGGTTCGATGGCCAGTCGTAACGATTTGACGTCCCCATAGACTTTCTCCCATGATGCTTCCGGACCATCGATGCCTAACAAATCGTTGCCTTGCTTGGCAGACAAGTGTCTCAACAATAAAGTTGGAATGCGGAAATCATTCATAGCTCTTTGGAATTCACCATAGTTTTTGAACATTCCAAACGGAGAAATGTTGGAAATTTCATTAGTTGCTTGGTTAAAAACCGCGAGTTTCGACATTGGCAACTCGTACGGCGCCATCTCAATAGTATCTCTTCTCGCCTCTGTCGGACCTTTCCACCAGTCTTCTAACGTATCCCACGTGCCAAGCGTCGCAGAGGCCAACACAGCTGCGTGCGGCATATTCGCTTGAATGTTTGAAACGACGCCTAAAACTTTTGGGTCTAAATGAATCCCCATATTCGGTTCATCAAAATAGAGCAAAATTTTCGATTGGTTATAAAAACTCGATTCTGGCTGCTTCTTCGCCGCTTCTAATATTCTCGCCGTCGTGTTCAAATCTGCAATGATAATGTCTGGCTTCCCCGCGCCGTGATCTTTCAATTTGAAGCCTATGTCCGCGGCATACTCCAACTGCTGTTCCACCGTACCGCTACCAGCGGAAACTTTCTCTCCGATGGCCCTGGCCGCTCTCAAAGCTTTTTTATTTCTCGCCTTGTCTCTGATAGAATACGGTCTTCTGACTTGCGTCATCGTTCCGTCGCCGGTGTTATCTCTCGCCGCCGTCCAATATGGCACCGCGTGCGCCTCGCACTCTTGGCCAACTCTCTTCAAAACCTGCTTTGTAGGCACGGAATACAACAAGATGATATCCTTGTGCTTTTGCTTGATCAATCGCAAATACGTCAAAACCGCGGTAAACGTCTTACCGGACCCAGTTGGGGTGCTTAGAATGACGTGCAACGGCAAAGGAGGCTTTCCTCCTCTCTCAGCGGCCTGTTCAGTTTCCGTGTAATGTTTATCCAAAACCTCCAAAAGTTCGTGCTGATGCTTATACATTCTCGGGACTCCGCCGGATTGCGCTCCAGATTTATTCGTCCACGCGTGCATAGCGCCAAACGTTTGATCTTTAATCCTATTCGACACGCTCTCCCAAACGATATCCGCAGCTTTCCACTGAATAGAGTGTTCTCCATTCAACAACGCCTCTCTCTTCAGAAACAACAAATCTCCTGCTTGCGCGTTATTTATCGCCGTCAACCATCGAATGGTGTGCTTCGCATACTCTCTCATCCCTTTCAACTCATCCATGATTTGTTGCGCCCACATGGACTGCAATCTCTTTTTCTCCTCCTTATCCGAGGAAGCTTGCTCGTACTCTTTCGGAAAGCACTCTTTCACCAATTTCTTGAACACGTCCGAGTCTTTCCTTTGCACGTAAAAGTACTCAAAGATTTTGTTATCTAACAAAGTCGCCGTGGCAGAGGAAGACGCCGCCCCGTCCCATGGTTGAATCTCTCTCATGATTCGAAAGCCAGCCGATCCTCTCACTTTGGCGACTAAATCGCTGTTATCGATGTCCGCCCAATCGTAATGGGTTAAAGAAGACCCAACGTCTACCGATAAAGTCGCCTCGCCGGACATGGCTTGCGCGATGACGGCTTGGTCCGTCTCCGTGTCCGAGACGCCACCGGCGTGTAAGTCCGAATCCGAATACTCTCCGTCCGAAGAATCATAGTCGTTGTTGTTTTCGACGACGTCGTCGTCGTCCCCCATACTCTTTTTTCGTTTACTGCGGCGTTTTAAGTCGTGTGTCGTGTGCTTTTTATATACGCGCGAGCAACTTCTGACGATGATGATGATGGTGATGAAAGTGGTTTTGGTTTAAAAAAACACATCAAATCACTTCTCTCTTCTTCGTTTTCTTCTTTTTTTTTGGGTTTTTTATCCGCCCGAGAGACGCCACAATCGACAAACTGCTACGAACTACTCCTTCTCTTGGGTGAACTTTTACGTCCATATCCAATACAACATACACACATACACGCATAAAAACGCGCGAAGGACGCGCGCAAATACCCGTTTAAGTCGTAACGAATAATAATAATGTCACGAAGAGGCGTGCGAAGAGCCGGAGGCGCTCGCAAGATGGTTCAGTTATCTCGGATAAAAAACATAACAAACGAACAGGAGTGGATGAAAATCTTACGAAAAGCGAAAGACTCGATAGTTTTAGTCGAGTTTGCGTCTTCCACGTCCATGGGATCGAAAGGGATGGCACCGTACATGTCGACGATATCGAGAACGGCAGAGTATAATCGAATCAAAATGTATAAAGTGGACGTGGATTTAGTCCCGGATGTTGCAATCGCGTGTGGAGTGAAAGCGATACCGACGTACCAAATTTGGAAGAGTGGAGAGAAAATAGACGAGATGAGCGGAGCTTTACCGCAACGATTGGTGACGATGTTGAAAACGCACAACGTTCAAGAGAAGTCGAAATTCAGATATTTGAGATTAGCTGCGACGGTCGCGGCCGCCGTCGGTGGGGTTTTTGCTTTGCTCAAGTATAAAGCTGAAGTGGAAGCGAAAGAAAAAGGCGAACGCGAACAGCTTTTGGTGAAACGTGCGGAAGAACAGAGAAAGTTGAAAGCGCAGAAAGAGAGAGATCGAATCAAAGCGTTGGACGCGAGAGGGGAGAAAACGGTAGACATGATTGGTATGGACGAAGACGAAGACGAAGACGAGTGGGACGATGATGACGAAGACGAAGAAGAAGACGAAGACTAGAAAATAATATTTGTGTGTGTTCGCAAAGGTTTTTCAATTCTAAAATACTAACTATATAAAAAACAAGTTTTCATAGCTGTGTTCATGTCTCTTTCTCTCTCTCTCTCTCTCTTCTAGTGTTTCCATGTAATTTACCATTTCAAATCGGGAAACAGATCCTCTTTTTTCGGCGATGGCACGGATTGCGCCGTGACCGTCGTCGACGAAGGCATGCCGAAAGTATCGAGGGAAATTGGAGGCGCCGCGTTTGGATTCAGTTGTTGTTGTTGCATTTGCGGCATCTGTGGCATTTGCGGTTGCTGATTATACATCATCTGAGGCGCCATTTGAGGAGGAGGCATACCACCGTACATGTTTTGCATTAGAGGCGGCGGTTGTTGCATGTATCCTCCTCCTACTCCTACTCCTTGCATCATTTGCGGTTGTTGGAATTGCTGTTGCGGCATACCTCCTCCCATGAATCCTCCTCCCATCTGCTGTTGCATTTGCGGCAAGCCTCCGCCCATTACGTTTTGTTGTTGTTGTTGTTGCATCATCATACCACCTCCGATTGATGCCATTTGATGCTGCTGTTGAGGCATTATCCCTCCGTTCATCATCATGTTATGTTGCGGCTGCTGCATCATTGGCGGCGCCGCGTCGAACAAACCCATGATATCTTCTTTTGATGCTACTTTTTTTGGCGGGGTGGTTTCTACTTTCGCTGCTGATGGTGCTGCTGCTGATGGTGGTGTTCCTGTTGTTGTAGGTTGCGGTTGAGCTATGTCGAAACCAGCGAACATGTCTAACCCACCGTTAGCAGGCGCTGTGGACGTCGTCGTCGTCGTCGTTGTCGTTGGTGTCGTTGGTGTTGTGGAAGTCGGCGCCGGAGCAGCAGAGAAATCTCCCCAATCATCATCGTTCGTTGACGTTGCTGGTGCCGCTGTCGTGCTTGCCGGTGCGCTTCCGAAATCCATCCAATTTCCTCCAACACTTTGATTACTAGTATTTGCTACTGGAACTGCTGTTGGCTGCGCTTGTGCTACCGGCATATCGCCGAACAAGTCTAAGAGTCCCGCCGCCGCAGAGTGCTGTTGTGGTTGTTGTTGCTGCGCTTGTTGCGGAAGAGCAACTACGTTTCCTCCACCTCCACCTCCACCACCGCTGCCGCCGCTCGTAACCGCTCCCGCTGGCAGCGGCACCGGTCCATCCGTCTCTTTATCGCAATACGTTCTTCTCTCGTACTTTTGTCTGATGTACCTCTCCACGGTTGGTAAATCCGATTTCGTCGGTTTCACGTTTGGTGGTAAATTCTTCTCCCAAAACGCATTCGCGCGTTCGTTCCCCATGCGTTCCATGTACTCGACCTGAGCTTCCGTCCACTTATCCAACTGCGTCGATCGCACCCTCGAAATGTGCACTCCTAAACTTCTGTGGATTCCCGAGCAGTTCGTGCATATGAAAATCCCCAAGTTCATGCTCGCCCACCGCGGTAAACGCGACGGGCACTCCGCGCAGACTATGTTTTCCGGTTTTTTCAAACACACGTTTAAGCGTTTCTGAAGCGCGAGCTGAATGCGATCGGTCGACATTTTTTACCTTCCCGTCCGTCGATCTCCCTTTTCTTATATATCTGTATCTCGAATTCTTTCCGCGTCTTTCGCTCCCGGACCGCGCGCGCGTGTGTGTCTTGTCGAGAATTTTGCGAAAAATGAGGATTACTACCCCGCACTACCACTGATGAGTTTTATTTTAGACTTTCGACTTTTGCGCTGAAACCTATTCACAGATTTATGTGACCTGTGACCTAAATTTTCGTTCGACTCGTCGTTTTCTCTCACCTCTCTCTCAAACACACACCAGCGTTCGTTACACACGTCGTATAAATACTACCACACACCGAGAGACTAAAAACACATGATATTGCAATACATAAACGCGCTGAACGCGTCGACGAAGTGGCGCGTCGTGCTCGCCTCGAAGAGTCCTCGCAGACAGGAAATCTTGAGAAACCTAGGGATCGAGTTCGACGTCGTCTCTTCGACGTTCGAGGAGAACATTTCCAAAGACGGATTGCGAGGAGACGAGTACGCGGTTTTAACCGCCACGGAGAAAGCGCGGGAGGTGTACGCGCGAACGAGAAGAGAAGAGGAAAAGGAGAGGAGTAAAAATCTTAAAAATCTCATCGTGATTTCTGCGGATACGGTCGTGGAGAGTAAAGGTTGGGGCATCATGGAAAAGCCGGGGACGAGAGACGACGCGAGAAAGATGATGGAGAGACACTCGAACAGTTCCCACGAAGTGCACACCGGCGTGTGCATCGCTTACAATACGAACGACGATACTAAAGCTCAACTGAAACACTTCTCGGAAACGACTATCGTGAACTTTGCGGAAATAGAACAGCAAGAAATAGACGCGTTCTTGGCTACGAACGAGTGGACGGACAAAGCCGGCGGTTACGGGATACAAGGGTACGCGTCTTCGTTCGTCAAAGGCATCGAAGGCGATTACTTCAACGTGGTTGGATTCCCGGTGCACGCGTTTTCGAGAGAATTGAAAATCATATTAGATGAAATAGGAATGGACTCGATGTGAACGAGGAGCGTAGTTTACGTTTTAGTTTTAGTGGTGGAAATAGTAGTGGTAGTTTTAGAGTAGCAGTTGAAAAGTAAAAATAATCATCAATGAGAAGAAGACTTTTTCTTCTTTGTCTTGAACTTGGCCTCTTTCGTCGAGGGCGTACTTTCTGTGCTCTCGTTCGCGGCGTCCGGATTTTCTTCGTAGAAGATTTTAATCGATTTTGCATAGTTGGACATTGCAAAATTCGTCGCCATCGAGGGACCCCGTAACTCGACGAGTTTTACATCGTACGCCCGCGCAGCTTCGACCTCGGTTTCGAACAAGCCAAGATAGACGTGCTTTTTCCCGCCAGGTAAGCCAATCCTCGCCTCCCACCGTCCTGTCGGATGTAATGTCACTCCGCGATAACCCGAAGAACCTCTCGCGAACCCTTGCGACTGACGACGTACCGCCATGATGAGTTCTTCGAGAGACGTAGAAAGTAAATAGCCTTGTAAATCTTGGTATTTCGACGCCGGATAGTTCAACTTGATTTTACGTCCATTTTTCATCAGTTTGCACTTCATCGCGACAAGATCAAACGCCTCAGCGGCGTGCTGCTCGTTGCTGTAGCCGCCCAAGTAAACCTGTTTCTTAGAGTCTCGTATCCAGATGTGCGCTTCCCATCGACCGGAACGCTTGTGTTTCGTCACGCCTCGAAACCTGGAGGAGTGCGGCGGAGTCGCTTCTTTCTCCTGTTGTTGTTGTTGTTGTTGTTGTTCTTGCTGCTGCTGCTGCTGCTGCTGCTGCTGCTGCTGCTGTACTCGCTCTTCTTGTGGCTGTTGTTCTTGCCCTTCACCACCTTCTTTCAAGCCGTGGAAGTTTGGATCGCCGCCGCCTCTCGCATCTTTCTCGATGAGCGGTACTTTCTTCATGTTTGCCGCGAGCGTCGCCGCGTCAACCTTCTCAATCTCGTCCTCTTCGTCGTCGTTATTTTTGTCCTTCTCTCGTTCGTTCTTCTTTCTCTTCTTCTTCATCTTTTTCCTTAAACCTTCTCGTTCCTCCTCCTCCTTTTCTCTGGGAGAAGTCGTTTTCTTTTGTCCTTGTTGCTGATCCTGGAGCTGGTGCTGGTGCTGCTCGTTCGTCGCCAACACCGCCACGGCGGCTTGCCAATCGTTCGCGGTAAGCATTAACGGCAAGCCCGCCACGTGTGAGACTCTGTGCGTGTTCTCGTTCGGCCCTTCTGAAAAAGCAGAGAGAGGAAGAGAGGCTTTCGCGATCAGTCTATCGTTTTGTTGTTGAACGAAAATGAAAATACGCGGAGAGAGAGAGAGAAAGAGAGAAAAAAAAAAGAGAGTCCAAGAGAGAGAAAAAGAAGAAAATACCGTCCAAAAAATGCGACGCCATGAACGCCATCTCCTCCGAATCCGACGTCGACTGGTGGCCTTGAGGACGATAGTGATGATGATGTTGTTGATGAGCGTCCATCGAGGGAAGTGGAAACATGTGTGCGTAACCGGCGCCGCGATCGATATTTTTTCTCTCGAGCGTGAAGAAAAAAGACGAGGGTGCGAAAAAAAAAAAGAGTGCGTGCACCTTTTCTGTCTCACTCTCACTTCTTTTTTCTCACTTCTCTTCATTTTTGACACAACCCCCTGTTCGACGACGAGAACATCAATCATCAGACGACTCTGAAAGAAAAAAATGGATCCGCAACTGTTAAACTCTTTACCAGAAGAGGATAAGACCAAAATGGTCGCCATGATTGAAACCATGCAAACGAGAGATAGGTGAGTTGAATTTGTGTGTGCATATAACGACCACGAAGATTGCGCGTGTGAATTTATTTTCTCTTTCGTGCCGCCGTCATTCTTTTTTCCACTGCTTTTTTTTTTGTTATCTGAAAATCAATCAGAACCACGCTTCTTTGCGCGTCTTCGCGTTGCGAGACGCAACAAAGTAACGAATAGTCGGGAGGGAACAACCGCGAATGACTTTGACTGAGTGACATTTCTTTACTTTACTTCAGCTTGAGAATGTATAACAATTTAGTCGAGAAGTGTTTCAGCGAGTGCGTCAATAGTTTCCGAAGGAAATCTTTGGAAAAAGACGAGGAGAGATGCGTGAGCAAGTGCTGCGAAAAATTTCTGAAACATAGCGCGCGAGTGTCGGTGAGGTTTGCAGAGCTGAACGCGCAGACTATGGAGCAACCACCACCTGCTGCGTAATCACGGAAGAGAGAATGTCTTAGTGTATCATTAGAGTATGTAGTTGTCATTATTAATTAGTAGTTATTCGAATATATTTAAAATGTGTGTGTTTCATTCTCTCGCTCTCTAGATTATATCATGGGGTCACGTTTTGTTCTTTATTTGTTCTCAACGACCGTCGCTAAGACATCGAAGTAATTCGGGAACGTCTTCTTCGTCACTTTCGGGTCGTTGATAATGATGTCTTCGTTGCCGCACGCCGCTAAAGCAAAAGCCATGGCCATTCTGTGATCATCGTAGGTGTCGATGGCGACGCCTTTGTTGAATCCGCCCTTCGGTGGGGTGATGACGCAATAATCGCTGCCTTCAACGACTTCCGCCCCAAGCTTCCTAGTTTCCGTGCAAATCGCAATCATTCTCTCCGTTTCTTTCACTCTCCACGAAGCGACGTCTCTGATGGTCGTAGTTCCGTCAGCGAATAAGGCGGCAACTGCTAAAGTCATCGCGGCATCCGGCATAGCGTTCATGTTCACATCGATTGCTTTCAATTTCCCATCTTTCGGCCCGGTGCACGTGACCGAGTTCGCCGTCCACTCCAAAGTCGCGCCCATTTGCTCCATCGTGTACGCAAACTTCGTGTCCCCTTGAATCGAATCGAGACCGCATCCTTCGACGGTAACTGTACCCCCGGTGATCGTCGCGCCCGCTAAAAAGTACGACGCTGAACTCGCGTCGCCTTCCACAAAGATCGACCCTGGCGATTTGTACGTTTGCCCGCCTTGGATTTTGAACGATTGCAAATCTTCAGCCGCGTCCACTTTCACACCGAATCTCTCCATCAATTTAATAGTCATCTCCACGTACGGTTTCGAAATCAACTCCGTGACGACTTGAATCTCCACCGTCCCAGTCGACAACGGCGCGGACATCAAAATAGCCGTCAAGTATTGACTCGACACGTTTCCGCCTAATTCGATTTTACCCCCTGGTAACCCTTTGCAGTTAATTCTGACCGGTGGGCACCCAGTTCCCATGGTACACTCCGCGTCTACGCCCAACTGCACTAACCCGTCGACTAAATCTTGAATCGGTCTCTCTCTCATTCTTTGCACCCCGTCCAAAACGAACGTGCCTTGGCCTGCAGCCGCAACCGCTGCCGTCAGCGGCCGCATCGCCGTCCCCGCGTTTCCTAAGAACAACTCCGTGACTTCTTTCCCGGTCTTTTCGAATTTACCCCCGCACCCGGTGATCTCCAAAATATTATTAGCTCGATCTTCCGTGAAACTCAAGCCTAGGACTTTTAACGCATCCACCATGTATCGGATATCATCCGAATCTAATAAGTTTTCGACTCTGGTCGTCCCTTCCGCCAAAGCGGCTAACAATAAGATTCTGTTGGATAAGGACTTCGACCCGGGAAGGCGAACGGTGCCATCAATTTTCTTGATTGGTTTTAAAGTTAACGTTTCCTCGACGGCTGCGGACGATTGTGGCTGCGCAGTGAGCGTGCATCTTCTGTGTCTTTGTTGTTGACTCTTCTTCAGCAGGCTTCTTCTCTCGCTCTTGTTGCTGGATGACGAAGCGACGAACGCGAGTTGTTGACTCGCGGCAGCAGCAGTAGTGGCCATGTTTACTCTTCTTACGCGGGTGTGTGTGTGCAAATATATATGTGCTTGAGCGCGTTGCTCAGCTGCGGATATATATTTTGTTTCTGAGGAATAATCAACAACGTGTGGAGTCTAAAGGACTCTCTTTTTGGATAAAGTGTGAGCGCTTTTTGAACAAAAAAAGTTAACAACACAAAACAGTGCCACTCAAAAAATCTAACTCTAAACTCGTTGTAATATCAAAAACTACGCAATATAAATAATCTATTTTGTGTTAAACTTCGTCTTCGTGAGAGAAGAACGCTCTGGATCCGGTGAAAACATACTCTAACAAGCGAAACTCTTTCTCGTAGTGTTCGATTCGTTTCAATCTCAACATTTGTTCTTCCTGGTCCTTCTTTGCGGAGGGCGCCGCCTCCTTCTCCGAGCGGTAATAGTTTTCGCAACTTTCGAACCAGTGCAGAGCATCAAATTTTGAGTCTTGGTTCAAAACTTTCAAGACGTACGCGATGCCTAACGCGAACCCGTCGTCGGTGAAACAGGATTGGTTGAGGAGCATTTGCGTTTCAATCTTCGAGGACGAGGGGGATGCGATCGTTTCTGAAGCTTTCTGAAGCTTTTGCTTGGAGACGTACATGGCATCAATGATGGAAAGACATAATGCCGGAACGATCAAGAAGAAAGCGTTCAAGTGCTTGTTCGTGTCACTCTGAAGCTCGCTCGAAAATATATTCGTCAAAACTTCGAAATAATCGGTACCTTCCGTGCTGTTACTTCGGAGAGATTCAATTTCTGCATCGAGTTGCTTCGAAGCGTTCACTGTGAAGTCGTGAAACCCAGATTCCCGGGCCAGAGATTCAAAGTTTGGATGTTTGTTCTCGTCGTTGTTCTCTTCACTTTTCATCTCTGGATTCATCCGCGTGGCAAACTCGTTCGCTTTGGAGGAATAACGCATCGTACCGAGCCGTATCATGCGCACAAAGCCGAGTGCGTTTCCCATTTCAGTCACGAGGCATCGAAACTGGTCCAGGAAACTGAGACCGTCATCTGCTACTCCAAGTTTTCGCATTTCTTGGAGAAATTGAATGCCTCGAACTACCGGATATTCTTCATACTTCCCTTCCGAGTGAGCTTGCTTCTCTTTTTGAACCAGGGACTTCACGTGGTCTTCGTACAGAAACTGCGAAAATATTTGGAACCTTTGGGCGAGGTATCGAAAGACGGAGTTGATGACCGCATGGGTGACCCCCGTACCGTGCGTTCGAATACACTCTGAGACGTGCTGTATGGATAAAGTACTCAACAAAGTCTTTTCCTTAGCCACGGCGGATTTTTCGATGAACGTTTGCGTGTTCATGTTGTAGTTGTATCGAACGCAAAATGACCGAATATCTCGCACCACATCGAGCACATCGATGGCAGACTTCTTCGCAACAGCAGTTCCATCTTTAACAGAAGTTATCGTCGCAGGAGGAAGCTCATCGATTTCGGAGAGATCCAAATTGTACTTTGCCAACGCTATGCTCCGAATGTCAGAGTACATTTTCCATTCGGTGAGAGATGAGGCTGCTTTTTCATAGAGCGACTTGGCCAGTTGTGCTTGAACTTCCTTTTTGACGGAGAAAATAGTAGCACCGTTCAAGTCCATCAGCGGAATACCGAGGAACACGTGTGCGTACGTGTTCTTGTTCACGTCAGAACTTTCGCTCACATTCGAAGAAGCCTTTTTTTTCCATTGAATCGAAACGGTTTCGCGTAAATCACTCTCAATGTCTTGCACCAATCGCTCGACTAGTTCTGTGCGCAAACTTTTCACCACGACTTCCTTACAAAACTCTCTCGCACTCACTTCATCTGCTAGCAAATATTTTATCGGGGACGCAAACGCGCTAACAATCGTTGGTAACCGGTAGCACTGCTCTGGATGATTGTAGATATCATTTAGCATTGCTGGAAAGGCTTCTTTGGCTATGTCAAAGAAACAAGACGAATCACAGGAAAATTTTATTGCACTTTTTAAATCCGCAACAATCTCCAAATATTCCATTGTTTGAAATATATTTCCCCAAAAAACACGTTCTTTTACGTTAATTGTTTTTATCACGTCTATTGTTACTTTTAATAGTCCAATTTTCGGGAAATTCAAGAAATCATCAGCTAATAATCGTTCTGAGAAAAAAAAATAATTCATTTAATTTTTTTAATGGGATTAATTTAATACTTACCCCCTAATAAACACGCATCTAATGCATCGTATAAAATACCTTCATGTCCTCCAGATCTTAATAATTTGGAATTTTGCTCATCTAGGTTAATTTCTTCGAGTAAGCTAGATTTTGCTTTTTTCTATTTTTGAAAAAATTAATTAATATTATATTCCCAAATGAGATATAAATCTTAAAGTAATTCACGTACCACAATTAAATCTAAGGAATTCAAATTTTCTGTAAAAATTTGGGAAATCTGTCAGAAAAAGTATTAATATTAAATTTGATGTCAGACAGTGAGTTATTTTTACCTCCAAAGTGAGTTCGTTTTGTTTGGTTGCATAACACTTTCGAATCGTCTCAAGAAGCTCCGCGAGTTGCCCATACGCACGCATTCGAGCTCGTCTTTTATTATCCTGTGCTTTATTTTTCTTATTCGTGGCATCTCTCGAAAATGTGTTGTCCAAGTGAACAAAAAGCTCTAAAGTGGCTTTTACGTCTCTCGCTATTCGAACACCTCTGGTGATAATTTCAAGAGATACTCCTCCGGTCGCGCGATCGGTGGTATCTCGTTCAAATTCGCTCGTCCAACTCGTCACTTCGGCTACAAAATCGATAACTATTCGCGAGAGCTGCACGTTCATGTCGTTAAACCTTAATATTTTATTTTCCAAGTGGGTTTGCCATTTTTTCTTGCTCGAAGGCAAAGCGCTCTCTGGAAGCTGTACCAACAGAAAGTGCAACGGATCAATCACAATCCCAGTAGATACGGCTAAACCAGCCACGTTTTCTGAGAAAATGTGCCTGAACATCCTCTCGATCAATCTCGTATCTGAGCTATTCGGTTCTAGGCGCACTAACAAAACTCCCAACGCTAAAACGCCGACGTCGTTTCGTTGGACAAAGTCAACTTCAAACATCTCCAAACCATAAGAGTGCAACGCGCGCAAGAGTCGCATCGGTACCTCCTCTATTCCATTCTTCTTACTTTTTCGATTCTCTTCGTCCGTAATCTCTCTCACGATGGTCTCAAAACAGCTTTTCGAGCACAGTTCAAACTCTAACGTTTGCGTAGTTTTCTTCAAAGCGAGTAACTTCTTCCGTTCTTCTTTTCCTTGTTCTTGTTCTTGTTCTTCTAAAGCTTCTTTAATGGCTACTTTCATCGCTTGGAACGATCGTCGCAGGTTACCGTTCGAGGCTATCGCTTCGTCTGTTTTACACGCGATGGATAAACACTTCGTCAAAGTCTCGAACATTATCGTCAAGTTTACGTGACTCAGCGGTCTGTTCTCCTCCACCGACTCGTCCGCGTACTGAAACTCCAACTGTCTGAAGGCGTTCACGGCGACTGCTTTCAATTGTTCCCGAAACATCACTGAATCTTGTAGCACGGTTAATTTTTCTGCAAACTGTCCCAGTATAGCGTTGCTATTACTACTGTTGTCCTCCTCCTCCTCCTCCTCGTCGTCGTCTTCCTCGTTGTGAAGAGGAGAAGGACGAGGAGGAGGATGGAACCATCCGAAAGATATCACGTTCGGTAAAATCAAGTCGTAGCTCAAATTTTCCAAGCGTTTCGCTTCCACGTACAACGAGCTGAACGCGACCGCGAGCTTAGAAAATAACAAGTTATCCGTCTCGCCCAAGTCTTCAATTCGTATTTTACTACTTTTCTTATCCTCATCGATGATGTTTACCACTCCACCATCTTGATGTTTATTTGATGATGACGAATCGGTTGAAATTACGCAACACTCTTTCAACAACTCTAACGGGGTGGCGTCCTCCTTTTTGTTGTCTTCTCCTTCCTCCTGTTCCTGTTCCTGTTCCTCCTCCGCCCGTCCTCTCGTCGTCGTCGTCGTCGTCGAAGGTCCTCGTTTCCCCGTCATTCTTCCAATGCGTATGTGTATATGTATAAAGACAGGGGAGGAGGAAAAGGGAGTGAGAAATGTTTTTCGTTTCGCAGCGTGTTGTTTTGTTTGTGCACTTCTCACTCAGCTTCTTCTTCTTCTTTTTTTTTTTTTTGCTCCTTTTT
>Ga0255763_1000897_pt1 | contig 31983 bp, 24 predicted proteins | sample 041ome_2_FD_179963 | JGI IMG/M metagenome (GOLD analysis project Ga0255763, IMG submission 179963) | Coastal salt marsh microbial communities from the Groves Creek Marsh, Skidaway Island, Georgia - 041406US metaG (version 2) | ecosystem: Environmental > Aquatic > Marine > Intertidal zone > Salt...
AGCCCTATGAAACCCTTTATTTGGAAGTTCCTGATGACTGCCTAGGCGGCTGTATGCAAGCAGTTGCCAACCGCAAGGGGCAGGTGCAGGATATGTCTGCATCCAATGGTTGGACCCGTTTGGAGGCTATCATCCCTACACGTGGTTTAATTGGTCTGGAATTTGAGGTCTTAAATTTGACCAGTGGGCAGGGCATTCTTTCCCATTTGTTTTTGGAATACCGACCCGTTTCCGGGGAAATCCGAACTCGCCAAACCGGCACTTTGGTTTCGATGGAGAAGGGAGAGTCCATGACTTATGCCCTGCGAAATATTGAGACTCGTGGAAAACTATTTATCGGGGCTGGCGAGGAAGTTTATGAGGGAATGATTGTTGGAGAGAACCCACGGTCGGAGGATCTGCCGGTCAATCCGACCAAAGCTAAGCATGTAACCAATCACCGGGCTGCAGGTAGTGATAAGTCTGAGGCATTGACTCCTCCCATCCTTTTTTCCTTGGAGCGTGCGATTGAGTATGTGGGGCCAGATGAATTGGTTGAAGTAACTCCGAAAACTCTCCGTCTGCGAAAGCGCATTTTGGACTTCAATACCCGAAAGCGTGAAGCTAAGCGGGAAGCGACCTGAGCAGATTTCTTTGGTTTGTCTGAACCAAGGAATTAACCTAGAAAAGGTTCATGGCTAAGGCCTTCATTTTCCTTCAGATAATTGCCTTTTGCTTACTTTTTACCGGTTGCGGTGCGGGAAGCATTTATGGACCTGGCTATTATTCTGAAACGAAGTTGGGGAGTGAAGTCATGCGTGTAACTTTTCGTGGAGGAGATCATCCCATGACTGGGGATCTTTGTTTATTGAGATGTGCGGAGGTCACGCTGGAATCAGGAAATGCATACTTTCAGGTGGTAGATTCAGAGTCTGGTTCCTCCATCGACCAAGTACCATCGGCATATCCTTTCCACCATCATTATCACATGGATGATCCTTTTCTACGTGATATTGCTCTTGTCACCAAAACCATTCGTCTGTTAGCAACTGAAGCCGAGACAGGGTTTTCATACGATGCCGAAGAGGTGAGCAAATCGGTTAGGCAAAAGTACGAAATTAAATAATTGTGCTTTTATTTCCTCCGTCCTTCGTTGACCTCTCATCAAGCATCCTCATTGTTAACAATCTACATTTATGAATGAACCAATAGAAATTCGTATCCCAGAATTTATCCGCAATGGATTGATTCTTTGGGTAATTATCGCGATTGCTGTGATTAGCGGGGTAATAACTTCAACTTACACGGTGCAGGCGGAGTCGCAGGGCGTCGTCCTTCGTTTTGGTAAGTATCTGAAGACGGTTGAGCCTGGCCTTCGGTTCAAGGCTCCTTATGGGATTGATAAGGTGTATGTTCTTCCCGTGCGCAGGCAGCTCAAGCAGGAGTTCGGATTTGCCACGCTTGGTGCGAGCAATAACAACCAGTTTTCTGAGCCTCGTACCCGTGACCGTGAAAAAAGTATGGTCACGGGCGATCTAAATGCTGCAGAGGTAGAATGGATTGTACAGTACCGTATTAGCGACCCTAGGCTCTACCTGTTTAATGTTTTAGATCCAGAAGGTACCCTGCGGTATGTATCCGAATCTGTGATGCGCACGGTGGTCGGGGACCGCACGGTGGACGAGGTTATCACCATTGGCCGTCAGGAAATTGAGGAGGAAGCACGCGATCGCCTGGAAGCATTGGTGAATAAATATGAGCTCGGAATTGGCATCGACCAAATTCAATTACAAAATGTTAATCCCCCGCCCCCTGTTCAGGCATCTTTTAACGAGGTCAATCAGGCACAGCAAGAGAGAGAGCGTATGATCAATGAGGCAAACGGGGAGTACAACAAGGAGGTACCAAGATCACGAGGCGTTGCAGATCAGAAAATTCAGGCATCAGAAGGTTATGCACTCAAGCGCGTAAATGAAGCATTAGGAGATGTGGCCAGTTTTAATTCCATGCTAGCGGAGTATAAGAAAGCTCCCGAAATTACCCGTACCCGTCTTTACCTCGAATCAATGAAGGAAGTAGTTCCACAAATGGGTAAGAAAATTATTTTGGATGAGGATGCCTCGCAAATTCTTCCTCTTTTGCAATTAAACGATACAGCTAAAGGAGGGCTTGCACGATGAAGACTCAGGGAATTGCTATTCTTATCATTTTAGGTGCGATCACTTTCTATCTTTGCACCTATGTAGTTAAAGAAACTGATCAGGTCATTCTTACCCAGTTTGGAAAACCTGTGGGTGAACCAGTCACAGATGCGGGTTTGCATTTCCGCCTACCCTTCATCCAAGAGGTAAATCGAATTGAAAAACGTTTTCTCCCCTGGGATGGACCAGCCAACGAGATGTCGACTAAGGATAAAACCTATCTGTTGATCGATACCTATGCCCGCTGGCGGATCAGTGATGCGATGCAGTATTTCTTAAGGTTGCGTGATGAACGCAGTGCCTTGTCCAGGCTTGATGATATTCTGGGCAGTGAAACTAGGAATGCGGTTGCCAAGCATGAATTGATCGAAATTGTCCGTACCTCCAAGGATAGAGTGGCAGTGACTGATAAATCCCTGACCGAGGGTATGGGCAATGTGGGTATGCTTTACCCCATAAAAATTGGTCGCGAAAAAGTGGAGCAGGAAATTTTCGAGAAAGCAGCAAGCAAACTGGCTGGTTTTGGGATTGAGTTACTTGATGTTCGCTTTAAACGGATTAACTACAACGAGACGGTTAGAAGGAGAATTTATGAACGCATGGTCAGTGAGCGTCAGCAAATTGCCGCACGTTTTCGATCCGAAGGGGCGGGGGAAGCTGCCAAAATTATCGGTAAAAAAGAGCGCGATCTCCAAGAAATTGAATCAGAGTCTTACAAGCGGGTACAGGAAATTTATGGGGAAGCCGATGCCAAGGCATCAGCCATTTATGCCAAAGCATATGATAGCAGTCCTGCTTCTGCTGAGTTTTACCAATTTATCAAAACCTTGGAGACTTACCGGGAGGTCTTATCCAAAGATGTTTCCTTGGTCTTAACCACAGATTCTCCCCTTTTCCGTCTCCTTAAAGCTTTTTCCAGTTCAGGATCTGCCCCTGAAAGCGGCAAGTCTAAATGAGATAACTCTTCTCTACTTATTAAATTGGGTAGCCTATCCAATTGGCTTAATAATATTCCTTTTTTGTTCGCATCAATAATTCCCTTCTCCCTCAGGGTATTAACCCATTTCTTGCGCATTGCCCGTACTTTGCCCTGTTTGCTTCTGAAAAGAAACCTTGGTGCTTGCATATAGCCAAGTATTGTTAAGAGCAATGCACCTCCTACCATAAACCAAATAGAAGAATCAAATTCATTTCGTTCTTCATTTTTTGTTTTTTGACTAACGGAAGTAGATTTTGGGGTTCTGAAATGGGAAGAAAGTAAAAGCTCTTGTTCTCTAAAGTCAAAATCGGCGACGAACTGATTTATAATATCCTGTTTGTTCGCCAGGAAAGATAAAGAATTATGACTAAGATCAATGCGATTTAGTTCCTCTTGGAGTATATACAGATCGATTGAGTTGCACAAAACAGTGGAGATCTCATATTGAGGCTGAATCTCATAGTTATTTACCTCCGCGACTGCGAGTACTTCGTTTTGAGGGTCTAGGTATTGAAAATGATGAGGCAAATCACCTCTTTTTTTAAAGCACAGATACAAAAGCTGGGGATCTACCTGCTGATCAATGTAGATCAATTTGTTGGTGAGTTTGTTATCCTCTTTAAATTCGAAACCTACTAAAGATGTCAGCAAAAAAAGAAATGAAAGCACGCCAAGTGACATTACCCTCATAAGCAAATTCAATTAGGAATGACTTTGAGACCTAGTTAACTTCTCAATAAAGGTTGGGAATTTGAGTTTCTTGCAAAGCAGATTAAAAATTTTCTTCAGTGATTTACGACTCCTTGGATTAAATCCGATGAAACAAAGCAGAGCACCAGTCATTACATAAGTGGAAGGTTCTGGAGCGACCATATTAGTCACGGAACCGCCGAAAGTGTATGTGATATCTTGACCTGAAATACCCCAAGTCGGAGTTCCATTGTAATGACCTCCAAGCCATGCATCCATTTCACTCGAAGAAGTTATTTCGAAATGAGAAGCATCATAAGTATATGCACCTTGGTTACTTAGATCAATAAAGTTAGAGAAGGTTTGATTAGACCAGTTAGGTCCACCTACACCATATTCGTATCCAAAAATCTTTAAACCGAGGCTGTCAAATGAGCCACCGGGTTTAATATTGATTTTCATCTTATTACTACCGCTGATGTTACCATCAAGCGTATTTTCTGTACTAAATGAAATTGCCGTTCCAGTACCTGTAAAATTAGTTATCTCAAAATCATAAACTGTTGAGCTATCGAAGGTAGAATAGCGCCTGTTTCTATTTGATCTAATTAAGGCAGTTGGTGAGGAAATATCCAGGAGTGAATTAGATTCAAATACATCGTATACTACCACTGAAGTCTGCGACTGAGGTATGTCAGAAGACTGATGTAGATTTTGAAAGTGGTTGTTTCTGATAGAGGAATTGGTGAGGTCTATTGATCTGTCTGATGCAACTTTCTGGTTCAAATGCGGAGATTTTTCAGTAAAGGTTTGCTCAATAGGTAGAAAAATTGAGGATGGCGAAAAAACTGATGAGATAGATAAGTTTTCGATGCCAGATTCTCGTAATTGAAACAACTTTTCATAAGCAAAGGAACAATTTTTTAAATAAGATACATTGTACAACCAGTTTTCTTCTGAGTAATTATTATCATCGTTAAACAGGTCTTTGAGAAAGAAAACAAAATCATCGAACAATGTAGAAGAACCAGGAAAATCAATGCGAGGAGTTGCTGGTAAATCGTCAATGTATTTGAGATCAAGATCTGATTTGTCGGTAAAATCTTTAGAGACGCCAAGATCAACATCGGAAGGTTCTAAGCTTTGATTATCCAATAACAAGGTTCCATCATCGATAGATGATTTTCTTAGGAAAGGTGTTGTTTGTTGTGAATTGGGTGAGGGAAATTTAACAATGTCAGGGGTGATCTTCGAAAAAGAGTTTGCCGCAAATCTTGCAGAAAATTTTTCAGACTCAATCTCATTAACTTCTAGGTGACTCAGAGGAAAATGCGAGTATTGGGCAAACAGGGATACGGACACAATTATCTTTGTGAAAGACAATTTAAGTAATAGCTTGGAGATCCGTGACATTTTTTAAAGATATATTAATAATTTAGCACTTTGAACAATAATCTTACCAAAAAAGATGATTTTTCTTTTGTCGCCCACCAAATTTCACCATCTGTGAATTTTTCCCCAGCATCTTTAAGTTGTCCCTTTTTCCCATGTATTTAGAATCGGCAATTAGTTGTATTTCTTTAATAAATTTTCAAAATTAGTTTTATGGTCTGGTACATTTTAAAGATTTTCATTTCTGCAGGTCTCATCGTTTTAATCTCTGAAGTTTCCAAGAAATTACCCTTACTGGGTAGTCTCATTGCTTCCTTACCATTGGTATCCGTTTTAGGGATGATTTGGTTGTATGGCGAAACCAAGGATGTGACCCGTATTGCCGATCACGCAGAAGGGACTTTTTGGTATGTTCTTCCTTCGCTGCCGATGTTCCTCCTCATGCCTTGGATGCTGCGGAAAGGATTTTCTTTTACAGCTGCTTTGTCAGCGGGAATTGTACTCACCGGTGTGCTTTATTTTTTGATGACAAAAGTTCTGGCGAAATTTGGAATGAACCTGTGAATCTAATTTCAGAAGCGTTTGGTACGGTGAAGTTTAAATCTGGAATTTGATGAAAAAAATCATCTTTTCTTCTCTTTGGTTTCTGTCTCTTGGAACTGCCTACTGGCTAGGACTTAAAACTTCAGATAAGAGTACATCAAGGGAGGGAACTGGTGACCAAAACGGACCGAATATTCAATTAACCGATTCAATGTTACCTGAGGAGGTTCTGGAGTCAGACCAAACAAAAGAGGGGATTGCCACCGATTCCCCCAACCTAGAAGTATCCGAATCTGTAGAATTATCCGAGAATAACTCCCGGAATTCGGTTTCCAAAACTTTAAGCCCAAATGAAAAATTACTTTCCAGCAATCCATTGGAACGATTGCAGGCATTCACGGAAATTTTAAAAAATCCTGATCAGGATTCGATCAACCTTGCTCTGGAAGCCTATGAGTCTTTGCCAGGAGGTCCTGGGCGTTTCAGTGAATTAAAAACTCTCGCATTTGCATGGGGGCAGGTAAACCCACAGGCCGCTCTTGCCTGGGCGAAAAAACAGCAGCACTGGGATGAGCATGTGGCGACAGGGTCGATTCTGGATTCCTGGGTAAGAAACGATACGGATGCTGCAATTGCCTGGGCTAATGAAAATTTTGAAGGTGAAAACAATCCCTATTATGTGGGCTTGGTCAAAGGGCTTTCAGAGGTAAGTCTGCCAAAAGCCACAGATTTGATGACTGAATTGCCTTACGGAAGAATTCGTGGTCGATCGGCTCATATTCTTTTCGAGAAGGCTTGGAGTATGGGAGAAGATGTGGCGATTCACTGGGCGGAAAATCTCCCCGAAGGCTCCCTGCAAAACTTTGCTTATGGTGAACTTGGTGAAAAAGTTGCCCGGGAAGATATGGGAAGAGCTATTGAATGGCTAGATTCCATGGAGGAATCAGAAATTAAAGTAGCGGTTAGTGAGGATATTTCCCGGGAAATGGCCCGCAAGGATGTTTTGGAAGCAGCGGAGTGGGCAAACTCTTTGCCTGAGGGAAACTCAAAGTACAAAGCGATTGAGGAAATTGTTAAACATTGGTCTAAGGAGGACCCCGCCCAAGCTGCTACATGGATAAATCAGTTCCCGAGCAATCCGGGTCTTGATCCCGCAATAAGTTCTTTTGTTAAGCAGATTGCTGCAAAAGACCCTGAAAACGCCTTAAGATGGGCAGAAACGATTTCTGATGATGTAACTCGTAAAGAATCGATATCCTTTGCGGAAAAAAAAGTGAAAGATCAAAAGTTTCCGCTTAGCCAGTAAATTAAAGATTATGTTCCTTCACCTTGTGCTGAATACAATACAACTTGGATCAGGCACGCGAGTGGTTGCCCCTTTCTGATAGGTTAATCTTCCGGTATTACGGTTGATCTGATGGGCACCAATGGTTCCTGAATGTTGCCCGCATGCAAAAAGCCAGTTTCCTCCTGGGGCCAGATTAATATTTCTGGGGAATGCTCCTCTTATTGGCTGAACCTGAATCACCTCCAGCATCCCCGCCTCTTTTTCTGCATAAACAGTTACTGAATCATGTCCACGGTTGGAGGAGTAGATGTATGGACCACTGGGATGTACCAGGATCTCTGCAGCAGAGTTAAAGGATTCATTTTCCTTTTGGGTTTCTGTTAATGCCTGGATTGTGGAAATAGGATTCGCAACGCCGCTTTTAGGATTCCATGAAAAAGTGGTCACGGTAAGATCGAGTTCGTTGAGCAAGTAGATATATTTTCCATCTTTAGAAAAACGCATATGCCTGGGACCACTGCCTGCTTTGGAGCGTGCGATCCCATGTCTGATTAGTTTCATTTCTTCTGGCACCAGTTTATAGATCACAATTTGATCAAGTCCAAGGTCAGGGATGAGAGCATAATTCCCACAGGGGGAAAATCCTGACCAGTGGGGATGGGGGCGGTCCTGGCGGTTCTGAAAAACTTTTGATCCTCCGTTATGCTTAATAATTTTGGGTTTTTTCAAATTTCCAGATTGATCCAAAGGATAGAGTGCGATCGACCCGGCACCATACTGGGCAGTAAGCAGAAATCTTCCAGTTGGGTGAACCGCAAGATGACAACCCATTCCGTCTGGGCATTCCATGCGGGTAAATTCAGTTAGCTCTTGGCTGTCGGAGATATAGTATCCAATTACACCCGCAGTTTTGTCCCACCTACAAACTGCATAGAGGCAATTGAGATTTGGATGAAGGGTTAAAAAATTAGGAGAATTTATCTCAGCGATTCTGGTAGGATTAGTAAATTTTTTAAGTTCTGTATGAAAAAAGGTGTGATAGATCCCATCCCCATTGGAGCCACTGGTTCCAATGAAAAGCGAAAGTTTTGCGGCATCTAGTGATGCGATAAAACCACTTATGAAAGTCAAAAGAAGCAGAGTTGATCGAATCATTAGAGAAGAAAGATTTTTGCAGTTTTTATGCTTCAGTTACCCGAGGTTGATTTTAACTTGGATGATATTCAAGCCTTGTTTTTTGAAAATAATCAATTTTGCCCAATTTTTATAGTCTCCTTAACGACTTTTGGATTGATGAAGAGCAATTTTGCTTAAAGGTGAAGTATGTGATTTGTAAGTCATACAAAGATAAGCAAAAAATGAGGCAAGCCGGGCGTTCCGCTGCAACCGTGCTCGATCGTCTTTGCAAGTTTGTTCAACCAGGAATGAGCACTCTCGATGTTGATGAAGAAGGGGGTGCTATAATGGCAGAGTTGGGCGTTAAAAGTGCCTGTAAGGGATATCGTTCTGGGCATCGAATTTTTCCTTCTTATACCTGCCTTTCGGTCAATGATGAAGTGGTACATGGAATTGGTGTTAAAGAAAGAATTCTCCAGGAAGGGGATGTCATCTCGGTGGATGTTTGTATTCGCCAGGAAGGATTTATTGGAGATAACTGCAAAACCATACCCGTTGGTCAGGTGCATCCTGACGTGGAAAGACTCCTACGGGTTACTGAAGAATCTCTCTATCTCGGATTGAGCCAAGCCCTGCACAAAAAACGGGTAGGTGATGTTTCTCAAGCCGTTCAATCCCATGTGGAAAAAGAAGGATTTGCGATCATCACCAACTTTGTTGGACATGGCGTGGGCCGGTCCTTGCACGAAGATCCTCAAATTCCCAACTTTGGGAAAGTTGGAAATGGTCCGCAATTTCGTAAAGGTATGGCCATTTGTATCGAGCCCATGGTCAATACCGAGAGTTCTCATATTCGTATGGCTAAGGATGGATGGACTGCGTTAGCGGTGGACGGCAAGTATTCCGCCCACTTTGAGCATACGGTGTTGGTCGATGAAGAAAAACCGGAAATTCTCACCTTGCCTGAAGGAAGTGTGGACTCCGCTACTTTTCTGGAGCAAAAATTGTCGGAAATAGGTGATCTGGTCGCCCGTTAGTCCAAGCGTTCATGCTTAAGACTTTGGCAAACAGTGTATTTTCCTTCGATGTGGAGTGGATTCCCGATCCACGGTCGGCGGAGATACTGCATAATCTTCCTGCTGCCAATAATCCCGGCAGCCAAGCCTCAGATTCTTTTGAGGCCCTTTGGGCGAGTGCCCGGAAAGAGGGGGAAGCTCCAGATTCACAGCCTTACTTAAAAACAATTCTTTGCCGGGTGGTTTCTCTTGCAGGAATCCTCAGGGAAAAAGTTACCGGTGGACAGCCATCGCTCAAATTAATTTCCCTACCCGTCGACCCATCAGATTCCCAGAAATCTGATGAGAAAACGATTCTATCCAGTTTCCTAAAATCTGTGGGGAGACGAAAGCCTCAATTAGTTGGCTATAATTCCGCTCAGGCAGATGTTCCTATTCTGGTGCAGCGTTCCATCGTCCACGGATTACCCGGTTTTGGGTTTTCGGATCGCCCCCAAAAGCCCTGGGAAGGGGTCGATTACTTTGATGCTAGAAATTCCGATTACAATGTGGATCTGGCTGATGCCATGGGTCAGTTTCGGGACAGGCCAACTTTGCATCAGGCAGCTACGCTTAGTGGAATTCCCGGAAAGCTGGAAGTGAGCGGTAATTCTGTGGCCCAAATGTGGTTGGAAGGTAAACTAAATGAAATTGTGCAGTATAATGAATTTGACGCCTTTACCACTCATTTGCTCTGGGCTCGGATTGCCCATTTTTCCGGTCTTCTCTCCACGGATCAATATACCGAAGAACAACGCTTGGTTCGGGAGTTACTGGAAACTGAAATTTCAAACAATCGTCCCCATTTGGAACGCTTTGTAGATGAGTGGGACAGGTTACAATGTATTATTCAATCAAGCTGACCTTCTTTCTTTATCGTTCAGCTTATCAACAATGGAATCAACTAGTTTGAACGGTTCCGTAAAACGACTATATATAATCCTATGACTCAATTTATTGAAGCCGATGAGGCCCTAGAAAATTTAAACGATACCCGGAACCGTCTTTTTGCAGAAATCAAAAAGGGTGTTATTGGACAGGATGCGGTAATTGAGCAGTTATTGATCACTTTACTTGCCCGCGGACATTGTTTACTCACCGGAATTCCTGGTCTCGGTAAGACTCTTCTGGTTAAAACACTGGCAAATTGCCTCACTCTTGGTTTCAAGCGCATTCAGTTTACCCCCGATTTAATGCCCGCGGATGTGGTTGGCTCTGAAGTGGTGGATGAGGATCCTGCCACTGGTAAGCGTTCTTTCCGTTTTGCACCTGGTCCCATCTTCTCACAGGTTGTTCTCGCGGACGAGATCAACCGGACACCTCCTAAAACTCAGGCTGCTTTATTGGAGGCAATGGAAGAGAGGCAGGTAACGGTGGCAGGGCAGACCCGTCCCCTTGAATCTCCTTTTTTTGTTCTGGCTACACAAAATCCTATCGAATTGGAGGGGACTTATCCATTGCCAGAAGCTCAGCTAGACCGTTTTTTGCTTAACCCAGTGATCGAATACCTAGCCGAGTCCGATGAGATCAAAATGGTCGGGCAGACAACAGGGTCAAATCTCTCTTCCCCGGAACCCGTGTTAAGCGGTCCCGAAATTGAGGTGCTCCAGGATCTGACCCGCCAAATGCCAGCTCCGGAGAATGTTGTATCATACGCCGTCCGCTTGGTCTCTGCTTCCCGTCCATCTTCCGAGCATTGTGACGAGTGGGCATCTGCAAGAATCAAGTGGGGTTCTGGTTCACGGGGTTCACAGGCCCTTGTCTTGGCTGCCAAAGCAAGAGCTCTTCTGAATGGCCGGCCTAATGCTTCGGTCGAAGACATCCAGTCTCTGGCCATACCTGCATTGCGTCATCGTATTTTGCCTAGCTTTCTCGCCGAGTCGGAAGGAACTGGGGCCGATGCTATCATCGCTCACATGCTCGAAAAAGTTTCTGCCTGACTCACTAACTAGTTCCTTTCAGCTTTTTGCATTTTGGCTGTCTCCACCGAGAAGAAAGATTTATTAGATCCGCACTATCTTTCACGGATCAAAGATCTAACCCTGCTGGCAAAAGTAGTTGTGGATGGTTCCATTTATGGGGTTCACCGAAGTGTTCGTCAGGGAAGGGGAGCAGAATTTTTTCAGTATCGCCCCTACGAAAGAGGGGAGGATCTCAAATCCATTGATTGGAAAGTTTTTGCAAAAAGGGACGAGCTCGTATCCAAAACTTTTCAGGAAGACACTAATTTCTCGATTGTTCTCCTCTTGGACGGAAGTGCCTCCATGGGCTATTCTGGGACCCATTCTCCCTGCTCGAAATTCAGGTACGCACAAATGCTCGCTGCCAGTTTTGCATACCTTGCTTTCAGGCAGGGTGACAAAGTGGGCCTGGTTGGGGGATCTGAATCCAATCCCCTCTTCCTGCCTGTTTCCAGTGGGCGGGGTCATTTTCATCGTATCATTTCTGCTCTCTCTTCAACCCAGCCTGAAGGGAAGGATTTACCCGCTCAGGCATGGAACAAAATTCAGTCATCTTTTCCCCGGAGATCCCTGGTGGTTTATTTATCTGATTTTCTGGAAAATGAAAATCAGTTGGCAGATCGGCTAAGGTTTGCTCACTCTTCTTTTTATGAATGTATTTGTCTACAGATTTTAGACGACGAGGAATGTTCCCTTCCAGAGGTGGATGCTCTTCGGTTTGTGGGAATGGAAGGGCAGGGCGAACTCTCCACCTCTCCCAAATTAATCAGACGAAAAGTTGAAGAGAACATGCAAAGCCACCAGGAGTTACTCAAAAGTATTTGTCTGGCTAAGTCTGTGGAGTTTCAGTCTTTGAGGACATCAGATGACCTTGGTTTGGCTTTACACCGTTTTATTGGTCTTCGTTCCCGAAAAAAATGATTGAATTCGGTCAACCACTTGCACTCTGGGCTGGGCTTTCCCTAGGGTTACCTATTCTCGCTCATATGGCCTACAGGCAAATCACAGACCGTAAATTATTCCCTACTTTGCGCTTTCTTTCCCGTTCCAGTATTCCAAGATCGGGTAGAAAAAAGCCAAGCGATTGGTTACTGCTGGTTTTGCGATGTCTCTTGTTTGCCCTGATCGCTTTGCTTTTGGCAGATCCTTACATTCCAGGTGAAACATCTACTGATGATTCCGTCAGAAAAAAAGTGCTGATCGTCCTTGACCGAAGTTCAAGCATGCAGGGATGGAATGCCTGGGATGAGGCTGTTCAATGTGTATCCACCCAATTACAGTTACCAGATACAGATTTTGCATTTCTTTCCTTTGGTGGCGGTGCAATGATAACGCGAAATTTGGGTACTCCCAGGGAGGAGTTGCGGTCTTTAGTTGGTGATATTACCCCCGGCGAGGGGAGGTCATCCGTGGAAGCTATGCTACAAACCGTGCCGGAACTTTTGGGCGTCTCCACGGGTGATCGGGAAGTCGTTCTCATCAGTGATTTTCAGCAGTCAGATTGGCAGGGGGTATATGGGCGTTTGGGCTCCCAGGGTTTTACCGTTAAGGCATTAGCTGTTGGTCATGGCTCAATGGTTGGGAATATGCGCTTGGGCAACCGGGCTATTGTTGAAACGAAAGTGGTGCCACATGGAGCTGATGAGATCAAAGTATGGTCGGTTGTAAGGAATTGGGATGACCAGCCCATTGATACCAATATTTCTGCTTACAATGGACAAAAATTACTTCAGTCCCAAAATATTCATCTTCCTGCCGTGGGTACTGCCCAAGCCCAATTCTTTGTCTCCAATTCCAGCTTTGCCCGTCTGACAGTTAAATTGGAGGGGCAAGACGAACTAGCCATTGATGATAACCGTACGGTTTGGGTCACGGCACCGCCCTCCCGTAAGTTTGGATTTTGGTCCTCCGAATCTCCCAAGGATACTGATCTACTTGAAATGAATTACTTATCTGTTGCTCTGGAAAGTAGCGGAGATGGAGGATGGGACCGTTGGGAACACGCAAATGACCTTGCAGAACGAATGAAATCCCTAGAGGCAGGGTCCCAGCTTAATTTACTTGGTTTAATTGGAGCATCCGATTGGCTGGATGAGGGGGAACTTTCCCAAGCCGTTACCTTATTTCTTGAATCAGGTAGAACTGTTTTTGCTACCCCCGGAGAATCCCCGGTCAGAATGAACCAGACTTTCAAAAAGCATGCCTTGCTCGATTTTACTTTTTCCCGCCTCGAGCAAACTCCTTTTAGAATGTCTCCCCATCGCATTGCTACTCTAGATGAGAGCAGTAAACTCTCTGAGGTATTCTCAGGCGATTCTTCCCGCGACCTTTATCTTACCAAGATCCGAAAGTTTCTCATGCTCAAAAATCTAGAAAGCGAAATTGAGGTTCCATTGAGAAACCGCGAAGGACATCCATTGGTTTTGGTTAAAAAGTTTCCTGGTGGCGGAAGGTTTGTTTTATTTTGCTTTCGAATGACTACCGATTGGACAGATTTACCTGTGCGCAACTCGTTTCTTCCTCTGTTTGTGGAAGTTTGCGGATTATCTTTCGCAGACAGTTCCTTGAGTCATACCACCCGTTTAAATTTAGGAGATCAGTACGGTAAAGGAGAGAGCAGTTTTATCGCAAGCAAACCTGGCTTGTTCAAAGTTGATAGCCATTTGATCGAAGTGGTTTCCCCGCTTTCTGAGTCGATGCCTGAGGTTTTGAATGCCGGGGAGGTTACCTCTATGATCAGTGGACCCATTCCTGCAGCATCGACAACGGAAAAAGAAATTTATCCTACTGAACGGAAAGACCAATCCCTCTGGTTATGGATAACCTGTGCAATCCTATGTGTGGTGCTGTTTGAAAATATTCTCTCCAAACCTAACCCGTCTGAAAGAGGAGAGGAGGATGCTATTCATGCCTAGTTTTTTGGACAGGTTACAAAAGGAAGCCCGCTTTTTTCTTTTTGCGAGAGCGGTTTTTTCTTTGGTGGTTGGTTTTCTTTGCTGGTCTGGTCTGCTGCTGCTTCTTGATCTCTATGATGCCTATGCCCCCATCCGTGAAGCGGATGCTTCTCTGTGGATCTATTGGGTAGCTGGCATTGCCCTGCTTTGCTTTTTTGGTTTGCTGCTGTTTTCCTGGATTCGCAGACCCAGTTTATCAAATCTGGCTCGCAAAGTGGAGGGAAGTAACCCCCAACTCAAGGATTTACTAAACACTGCCGTTGAAATCGAACGGAAGGATTCCGCTCCCAATCTTATGGAGAAGCGTGCCCTTAGGGAGATGAGTAAATCAAGCGAGCGGGTAGATTGGCGAACTGGCTTAGGGCTGGGACCATCGTTTTGGAATCTTATTGTTGTCGGTTTTGTTGGTGGGGCACTTTTGTCCTGGTGGCACCTGGACCGAAGTCCTGTCAAAAAAATGCTGGATGCATGGACTGGTGAACTGGGATTGGTGGTAACCAGTGGAATCTTTTCAGGAACCGAGATGATTGAATTGCCACCAAGTACTGAGATTCAACGAGGAGCAGATGTTTCCATCTATGCCGAAATCATCCGGCCGCATCGTGGAAGATACGAGGGGTGGATAGAAACAAAGGAGCAGGAGCAAATTGTCCGTACTCCCATGATTCCTTCTGAAAAAGCAAGTACGATGGAGTTTATTCTACCTGTGGTCGAGCAACCAGTAGAGTATCGAGTGACTACTCCATCCCTCGAGAGTGAATGGTACAACATTGTTCCGTTTGATCCACCGGTGCTGGAATTTGCGACATGGAATTTTATTCCTCCTGGCTATATGAAGCTGGATGAGTTTACCCATCAGGGATTTGGTTATGTCAAAGTACCAGAGGGCAGCCAAATTTCCCTTACCGTCCGTACCGGAAATCATCCTCCTTCCGTGGGTGCTAAACTTTATGCATCTGATAAAAATCATACCCTTAATCGGGACGGAAAATTTACTTTTTCCTGGGGTGCAACGCTTGAGCAGGATTGGCGGGCAAAATTAAGCTTATTTGATCTTGATCATCCGCACCGGGCTGAGGTTCTTCACGATGAGGTTGTACTTGCTCCAATTCCTGACGAACCTCCCCTGGTCGAAATCAGTGAACCCGCCAAGGATCTTGAGCTGGGAGTGGACAGCGATCCCTTGCTGATTGATGTGTATGCAAACGATGATTTTGGCGTATCTGATATTCGTTTACATGTTTCCCACGACGGTGAGAAATATGAAGAGGAATTATTTGTGGATCCGGTGGAGCAGGAAAAATCAGTCACGGGTATCCTCGATTTAAATAATTATGCACTGGCGGTTGGAGATGTGCTTACCTACATGGCTTTTGCAGTGGATAATAAAGAACCAGAGGGGCAAATCGCCCGTTCAGAAATCTACTTTATTGAAATTCTTCCCCCAGAAGGAAACTCATCGAATAGTCAGTTTGAGGGTGGTGATATGGGTCAGGATTCAAAAGAAATCCCAGTTCGTGAATTCATCAACCGGACCAAGAAAATTATTCGTGATACTTACGATGGCATGCTGGAGGAAGGCTTGGAAATGGAGACCCGGTCTCTGGCGATTTCAGCAGAGGCATTGGATCTAAAACATGATATGACCAAGGTGTATGATGAATTTGAGGGACGATTTCCTATCGCGGATGGGTTGGATCTTGGGGAATTGTTAAATGAAGCTACTTACCACATTGAGCAGACCGAAATTTATACAGGGGATCTGGAATTGGAGCCTTCTCTGGAGTCATCTGAACAGACTCTCAGAAAACTGGTTCAGCTCTATGCTTTTCTTCAGGAGATGGAAAAACAAAAAGCCCAGGGGCAGGGACAACAGCCACAGGATTCCAAAGGAGAGCAGGGTGAGCAGCAGGAGAAGATGGAGGAAGAAGAGACGGCTCAAACCCCTTCAGAGAAGCTCAATAAATTAGCAAAGGAATTGGAGAAACTGAATGAGTTTGAGCAGAGACAGGACGATATTAATCAGAAGATGGGAAGATCTGCCCGATCGGGAAAGCAGGGAGAAATTAACCAGGAGATCGCCCGGAATCAAAGCGAGCTGAGAAATGATGTGGAGGCGTTTAAGGATCAAAAATACAACCAGACTGGTCGACTTGGTGATGTCGCAGACTTGGAGGAAGCTGGAAATGAAATGAAGGAGGGTGCAGGAGACCTCCGGCGGGATAAGCCTCACGAAGCCCAGCCACATGGGGAACTCGCTGCAGAAGCTTTGGGGCGAGCAAAAAATAGAATTGAGGGTGAAATGGCTCAAATTGCCGCCGATATGATTGATCAACTTACCCAGCAGGCAAATCAACTGGGAGGTGCCCAGTCCGATTTGCGCACGGAGACTGAAAATGCCACTGGCGGGCAGGGTGAAGAGCTCAAGGAACAACAGGATCAATTGAATCATGGAATCGAAGAGCTTATGGAGGATATCGATCAGGCTGCCAGGGGGTTGGGAAAATACAAGGAGCGTGCGACAGAGGATCTGATGCAAAGTTTACAGGAGGCCAAGGAAGGAGGGATGGAGAAATCCGCACGAAGGGCATCCAACTCGCTTTTATATGAGGGCTTTTCTCAGGCAGCAAAAGAACAGCAGAAAGTTGAGGATGGATTGGGGCAACTCGGTGACCGATTACAAGCGGTTGAGGATAAATTGAGAAATGAAAACAACCCAGCCTTGGCAAACCTTGCGGATCATCTGCAGAGGATGGAGGAGCAAATGGGGTCATCGGGGAGTGCGGATCTAAAGGAAATGAATGAGGAAGCTGCCCGTTCGATTGGTAACTTACCCCAGGCGGAAGAGGATATTAGGCTGCAGAACCTCACCCAAATGTTTGAGGCGGCTGCTTATTCAGAAGATCCCAATAATGCCAGATCTTTATCTGCTGGTGCGGTGCAGGAAGCCACAGATTTGATTCAGCAATTTTTCTGGCAACAGGCGATGGAAAACCATCTGATAAATAACCAGCAAAGCACTCGTGCCCCGGCCCGCTATCGCAGGCAGGTGGAGGAGTATTTTCGTAGAATTGCTGAGGGAGAGTAATGACCGAAATTGGAATAGATTGGTCATTTTCACCTTTATGGATAATTGGTTTTGTTTCTCTGTTTGCGGTACTTTTATTTTGGCACGGAAGATCCCTGCTCCGGACTCTTGTCTCCTCAACAGCCTGGAAGCTGATCTTCTTAAGATTAGGGGTGATGTTCTTTTTGCTCCTACTGCTCGTTAAACCCTATCTGGTAACTCAGAAAACAGATCCTGCACAGGTGCGTGTTGTATCCTTACTTGATCTTTCAGCGAGTATGAATACTCAGGATGAAGGGGGAGGGAAATCACGATTGGATTTTGTTCGGCCTCACCTAAATCCTGTCGATGATGATTCATGGATCCATGCCATGAGGAAATTCTACGGATATGTTGACAGTCTCGGTTTTTCCGAGGAAAGTTGGCCTTTGGTTACTGGTGAATTTGATATTTCTTACAATTCTCCTCAGACCGCACTGGGTGATGCTCTAAGCAATCTTCTCGATCAGAAAGAAGATCTTCCTATCTCTGCAGTGGTCCTTTTTTCTGATGGGAAAAATAATCAGGGGCAATCCCCACTAGAGGTCGCAAATCTTTACCGGGAGCTTGGAACTCCTGTGAATGTTATTGGGGTCGGTGAGTCGAGGGAGAGGGGGAATTTAAGCATTGAGTTTCAGGATCCTCCCGACGCCGTCACAGCCAAAGAGGAATTCTCCCTGCAGGTTCTGGTATTGAATGATTTCAAAGATCCCATCGTCGGAGAAGTTGAGCTGCTTTTGGATGGGAATGTCTTCGCCAGTCAATCCGTCTCCTTGCTTGGTGGAGAGAACCGGCTGCTTTCGTTTGATTCGTTGCTCTTGGAGGTTGCCGGCAGCCGAAATTTACAGGCCAAAATTTCCGTTCCGGATGGCGATTCAGATCCCTCAGATAATGCCGACTTTCTCGTCCTCCCTGTGCGTCCTCCAGATCTCTTCTCTGTGTTGCATATCTCCAGTCGTTTGGGAACTTTTTACCCCTTTTTGAAAAGGGGCTTATCTGCGGAGCGCTTTCAATTTAATTCACAAATTAGACTGAGTGAAAACACCTATCATTCCCTTGGTGAAAATATTCCGGAGGATGGGTTTTCTCATGACCCGGATTTTTGGATGCAATTTGATGTGGTGATGATGGATCTTGGCTGTCTCGATGAATTAAATTCCACCCTGGTTCATTCCCTCAAGGATTATGTGCAAAAAAGGGGAGGCGGGTTGCTCACTTATGGGGCCCTCAAGGGTGCTCGTTCCCATTTAGGAGGATTATTGCCCGCAGTTGAAGGAATCAACCTCCAGTCTAAGCAGGATTTATCCCTCGAAGTGATCAGTGATCCACTCTTTGAAGAGCAGCAAAATCTAAATAGCTGGAAAACTTTTCTTCCACATAGTTTGCCTTCGGTTTTAGTAACTCGGGTCAATCCTGCAGCCCGTCGGTCAGTCAATTTGAGTTCAAACTCAGATAAATCTCTACTCGTTGTGCAAGCCTATGGAGCGGGCAAAACGGCATACTGGGGTTCTCCTGGAGATTGGAGACGTGCCTTAGCGAGTCCCGATCAGAAAAGAGAGTTCACCATTTTTTGGCAAAGTGTGACGGAGTGGCTTGGTTCTGGTGTGGTGGAGCGCTTGAAAATAGAAAATCTGGAAGAGGAGATATTTCGGGGATCAGAAATCTCTCTCCAGGTGGATGCATTGGGAGGAAACTTTGAGCCTTCTCTCGATGCGATGATTGAGGCAAATATTTCAGGACCTAATCAATATAGTCAGCTCATCAACCTTTATCCGGAAGGTGGGCGGGCAGGGGCTTACTCAGGAAAATTTAAGCCCATGCTAGCAGGGAATTATCAGGTGGATTATTTGCTCAAGTTTCCCGATGGGGAAAAACTCCGGCAAACTTCCTACCTCAGCGTAGAAGATTCCAGTGCTGAGGCATTGGATGTGAGATATACGGAAAGGGACCTTCAAATGATCGCTACCCTGACGGGTGGAAAATTTTCCAGGATCGGTGATTTCGACGCTGAGTGGCGTCCTACCTTGTCGGATCGTATGCCCACGGTATCCCAAAAAATGAGCCTTGCTAAAATCTGGCCTATTTTTGTTTTACTGTTCTTTTTTGCTGGGGTTGAGTGGATCTTAAGACGTAAGGAAGGCTTAAAATGAAAAAGAATTTCCTTCTATTTGGCTTCCTTCTTTTTCATTTCTGTTTATCTGCACAGGAAAGTAACCTGCTCAACAACCAGGCCACTCAGGAATTAAATCAAACAACTACTGCTCCAGTTCGTTCTGATTTGGATAAAACCCTGGACGAAGCAGAAAAAAAATTAGGATCTTCTATTGTTGGAGAAAGGGTAGGGGCGGCCAAGTTACTGGGCAAGTATCCCAACGCCCGGGGCACCTATCTTTTGCTTAGTGGATTGGATGATGAGAGTGCCTTGGTGAGGCGTGCCAGTATTGTTTCAATAATTGAACACTTTGATTCCGGCCAGTCTATGTATGACCGAGCCATTGCTGAAAAAGTTTTTTCCAAGATTGGAGATCCTGATGTTGAGGTTAGGCGGGAAATATCCGGGATGATTCCACGTTTATCTATCGGATTGATGCGATCAGGATTTGAGCGTACTCTTGTTAATGGGCGACCTGTTTTTCGTTCCGTTCCAGGCAATTTGAGAGAAGATTTACTTAACCTGGGACTGTCTGCTTTGCTCGATGAGGATTCCATTGTCCGTCAAAATGTTCTCAAGCACCATACAAGAATCAGGCTTCCTCTACCTGCTTCCACTCTTGCACAACTACTCTCGGATAAGGATTTAGCTGTGGTTTTATCTGCATTGGATTACATCCGTATTCATGCGGGTGATCATTCCGTTTTAGCAAAAGTTGAAGTCCTGGCCCAGCATACGGAACTTGGCATTCGGGCGAAAGTAATCTCAGTAACCAGAAGCCTCGCTCATTCTTTTCCGCTGTATCGTGGAGTTTTGAGAAAAATGATTTCGGATGATTCTTTCGAGATTTCTGCTCAGGCTGCTGTTGAGATCGCCCGTTTTGGGGAAACATTACCTGAGGATGCCGTGCAAAAGATTGAACAGTATTTAATAGAGGCACAGGGGTTGCATGGCAAAGTGGAAACCGTTTTTTACGGACTTTCTTCTCTTGGTGACACAGGGCTGAGGATTTACAAAAAATTAACCACTCACCGTAGTGATAAATTGCGCTCACAGGCATGGCAGCGTTTTCTTTCCCTATCCCGAGGATGGGATAAACCAGAAGTCTGGCTGCCTGCTTTGAGCGACCGGGATGAAGAAGTGAGAACATCGGTGATTGTTACCTTACGTGGCAGACTGTCCTCGTTGGATGAAGAATCAGTCCGAGAGTTAAGTTCCAGTAAATTCAGCGATGTTCGTGCTTTCGCTGCTGAAAGCCTCTTATCCGCTGAGTCCGATGTGGTGGCATCCTGTTTTTTTGATCTATTGATTGATGAAGACGATTTGGTTCGTGCCACCACTCTGCGGGTGTTGGCAAATTTAAAAACAAAGGGCTGGGAAAAGATTCACCAGCAATCATTAAGAGACGAAGAATACGCGATTCAGCGGGCGGCCATCGACGGGTTAATCATGAATCGTGCCGTGGGAGAGAAAATACTGCGGGATTACCTTAGCAGTTACCCAAATACAAAAATCTCCCACGCAATTCGGGCGGAACTTAATCGGTAGCGAGTTTGATGAAAAGGAAAGGAAAAATCATTCTCTTGTTATTACTCTCTTTGGGTAAAATAGCTGTTTTTTCTGATGCCCAACCTACTGCTTCGGAAGAATCTTTTATTCGGATAATGCAGCTAAGAAGGGAAGGGGATGTCAGAATCAGATACCCAGATGCACTCCCGAGTTTACTTGCTTTTATGAATGAGCACGCTCGGGTTACATTTGATACCGACCCCTTGTTTATTGATGATCTTACCGATGAAAGACTTTTCGAAAATCCAATCCTTTACATAAATTGCGATGAACTACCCAATTACGATTTTTCAGTCGATGAAAATGTTGCTCTCCGCCAGTACCTGGAGCTGGGTGGCTTCTTATATTTGGATGCTGGGATAAAAGCTTCCTTTCTGGGGACAGATTTGGGTCATAGCTATGCTGCCTGGGAGGAGAGAGTCGAGGTCGGTGAGTGGTTCTCTCAGATATTTCCTGAAAAAAGTTTTATTCCTTTAGCTCGTAACCATGATCTTTTTCGAACTTTTTACAAGGGTTTGCCCAAAAATGAAGATCTGAAACTGGAAGAGAATCAAAAGCGTTTGCCGGAAACCGTTTTAAGCTTTGTGGAGCAGGAGAAATGGCCGCAAGGTACTTACTCGCTGGTGGGAATAAAAGTAAAGGGCAGGCTTGCCTGCCTCGCATCGCCAATATGTGCAATGGGGTGGGGAAGGGATGAATTTGGATCATGGATTCCTCCTATCTCCTTTCGCATCCGGGAATCTGCAGATGATTTTGATGAAACCCTAAAACTCGCTTCTTTTGCGGGTAATACCTATGAAGTTACCCGGGAGGACGGCCTGCAGGATGAAATTTTTGTTATGCCTGGGCAAAGACCGATGTGGGTGCGGGAACCTACGGGAAGATGGAGAATATTTAAGTACTACTCCGGTGAAGAAATCAGCAACTATGCTCATTCCTTTTATGCCAGATTGGGAACCAATATTTTTCTTTATGCCTTGCTAAATTAGGCAATTTTTCGCTTTTCTTAAAACTGAATGAGCCAGGAAGATATATTTCCCACACCACCGGACGCACCCCCGCCCACTCTTCGTTCAAGAATCTATTCCTCTCCTTATTTCTGGTGGATTCTTACTTTCCTGTTACTGGCAATCGTGGTGATGTGGCTACCTAGTCAGTGCACCATGGATGCATTACAGGTTCAATCTAAAGAGGTGGAGAATTTAGATAATCTTCCCTTTGTTGATCAGGAAAAGGAACTTTCGCAAAAAGCGGACGGTTTATGGTATTTGATCGGAAAGGATCTTCCTTACGAAGGTGTTGCGGTTACTTATCATCCAACTGGTGAAATGAAGACACGCACCAAATTTGTCGAAGGTGTTGCTATCGGACTGATTGAGGAGTGGGATATGAATGGTTCCACGGTAGGACCAAGGTTTAAAGGAGAATTTTCCCGCTGAATCGCTGGGGACTTACTTCTTTAGTTCGTTTTGTAATTTTCTCAGGCGAGCATGCATCAGGGATGCGGCCAAAAGCATAGGAGCAATGAAATTGAGCATTGGGAACATCCAAAAGAAGGAGGCAATGGCTCCATGAACAAGGTTACCTGGTTTTCTGATTCTTAGTTCCCGGGGGATTCTGTGCTCAATGATTTGTCCAAACTCCCTGCCTAGTAGATAACCACCAAGTAGAATTTGAAGAAGCAATCCAAGTGGTGGAATAAAAAACGCAACCAATAAGAGTGGGGAGCAAATAAGATAAATCACCAGGCTCCAAAGGATAAAACGCAGGGAACTGATTGATGATTCCACCATACCTGGAGGTTTTTCCCAGGCAGACTCAGGATAGTATTCTTGCTGTACCGCATCCAGGGCACTGTCAAGAAACAGACCCAAAAAAGCAGCATATACACTTGCCAGAAAAAAATAGCCAACCATGGCGATGAATAAACTTCCAAATACCGCAGCAAGTCCGCCTAACCAACCATCTGCCCAGCTCATCCAACCGGTGAGGGATGAATTTAAGTTTCCGACGAACTGAAAAAGCAAACCACCCACAAGAAGTACCATCAAAAAGATACTGCCTAGGCTTAACAAAATCGCCCACAAAATAGGCTTCCAAAGTCTGGGGTCTTTAAGCTGGGACGAAGCCAGAAAATAGTCTTGGACAACATTTTTCATTATTCAAACATTTTACAGTCATCGATTTTGTTCTGGTTTTTGCAAGGTTTTAAGCGGTAATTTGATTTTCAAGTGGACAAGTGATTACTTCGTTCTAATAAATCATATCGTGGAAATGGATAAGGGGAATCATGGCTGACCACAAATATACAGCGGACAGCATAAAGTCGCTCGACTGGAAGGAGCACATCCGTCTGCGTCCCGGTATGTACATTGGGAAACTCGGTGATGGCTCCTCCGAGGATGATGGTATTTATGTTTTGCTCAAAGAGGTCCTGGACAACTGTATCGATGAGTTTGTTATGGGGTTCGGTAAGCAGATTGAAGTGGAGTGCGATGGTCAGGTGGTCACCGTACGCGACTATGGTCGTGGTATCCCTTTGGAAAAGCTGCTCGATTGCTCGAGCAAGATCAATACAGGGGCGAAGTACGATTCCGAAGCTTTTAAGAAGTCGGTTGGTCTAAATGGGGTGGGGATTAAGGCAGTCAATGCACTTTCCAGCAAATTTGATATTCAAGCATTCAGGGAGGGCGAGACCCGTCGGATTGAATTTGTCCGTGGGGATGTTCAATCCATCGATAAAAAAAATAAATCGACCAAGGAAGAAAATGGAACCGTAATCACCTATGTGGCGGACGATTCCATGTTCAAGAAGTATCGGTACCGCAATGAATATGTGGAGCGGATGCTTCGCTACTACACTTATCTGAATCGTGGTCTAGTAATCCGTTATAATGGCAAAAGATTTCGTTCCAAGGATGGATTAAAGGATCTATTGGAAGAAAATATTTCCGAAACACCTCTGTATCCCATCATTCATATTGAAGGGAACGATATCGAAGTGGCATTTACTCACTTGGATCAATACGGGGAAGACTATTTTTCTTTCGTAAATGGGCAGCACACTACCCAAGGCGGTACCCATCAGGCTGCTTTCCGCGAGGCTGTGGTAAAAACAATTCGTGATTTTTCCAAAAAGAATTTTGAAGCGGGCGATATCCGTGGCGGCATTGTTGCGGCAATTAGTATAAAGGTACAGGAACCGGTTTTCGAGTCGCAGACTAAAACGAAGCTCGGTTCACTAACCGTATCACCCGACGGTGAAACCATCCGCACCTTTGTGGGGAATTTCCTTAAGGAAAAGCTCGATAATTATCTGCACAAACATCCGGAAACTGCCGACGCTTTGCAGGAAAAAATTCAACGCAGTGAGCGGGAGCGCAAAGAACTGAAGGGGATCCAGAAGATTGCCCGCGAGCGGGCTAAGAAAAGCAAAGTTCACAATCGTAAACTTCGGGACTGCCGAATTCATTTATCAAGCAAGAACAAAGAAAGGTTCAAAAGTACATTATTTATAACCGAAGGAGACTCTGCCAGTGGCTCGATTACCAAAGCACGGGATGTTCAGTTTCAGGGGGTTTTCAGTCTTAAGGGTAAACCGCTCAATACTTTTGGGCTAACCCGCAAGGTGGTGTATGAAAATGAAGAGTTTAATTTAATTCAGGCTGCTCTTGGCATCGAAGAAGACTTGGAGGATTTACGCTACAACCAGGTGGTAATAGCTACGGATGCGGATGTCGACGGTATGCATATTCGTCTGCTCTTAATCACCTTTTTTCTCCAGTTCTTTCCGGAATTAATCCGGCAGGGTCATTTGTTCGTTTTACAAACTCCCTTATTTCGGGTGCGCAATAAGAAGACCACGCTTTATTGCTACGATGATACCGAGCGTGATGCAGCGATTAAAACTCTAGGAAGGAACCCAGAAATTACCCGATTTAAAGGTCTTGGTGAGATATCTCCGGATGAGTTTAAACATTTTATTGGAGAGGATATCCGTCTCGATCCAGTAAAAATCGATGCCAATGAGTCCATCAAAGAGATGCTGAAATTTTTCATGGGTAAAAATACACCCACTCGCCAGGAATACATTATTCGCAACCTCCGGTTTGAGCATGACCTCGTTAATGAGGAAGAAGCAGAGGGTAATGATGCCGAACAATCTCATTCTTCTGCGGATAAGAAAGTAATTCTAAAAGAGGGAGTCGCTGAGACAGCCGCTGCTTAATTTACGACCTTATGAGTTCCGAGCAGATTAATTCCAATGATGACTCAGGAGATTCTCCTGAAGAGGAAGAAAGCTCTGCGGCAGAAGCTAGTCTTGTAGAAGAGACAAAGCGTCGGTTTGATCCTGAGGCATTGGCCTTGGAAGGAGCCAGTCGTGGGGAGGACGATGCGATTTATGTGGATGATATGTACGGAGACTGGTTCCTTGATTATGCATCCTATGTGATTTTAGAACGTGCGGTTCCCCATGCCGATGATGGATTAAAGCCTGTTCAGCGCCGTATTCTTCACTCAATGAAAGAATTGGAGGATGGTCGCTATAACAAAGTGGCTAATGTTATCGGAAATACCATGAAGTATCACCCCCATGGAGATGCCTCCATCGGGGATGCGATTACACAAATCGGGCAAAAGGATTTACTGATTGATACACAAGGGAACTGGGGAAATGTGCTTACTGGTGATTCTGCCGCTGCTCCCAGATATATTGAAGCACGCTTAACCCCATTTGCTCTGGAAGTAATCTTCAGCCCCAAGGTCACGACCTGGGCATCTTCCTATGATGGTAGAAACAAAGAACCGGTTACTTTCCCCACCAAGTTTCCTTTGCTTCTTGCTCAAGGGGCAGAGGGGATTGCCGTGGGTTTGTCCACCAAAATACTACCTCACAATTTCCTCGAGATCATTGATGCGATGATCGATGCCCTCCGCAATAATCCGATTGATTTGTTACCGGACTTTCTTCAGGGAGGGATGGCGGACTGCACAGCCTATAACGGTGGTTCCCGGGGTGGACGTATTCGGGTAAGGGCAAAAATTGAGGTGATAAAAAAGCATCTTCTTAAAATTGTTGAGATTCCTTTTGGTACTACCACCACCAGCCTTATCGATTCCGTTCTTGCCGCCAACGATAAGGGGAAAATTAAAATCTCCAAAATTGAGGATAATACTGCTGAATTTGTGGAGATTATGGTGCACCTACCCTCCACCGTTTCTGCGGATGAAGCCATGCCTGCTCTCTATGCTTTTACTGATTGTGAAGTCAGTCTGGCACCCAATGCCTGTGTGATTAAGGATAATCATCCCCAGTTTCTTTCGGTCAATGATTTGATTAAATCCTCAGCAGATCAGACCCGTGAACTACTTCGGCAGGAACTTGAAATACGCTTGGGTGAATTACAGGAGAAGTGGCATTTTGCATCATTGGAGAAAATTTTTATCGAGAAGAGAATTTACCGGGATATTGAAAAGGAAGAGACCTGGGAGGGTGTAATTTCCGCAGTGGATAAGGGTCTGAAACCCTATGTAAAAATCTTTCATCGTGCCATTACTCAGGACGATATTCTTAAATTACTGGAAATCAGGATTAAAAGAATCTCCAAGTATGACTCCTTCCGTGCCGATGAAGTGATTAAAGGTTTCGAGGAAGAAATTAAGGAAGTGGAAGGCTATCTTGCTCAACTTACCCGTTACGCCGTCCGTTACCTCAAGGAGTTGAAAAAGAAATACGGGAAAGGTCGGGAAAGAAAGACAGAAATTTGCCGGGAGGAGGATGGTAGTCTTGCTCCTTTTGATCGGATCAATGCAGCCCAGGTAGTGGTAGCAAACGAGACACTTTATATTAACCGCAAGGATGGTTTTGCCGGATATGGACTGAAGAAGGACGAGGCGATCGAGAAATGTTCCAATCTCGATGAAATTATTGTTTTTGGAAAAGATGGATCAATGAAGGTGATGAAAATTGCTGAAAAGATGTTTGTGGGAAAATCGCCACTCCGGGTAAATGTATTTCGTAGGGATGAAGAGAAAGTTTACAATATGGTCTACCGTGACGGGAAAAGTGGCAGATTGTATGCCAAGAAATTCAAAGTCGGCGGTGTAACTAGAGAAAAAGAATATCCACTTTTCAAAACTCATTCAAAATCAAGGATCTTTTTCTTCGCGGTTCATGACAGCGAAAAGAAAAATAGCCGAATCCTTGTTTACTTGGATCCCGAACTCAAAAGAGTGAAGGAGATGGTTATAGAATTTGATTTTGCCTGGCTTGATATTCAGGGAAGGGGAGCAAAAGGGAGTACCCTTACAGCTCATAAGGTTGACCGTGTGGTGAATGCACCCAAAGAAAATGGGGAAGATGAAAAGAGCGATTCCCCGGATGAGCCTGTGGCTCCGGAAAAAACTTCATCCGTCAAGAAGGGACCGTCGGCAAGTAAAGATGAAGTGAAAGAAAAACCTGTAGTATCTAAATCCGAAAAAAGCAAAGAGCAGTCTTTGCCTGAAATGAAAGATGGTAAATCTCAGGCAACTTTTGAATTTTGATTTTTTCTTTTCATCCTAACCAGGATGCACAAAACTGGTCAGGTGCTTCGTCCCGTTCCCATTGAAGAGGTAAGCCGCAAGGTGTTGCACATCTTGGTGGTTGTTTTTCCAGTTCTTATTTTTTACAGCCCCATCACACTAGGAATCAGTAAGGACATTGTTTTCAAAGTGGTGACCTTTCTGCTTATCTATGCATTTGCCACGGAATATTTGCGGCTCAACCATAATCCGTTTCGCAAATGGTTTAATAAGTATTTGGGGTTCATGCTGCGGGAAAGTGAATCCCATTCCTTAACCGGGGGGGTCTATGTGGTGGCTGCCTTATTTATTTGCTCGGGGTTGAATCTTATCAGTGATCAAATGTCAGCTTCCTGCTTCCTTGGGTTTACCTTGTTTATTATTGGCGATGGGGCGGCTGCCCTGGTGGGGAAATCGATGGGACGAACAAAAATCGGAGATAAGACATTGGAAGGTGCTCTAGGCTGTTTCCTGATCTGTTTCTTTATCGCTTTTTTACTTTTCCCTTATTTGCCTGAATTTGAGGAGTTATGGGAAAGAGAACTTACCTTGTTTAATGCGGCCTTTCTCAGTCTTTCCGTTGCGGTGTTGGAGCTTTTTCCGCTTAAAATAAAGAACTTTATTTTGAATGATAATTTATATGTTCCTGTCATCGTTTCCGTTTTGGCTGTGGTGTTGCCATGAGCGATATTCGTTGAGGTTCAGGATACGTTTCGAGAAGCGATCAACAGCAAAAACTTCATTGGGGGAACTGCAGGAAATGATGATCAGATTATCATTATTTACCTGAAAAATGGCTTGCTGATTGTACTCAATCGCTAGGGCAATGGATAGTTGTCTCGGGGCATCTGTCAAAAAACTTGCTTCCTGGTGTTTCTTATCCTGTGACATCGCCATGATTTCCCACGCGGTATGACCATGGATTAGGATCTCTGCTTTTAGTTTTTTATTTCGTTCCAGGTTATCTTTTGCATAGAGAACTTCGTCCATGGGGTTATATGCGGTGATGATGTGAAAGGTCTTTGGTAATTCAGGAATTAGTTCACGAAGCTCAAATAGGGTATTAAAATATTCTGGGTTCATGAAACTGTAATTAAGTTAGGGTAAGAAGACCTTCTCAAGCGACAGAACAAAGGACTTATGAAACGGTTCATCAGTTGCTTCTAACCACGCATGAATTGTATCTTTAAAGGAGGAATGAGAACGGGGTTGGTTTTTGTTAAGCGTTCGGCATGCTTTCCATGCAATTTCAGGAGATTGTTGAAAGAGCGGTAGAAGTTTTTTGGCAATAATGAGGTTGGTGCGTCTGTGAATTGCATTGGTTTCTAGGGATTGAAGGCGTTGTTCCCACCAAAATTTGAATTCTTCATTAGGGATTTCATCAACCATATTGATTCTTGCTTGGAAGTATCTTGTAAATTCAGCAGCATAGAGAGGGTCTTGCTTATGCAGGGAGGTTCGTTTCCAAGCCTCTTCCATTTGTCCCATTACAAAAAGTGAAGCCACTTCACAAATGGATTCCTCCAACCAGCGAATAGATGAGCTATCTTCTTGGTAATCACTAAGAATATGACCAAGTTCATGAGCAAACTGGAAAACATACTGGCACCATCTCCGGTCCTTCGTGTTGAGTAAGATAGTATATTCACCAGCACCTCCTCTTTGATGTAAAACCATCGGTCCAGCGACGGAGTTTTCGATCCTTAAGGTTGGCCAGTTTTCTTCACCCGAATAAGGGAGGATTAATTTGGCCGCAGTAATAAGGGTAAGCTTGATTTCTGTGGTTTCAACATTGCCCCAGTTGTCTCCCCTAATCTCAAGTTTGGGGACGGCTAAACCTGAGACACAAAATAAGGGAAGGCAAGCAAACCAAAAAAATAACTTAGAGGAATTGGGCTGTTTGAGAAGAGCACCTTTTGGTTGATTACTCTGCAGTTTCCTCGGACGGTGAAGTACTGATTTCCTGTTCACCAGGTAAATTATAGGAAGAGGATGAAAAATCATAGAATATCCCATTTCCATTTTCACGGGAGGTGTAATAGAGCCAGTTTAAAGTGTCGTTCTTAAACAAATAGGGCCAAGTACCTGCCTTTGTCCATAACCAGTTGTGCTCAGTAGTCCAGATCCATACACCATCCTTTTGATCGGGTGAGGTGAACATCCAACCCAGTTCACTGTGGAACATCCAACCCTTTTCAAAGTATCGGAATGTCCCAAACCAATCTGAAGACATCCAGCCTCCATCATGCTCTGTAATGTTTCCCCACCAAAGTTGTGGCTCTTCTTCCACAATGATTTTCTTAACCGAACTTATTCCATAACCACCCGCGTTTCTTGCCCATGCGCGGAAGTAGTAAGAGTCAGAGAATGGATGAGTATCTACGCTCAAGGAGAATTCTGAGGAAGAACCAGTAGCCCGTATCCAATAAACCTCTGATTTTTCTGGATCCAAAGTGATTCTGGAGGAGAGAACAAATCCAAAGTCCAAAATCTTTCCATCTCCATCAAAATCTACTAACCCATTAAGAGTAAGAGATCCATTTTCTTCTTCCATGGCATCAAATACAGAAACGATAGGATTATTAGTAAGAGAGTATTGGTTGTCTGGATCCGTGCCATTGGCAATTTCCTCTTCATTAGAGAATCCATCTCCATCACGATCTTCATCATGAGCATCCTCGACCCCATCTTGATCTAAGTCCTCAACCACATTGAGTAGCTCGATCTCAAATGTCTTCGTAAATGCAGCTCCATTCTGATCTACAGTACGAATCTCTAGAACGGTAAAGATAGGATCAGATTCAAAATCCAAGGTGCGGGCAGTCAAAATTGTCCCATTACCATCCAATAGGAATAAGGTTTCGTTCGAATCCACCTCACTTGTGTTTGAATCCACAGGAGACATATCCAGCAATGTGTAAATAAAATGATCTCCATCATCCGGATCTATTGTTTGGAGAATACCAACCACGCTGTTGGTGGGTAATTTCTCTGAGATCTTAGAGGAGGTGAGTATTAGATCAGTCGGTGCTTGGTTTTCCTGAACATCAATTACTTCAATAGATAGATTCAAATCATCAACCAATTCACCATCGGAAACAGCAATTGTTACTTCATAAATGTTATCAGAATTGGTATCGGCAGGTTTTTCAAAGTCTGGAGTTGTGATAAATTCCAAAGTACCAGTAATCGTATTTAGACTGAAGAAGTCCTGATCAGTCCCCCCCGAGATGAAGTATGAAAGGAATTGATCTTCATCCAAATCAGAACTGTTTATCTCCGTTACAAAGGAGGTATTTTCCGAAATTCTTACATAATTTTCTGAGTGAATAACTGGAGGCTCATTTTTGTCAGTTGTATCTAGGCTAAAAATATTTGAATCTCCTGAGCCAGTATCGCCACCTGATCCATTGTTGGTAGTATCTAAGGGGAAGGTGTTAGAATCACCAAGCCCTGAGTTGCTGTATACTAGTACAGTTCTGAGCACAGTTTCGGCTTCATTGCCTGCGGTATCGGTTGCAGAGTAAGTGATTTGATAAATACCTGGCGTGTCCGAATCAACTGAACCATTAGCATCTGCAGAACCGTTGCCATCGACAATATCGTTCCACTTCGCACCCTGATCAATGTAGGTGGTCGATGCGAGATGGGTGACATTTTCATCCCCAAACAAAGTGATCACGGGTGGGGTGGTGTCCTCGACCTGGATGGTCCGGGTGACAGGAACCGCAGGGTTTCCACTGCTGTCGGTATAATTGTAGGTAATCAGATAGATTCCAGGAACCTGTGAATTAACTGTACCGTTGGCATCGGCGGTACCATTGCCATCTACGGAATCATTCCATCGTGCCCCAGCATCCACATATTCCGGACCAGCCTCATGGGTGACATTTGTGTCTCCTAGTAGAGTGATGACGGGAGCATCACTATCGACCACATTGATGGTACGAATCACTGGCTCTGCTTCATTACCTGCGGTATCGGTTGCAGAGTAAGTGATTTGATAAACACCTGGCGTATCGGAATCGACCGTACCATTGGCATCTGCAGAACCGTTGCCATCGACAATATCGTTCCACTTCGCACCCTGATCAATGTAGGTGGTCGATGCGAGATGGGTGACATTCTCATCCCCAAACAAAGTGATCACGGGTGGGGTGGTGTCCTCGACCTGGATGGTCCGGGTGACAGGAACCGCAGGGTTTCCACTGCTGTCGGTATAATTGTAGGTAATCAGATAGATTCCAGGAACCTGTGAATTGACCGTACCATTGGCATCTGCAGTACCATTACCATCCACAGAATCATTCCATCTGGCCCCTGCATCGACATATTCCGGTCCTGCTTCGTGGGTAATGTTGCTGTCTCCCAGTAAGGTAATCACTGGAGCATCACTATCGACTACATTGATGGTACGAACGACCGGTTCAGCAT
>Ga0255763_1000929_pt1 | contig 31337 bp, 42 predicted proteins | sample 041ome_2_FD_179963 | JGI IMG/M metagenome (GOLD analysis project Ga0255763, IMG submission 179963) | Coastal salt marsh microbial communities from the Groves Creek Marsh, Skidaway Island, Georgia - 041406US metaG (version 2) | ecosystem: Environmental > Aquatic > Marine > Intertidal zone > Salt...
CAAGCACTACAAATATGGCCGGCCTCCTGGCAGAGATAGACACATTGCCATTAGTCGCTATTTTGCAGCTCTCACGTCTCGCAAATATGCAGACATACTGCAAGATCTCAGGAGAGTATACGACATTGCACACAAGAGGACAAAATGATCAGAGAGCCAAGCGAGCACATAGCAAAACAGGCCGAAAAGGTCAAGATTTTGAGAATGCAGACAGAGCATCATGAGATTATCGGTATCCCCTACCGAATCACGAGAGCAGACGTACTCAACACCAAAGGCACAGGATACTATCGCACGATACTGTATGAGGAGCCAGGGAAAACACGCTCATTCAGTACTTGTCTCTGCGATGGATTCCAATTTACAGGCAACTGCAAGCATATTGCTGCTGTTTTTGTAGCGTCAAGACCAACACAGGAGGACAAATCATGATAGTATCTATCGAGCCGATAGCCTGTCCTCGTCCGAGAGTCACGCGTCAAGGGAGCACATACTATCCGATGCGTTACAAAATATGGATCAAAGAGATGCGAGAGAGACTGCAAGACATGCCGATACCGGAGGGATCTCTGCACGTCGATCTCTTGTTTATCGTCAAGCGTCCGAAGGCAATGAGGACTCCTCCTGAGAGAGTATTGCACAGCAAAAGACCGGATCTCGATAACATGGTCAAGGCCGTCCTAGACGCTCTGCCGATAGAGGATGACGCAAGGATCGTCTCGTTGTCTGCTCGCAAATACTACGCAGCAGCAGGAGAAGAGCCACAAATAGAGCTGCATGTCATGTCATGCGACGAAAAAAAGAGCCTCCGATAGAACAGATCGAAGGCTCCCAAAACAACACACAGTAACAACACAAAAACAACCATAGGATTATCAATGCGTACATATACAATAACAGCATTCCGTAATATTTACAACAAAAATGATCAGACTCGTCTCTGCTACTCATGGGACACGCTCTGCAAGTTTATTGGCAAAAAGAGAGAGCCGATCGACAAGCTCAAGCAAGCCTCCTGGAGTCCTGCGATTTTTGAGGGAGAGAGAAGTAACCAAAACGCACAAAAACTCTCTTGTCTCGTTGTCGACGTAGATGATCACGTCTTGCTATACACATGTGCTGTATGGATGCAGCTCTCACAGACTCAATGCTATATCCATACGTCAGTCTCTCACACTATCGAGCAAAACAAATACAGAGTCATCTTGCCTCTCGCAGAGGATGCTCCCGCAGAGGAATGGAGACACTATCATGCAGCTCTAAAAACATGGTGGCAGTCAATGTTTAAGGATGCACCATTTGATCTCAGTACAAAGGATGCAGCAAGACTCTATTTTGTCGCGTATCATACAGAGCACTATCAAGAGCAAAAGCACAACGGCAAGATCCTAGATTGGAAAAACAGAGCTCAGGACGAGAGAGTCAAATATGAGGAGGAGCTGAGACGCAGACAACAAGAGCAGCAGGAGAGACTGAGACGAGCAGAGGAGCACAAAAGACAGTATGACAAAGGTCAATCACATAGCGATAAAAGGCGATATATGTATACTCTACTCAGGAATAGCGAGGCCGAGCGTCTCAAGTTCGCACGATTCCTCGGATGCTCAGACACAGGAGACCGAGCAACCAAATGGAGATGTCCAGGATGCGGACAGGACGATGCAACATTTTTTTATTATGATCCGACTCGCTATCCGTCAGCGTACTGTAATCATCGAAACTCTTGCAATTGGAAGGAGTCGGTCGGATACCTTGCAGAATTAAACGGCTATTTTTAGGAGGCAGAGATGAGATTGAAGCCTTTTTTTAGCTATTACGGATCAAAATGGACTATCATCGAAAACTATCCGATACCAACAACAGAGACTATCATAGAGCCATTTGCAGGATCATCTCAATATGCTCTCAGGTATCCGTACAAAAATGTTTATTTGTACGATTTAGATGAGAACATTGTGCAGATATGGGACTATTTGATCAATGTTTCAGAGAAAGAAATACTATCTCTTGATTTGAATTTCAAGCATATAGATGATTCTAAATTAACAGAAATTCAGAAAATATTAGTAGGATTTTGGATAGCACAGGGGGGTACATATCCGAAAAAAAGCAAAACTCAATTTTCCATAGATAATAATCTAAATTGGCCATATAGAGTAGCCTCTCAATTACAATATATACGACACTGGAAGATACAACATTGTAGTTATGCAGACATTCCTGATCATTGTGGGACATGGTTTATTGATCCTCCATATATTGACAAAGGTATTTTTTATCGCAGATCCAGCAGATCAATAGATTATGATCATCTTGCAAAATGGAGTACTGAGAGATTGCATGAGTATATTGTATGCGAGAATTTAGGAGCTAATTGGTTGCCATTTGTATCGTTATGTAATCTCGTAAATAATAAAGCACAGCAAACAAAAGAGGCCATTTATACAAATATGCAACAACAATTATCACTATTTTAGGAGACAACATGAGCAACACACAACAATTACACACATCAACAGACGCAAGGATTCAGGTCCTGCGTAATATGGGATTTGAGCTGAGGATTCGAAGATCAGAGTCCGGAGACAAGCTCTTGAGCAATCTTTTCAACTTGACGCAGCTCCTGAGGCATCATCCTATATTCCGAGGACGAGCCAGATATGACGATTTTGCTGAGTCTATGACATGGGAGGCAGACGGAGGAGAGCCTGAGAGAGTCACTGACTACCATATTGATCTCATCCGGTACGAGTGCGAAGACAGATGGGGAGTCGCATTCTCGCAGGACAAAGCATGGTCTGCATTTGAGATCGTTGCGAAGGAAAACAGAAGCAATCCATTGCTCGAACATCTCAATAGTCTGAGAGGACAATGGGATGGAAAAGAGAGAGCTCATCTCCTGCTCAGCAGCTATCTCGGAGCAGAGGACACGAACATAAACAGGTCTTATTCTGTGCGATGGCTTCTCTCAATCATTGCACGAGCTCACGCAACGATCAGCAATCCGGTCAAAGTCGACACGACTCTCGTATTGTACGGAGGTCAAGGCATCGGAAAAAGCACAGCACTCGAGTGTATATGCTTTGCGTATGTATTCGGATCTGTGTATTTTGGAGACTCCGAGATCAACATGGATAACTACAAGGAGGCAGTGCAGAGCATACAGGGCAAGCTCCTCTATGAGATCCAGGAGCTCGCCAAGAGATCAAAGTCTCAGGAGACCGAGAAGGCATTCCTCACTCGCAAAATTGACGATGTGCGGCTCCCTTATCGACGCAGCAATGAGCAGTTTGCGAGACGTACTGTATTTTGTGCAACAACCAACAAAAAGAACGTCCTACATGATGCAACAGGATCACGTCGTTTTTGGTGTGTCGACCTCGGCAACAAGAAGATCGACATCGAGAGACTGAGAGCAGATCTGCCTCAGATATGGGCTGAGATACTGCACTACTACGACAAAGGAGAGCAACATCATCTCACAGACGCAGAGGAGGCTCTCCGTATTGAGTCTGCCCAGGACTTCACAGATCCTCATCCTCTCACTGACGCAGTAATAGACATCGCGGAGAGGCTGCAGTCTCCCTGCACAGTCGCTCAAATCATTGAGAGGCTCTATGAGTCAAGCGATCCAACAAAGGACAGCACAAGACATCTGGACAAGAGCACGCGTCAAAATCAGGCAATCATCTCAGACATACTGCAGAGCAACGGATTTGTCTATGGTAGACGTGCAGCTCCGTACAATCCGAGTGTCCGACTCCGAGGATGGTGGAAGGGTTGAAAAGTGGACGCGTCCAACTAAGCCCACCATCTGCCCACCATCTGAATCGTCAATAACTCCGGTATATCCGGAGTTTTTTACTTGTGTCCACGATGTCCAACATTTTTCTAAACATAATTACAATAATTATATTTTTTATAAAGTTTACAAATAATTAGTGGACTTAGTGGACATGGATATAAAATAGGCCTTCTATGTATCTGTATCGGTGTTTTTGCGTCCAATAATTGCTGGCCAGATGCTGGCCATAGCTGGGCTTTTTTGGACGCAGGAGGAAAAAATGCAAAAAAGATAGATTATTTTGTTGACGTTCTGAAAACAATAGGGCATATTGTTTACATGATGAAAACAAAACAACAAGGAGACAACATCATGACACAACAACAAAGACTCATCGCAATCTCTACAGCAATGATCAGACTTTACGAAGCTAACCCACAATCAGAGATTGCAGCTCAATTTGTAAAAGCTTACTTTGCTCAAGACGTAAATATGATCTCTCAGATCGTCGCTAAGTTTGAGGAGCAAATCTCTCATCTGTCAGAACAAGAGCAAGAGGCTATTTTGACATATCATGTACTACAATTTGATAAATAATAGGAGACAAGATCATGAGAGCAAACATTACAGAAAAAGAAAAGCAAAATATGGTCGACTTCATAAAAAATCTTGATGAGCATACACTGAAAATTTTATGGACAACAATGACAACAGGCAATCAAAGCATTGCAGACATGGATAAAGAGATCCTTGCTATATTCTTCACTAGACTTAAAATCAAAGCATAACAACACAAGAACAATAACACCAGGAGACAACATCATGACATACTCAGACGCACAGACACGATACGCAGCACAAAAAGAGAATCCTCACTGCTTTGCATTTTACAGAGTCGAAGGAGGCTATGTATGTTTTTACTGCAGCCAAGCTCTTCAGACATACAGAGCTCAACGATAGGAGACACAGACATGCGAGAGATAAAAGAACATCTGGACATGCTACATAGACAACTAGAGAGAGCATGCCGAGACAACAACGGACGAGCAATGCACATCGCACATATGCAGATCCACATCACACACAAAATACTACAACGAATCGAACAACAACAAACAACAACACCAGGAGACACAGACATGATCGACGTAAAAGATCTCACCAAAAAAGCACTAGCCGGAGACGAGAGAGCACACAGACTCTTGATCTCAAGATATGGCAAAGTAACGACAGCACAGCTCCTCAGAGACGCAGCAAAAGAGCAAGGAGATAGCAATGCAGACAATGATTGAGATCGGATACTACGTCAAGCCGATGATCCTCTCTCTCATGCTCCTCGGCTCTCTCGTTTCTCTTCCGGTTCTGATTAGCATTGACAAAGATTGAGAAGTGATTACATAGATAGAGAACGCGGACACGTTCTCTCCAGCTCCTGAGACTCGACACTCAGGAGTTTTTTTTTGTGCTATAATCTGACAAAACAGGAGAGCGTATGCCAATAGCGATAACAAATGCACAGGCCAGGATTAGCGGAGAGATCCTCTCATCTACGATCAGCGACATAACAGCAACGATGACATTAACCGATCAGTATCAGCTCATATCTCAGAGCGATATGGGATTCGACAGCGATCGGAAGGGAGACATCTTGATCACATTCGAGGTCTACGCAGACAAGACAAATACTCTGCCGACATCGATCCAGATGCAACTCTTGAGCAATGGCAATCCAATAAATGGCACAGCTCGCACCATTGCCGACTTTGGTAGCACGACAGCAGGACATATCATTAAAGCTCAATGGAGGATCGGAGTACAGACTAACACGTCAGGCCTATATCAAGTCATCGTCAAGAAAGGCAACAGAGACGCAGCAGTGACTCTAAGAATAGGAGGCAACTATCCTCCGATGATCTTTCAGGCCGTAGGATTATAATTATTTTGTTTTTTTTGTGTTTTGTTGTTGACAGTCTGAAAACATTACGATAATGTATAAGTATAAACAACAACAACCCCAGGAGACAACATGAATCAAACAATATGGAACAAAGTAGAAACTCTCTTCGCTAACGGAGTATCAAAAGAGGACATGGAAAGAATCGCATTCCGTATGTTCCCATCAGAGAGCGAGAAAGAAGAAGCTGCACAGTATATCTCATTTTGGTGCTCTGCAAGAAATGTACTAAGACGAGACGAAAAAACAGAGACTCCAGTTAAAGCAGCAGCGAAGGCTCCAGCTAAAGCAGCAGCGAAGGCTCCAGCTAAAGCAGCTGCAGGAGGCAAACAAATGATCGAGATAACATACAGCGATGGATCTACAAAAACAGTACCACACACCAAAAAATGGGTTGAAACAATGAATAATGTAGAATTCAATAGGATCGTAGGCAGAACATACAAGATTATCGAAGTGCAGGAGTCTGATCGCAAAGTATTCAGATTCAGCAATGGCATGAGCCTTGAATACAAAGGACAGAGAAAGGATGCAAATGCCTGTTATATACTCGTCAGAGACAACAAAATAGTATGCAAGGGATTCAGCAATAAAGGCATAGCAGGAGCAGAGAAAGCAATGTGGAGCTCCTGGACAGCAAGAGGACACATTGCAGACTGCAAAGCATACTTCGCTGCTATCTAACAAATAAAGATTGTTCAGGCCGGGAGTATCCCGGCCTTTTTATTGTTTGCGATCTCGCTCAATCTCTCGCAGCTTCGACTTGATCCATCTCTCAGCAGGAGAGCCTCCCCATAATGCCCATGCTATCGCGGCCTTGCTTGTCCGGTCTCGTCTTGCCTCTGCCTCTCCTGGAGACTCGGAGTGACGAGCAAACCATGCTCGCATGAGTATCATCTGCTCCTCATCGATTGCTCCGGAGGCGAGACGTCGAGCTGTCCTCATTCCTGTCCCTGGCACTTTATCATTGCCTTGCTCCTTATACGCTGCTCTCTGTGCTATGGGCAGACTCAGATTGTAGTCAATCGCTCTCTGTGCGATACGCACGATATGATCAGGTACTTTGTACTTTGGCATAGTTTTCCTCTCTTTTGTTGCAGAATGTATATGATATAAGTATAATTATATCTACAAATACAACAAAACACACACAAAAGAGTACAAGATGAGCAGAGCCAAATACAACAGGACGCAGAGCGAAAACAGAGCGATAGCAGACAGAATCTCAGAGCTGAGGATGCAAGGACTCCCAAAAGACAGAGCAACTGCGGCAGCATTCCGAATGTTTAAGGAAGGAGAGCTCACGATCAAGATCGACAACATACGAGCTCAACCAGGCAAGACAAAAGAGCAGGTAGCAATCGAAAAGGCTGTCATGATTGCAGCAGAGAGAATACGCAAGCAAGCTGAGAAGGATAAGAAGAGGATAGAGAGAGCCGAGCTCATGGCACGACGTGCACGATTGGAGGCGAAGAAGACCGGAGAGGCAGAGACAGTCCAGGAGCAACAAGAGCGACTCAGGACGGAGCCTCTAGGCAGACTGCTAGACTCTACGAGACGGAGACAGATATGATTAGGTGCTGTGTGTCTAGCCCATACCCCCCCGCACTGCGTGTACCGATCTCTTTTAGAGAAATGCACGATTTTTTTTCAAAAATATTGGAGACTACATGAAAAAAGAAGCAGCAATATGGGAGCGTGTCGACGCTCTCAAACCTTGGACAGACAACCCAAGGAAAAACAAAGGAGCAATCGAACATGTAGCCGAGTCAATAAAAAGATTCGGCTTTGCTTCTCCGATCATTGCTCGAGCAGAGGACAAGACAATCATTGCAGGGCATACAAGATTTGAGGCAGCAAAAAAACTCGGACTTGACTCTGTGCCGGTTCGCTATCTTGATCTTGATCCAGCAGACTCTCGTCTCTTGGCTCTTGCCGATAACAAGATCGGAGAGATTGCAGAATGGGACGAGGAAAAACTTGAGAAGGTTATGCAGGAGCTACTTGAGGAGGGACTCTCTCTTGACGGTCTTGGATGGAATGATGACGAGCTGAGCAAGATTGTCGACGAGATAAAACAGGAGGAGATCAAAGAAGACGAACTACCAGACGAAGAAGAGATTCTATCAAGAGTTAAGAAAGGAGAAGTTTGGCTACTTGGCGAGCATAGACTCCTCTGCGGAGACAGCACAGAAGATAAAGACATTGATAAGCTAGTCGAAGGAAAAAAGATAGACATGATTTTTACTGATCCTCCATATGCCTTGTTCGGTAATTCAACAGGAGTATCAGGAATCGTTGACGATAAGATGGTTATGCCTTTTTTCAAGGATATATTTTACAAATGCAAGAAGTACACAAAGCATTATGCACACATATATGTTTTCTGTGATTGGCACTCTTGCAACGCAATCAACAGTGCAGCAATATATCGAAACCTACCAGCAAAAAATCTAATTGTATGGGATAAAGGAGATGGCGGAGTAGGTGGAATGTATCAAAATTGCCATGAGCTTATATGGTTTTTTAATAATGTTCCAAAGTCAAAATATACGCATACTACAAGCGGAAGAACAACAGGAGCAAGAACAGTTAATGGAGTTCCGAATATTTGGAGATTTTCAAGAGTTGGACAAAAAGAGAGAATACATAACGCACAGAAACCAGTAGAATTAGTATGCAGAGCTATCGAATGTAGTTCAGACAAAGGAGAGACAGTTCTTGATCTCTTTGGAGGTTCTGGTACGACCTTAATTGCTGCCGAGCATAAAAACCGAAAATGCTATATGATGGAATTTGACGAGAAAAATTGCGATAAAATTATTGCGAGATGGGAAAAGCTCACAGGATCTACAGCACAAAAAGAGGAAAAAGAATGAGAAGAAGCAAGTTTAACGACGAAACACAGAAGAGAATCATCCAAGCGATCCAAATGGGAGCAACCTATGAGATCGCAGCCGAGCATGCTGGGATCTGTCGCAAGACGTTATACTCCTGGATTGAGAAGGGAAAAACAGCAAGTCAAGGATCTCGCTATTACACGTTTTTACACGACTTTAGAAAAGCAGAGGCAAGAGCAGCTCTGACAAGTCTGACCACAATACAAAAAGAGATACAGAATGGAGATTGGAAGGCGGCAGCATGGTTTTTGGATCGTCGTGCAGGATTCAGACGAGACGCGACAATCACAAATGAGTCCAATGTGGGACAGACGCAAGAGACATCTCCTGCTCCTATTGATTATAGGACGATGCTCAATACTCAGGTCTCAGAGCTGCAGGTCAGCATGAGCAAAGCAAAAGACTCAGGCTCATGGCAGGCATACGCAGCACTACAAAGACAGCTCGTAGTCATCATGCAAGAGATCCGAGCAGTCGACGCTCAAGAGGGACAGATCGACGCATACGACAGGATGACAGATGAGCAGATCATGAGCGAGATTGTCAACTCAATTATTGCTCTGCCTCCCGTCCTCAGACAGAGAGTGCAGGCCGATCTGCATAGTCTTGTGGGCTCGAATGTCGTAGCACTCAAAAAAGGCTCCTGAGATGAAAAAATGCGACTTAGACTTAGACAGCATCGAAGGACAGATCCTGTACAGTATGGACAGAGTACAGAGACAGAATGCCGAGGTTACTGCTCTCATGATGACGCTAGACCGGGATAGAGTTACATTGCGAAATTACATAGCAATCTACAGACAAAGGATCTCAGAGGCTCAAATGGATGACTTGATCGCAGCAGTGATCAAAGATGACATCCTCCAGGAGGCAGACCTGAGATTTGTATTTGATCTGAGCACACAGGAGCTCATCGAATGCACACACAGAATCAACGAGAGGAACATATCAAAATGGTAGAGATTATCTTGGCAGGACTTGTCGGAATCCTGATCGGCATCGGAGGCACAAAAGCATTAGACAGGCCTCCTCAGACAGAGGACAAAACGAGTCAGGGACAGCAGGAGGTCATTAAACAACTCACAGATCTGGACGTAGTAAAAGAGCTTTGCACTCCGGAAAATACTGCAAGCGAGCAAGGGATGCTCCTATGCAGAGAGATGACGTGTCTCGTATATTCGAGAGGCATAGACTCTCAGACAGGAGGCAAACAATGCGAGGAGATCAGCAACATCCAAAACACGATCAGCATGATTGAGTACTGCAAAGAGCAGGGAGAGACAGGCTCTCTATGTCACGAGCTCTTTTGGAGACGCAAATGAGTCTATGCGGCATGGCTCAAAGAATAGCATGGCTACGGAAAAAGGCGGAGCTTGATCCTCTGCGTTATTTCCGTCCTACTCCTCCCCAGGAGGCATACATCAAAGATCAGAGTCCGATCAAAGCACTGATCGGAGGCAATCAGTGCGGCAAGACGCTCGCAACATGTGCATTGCTCCTCTATCATTGCCTCGGCAGACATCCTCACTACAAGACAGATCCTCCGCCAATAGAGGCATGGCTCATCACTCACTCTCACGAGCAGAGCAGGACAATCCAACAAAAACTATACGACATGATCCCAAAAGACGAGCTTGATCCGAGCTGCGAGTTTATCAGAGGCAAGGGATTTAGAGGCCTCGCTCCTCTCGTCAAATTTCGCAATGGATCTATTATACGCATCAAAACAGCAGGACAGGGACTCGGACTCGCATCTGCAACGGCAAATCTCGTCTGCATTGACGAACCTGTTGACCAACAGACATTCAACGAACTCGTTGCCAGGACTAGCCGAGGAGGAGCAGGAGGCAAGAGAGGCACAGTAGCGATCAGCTTGACTCCCGTCGGAGGAGTCGATGTGACATACATTAAGGAGATGATTGAGAGAGGATTGATCTCTGCTCATCGGGCTCCTCTCACAGTAGAGGCTACAACTCCGATAGGACTGCCTCTCGGCTATCTCCTGAGCCAAGAGCAGATCGACAAAATCACAGAGGCATATCTGCCATATGACAGAGAGGCTCGTATAAATGGATCTTTTGACGTTGCACCGATAGGAGCCGTTTTTGAGAACTTCTCCGAGGATATGATCTCGTCTCAACCAGTGCCGAGAGGAGGAGACTACCGTTTTTGCGTAGGAATAGACCATGGATCAAATCCTGGATCTCAAGTCGCAATCCTCTCCTGCGTAGACATGAGAGATCAGCAAAATCCGAGGATCTTCGTGCTCGGAGAGTATACATCTGGACAAGCTCCTCCGGAGCATCATGCTCAGGCTATACTTGAGCTCCTGAAAAGATACGGAGTCGATCCGAATCTCGCAATATGGACAGGAGACGGAGAGCACAGAGGACGCGATCAGTACAAGATGAGCAACATCCTCCTCATGAGAGCATTTGAGAACATCCTCGGCTATCCTCCGAGAGGCCTCCCCTTTACGGTGAGACGAGCGAGAAAAGGACGGCACAGCGTCTATTTTGGTGCTAGTATATTACATGCGATCATGAGCCGCAGACACTTTTGGATTAGACCCGAATGCACTCAGACTATCAAATCAATACAGTCCTGGACAATGAAACAGACTCAATCAGCGAGAAGCCGCGATCAGTATGGCCATGCGGTTGATGCGCTCAGATACGGACTGCTTCCCATCCTCGATTATAGACCAAACATCCCACAAAAAATATTGGTGTACTAATGATAAATATGAATAATGTCCCTCCTAAACCGCAGGCTCCGAATACAATAGAGGAGCGTAGATGGGAACACTCTGCACTCAGACGCAGACTCCTGACAGGACTATGGGAGCAGGATCTTGAGGATGAGCTTCTCCGACATTTGCCAACGGACAGACGCGAAGCTCTCGGACCTTCTGATCTGTCATCCTGTGCTATTGAGCAAGTCACGAGACAGCTCGCAATGCTATATCATTCTGAGCCCAATGTCACAGGAGACGGAGACATCTCTGCTCTCATTGGACGAGACGGATATGTCAGTAAAGCAGGATTTTTTCAGCTCATGCAAAAAGTACAACAGATGACGCTCGGCATAAGGGAGATGTTTGTACGCGTCGACGTTGCTCCTCATGTACCAGGAGAGATCGCACGAGTGCCTGGTCTATCATTCCGAGCAGTGACTCCTGATTTTGTGATTGCTGCTGCCTCCGAGGATGCTCCGGACATTCCTCTCTATTATCAGGAGCTCAGACTCAGGATGCATCCGGAGACAGGAGAACCTATTTGGGTATGGGACATCCTCGACATACGCAATCCCAACGATCCGATTTTTGGCATGTTTGAGGCTACTCCCGCAGGAGACATAGGAGCCGATGTCTCTGAGATGTATATGGGACACGAGGCAATGAGAGGAGAGTACTATCCATATCGCAGTCGCGAAGGAGTTCCCTATCTTCCTGTTGTGTTATATCATGCCGAGAAGACAGGACAGCTCTTCAACGCTTTTGACGCTGCACAGCTCGCATACGGATCTCTCACTGCTGCCGTACTATTTTCATTCTACGTCCATTGCGTCAGGGATAACTCATGGCCGCAAAAATATGTCGCAGGATTGCATCTCTCAGGACTCTCGCAACTAGAGGGAGACTTGACAGGACGCAGATCAGCAATAAGCACAGATCCGAGTAGCATCCTCATGTTTCAGACAGAGCCCGATATGCAAGGTCAGCCTCTGATTGGCTCCTTTACATACGCAGATCCTGCTCAGCTCCTGGACAGCATCTCAAAATATGAGTACAGAGTCGCAACGGCAGCAGGCATCTCGTCAGAGGTCTTGAGACAATCCGGAGATCCAAGATCAGGATATGCACTCTCAATCTCAAGAGACGGACAAAGAGAAGCACAACGCAGATATGCTCCTGTTTTCAGACGAGCCGATGAGGAGATGCTCGCCAAATGTGCAATGCTATGTAATCGTTTTTTAGGTGCATCCCTTCCTGAGTCAGGATACAGAGTCGTATATACTCCTCTCGGACTCTCTCCGGAGGAGATGCGAGCTCAGCGTGAGGACATAATCCAAAAGCTGACAGCAGGCCTTATCTCTCCTGTCGACGCTATGCAAATGCTCAATCCGGATCTTGATCCGATAGAGGCAAAGCAACAACTTGAGCGTATACGACAAGAGAGAGCACAATACTCAATCTAACCATAGGAGACAATATGACAGAGATAGAGCAAGACGGACGTACATATGTCCTCAAATCAGAAATGGAAAACATCATTAAAGAGCGTATAGGCAAGGTAGCGAGCAGAGCGACATCGGCAGAGCAAGCACTAGAGGAGGCTCAGAGCAGACTCGCAAAAGCGGAGAAGGCTATGAGCTCCGTTGATATCCTCAATCAACAGCTTGCAGAGATGCAGGCGAGACTCCAACACTCAGAGCAGCGTTTTGATCGCTATCAGAGTATCTCAAAGCATGGATTGACAGATCCCGATTTGATTGAGGCTATCGAATGGAGCTTTGAGAGAGCCCAAAAAGGGAAAACAGAAGGAGATAGACAGACTCTCTCCGAATGGCTTGATCAACAAGTGACAAATCCGGAGAATGCCCCGATCACAATCCGTCCTCATTTGCAGGCTCTCAAAATGATTGAGGAGGCAGACACACCACCACAACAAAAAGAAGCTCCTCAGGAGGCCTCTACGCTCTCGCAAATGCAGTCTCTCGGAGAGTATACTCAACAGCAGCAGCAGACTCCTCCTCCTCGTGCAAATGTCGGAGCAATCCCTGCTCCCGATTCTCCTGGCTTTTTAGAGAGAGCACTCAAAGATCCAGAGTTTTATGCAGCCAATAGAGACAAAGTGCGAGCAGCATGGCAAAATCGCAATCGGAGACAGTCATGAGCGAAGATCTACGCAGCTTAAATCAGTATCCTGCTTTTTATAACTTTACAGCAACGGACACGACAACGACAGAGATCCTCCTGCCATCGGCAGCGACTCAGATCTCTCTCGGAGCACAAGGGAAGGAGCTCTATGTCTGTCGCAACGGAGCCACAGACGGAGGAGCTGTGCCGAGCAACAAGATGACAGTACCACAGAGCAATTATGTCGTGCTCAGACTCGGACGAGGCAAGAATAGACCGGACTCTATTTTTGTTGCATCCAAGAGCGGCAATGCAGAGGTCTCTATCATTCTTGAGGAGTTATGATGTCATGGCCTTTAGATTTGCTTTTTTTATCAATGAGTCAGGAGCAGGAGGAGGAGACATGAAACAAGCCGATCTCACGTCTCAGATTGACGGCTCAAATGTCTCCTTTACTGTGCCCGAAGAATATCAGGCAGGATCTCTCAGAGTATACTATAATGGTATCCGACAAGTAGAAGGCGAGACTTTTGACGAGTACAACAGCACGACATTCACCACAAATTTCACTCCTCAGACAGGAGATTATGTGACAGTCGACTATATCGCTCAGGCATCATAACAAGACTATATCCGGAGACTACAAAAATGCATTTTTCATCCAAAAACTATATAGGAGTCTAACCCATGGGTTCAGTACAAATCAAAAGCGGTCAGTTAGTCGATTCGGCTATTATCGCAGTAAAAATCGCAACCGGAGCAGTCGAATCTGACAAAATCGCGTCCGGTGCTGTCACATCCGCAAAAATCGGAGCTGCAGCAGTCGGAGAGACTGCAATTGCATCCGGTGCAATCACATCTACAAAACTCGGATCCGGTGCTGTCGATAGCTCTGCTCTTGCCTCCGGTGCTGTTACATCTGCAAAGCTCGCATCTGCAGCAGTAGACGAGGTAGCTATTGCCTCAGGTGCTGTCACTAGTTCCAAAATCGGATCCGGAGCCGTAGGATCTACAGCTCTTGCATCTGGAGCCGTCACATCTGCCAAGCTCGCATCCGGAGCCGTAGACAGTGCAGCTCTTGCCGCATCTGCTGTCACTGCTGCAAAAATGGATCTGACAGATACATTTGACTTTTCCTCCGGTGTTTTGCAAGTAGGCACTCCGAGCAACTCCTCAGACGCAGCGAATAAAAGCTACGTTGATTCTGTTGCCGCAGGACTCAGCATCAAGCAAAACGTCCGAGTCGCTGCTCCTGGCAACGTAGACATCAGCTCTGCTCCTGCCGCAATCGACGGAGTGACACTCTCTGCAGATGATCGCGTTTTGCTCTTCAACCAAACCGATAAAAAGCAAAATGGTGTATACGAGTTCGCAGGCTCAGGATCCGCAATGTCTCGCACTCAAGACATGGATGCAGGCTCAGATTTCCCAGGTGCGTTTTTGTTTGCTCTCGAAGGTAATACCTACGACAATCAGGGATTTGTATGTATCAATGATGCTCCTCCATCTCTCGGTACTGATAACATTGAGTTTCAACGCTTTTCCGGCCTCGGATCCGTTACTGCGTCCGGAGGATTGACAATCAGCGGAGACGAGATCAGCATCGCAAACGGAGGAGTTAGTACAGCCAAAATCGCAGACGATGCTGTCACAAATGACAAAATGGCTAACAATGCCGTAGATACTGCTCAACTCGCAGATCTTGCTGTCACTAGTGGCAAAATCGCTAACGCTGCCGTAGGATCTACTCAGCTCGCAGACAGCTCTGTATCTACAGCCAAGATCGCAGATGCTGCTGTCACTAGTGCCAAAATCGGATCCGGAGCCGTAGACACTGCAGCTCTCGCATCTGCTGCCGTCACAAATGCAAAAATCGGATCTGCTGCAGTAGACACTGCTCAAATCGCTGATCTTGCCGTCACATCTGCAAAAATCGGAAATGGAGCCGTAGACACTACTCAGCTCGCAGATCTTGCTGTTACTAGTGGCAAAATCGGCACAGGAGCCGTAGGATCTACTCAGCTCGCAAACGCTGCTGTGTCCTCTGCAAAGATCGCCTCCGGTGCAGTCGGTACTACTGCTCTCGCAAGTACATCCGTAACATCTGACAAGCTTGCGTCCTCCTCTGTGACTGCCGCAAAACTCGGCATCACTTTTGCTCAGGAAGGAGCTCAGATCTCCGGTAGCTCTACAAGCACTATCGATCTCGCTCAGACTCTGCCAAGCAACAGCATCAACTCCGTACTCGTATTCAAGAACGGTTTGAGCCTCCGCAATATGACAGCACTCGGAGACACTCCTGCAGACAATGACGAGTTTTCAGTATCTGCTAACGGAGGAGCTGCCGGTGTTGCTCGTCTGACATTCGGAGCTAATCTGACAGACGCTGACGGCCTTATCATTTGGTACTGGTACTAGTACTCTCTCGCTCTGTGCACTCAGCCCGATCGGACTTGCTCTGATCGGGCTTTTTTACGTCCTGATCTTCGTTGAGCTCCTGACAGGCATATAGAGCTCGCAGATACTCTCCCTTGCTCATTCCTCGTCTTTTTTTGGGCTCGCATACGAGCTTGCCATCAACCCAACGAGCAAAAATATCGATCATTGTTGCACTCCTGTTTTTTATGCTATAATAGACTAGAATATAGCAGGGTACGGTCGCACCGGAAAAAGCTGAAAAGCCCATAGAGCAAAAAAAACCTAACCCCCAACTATAGGAGCCTAAAATGGCTACATCTAATCCGATTACATTTGACAATGTATCCTCCTCAGGCGGTCTCGTTGGCAACTTGAGACTTGCTGCAATGATCTCTCAAGAGATCAATCTCCTCCTTAAAGACAATGCTAACCTTCGCAATACTGCTCTTTTGAGCTATCAAGGCAGCATAAACGGCCTCGGCAGTGATACCGTACGCGTTCGCCTTGCCGGCCTTGACGGATACGACAGCATGGCTGCAGCTACTTCCGAGATCTCCGATGAGTCTGCTAATGCTACTGCATTGACAGTACAGACTGCTGATCTTGTTGCTGCTCGTCAGTACATCATCTATCACATCGACGACCTTGCATCCATGACCGGATATGGCTCTATGGACATCGATCCATTCCGTATCGCTCAAAGCATTGCAGGAAGCTACGAGACTCGTTTTGCCGAGCTTACAGGACTCGCTGCTGCAAACTTCTCAGCTACAGCAGGATCTAACTCTACATCTTTGAGCGTAGATGACTTTTTTGACGGTATCTTTGCTCTCGAGCAAGCTGGCTCCGGAGCCGGAGCTCCTGGACCTTATGCTGCAGTACTCGCTCCTAAAGCATTGACTGAGTTGCAAGACTCTCTCCGCAATGAGACAGGCAATGCAGTGAGCCGTATGCAGTCCTCTATGGACATGCTCGCAGCTAAAGGCGAAAACTACGCAGGCAATCTGTTTGGCGTAGACGTATATCGCTCTAAGCACGTAAACGAAAACGGATCTGCAGGTTATGATAACTTCATGATCTCTCCGATGGCTCTCGGCTATGTGGACGGAATCCCTGCAGCTCTCCAAGGCTCTAAGGACTTTATGTCTATGGGCAAGATCGTCGTAGAATTCGATCGCAAGCCTATGTCTGCAAGTACCTACATCGTAGGTCATGCGTATCTTGGTCTTGGTGTTATCGAGGATGCTAGAGGCGTTAAGCTTCTCTCAGTTCGTTAGTAGATCGCTTTGTCAGGAGTCTGCAGGATCTATCATCTCTGTAGTCTCCGGATTTTGCGGTCTCCTGACTCTTTTTATCAATAGGAGACTACAATGACAGACTACAGCAAATTCGCTCAGCCTTGGGAGCAAAAATCCGAAGTACAGACTCGGATACCCAAGGCATCTAATGCTCGCTTTTTCTTCGCTCATAATCCGGAGAATTGGGAGCTCAAAGTATTCGAGGGATACACTATGACAGAGGATGGAAAAAAGAAGAAGAGCAGCATCCCGATGCTCCTCCCTGTTTTGTCCTCAATCGGAGAGACTCCAGGAGTCAATGGCACAAGAGCCATCGGCAATCGTATCGACTCCTCAATCATGAGAACGAATCTCCAGGACAAAGGATGGACAATACTTGATCCTGCTCGTCATGATTATCTCAGAGTATATCCTGCTCACAAAGGCAATTATCACACATCAAAATGGATTCGACTTGAGCAGATCGGCAGACGCATGATCGAGCACTTCGATCAGGAGTCCTACGACGAATGGAGACGCGAGCTCGTTGCATCCGGAGCTCTCAATCCTCCTCATCCTCAAATCGCGTCTCTCAGACTCATCTCAATGAATAGAGCAATGAGCAGACTAGAGAGAGATCAGCATATTCCCGAAGTAGCAACGAGACTCAAGTCAAAGCAAGAGGAGCTCAATCTGACAAAAAAGGCCATTGAGCGAGTCGACAAATTAGGAGGAGCTGCGTATGAGCTCAGATAACAAAAGAGCCGCGATTGACAGGATCGCTCAGAGAGTCGCTCAGCAATCCAACATCTCACATCAACAAGCTCGCGATATGGTAGTCAAGCATATCACGAGAGCCGAAAACAAAAAAAATCAATAGGAGTCAGTCATGGCATTTACAGACAAGGCAGAATATAAAATAGCTCGTCACATCGTACAACCTGGAGGAGTAAACATACAGCAGATCTCTGTCAATCATACTCTTACCTATAAAGATGCACAGTATCAACGTCTTGACGCTCAATCTGGCGGTCTTGTCGTGACTTTGCCCGAGGAAAAGGACGGAGCTATGTTTGTCATCAACTGTCAAGGCAACTCCTTCACAGTAAAAGACGCAGCAGCAAACACTGTCAAGGTTCTCTCTCTCGGAGAGGGTTGTATGGTATGCTGTGACGGCTCTGCTTGGAAACTCTTTTTATAGGCTGACAGATGTCCTCATCTACTCCATACGCAGCACAAATCCGAGCTATTGAGCTACTCGAGAGAGGCAGGTCTCAGACTACTGAGATCAAGGTCTATCGTGATGGCTCTCAGCTCGTGCCAACGTCAGCGACGTATACGATCACCAAACCAACCGGAGCAGATCTCATCTCAGGAGCATCGGCAACAATCGCGGTTAGTGGGACAGTATCATATACGCACACGGCAGAGCAGCTCGCTGCGACTTTGGATCTAGGTGAGGGATATGTCCAAGAGTGGACTCTTGAGATCGACGGAGAGGAGTATCTATTCCGTAGGATGGCAGCTCTCGTCCGTCGCAGACTCTATCCTGTAGTCTCAGACATTGATCTGACGGCAACATACTCCGATCTTGAGAATCTCAGACCGTCCTCATTGACTAGCTATCAGCAATATATTGACGATGCCTGGTTTCAGCTCCTGAGACGCATACGCAACAGAGGAATGGGATACGAGTATCTCATGATGACTCCTGAGAGCTTTTTTGAGTCTCATCGTCATCTCAGCCTCTATCTCATATTCCGCGATTTTCACAGCTCTCTCGGACAGAGTAATGGACGCTATCTTGATCTCGCAAATGAGCACTATCGACTCTATCGTGATGAGTTCGACTCTCTAAATTTTGTGTATGATGAAGACCATAACGGAGAGGCAGACGATCCAAACAAGAGAACAAGAGGACAGCCGACTATTTTCCTCAATCGTCCAGGACAATACTATCGGAGACGGAGATACTAATGAGCGTATCGGTCAAAGAGGTACAGAGAGCACTCGCGAACAAAATCGGAACATTGTCAGGATTCAACGAGGTCAGACAACTACCGGAGCTATTCGGACGCACTCAGAATACGCTCGCTCATCTCGGCTATGCCGTAGAGGTATTGTCCTCACAGCAGGCCAATGAGAGACAGAGGAGAGCCGTCGGTCTTTACGTTGAGACTATGGTACGCGTCAAAATAGCATACAGACTCCGTCCTCATGATTTGATCCTGGACTATGGCAATGCACTCGACAAAGAGCAAGAGGTCATCGAAGCTCTCATGAATCCTAACTTTGGCAAAGGCATAGAGATCCGATTTGAGAGAGCAACAAGACGCACTCCGGATTCTCAGGAGTATCTAATCTCAGAGATAGAGCTGTCAGCTCTGCATACAATACAACTAACCTAATAAGGAGCATTTTATGGCCTATTCATCTATTCCCAAGACACGACGCGATGGTGTCATCACATTAAAGGACGGCACAGGGACTCCTGTTACTCTTGCAGTCAGTTATGAGGAGGGCAATCTCAGCATTGACACTCCAAAAGCAGCTCAGACTGTGATCAGAGACAGAGGAGTGATCACAACAGTACGCAAAGGCGACGACGAGCCTGCTGCATCTGGATCTTTTGCTGCTTATTTCAGACAATTTACTGACGCATCCGAAGCAGGCTCAATCCTCGACTTTATCAACAAGACCGGACAATATGCAAGTAACGTCAGCACAGGATCAGCAGGCTCTCCATTTGTAGAGTTCTATTGCGTAGATCTTGAGTATACAGTCGACGCTACTGCTCTCGGAGACGATGACGCTCATACTGCTACTCTTAGCAAATGCGTCTGTGTAGCGAGTTTTTCCGAAGGCGATCCAAGCTCATTTACAATTAACTTTACTTGTTATGGTGGTGTTGTTTATAGCTAGACAACAACAGGAGACTACAGATGCAAATAACTATCAAAAAGCTCGGAGGGGAGATTGAGATCTCCTCTCCTTCCCTTGCGACTTGCTTTGAATTCGTGTCTTTATGGAGTGCAGAGACAGACAATGCTCAGCTTGCTCGTCTATGTGCCGGATCTATCGGAGTCTGCATTGATCATACTGCCAAACTGCCCAAATATCGACCTGTTAAGCATCGGGCTAGTGATTACGGTCATCTGTGCCTTGATCGCTTGCTCGAGATGGGAGTGACGGCATCGGCAATCTATGAGCAGGGAGTCAAGTGCCTGTCCTTTATGTCTCAGAGAATCCCAACAGAGGCAGAGGTCGACGAAAGAGCAAATTTTTCCTCTACTCCGGAGCCGGGCACTTAGACAGACTTGCTCTCAAGATCTCGCGTCATTGGCATAAAGATCCAGGATGGTTTTTGACTCTCTCCTCCGAGCTGCAGATAGACTTGATTGCTGATTATATTTTGGATCAAGATACACAAAAGCAACGAGATGAGCGAAAAAAGCGATATAATGTACAACAAGCGAGACGCATGAGAGAGAGGCTCAAAGATGGCTAAGGTCTTTTATAAACAGGGTAATGCAGCAGTATCTGTCTCTGACGAGCTAGAGAGACTCGTCAATCAGCTACTTGACGCAAATCCTATTATTAAAAGAGCTATACAGGATGAGGTCGAGCAGGTATACAGAGACGCATATCGTCAATGGCCTGTCAGAGTCGATCCTCCAAGATCGGCAAAAGCAAAAATGATCCAGGAGATGACGAGACTCAAAGACTCCGGATCATCTCCTGCTCAGGCCTATGCAATCGCAAAAAATATGCAAGACAGAGGCAAATTCTCTGCGGAGGATGCAAGTCAAGCGAAGGTCTCAGACAAGAGTCAAGACTCCAAAAACAAACTTGAGAGAGGAGTCATGATTGACGGAGAGGACATTGTCGGATTTGTCCGCAATCTGGCTCCCTACTCATGGGCAATCAAGACCGGACAATATACACTCAACGATCTCGCATACGGCACTCAGACGAGTAATGAGCTACTATGGTCTCCGATGCGTAAAGCAGGAGACAAGCTCGTGCAGATGCTCGCTGACGATCTCATACAACAGGCAAAAAAGAGGTAACTATGGCAGACGTTAACAAGAGCGTAGAGATAACGCTGAGAGCCAATATAAAGCAATTGCAGGACAGTCTTGAGTCAATCCCGAATATGACAAAGGCTGAGGCTCAGGCAATGACGCGAGCTCTATCTGCAGAGTTCAACAAGGCACAAAAGGCCGCAAAGAAGGCCGCAGAGGAGAGCAGAAAAGCGGCAAAGGCAACGTCAGCGGCATATAGTGCAACGAGCAAAGATGTCGGAGCCTCATTTGACAGGATGGCTCAGGACGCATCATCATCGGCTCAGGAGATCAAGATCTCATTTGCAGACGCAGCAGGAGAGACAAATGCACTCTCCCAAGGAGCGGAGACTCTCGGCACAAGTATGGGAGCTGCGACTCTCGCAGTCGACAAGCTCATCCCTGGACTCGATGACAGTGCAAAAAAGGCTCTTGAGATGGCCGACGGACTCGCAACGGCAGCAGAGCAGGCAATAAAAGGAGGTCCAGTCACAATGGCTCTCACTGCTGCAGTCGTGGCAGGGACAGCAGCATACAATCTGTATACGAGATCCTCACGTCTCGCAGCAGAGCAGCAAAGAGTCCTCGCAGCAGCTCAGGAGGAGGCAAATAGCAAACTTGACGAGCAATTTGCTATTGTGCAAGCTGTCACAGGAGACTTTAAGGACGCAAACCGAGAGTATCAACTCCTGACAGGACAGATCACACAGCTCGAGTATGACCTTGCTCAGGCACGAGACATCTCAACAGCCAAAACAAAATCAGAGCTAGAGACTCAGCAAAAGAGGATACAAGAGCAAGAGAGACTCCTCATCATACTAGACAAGGCGATCAAGAGCACAGGAGCGATCTCAGCCGAGGAGACGGAGCTGCTCAATCAGGCAATGGCACTCAGTGATCAAAAACTAATACAGCAAGGACTCAATCAGAGTGCAGTAAATGCAGACATTGCTCTCGTAGGATTCCGAGGAGAGCTCCTCAACAGGATCCAAAAAGAGAGAGACTTCTCAAATGCAATCGTACAAAACAGGGAGAAGGTGCTCGCAGTAGAGGAGGACGTTATCAGAGCAAAGGCCGAGATTGCGGAGGAGTCTGCAGCAGAGGAGCAACGGCAGCAACGGATCGCAGAGGCACAACAAAGACAGCTAGAGGCTGAAACAAGATTACAACAGATTCAGGCTGTCGGACAAGCTCTTGCAGATCAGCGAGTCGTAGCAGAGGACAGAGCTCGTCAAATCTTTATCGACTCCCTAGATCCACAGCAGCAAGCCATAGAGCAGACAAAAGAGAGACTGAGACAAAATGATCTCCTACAAGAGTCTATACAGCAGCAAATCGCATCTGCTGAGTCTCTCGCCAAAACAGAAGCAGACAGACAGACTGCTGCTCAGGTGAGAGCCGAAGGAATGAGAGCAATCGCGGCTCTCGTAGAGGAGAGACAAGTCATTGAGGAGCAGGGAGAGCTGAGACTCCAAGAGCTCAGAGACGCAAACAGCGAGAAAACAAAAGGCAATATACTAGACGAGAATGAGCTACGCAAACAAGCGATTGACGAGCAGATCCAAAATCTCAATATGTTACAAGAGGGTACAATCGGCACATTCTCTAACACAATCCAGACGATGACAACATTAGCCGAGCAATCCGGACAAAAAAACGGAGAGATCATCAAAGCTCTATTTGCTGCTCAAAAGATTGCTGCTGTCGGTGAGATTGCATTCAACACAGCAAAAGCGATCACTGCAGCAGGAGCATATCCTCCTCCATTTAACGGCCTCATGATTGCAGGAGCAGTCGCAGCAGGAGCGGCTCAGACTGCTGCTGTATTTGCTCAGCAAGCTCCTAAATTTCATATGGGCGGTATGACTCCCGATGAGAGTATTGCTGTCGTCAAATCAGGAGAGGCAGTGCTAGACAGAGCAACGGTCAACAGACTCGGAGGAGAGCCAGGAGTCAATCGTCTGCAGAATGGCGGATCCTCAGCTCCTCAGGTTATAGTTACAAATCCGTACAAACATTTTGATCGGTACATGACAGACAGGCAGAGAGCCGGACTGTCAATGAGATCAGCTAAGAGAGGTTATTGATATGGGCTCAAATGTTACTCCGCAATATATGAGAGGTTTTCTTGTGCCTCTCGACGTAGGCACAAATAACGTATGGGATGCTCAAAGCACATTCTCAACGGCTCAGGAGAGAGCAGGAGATCCTGTCAGTCAGCAAAATACTCCGATGCAGCTCATCGCAAAAGGACAGCAGGAGTCTCCTTCTGATCTCACGATTGAGACGAAAAAGGCCGGCTTTGCAGGATATGGAGCAGGCTTTGTCTTTACGGACAATCAGACGAGCACGACATACGGACGCGATCCTCAAAATACTATGTCGAGGTATCAAAATATAAAATTTAGCACAGTATCGTCTAATCAATACAGGCACGCCACAGGACTAGATATGCAGGATGGCTCTCTCGTCGTGTCGTTTTATCATCTGCAGACTGTGCTGAGATCTGTCAAAGTCGGAGTATTGCTGCAAGATGACACATACACAGAGACAACAGTCTACACAGAGCAGCCATCAATCACAGCATACGATCTCCATAGTGCGACATGTCGACTCCCTGACGGCAATATATTGCTCGTGCATATCGCAGGAGACAATAGCTCAGTCAATCTCAAGAGCTACGTCTCAGAGGATGGCTCTTCGTGGGATCTCCGAAGTGCTCAGGCATTTGACGAGCAGATTGAGATCGGCACTGCGACAGGCTCCGGAGTTGCCTTTGAGAATCACAATATACAACGGCTCAGGATGGCTCAGGCAGGAGGCACAATCTTGCTCATGATTGAGACGATATACAACGATACGAGTGCAACAAAACGCAATCGACTCCTACAATATGCCTCTACAGATCTCGGAGCGACTTTTAAGCTCATCACGACACAGACAGAGATTGAGCTGCACTCATTCCACAGCATCGCACTCTACGCAGACAAAGGCCTCTTCCGTTTTGGATTTTATGCGGACAAAGTTCCTGCTTATATGACGATGCCGTCTGCATTTACGTCAGCACACACTCTCCGATCAGCAGGAGCGTATGTGCCTGTTACTATCGCAACGACATCGGGCAGTAATGATTTTATGACAGACGGAGATCTTTGCATCTGGACGGATGAGGGAAGCTCTCATATTATGGTCGCAAAAACGTCTCTATTTGCCGAGTATCGCATATCGTACTCTGTCGACGGCCTGACATGGACGAGTATGGGACAGGACATCAACGGAGCCGGACGCGTCCTGAGAACAGGAGACGCAAACTCACTGATTGAGCGTAGTTTTGGCCTCTCCTGGATCGGCAAGTCTATCATTCTGACGGAGCCTAAGAGCACAAGTACAAATCACAGCATCGCAATGCTCTCTCTCGGAGGATATAGCACTGTCACTCTGCCTCCTGCGTACTATGCCAACAAGGGAAATCTCGAATGGAATAGGACAGGATACTCCTTTTCGTATCCTGCTGTCGATCGCTTCTCAAACTTTACAGGAGTCACAAAAACAGCAATAGCAGGAGGAGAGAATCTCAATGTAGGAGGGGTCTATATACAAAATCTTGAGTATTTTACGACAGATCCAACTACTACAGGGATGCTTGCAGCAGACATTTGCGGCAAAGGACTCCTCGTGCATGCTCGGATTCATAGCATGGTAGGAGGTAACAATGTCACCAATAACAGAGGGATCTATCTCAAAATAGACGATACGACGCAGGACTATGAGATTGAGCTGAGAGTCACACAGACTCAGATTGTAGTCCGAGATGTCAATGCGTCCTTAAATGTCATCACAGTGAGCTCTCTATCTCTCGATACCGTAGAGTTTATTATCGCACTGTCTACGAGCACAGTTACAGCGTACTACAGAGACGCGAGTCCTGAGAGCAATCGCAAAAACTGGATCTTGCTCGGCAGAGTCGGCACTCTCAGCAACGGAGGAGGAGGAGCGAGCAATCTGCATCGCGTGAGATGGGGCAATCTTGCATATTCGTCAGCGACTCTCACGACAGTATGGACGAGTATCTCATTTGCTCAAGGATTTCAGATGTCGGAGAATATACACAGCTTCGTGAATCCTGACGATCTCATGTACAGAGCATATCCAACAATCGACAGATTTGCGTATGTCGCAGATAATGTCCTGATCAGCACAGGAGACGGACAGACTTTTGCAGGAGATCAGTACAACATCACTCCGGACTCAGATTACAGCATCAATAATATATTCTATGCAAATAGTCCGAGCCCGAGGATACAATGGCGATCAGAGGCAGTCATATCGGGGACAGTACCTGAGGAGTTTATCGCGATCAAACTTGATCCGGATACGACAGTGCATGAGGATGAGAATCTCCCGAATGACATCATCGGACTGCATCTGAGCAATTACAACTTTAGGACGGCAAGACTTGAGTATTACAGCTCCGGATCTTGGAATGTGCTCGATATATTTGACACTTCGATCAACTCTACAGCAATCGTCTCCGGACGCACTCTCAAAGGATCTGCTTTGTCCTCTACATATCTCAAATATAATGAGTGTGCAGGATGGCGGATCAGAGTACAAATATCCGGAGGTAATTACGCATGGAGGACAATCGTCAGTAATAGTGAGGGATCATTTGGAGGAGCTGCCACAAATAAAAAAGCTATCTTGACGCTAGACGAGGCAGTGAGCGTCTCTGTGCCGAACAGCAATATAATGATGATCCCTAATAGCATGACTCTACTCGTCAATCTTGACAGGTTAAAAGCGGAGGCATTCGGGCTCCGAATCACGACACAGGACACTCTTGAGAAGGATTTTAGAATCGGACTCTTGCATCTTGGATCTGTGCTCATACCAGGCAAGCAATACCAACGAGGCCGGACGATCAGCATAGACTCAGGTACAGAGCTCAGCGAGACTCAATCCGGGATCGTCTATGCTCGCAACTATCGCCCGAGTCGCAGGACATTTAGACTCGCATGGACAGAAGGGATCGACATCACAGAGCTGCAAGGAGACAATCCCGATCCGGACTATTGGATCGCAGATGCTGTCTCAGGAGATCCAATTGCGACGGCTAACGATGTCCCCGATCTCCTCCAGGGGCTTCTCAAATACTTGCAGGGAGCAAAGACTCCGATAGTGTATTTGCCTCTCATCACTACGACAGCAGTCCGAGAGCTGCACAGAGACGCAGAGCAAGCTCTCGTCATGCTGACAGGAGAGGTGCAAGTCGAGAACATCCTCGGAGATGAGCTTGTCAATGAGTCCGGAGAGCTCGTCAGGATCGCGACAATCACGCTGCAGGAGGTAATATGAGAGTCTACAATGCTCAGGACTATCTCGCAGCAGAGATCTGCTTTTTGTGTGAGGTAGACATACGAGGCACGATATATAGGTTCTCATCCTTCCCGATCGATCTGGACACAGGAGATGGATTTGTCTTTTACGGAGGCAATCTTGAGGATCCGATACTCGCACAGAGTCTGACTCAAGTCGGAGACGTCAAGCTGTCAGCAAATAGTATCTCTCTTGCTCTTGTATTCCCCTTCAACATCGCAAAACGACAGATCAACGGCATCGGGATAGACAATGCTCTTGTCACTCTGTATTTTGTCACAGTCAAAAACGGACAAGTGCAGCAGACATATGATGAGCGTATTCCCTACTTCACAGGAGTCATCAATGAGCCGATATATGGCCATCCGGACAGAGACGAGGGATTTGTAGAGTTTTCTGTAGAGAATGAGGTTATATTCGCAGACATTAGCCTCCTGAGAGCTCTCAACGGAGATGCGATGAGCTTTGATGGATTCTCCTACAGTCATGAGTCACTCACGACACAGGGAGTCATTGACTACCTATATACAGACGGCATCATTGACAGATCAGTGATCAGAGAGGAGGGCAAGATTATCCCTGCAATCATCGGAGCTCCTGGGATCACATATCAAGCAGATGGTACGAGCTTGACCTTTCCTGGCTCTCCTGTCTATCAGTTCGCTGAGTATTTCTCTCCTTCCTTCCCTGCTTATCTTTTCATCCTCCTCGCAGGACATGCTGTCAAGGCTACGACAGTAGATCTGCAGGACAATGCAGGCAATTATCTTGCATCAGCTCCGGTCTATCACTCTACAGGAGCGAGAGGCAACGTATTTGCATATACGTATTACAGATACGGAGACCTTGCATACGCAACAAATAAGGACTCACGACAATATGAGTATTATGCGAGATGGCTAGACGGAGGAGGAGCAATCTCTCCATATACCGGACAAGAGCTGCAGTATGGAGGAGACCTGATTGTATGGGTGCTCAATGCTCTACAAATTGATTTTGATAGAGAGGCATTTGAGTCTGTGCGTCCTGTCCTCAATCAGTACATTTTTGCAGGCTACATCAATGATCCGGAAATCAAAGCATACGAGTTTCTACAAAAATATATCATTCCATATCTTCCTGTCTCACTCGCAGCAGGAGCACGAGGCATCTATCCGATCATAGATCATCGCAATACGGATCTATTCTACAATCCGCGAGCATCGATCACAGCAGGAGACTCTTTTGAGCGAGTCTCAGCGATTGAGCCACAACAGGCAGAGATCATCAATGATTTGATAGTCAAATACGGAGTCGGATTCTCGTCAAACTACAAGCTTGATCTGTCGATAGGAGGAGGTCTCTCTCAGAGTATAGGAGGCTCCGAGTACAAAGGACAGGTCTACATTCGAGCAGAGCGATTGTCAGGCATTGAGAGTCCGTATGAGATCGTCTCTCCGTATTGCATCATATCTCAGCAGAGATATGGAGTGCAGAGTCAGACTCTTGAGCTCGACTATGTACATGATCGGAATACAGCGATCAAGATCGGTCTTGACTACATCCGACGCAAATCTCTCCCCGAAAAAAAGATCAGGTATCAATCTCCCTTTGCTCTTGGATACTACAACATCGGAGACGTCATCATCTTGACAGATGAGGACATCGGATTTGTAGAGACTACTGTGCAGATAGTAGGCAAGGAGTACTCCGGTGCGTTTTGGTATTATGATGTTATGTATCAGGAGAATCCTGTAGACAACGAGAGGACAGTATGATTTTAGTCAATTGGGGACTCAATGAGCCTCCTATCATTCGCAGACTTGACGCGATGGGATACAAGACTTTTAAGAGCGTAGAATGGGATCTCAATCTCATCGGCATCCGCAATCCAAATAGAAGGCCAGGCATATTTGATGATCTTTTTGTCGTAGTCTACAAAAATGGATTTGATTGGATAGAGGAGAGGTATAAATGCACGACAGAGGCAGGACTTGATCAGCATCTGGCTCCGAGCAATCCTCTCGGAGTCGCGATTCTCAAACCTGGACAGTATCGCGGAGTATGGTCTCTCGATATGCACAATAGTAAATATGAGGCTCTCTGTCAGCGTAATGGCAAAGTGACGGTATACAGAGACAACAACAGAGACGCAAAATCAGACTACACGAATGAGCAATCGGGCTATTTTGGGATCAACATACACAGAGCTCACAGCAGTAAAATAGTGCAGTCTACAAATGTCTACAGTGCAGGCTGTCAGGTCATCCAAAATCCCGCAGACTTCTCTCGTCTGATGGGACTTTGTCACCTACAAATAGGAGCCGGATATGATAAATTCAGCTATACTCTCATCGAGGGGACTGCAGTCGAATTTGAGGAATAATCAAAAATGGATCCTAATACATATCATGACGTATTTATCAACCTGGCAACAAACTCCCCTTTCTTGGCATGGATGATTTATAGCTATCTGCAGACTAATAAACAGCTAGATTTGACACGCAACGAAAACAAGACAGAACGACAAGAGATGCAAGCTCAGCACAGAGCAGACGAGGAGATGATCCGGACACGATATGACAAAGTGATCTCCGATCTCAATCATGACCGAAAAGGTTTTTTAGACAACATCTCAGGACGGATCGACACACTCGAGAGAGGACAGGAAAAGATCTATCAACTCCTGGAGCCTCTCAAAGATCAGATCCAGGAGATCAAAATCAAAGAGCAGTTAAAAAAAGAATTTGCGAGTAATGGCAACGGCTCTGCGAAAAATCGGGCGTAGATGATACGCAGCTCTCCAGGAGAGACGAGAGATGACAGATGCTCTGCACAGCTTACGATACAGACGCATACAATCAAGAGCATCCTTCTCAGCTCTGTGTCCTCCTGAGAGATCCCATCCAAAATAGCGACGGATTGAGTCCAGACTCAAAAAAGGCAAATGATAGAGATGCTCATGAGCGAGAGTGATCGTATCGATGATACGACGATCATATCTCGCTCTGAGTCCGTTGCGATGCAGGGACTCTGCGATAAATTCCTCATCAAATCGGACATTGTGAGCGATGAGGACGCAGTCTGTCAGCATCTCAGCGATCCGAGGCATGACGAGATCAGCAGACGGAGCTGCGTGCCATTCCTCCTCATTGTATCCGTTGATCTCCAATGCCGTAGGCTCCGCATATTCGATTCTCTCAGGACGGATTTTTGTTGTGTATATGTCCTCTCGTCCGTCAGGATAGACTCGGACGATTGAGATCTCTATGATCTCATGTAGACAGGCATTGAGTCCGGTAGTCTCTACGTCGACAAAGGCAAGCGTTTTTTTCATGATTCCTCCTAAAGATAATTATTTTGTTGTCATGCTGTGAACAATAAGATAACATATTTGAGCCTATAAAAAAAGGACAACAGGAGACAACATGACAGATTATGTCGATACAGATGAGCAGGACTTCGCATCTTGGCTCAATCAAATACTAGATGATAACAACATATCAGCGTCTGATCTCGCACGAGATATAGATGTCAATCGTAGCACGATCTCTCTATGGAGATCAGGACAGAGACTGCCGGCCTGTCATCTCAGAGTCAAACTTGCAGAGCATCTCTGCAATCTTGAGATCGACGGATTTAACGCAATCGTGAGAGAGATCCTATGGAGAGTGCACGTCTCAGAGTGGAGAGCCGAGAATCATGCGTAGACAGTTCAATCCGGCTCTGCTGCCGACAAAGATACCGGAAAAATACACAGCGATGCGTCCGAGGATCCCGAATAACATCAAATGCAAGGAGGTCATGAATCTATTCCTTGCTTTGATTGCTGAGTGCAATGGACACTATGACGAGGAGCAATTCGCAGACTTTGTCGGACTCGCTCCGATGACAGTCAAGCACTACAAATATGGCCGGCCTCCTGGCAGAGATAGACACATTGCCATCAGTCGCTATTTTGCAGCTCTCACGTCTCGCAAATATGCAGACATACTGCAAGATCTCAGGAGAGTATACGACATTGCACACAAGAGGACAAAATGATCAGAGAGCCAAGCGAGCACATAGCAAAACAGGCCGAAAAGGTCAAGATCTTGAGAATGCAGACAGAGCATCATGAGATTATCGGTATCCCCTACCGAATCACGAGAGCAGACGTACTCAACACTAAAGGCACAGGATACTATCGCACGATACTGTATGAGGAGCCAGGGAAAACACGCTCATTCAGTACTTGTCTCTGCGACGGATTCCAATTTACAGGCAACTGCAAGCATATTGCTGCTGTTTTTGCTGCGTCAAGACCGACAGAGGAGGATAAATCATGATAGTATCTATTGAGCCGATTGCATGTCCTCGTCCGAGAGTCACGCGTCAAGGGAGCACATACTATCCGATGCGTTACAAAATATGGATCAAAGAGATGCGAGAGAGACTGCAGGATATGCCGATACCGGAGGGATCTCTGCACGTCGATCTCTTGTTTATCGTCAAGCGTCCGAAGGCAATGAGGACTCCTCCTGAGAGAGTATTGCACAGCAAGAGACCAGATCTCGACAACATGGTCAAAGCCGTCCTTGACGCTCTGCCGATAGAGGATGACGCAAGGATCGTCTCATTGTCTGCTCGCAAATACTACGCAGCAGCAGGAGAAGAGCCACAAATAGAGCTGCATGTCATGTCATGCGACGAAAAAAAGAGCCTCCGATAGAACAGATCGAAGG
>Ga0255763_1000933_pt1 | contig 31291 bp, 37 predicted proteins | sample 041ome_2_FD_179963 | JGI IMG/M metagenome (GOLD analysis project Ga0255763, IMG submission 179963) | Coastal salt marsh microbial communities from the Groves Creek Marsh, Skidaway Island, Georgia - 041406US metaG (version 2) | ecosystem: Environmental > Aquatic > Marine > Intertidal zone > Salt...
TGACCAATTCGCGGCCGTAACTGGAGCGAAGCGACCCAATCCTCTAAGAACTTCCGCATACCCTCAGAACTTCTGACCAATTCGCGGCCGTAACTGGAGCGAAGCGACCCAATCCTCTAAGAACTTCCGCATACCCTCAGAACTTCTGACCAATTCGCGGCCGTAACTGGAGCGAAGCGACCCAATCCTCTAAGAACTTCCGCATACCCTCAGAACTTCTGACCAATTCGCGGCCGTAACTGGAGCGAAGCGACCCAATCCTCTAAGAACTTCCGCATACCCTCAGAACTTCTGACCAATTCGCGGCCGTAACTGGAGCGAAGCGACCCAATCCTCTAAGAACTTCTGACCATTTCTAGGACCATAACCTATCATATAACACCCGCGTGTATGGAACCACGATCCAAAAAACACCATTTTTTGTTTTTCGACCATATTTTTTTCTCAATCACACGAAAAAATTATTTTTTTGAAATCACAACCAAGTTGTATTCACTACTCAATGACCTCTTCACCATCACTCACCTCCAACAACTTCATCGTCACTCATCACCTCAACACTCTTCACAACAATGTCGGTAACTATTTCGAATTTATTTGTATGAAGACCAGTCTAACAATGTTCGATAATAGTGACACTTTTGAAAACTTTTTTTTATTCAGGTGTTACAAATTATCTTCTGTCAATCATCAACAAACTTTTTCATTCATGGTCAACAACAACAACTTCATCATGATCATCAACAACAACTTCATCCATCACCCATCAAAAACTTTTTCATCCATCACCCATCAACAAACTTTTTCATTCATGATCATCAACAAACTTTTTCATCCATCACCCATCAACAAACTTTTTCATCATCAACCAAAAACTTTTTCATTCACCCCTGCCAAGTACATACATTCTCACCACCCGACTCCACCACATGGTCAACACATTCATCATAGGTCAACTTGTCCGTACAATCATCATCCGAACTCGACGTAGTTCCAATACATCGCGTCGTGTAGTCAACCATCCGAGGTTCATCCTCCACCGATGATATCTGTGCCACCGGACCCATCCTACCCCATGCATTACCAGACGTCACATAAAATGCTTGGACACCCGAATCAGCTATAACTCTGTACGTCGATGTCACATCAGATGCCTAAAGACGTTACACGCATTGTACGTAACATGATCACATCAAAACTCATCGCAGAACAATGCGACTTCGTCATATGTCCCAGGTATAACCAAAATATCGTCATACCCAAAGAAACACCTAAACGTGTCTTCATCACAGGTGAACAAGGGGTCTTCGAACAATGTCTAGCACATCTCAAAAACTTTAAGGATAAATATGAACTCGTATATCACTGTACGGATCGTTCCTTTGACCGATTCGACTTTGAATGTATCCGCCCCTATGTCACGCATATATGGGCTGTGAATTGTGAAATTGAACACCCGATGATCACACAAACCCCACTCGGTTTTTCGGATGCACACATTCCAGAAGTTATCGACGCGGAGAAGGATATCCTATGCTACCTCAATGTGGGACTACCAAACACTCATGAACATAAGTTCATCAGATACCGTTCATTACGAGAAGATTGTATCAAACACTTCAAGGAACAACCATGGTGTACAGTTGAGGGTAACGTTCCACAAGAAACATTCAACCTAAAACTCAATCGATCCAAGTTTGTCATATGCCCCATGGGGTTCGGTATCGACACCCACAGATTCTATGAAGCCGTGTTACTGGGATGTACACCCATTGTCACATCGTCGGGATTAGATAGCCTTTATCGAAAATATAATGCACTCATCGTTGATTCATGGAGTGACGTCACTGAAGAGTTACTCCTCAACCATAAGCACAAAGATGTGCCTAAATATTTATTCGATGTTGATCACTTCCTTCACCCTTGAAGGAAGCTCGAACTCAATATTATGAATATTGATTAGTTATAGAGTATGCCGATTCTATTTTCTTATCCCATTCACGTTTACACTCGATGACATATCCATTCCATGTATCATCGTGATAATATCCAGTGTTATCATCCAATTCTCTTACAAAACAAACACCTTTCTGTAAATAACGTTTCAGAAAATCATGAAACCTATTACGAACTACAATATTAAATGGTCTGTCACCACCAAATATGTATACAATCTCAGTTTTTTTATATGACGATTGTACTAAATGTTCATATTCTTGAATATGATTTGTAGTTTCATCTGGACCGACTGAACCTATTATAACGTAATCATAAAACCGAGCTTTTATCTTGTCGCTAATATTTTCCCGGTCGATATGAACATCATCTTCAATGTGTAAGTTAAACTGTTCTTTCGTGTAAAGCTGAGACATTCGGGGAAAATCGACAAACTCAGATTTCAGATTTTGTCTTAAACCGTAAGCAAGTGTCATGATTGAATAATTAGTAACACCATTATTGATCATCAATACCTTCTTGTTTTGAACACGACCATTTAAACTGTCTAACAGATCGATGAAATTTTCCGCTGTTTTCTCACATGTTAAGTTATTAATTGTATAATCATTAAGTTCCTGGATATATTTATCGAAACTGCTCAGATCATAACAATTACTCATTAGACTACCCATCGCATTTTTTATGATAGATTTAGGAAATGTCGTCATCGTCTTACTTGGAATCTCATCTATATCGATATAATAAGGTATAGAATTATTGGCTAATATTTCATAATGTCTTAAACAGTCATATCCACCCTTCTTATACGTAAAAGAAAAACAGCTATCACCATATCCATTATTATAACTATCTTCGTCCTTGTATATATACGTTTCTGTATCACCGGGAATTAATGGTGAAAATAAACGCGTTTTATTGGTTTGATCAACGCGTTTAATGAACTTCATAGGTATAGAATATGATAGAGGAAATAGATATTCATCAATATGAAAATACCAATCATTCTTACTGAGTGTTTTAACTATTTTATACCCATAACCTTTTAAAATGGTTTCTATTTCATCGGGTGATGTACCCGCGTCGTTTAGTTGTGAAGGTATTATTTCCAACACACCCCCCTTTATTTTTCTTGATTCTAACATATTTTTCGCTCCGTCCAATACCATTTTCTCAGCCCCTTCAACATCTATCTTAATAAAATGTATGCCGTCAATGTTGTTTATTTCACAATAATGATCAACGGTAAGACATTCACATTCTACCCTTTTAACACTATCATAAGATGTCCAGGATTTATCTTTAAATAGTGGTCGGTCTATTATACTAGATATAGCAAGACTTGTTTGTGTAAAGTTCATGACAACTGATCCGACTCTATCTGATAAACAAACTTCATTCATCGTGATACCTTTACTTAAATCTTTAGTCATTTTACTCAATATGGGATGTGGTTCAAAACAATGAATATTTTCAGTTTTCTTTAAAGCTGACAATGTTTTTATAAAACTCCCACAGTTCGCCCCTACATCAAAAACGATGTCACTATCGGTTACACCAAATATATCTTTGTGATATTTGAATATAGCCGTCAGTATGGGTACATCCATATCATTCATACTTTCAAAACTATGTCGCCTAAAAATATCCTTGAAAAAATCATCACTATCATAAATGTTTCTGATATGATTAACATACCAGCCATTATTAATATTACCAATGTCGTATTCAAAATTCCAATATTCAACATCATACGAAGTATGTGGCCATTTCCCTGGTAGGTTACATATATTGTCAGGGTAAGCGAATTCGTCGTATTTGTAATCATGCCCCAATATCGACAATATTTGATTTACACAATGAACCATGACACATGTTGTTGGATGATTTTGTGTAAAGAAAAGCTTGTGCTTTCGTATGTTTTGTTCGATAAATTCAGCGACTTTTACATCACATATTTCCTCCTTTTTCTTTAAAATTTCAATAGATTTGGTGAACCTATTTTCATAATCAAAATCAATTTCACCATTTGAATACTTCTGCAAAACTACATCCAATGAATGACCTTGTGCCTTTAATTTTTCAATGGGTTCACTATTTATATACTTGTCCATACCAGAATATCCGCCAATATAACCATCTATATTCGCAGGCGGAATTAGAACCCATAACGAGGAATTGTAAATATAAGGAAACGAAACCCTTTTACAACCCGGTGGTAAATGAGATAATATACAAGTATCATCTGTTGAATAAATACCGTGTCGTTTATCTATTGGTTGGTATATGAAAATATCAGCACACTTGAGAATATCAAGTGGAATAGGCTCCTTATTTTTGATTAGAGTGTAATTTTCTATATGATATGTCTTCAATCCCTTTATAGCCCTATGTAAAAAATAATCCAAACATCTATACTGACAATTTGTATAATACACGATGTTTACCATATATGAAGTACGGTATATTTTTTTAATATGATATTTATTCGATGTTGAACACTTCCTTCACTCTTGAAGGAAGCTCGAACACAACATTCTCCCTTTCGTCACACCATTCATATATACCCCTCTCTTTACAAACATCTGGATCCACAACTATCTTCCACATACCGTGTGTCTTACGAAGGTCAATCATCTTATCCTTCGTAGGGTTCTTAAGAACGATATACTTCCCAGTGTCAAGGTCAGACCACGCGAGTCGCGGACTATTGACAGTACCATCCGGATAGAATATATGCCCATCATTGAAAACGTAATAGGGTATCTTACCGCCGTATAGTGCTGCCGAATAACCGAACGTCGACGATAAACCCTCCATATTCCCTTCAGGTACGTTACGACCGCATACCCCACCCATGGTCGTGTAAATCCGGGGCATCTTCGACATGATGAACCATTCGAGAATACTATTCGTCTTTGTATCCAAACCCTCCTCTTCAGGTGTCTCCGTTTCCTGAGAAAATTCTGAAGCAGTGAAACCAATGTCAAGTCCCAAGGACAAAGCCTTATGGACGCGTCTCAAAAAGTATTCTCGTGTGGACACCGAATCACTCATAATCAATACAGGTTCATCTATCTTCAATGCTTCGCCGATCATAGCCTCGACAGCCCTGTCAGAGCCAAATGGAAAGTTACCAAACTTAGCACTATCATCGGCGTATGTACCACGACGAATATGGAATACAGCAACACAATGTTTAATCTTCTCCCAGTGAATGCTAATTAAACCTTTCATATAGTCCGAGGGTTGCATACATGCTTGCATAATGTCACCGATCTTGGGAATTCTCAAATGTGTAAAGGCGTTAATGAAACCCTTCGATCCAACAACACCAACATTCGATACATTTTCAAACACAAGTGTCCGATCCCTACCATACTTATAAACATCTGGATGGATCGACCCCTGTCCGTTCGTCGCCGCTACATGAGTAGCATATGTCAAGGACAGGTTACCAATCGCATCCCTTGGACTTGGTACATAGATCATATGATTTAAAGACGTGTAGACCCTTTAAATAAATGTACATCTCATACTCGTTATGGGGGTCAAATGAAGTGTACACCTACGGAATGATCGAGAATGTTTTACTGGCTGGGGAAATCTACAAGGGGTGGAAGGTCCGAGTACACTATAACGACACCGTTCCTCAAAAGGTTATCGATTGGCTTGAAGCACAAGAAAATGTTGAGGCGATTCACCACGAAGGCGAAGATACTCTAGCATCAAATATGTTTTGGCGTTTCTATGATCTGTTCCTACCAGACACAGTAGTCATTGTCCGAGATGCTGACTCTCGTCTCTCGATACACGAAAAAGAGATGGTGGATGAATGGTTGAACTCGAGCAAAGACTTCCACGTCATAAGGGGTCATCCCCACCACAAAGTCCCTATCCTCGGGGGTACATGTGGCTGCAGGAACAACCTACTCGAATACGTTCACATACCAAACGGTACAAGAAATGTTAACAGTTCACCCCGTTCATTCATGGCGGCCGAGGCGTTTTTAAAGTGGTACAGTGATAGACTATCACACGAAACCGATAAATATAACGCCGACCAGATATTCCTGTATCAATACATCTACCCCATCGTGGCGAATAGTCTCTTCGTCCACAGTGTGAAGGAAAATGCATATGAACCCTTCGCCAAGATTATCGAATCGAAGGAATCTGGGTTCATGGGTGCCATTGTTACCGATTGTGTCAATGCATCGAAAATACTCGGTGATGAAAGGACTACTTTTGTTCGAAAACCGGAATACAAATAATAATACTCACCAACTTTAAGATGTCGTTGCCCCAACACAAGAAAATGTTCCTGAAACAGATCGCCTACGGATTCGATGCGTTTTCTGAGCAGGCCAATAAGATCGGTCAGGATCCACAAAATGAAGTTGAACGTTTCATCAAGAAACATCTACTCAACCACGAACCTGATAAAACCTACTCATTTTCCAAGGGGAAGTTCATGATGGGTCTCGCGATATTGGAATTTGATAGTCTTGTAGAAATTCTAACACGTCTTGATGTCATAGGTATTACAATACACGGGTTGTATATACATACGACATTAAATGCATTAACACTATCGACTATTGAACGAGAGTTTTGCAAACTCATCATAGACAAAGAGATTGTAACGTTCCGGGACTTTATTTTGTATTGACATGTTGACGAACCATCTTCAAGAATTCCTTGTCACGCTTCGTCTTCGGGTCTGCCAGAATTATGAGGTAGGTCATCTTGTTGGGGAGCTTAGGTTTGTTACCTTTGGGTTTGGGTACGGCTTTCAATTTATTCTTCGAGTTCTGAATCTGTTTGACAGTTGGCATTTATATACGTCAACATTTAATCCATCTCGTCGATCGTGGGACCCTTCTGTTCCTGACACGACGCCACTAGGTCAGTCAACTCTTTCTGCTTATGTTCAATCTCGTCAACTTCGGCAGATCGGTTATTGTCAATCCATTGGATCGTCTCGTCAACCTTTTCCCTAATCTTCGCCTTGTTGTCCTCACTAAAGGTACACTCTTCACCATCAATCATATTACGCATACCATAGGCTGACGTTTCCAGTCCATTCATAGCAGTCACCTTCTTCTCGTACGCCTGATCCTCTTCCTTATACTTTTCAGCATCCTGGACCATGCGTTCGATCTCCTCCTTCGATAGGCGACCCTTGTCATTCGTGATGACAATCTTCTCCGACTTCCCAGAAGCCTTATCCTCGGCGGTCACGTTCAGAATACCGTTAGCGTCAATGTCGAAGCATACACTAATCTGTGGAACACCACGGGGTGCGGGTGGGATACCAGAGAGTTCGAAGGTACCCAATAGATGGTTATCCTTGGCACGAGCACGCTCACCTTCGTATACTTGGATGAACACACCGGGTTGGTTGTCCGAATACGTCGAAAAAACCTGCTCCTTCTTCGACGGGATCGTCGTGTTCCGCTCAATGATTTTCGTCATGACACCACCGGCAGTCTCGAGTCCGAGAGAAACTGGAGCAACATCCAAAAGCAGGAGATCCTGGACGTTGCTATTGTCAACACCCGAAAGAATGGCAGCTTGGACCGCAGCACCATAGGCAACGGCTTCATCGGGGTTGATCGATTTGTTGAGCTCCTTACCATTGAAGAAACTCGAGAGCATCTGTTGAATCTTAGGAATTCTCGTCGAACCACCAACCAAAACAACTTCATCAACCTTCGACTTGTCCATCTTCGCATCACGGATAACCTGTTCGACAGGTTCCATACACTTTCGGAAGAGATCAGCATTCAGATCCTCGAAACGAGCTCGAGTGATCGACGAATAAAAGTCGATACCCTCGAACAATGAATCAATCTCAACTGTCGTCTGTGAGGTCGATGAGAGGGTACGCTTCGCTCGTTCACAAGCTGTGCGAAGACGGCGAAGGGCTCGAGCGTTTCCAGAGAGGTCCTTCTTATGTTTCCGCTTGAACTCTTCAGAAAAGTGTCGGAGGAGGCGGGCATCAAAGTCTTCACCACCGAGATGTGTATCACCAGCAGTCGCCTTCACCTCGAAGATACCACCCTCGATGTTCAGAAGTGACACATCAAAGGTACCCCCACCAAGATCGAAGATGAGTACATTCTTGTCTTCATCCTTATTCTTGTCAAGACCGTAGGCAATAGCGGCAGCCGTAGGCTCATTGATGATCCGAAGGCAGTTAAGACCCGCGATGGCTGCGGCATCCTTCGTAGCCTGTCTCTGTGAATCGTTGAAGTATGCAGGGACGGTGACAACCGCATCCTTCACTGTTTTGCCCATGAAAGACTCAGCAATATCCTTCATCTTCGTGAGTACCATCGAAGAAATCTCCTCGGGTGAAAACGTCTTCTTTTCACCGTGGGACTCGACATTGATCATAGGTTTGTCACCTGGTCCAGCAATAACCTCATACGACCAATCCTTCATGTCATCTTGGACCTTTTTGTCCGAGAATTTACGACCGATGAGACGCTTCGCATCAAATACAGTATTTTTGGGATTCATAGCAGTCTGATTTTTTGCGGCGTCACCAATGAGACGCTCATCATCCGTAAAAGCCACATAGGAAGGTGTGGTTCGGTTACCTTGATCGTTTGAAATAATTTCTACACGATCATGCTGCCAGACACCAACACAAGAGTACGTAGTTCCGAGATCGATACCAATTGCTTGAGACATATTATGTATTACATAGTCACTAAATCTTTAAAAGAATTCAAGTCTCTCTGCTAAATTAGGGAACATCCTTTTCTTAAAGGTACGCTCGAGGTGGTCAAACATTTCAACCCTACACTGTGCATAACGAAGACGATCTTCGAGAGAAAACATATCACAGTCTTGCCGCTCAGGCATGGGGACCCAAGTGTCGAAATGTTCTTCGTACCAGGCAGCCCTATCGATGTTATCGCATTCTTGCTTCATCGTTTTGATCAATGCATCTCTCATGTAGCGTTCATCATCTTCATCTAACAGGGTTTCGATGTCGTGGATGATGTTATCATATACGGATACATTACCACACGCAATGAAGGCGTTGCGTCGAAGCTGTTTGAACGTGTTGAGTGTCGATTCCATTTTGGCAATGTCATCACGTTGATAAACTTAGGTAAAAAAAGTATATACATATGTTAGAATGTCGCTCGACGATTTACCTAAAAAGACGCAGTACATGATACTCGATTCACACTACGTGACAGGAAGTAACAATACGTTCTCGTATAACTTAACACTAGAGTCTAACACACACGTAGAAGATATGGGACGCGTCATTGGTATCAAGATGGTTGATTTCTATGTCACGAGTGTAGGCGAGGCCAATAAAAACAATGACGATAGAGAAACTGACATTCCCGAATACATAGATATAGTGTGCCCAGATATCCCAAAGGCTGCACAACTTCTCAGCGAAAAACATGGACAGATACTCGAACGTATCCCCCTAGAGTGTCATTATCGTCACTCAGCATCGACCATCCAAACGGATAAGCAATGGCGAAGTTACCCACGTAAAACAAACTACTTCAATCCCATATCGATCAAGCAACTCAATTTCCAGATATTCGAACACCGAGATGACCACACATACCACCTCCTAAAACCTAGATATGAATGGCACATGATAATGGAAATCACGACCGTCAACCCACGAGAAAAACCAAGGGATAAGAATGTCCAAATACTTCAAGCTCTTGAAAAACTTACGAATAAGATTGAAGTACTCAACATGAATGTGCGAAAACTACCCGACAAAGCACAAGAAGAAAAGAAGAAATACCCCTTCGGGTACCTGGTTCTTGCCATACTGGCTATTTTAGGGAGCTTCATATACATGGTAAACAAGGGTGGTAGTCCTACACCTATGGCATAGGTCCATTATCCAATACGGGGCTCGAACCCGTGACCCCAGCGTGCCTTATATAGATTCGACTCTATGTAAATATACAAATGTATAAGCACTGTGCTCTAACCAACTGAGCTAATTGGATATATGCCACCAGAGGGTTTCGATCCCCCTACCTCGGACTTACAAAGTCCGCGCTCTTCCGACTGAGCTATGGTGGCTACTATATCCTAATGTATGGTTTAATCTTTAAGCTACAGACGACTTCTTGACGGGTTTCTTGGGGGCAGGGCACTTGCATACCCCATCGGAGCCCTGAGGACCTTCGGGGCCCTGAGGACCTTCGGGGCCCTGAGGACCCTGAGGACCTTCGGGACCAGCGGGACCAGGGGGACCTTCTACAACAGACGCCGAACCACCACCACAGTTGTCAACCATCTTGAGAAGAAGATCATACAGCTTCTTCTTGTCGACACGAACGTTGTTCATCTCCTCACGAATTTCATCCTTGAGAGCTTCCATGTTTATATATATAAAAGAAAGATTATCTTTATACATAATGATCTTCATAGGACCAACTCTTCTGAGTGGGATTGGTCAACACACGAAGAAATATATGGATCTCTTCCCGGATAGTAAGTACTACATCTACAATCAAGATATCCCAGAATGTGACCAGGCTTTCATATTTGCCTTACCAATCGACGACATCATAAAGTTTATACCATCCATCAAAGCGAAATGTAAACAGATCATATGCATGACCGTGTGCGAGACCGAGACCGTTCATGAAGACTATGGCAAACTCTTCGATCACTTCGATCGTATTGCTGTACCCAGTGAATTCTGTAAACGAGTACTGACGAACCAGTTTCCGAGTAAAGAGTTTTTCGTGATTCATGCATACATCCCACAGACACCTTATACATTCTACCACATCGGTAACATTTTGGATCCACGTAAGAACTTCAAAAAGATCCTTGAAGCCTTCATTCGTCTGGATAAACCAGATACCCGCTTACTCGTCAAGTCAACATGTAAAGAAGATGTTAAGATAGATCTGAAACGTGTCGAAGTCATCAATGGTCTCGTATCCGAAGAGGCGATGAATACGATCCACAGTCGTGGTGATTGCTACGTAAATTTTTCAAATTCAGAGGGTGTTGGGATGGGTGCTATAGAAGCAGCCATGAGGGATAAACCCGTTATCGCGACAAGATATGGTGGACCGAGTGAATATCTTCAGTCGCCTTACATGATTGACTGTGAACTTCAAGAGTTGGAGAATGATGACTTTCTCTTCAAAAAAGGGATGGTTTGGGGTAAACCAAACTTTGACCAACTCTTGGAATTCATGGAAGATGCCTACAACAAACGACTAACCCACATGGATCATTCGTATACTAAAAATATCATGTCACGAGAGAACATCTTAAAAGAATTCGGTGTCAATGTAGTTCGCGGCGAAGATGAGAAGACCCATTAAGATCGTTCCCGACATCACAGAGCCACGTTGAGCCACGAGGAAAGCGACGATGTCATCGATGATTTCAATGTTTGTTGGTTTTGTGGCGAAGCGGGGAACGGTGACACTTGTGATGATGTACAGAGACATTGCTATTATTACAGGTCTAAGCGTATCCTGATCAAACATTTATAGTAACTGTGATTTTAATTTATCGGAAACGTTGTGCTTTCGACAATAGTTTCCACATACAGCCTTGAATTTGCACCTCGATCCAGACATTGTCATCGCTGTGCAAATTGAATTCTTCACCTGAACCCTAGGTTCCTCGGGAACTGTATCGATAAACATGATCGTACGCTCACTCTTCTTTTTCGCATGCTGCTCGTATCGCTTCTTCATGACCCATGTAGCATTCGCCAAGTGTCGACACCTGTCGTCGGGTTCAGCAAGACGATACATCTTGGTTGCATCACCAAGGCACTTGTTCCACATTTCGTCGTGAATGATCTCCATGGTTTTAGTTTCTTGAGATCACAAGAATAACGCTTCACTTAGGTATTTTTTTCCCTGAATATTACAAAGGAGATGTTTTACCTTTACGTAGCCATTGCCGTCTTCTTGCTGTACACACTGGCCAAGAATAGACGTGTCGTGGCAAGTGCATCTTTGGATAAACTTATACGTCAATCAGCACGATATGCGACAGCTTCGCAACAAGATGCTTCGCCGCTCATCGCGACACTTCATGCAAATTATGCTGCAGCGTATCTTTACGCAGCCAAGGATATCGCTTCAGACAGTCAGATCCACAACGCGACTGGTGTCGATGTCGTCAAATTCAAAGAACACATCGTCAACATCCAAGACATGGTGACCAAGAAGACTGTCGAAAAATGTCCCGAATTTTCTGGTGAAGTCGACCTATACCTCGCCACTATTGCCGGTGAAGCGTAATCTGACAGTCTTGCATGGTCTTCACGTGATCACCTTCGTCGTTGCGAACATTCTCGAAGACGTCATAGAGGTTGTTGACATCGTCGTAGTAATTTGAAGCCACAGCTGGAGGCTTCTCAAGGGAGAGACTCGCTCCATTCTGTTTGAGGAATTCGTCATAGGTATGGTAGGCGTGTTCCTCAACCTGTTCGGAGAGGTTATACGCCATCCTAGGTGATACCACATACAAGAGACACGTCAACCAGTAGTATGCAAAGGCTGTGTGCTGTGCGAAGAAGCGATCGATGAAACGTTCATCACCACCCAAATCTTCCATGATGAGAAGATGGTGATACTCGTTCATGGTCTGTGCGAAGTGCGTCTCTAAGAAGTCAGCCTTCCGCCACACACCGAAGGTTTCGTAGAGGTGTAGAACCGATACAAATGAAAAGTATGGTACACGAGCGACCGTCTCAAGGACATAGAACCGAGCATAATCCCGATCCTTGTACACCTTGTCGATAACATTTACGGCCGACTTGACGATGGTCTTGTTGATACGCTTCTCGAGTTTGGGTAAGATTGGTTTTGCAGAGGTGAGAGTGAGCATATAGTTTTCTATAAAATAATATTTTTAACCTAAGTTAAAAGTTAGTGTTGTAATAAGACTAAGAAAATATGGAGAGTGTTCAAAAGCTCACCCATATCGAACACATTCTCAAGAGACCTGACTCCTATGTCGGTCCAGTTGAACAGGGTACCGAACCCTACTGGATCCTTGATGGTGGAAAGTTCTCGAAGAAGAACCTCAAGTACTCCCCAGCTCTCTTGAAAATCTTTGATGAGATCTTAGTCAATGCCATTGATCGTAACTCTCTCCACCCCAAGCAGGTCAGTTCCATCTCCGTCGCCATCGACAAGGAGAGTGGCTCGGTGACTATTGAGAATAACGGACCCCTTGGTGGGATCTCTGTAAAGATGCACGAGAAGGAAGGTCTTTGGAATCCTGAACTTGTCTTTGGACACCTCCTCACGAGTACCAACTACGATGACTCCCAAAAGAGGATCGTCGGGGGTCGAAACGGCTACGGTGCCAAGTTGGCGAATATTTATTCATCGGACTTTTCCATCGTGATCAAGGATCACGAAACGAAGCAAACGTACACACAAAAATGGTCAAAGAACATGACCGTCTGTGACCCACCAAAAATCAAAAAACATTCGGGTGCTACTTCATCGGTCGCCATTACATTCACACCCGAGTGGAAGAGGTTTGGAATGTCCAAGATGGACGATACCATTTACAACATTTTCCAGAAGCGAGTTTGGGATGCGAACATCTGTACCACTCAAAACTGTAAAGTGAAGTTTAATGGGGATGTCCTCCCCAAACAGAACTTTGAGGCCTATGCCAAGATGCATGAAGGTGTCCAAGAAGTTGCATCTGTCTCCGGTGACCGGTGGTCAGTGTGTATCGGACCGTCTGAAAATGGTCTCGAGCAAGTCTCCTTCGTGAACGGTCTCTGTACCATGAAGGGTGGTACACACGTCGATCACGTGGCGAACCATATCGCCAATGCTATCATTGATGATATGGCCAAGAAGATTAAACTGAAGCCTCAACAGGTGAAGAACGCTTTCACCATCTTCGTGAAGGCAACTTTGGAGAACCCAACCTTCTCGAGTCAGGTGAAGTCTGAGTGTACCTCAAAGTCTCCAGACTTTGGTTCGAAGTTTGAACCACCCAAAAACTTTGTGAAGAATGTTTTGAAGACTGGTATCGCTGATGAACTCACAGCACTCTCGAAGTTCAAGGAGATGAAAGAACTCAAGAAGACTGATGGTGCCAGGAAGTCTAAGATTACCGGTATTCCCAAATTGGATGATGCGAACAAGGCTGGTACGGCACAATCTGGGAAGTGTACCCTCATCGTGACAGAGGGTGACTCGGCGAAGACACTCGCTGTCGCAGGTTTATCCGTAGTGGGCCGAGACCACTACGGTGTCTTCCCTCTCCGTGGCAAGTGCAAGAATGTCCGAGACTCTTCGGTCGCACAGTTAACCTCTAACCAGGAGTTTAACGATCTCAAGAAAATTTTGGGTCTCCAACAAGGGAAGGAGTACACAAGTGTTTCGGAACTTCGCTACGGTCGCCTCATGATCATGACTGATGCGGATAACGATGGTTCTCACATCAAGGGTCTCATCCTCAACATGATCCATTACTTCTGGCCCAGCCTTTTGAAACTGAACTTTGTGGTCTCTATGGTGACACCAATCATTAAGGCGACGAAGGGTTCTGAGTCCAAATCGTTCTACACTGATTCTGCATTCCGAACCTGGTATGGCAATGGTAAGGCTGGATGGCGAATCAAGTACTACAAGGGTTTGGGTACCTCAACGTCGGCTGAAGCTCGTGAGTACTTCAAGAAGATTCAGGACCTCACTGTGAAGTTTGACATGGATACGATGACTGATGACTCCATTGTGTTGGCATTTGATAAGAAGAAGGCGGATGCACGCAAGTCCTGGCTTCTCGAAAGTACTGCCAAGGATGCCAACCAACTCGAAGTTCCTTATGGTGATGTGAAGCAATTAGATATCACCGACTTTGTACACAAAGACTTGGTGAACTTTTCTTTGGCTGACCTCAAACGTTCCATTGCTCATGTCGCAGATGGTCTCAAACCTTCGCAGCGTAAAGTGATGTATTCGTGTTTCCAGAGAAACTTGACTGCAGAGATGAAGGTGGCTCAGCTGGCAGCCTATGTAGCTGAAAAGAGTGCCTATCATCATGGTGAGGTGTCCTTGGCCGAGACAATCGTCAAGTTGGCCAATGACTATACAGGTTCCAACAACATCAATCTTCTTGAACCCTGTGGTCAGTTCGGCACACGACTCATGGGTGGCAAGGATGCGTCCCAGACGAGGTACATCTTTACGAAGTTGACCAAGGAGGCGAGGAAGTTGTTTGATCCCAGGGATGATGCCATCCTCAATTATTTGGATGATGATGGGCGATCCATCGAACCGGACTTCTACATGCCTACCATGCCCATGGTTCTAGTAAATGGGACGGAAGGTATCGGGACGGGTTTCAGTTGTTATGTCCCACCCTTCAACCCCGACGACATCAAGGAGAACATCAAGAGGATCCTGGGTGGTGAAGAGGTCATACCCATGAAGCCGTGGTTCAGGGGTTTCAGGGGAAAGGTGTTCAAAGATGATGGTGGTCTGTGGATTACAGAGGGTACGTACAGAGACACTGGCTCCAGACTCAAGGTTACGGAACTTCCACCGGGGCGTTGGACCCAAGACTACAAGGAATACTTGGACTCGTTGGCGGAAAAGAAGATGATCACGGGCTATACGAACAACAGTACAACCGATGATGTAGACTTTGAAATCTTTGGATACTCAGGAAAAGATATCGTCAAAGATCTCAAGATGCGGAAGACCTTCCATGTTTCAAACATGCACCTATTCCATCCCACCAAGGGTATTCGTAGGTATGGAAGCCCCGAAGAGATTCTTCAAGACTTTGTGGAACTCCGACTCGAACACTACAAGAAACGAAAAGCCCACCTCATCAAGGTTCTCGAAGCTAGGGCTATCATGTGTGACCACAAATCGAAGTTCGTGTCGATGGTCATCGAGGAGGAGTTGATCGTCTTCAAGAGGAAGAAGGTGGAACTCGAGAAGGAAATGTCTTCCATCTTTCCCAAGATTGATGGAAACATGGACTATCTCCTCAATACGAAGACTGTCGAATACACACAGGAGCGTGTAGAGGCTCTCATGAAAGAAGCGTCACAGGCGAAGAAAGAATTGGAAGTAATGTTGAAAACGAGCCATGTCGACATGTGGAAGATGGACATTAAAAATATGTAAACCATTAGTAAGATGCCCACCTCCAGTGGTGCCGGTGTATCCCTTAACGCCATAGGCAAACAGGAGTCATACATATATAGCGACAATGTAGATGAGTCTATTTTTAATTACGATTTAAAGAGGCATTCCAACTTTACAAAGTTTCATAGAACTACGATCGTCAATAAGAGTCCCACGTCCCCTACATGGCCCTTCAATGAACGTATCAAGGTAACCTTCAATCCTCAGAATATGGGTGATCTTTTGAGTAACATGTACGTACTCATTAAACTTCCCGGGTTAACAACTGGACAGAATTATGCCGACCAGGTCGGTCGTCATCTCATCAAATCGGTTACCATGCGTGTAGACGAGATCGAAGTTGAAAAGATTTATGATGACTGGATGGTTATACACGATGAGTTGTACCTCGAGGTTTCCGAAAAGGTTGCGAACCGTTTCAACCTGAATCGTATGTTAGGGTTTGACACGACAACATCGAATGGTGCCTATGCGGCGTTGGATTCTGAAGTCATCATCCCTCTCCCGTTCTTTTTTTCAAGAAAATACTCCAGTGACGAATATCCGACAAATGAACCAAACAGACCTTTCTTCCCATTATGTGCGATTCACAAACAGAAAATAGAGTTCGAGTTTGAGTTCCATACACAAACGTTCTTTACGTCGGCACCAACTACGATCATTCTCGATAATTTCAAAATTGTCACAGAAGAATTTACAATCGACCCAGATGAACGCATCTATTTAAAGAACCAACCATATACGATGATCACGGATGTAGTCAAGAGACATCCGACGTCACAGACCGTTGCGGGAGTCGATAGTATACGAACCAATCTCGTTCCCAATAACCGGGTCAAGTCGTTACATTGGTTTTTGAGAAATACAGAATTTGAAAATGTAAACATAGCCACCTTCGAGCCGGAATTTGACATCTTCAAAATATATGCCAGAGATTGGAATGGACCTTTCACCTTAAAGAATATTTCATTTTTTACCACTCTGACACAGGGGGGTGTGACTACATTCTCTCGTGTTGGTTTCAGTGAAGAACCTGTGGTAACAGGTAATAACGAAGCCGGGACCGAAAAGGTTGGAGAGTTTTTTTCAACGGAATACAACATCGTACCATGGACAGATGATCCAGGGTCAGATGTTCCAATCATAACAGTAAAGCTACCCACAAACTCTTTTATAGAGAAATTCACCTTTGAGTTTTACACTGAATCATCATCATCGGCATCCGTCGATGATGATGGAAAAAGATTCACAAATATACCAGGTTTCGACATCAAAAAAAATGACGAGCCTCAAGTTCTCATGACATCCGAAAAAATTACAAACTTTGTAAGCCTTTCTCAGGAAACGTTTACTCAGTCTTATAGTATTGAACTTGATACATCTGAATTCAGAGTACCGGATGCAAACTTCTCAGACTATTACTATATTCAGAATCGATTCAACTTTTCGACAACACCGGATTTCGATGAAACCTTCACCTTTTTCAACCCAGTTATGAAAGGTGCTAAATTTTTTATTCAGGGAGTTGATTTACCAAATATTTCAAGTACTACAGATTCGTACTACAAATACATGATACCATATCAAAAACGTCTATCTAAACCCGTGAGGAACATATACACCTACTCATTCGCGATTAACCCCATCAATGTCAGTCCATCCGGAAGTCTGGATTTTAGTGACATCCAATCAGAAAGAACAACCCTCGAAGTAACCCTTCAACCTGATCTTACTGACGTATACACACTATACATCTACTACACCGGTTACCAGACATTCAATTTCGAAAACGGTTTCATGTCACTCGTTTACTAAAAAGGGTATCCTTATTTTTAGAGATGTAGTCGATGATTCGATTCTTGATACACCATTTGATGAAGTTCAACTGAGCGATAGTCGTTTGAACTTCATGAGATGTCCCCGGAATCGTATATGTGAATTTTTCAGACCGAGCAAAGGGGTCAAACAATTTTTTACTGTACCCATCAAGACTCGACTTGTAGGCACAATGTACAGTGAATAGACGACCATTGGACGTCGTATAGGAAGTATGATTTTTTTTCGCATAATTCGTGATGAACCATTCGATGTTTCTAAGTGATATACCACCGGACTTGTCTAGGATACCCAGTAATGTAGATTTATTCTTGTCATCGGAATAGAACTCGTTTACGGAAGATAGCAGAATGTCTGTTTTACTCATGTCTTCTATAATACAGAATTGAAATCTATAAGCCCCTTATTTTCAACCTCTCCTGACGTGGTGGATGAGATTTCATCAATAAATTCGATCGTGTGTTTTCGAACCAATTGACTGTGGTGATGTTTACAGTAACCATCACACCTTGCCTTGAGATTGCATCTAGACATATTCTTCTTCAGACCCCTACACGTGTTATCTTCTTCAACGGGAGCATCGCGTAACAGAACACTATACGGAATACTGTAATTCACAGAGACGACTCGTAGGTAATCACTATAAGAACCATGAATCGATCGTGCCTTTTCTGTAAACACGTTCTTTGCTTCTACCAAATCAGCCTTAGAAGTCTTTGATACTTCGCGTTGTTCTTCCTTGAGTTTTCGAATTTCATCTTGAAGTAGAGACCTTTGCTTTTGATGCTCTTCCTTGAGGTCGTCTATGATCTTCTTAGTGGCATCCTTGGTATTGTTCTTGTGATTCAGAATCTCATTTTTGTATTCCTCTTTCGCCTTTTTCAAAAGTTCGTTGTACTCACCCTTAATGATCTTTGTTTGTTCTTCGACAGCCTTTTTTACTTCGTCGCGGAACAAGGCATTAAGTCTCTCGTCCATCTTAATACTGTATCAATCGTAATTTTTAAATACCTCATCGTATGTCAACTTGTCGGAACGAGCAGCCTTGATCCTTTCTCGAAGTTCGGCAACCTTACCCACAGTATCGAGATTATATTTCTTACACTCTTCGATGAGTTGGTCCTTCTTCATACCACTCAGTGCTGGTTCTCTCTTTTTGGGTGGTGGTTTATGTTGAGCGATTAAGTCACCGAAGATTTCAGTCCTTGGGTTTTTCACGAGGGGTTCCAGAAGATCACAAATTGGATTCAAGAACTTGTTGGTGAAGTAATGGTGGTAATCGACAGGGATATCATTTTCCCTCATGAATACCGGATCTTCCGCCTTTTCGTAAGCCTTCGCCTTCGGGTTATCCGTTTTCACAAGAATGTACGGTACTCGATCACCAGATTGTGGTTCGGATCCAGGCTTCCTTTCACGCATCTTGTCCCTAACCCGAACATGGGGCAGGTTCGGATTTTTATAGGAATCTCCCAACTGCTGTGAAAGTATGAGTTTATCAACGGGAACTTCACCTTCTAGAAGATTGATCGCTCGCTCAAGAGCCAATTGTTTCGGGGGTCCTGGATCACTACTTTCTAGTACGACATCCAGAAGTTCCTTGCATACTTCACGAACGAACACTGTGTTGTCACGACGCACAACCTGGAGTCCCTTGATGTCGATGTAGTCCATATTCATCTCACCCTCTTTGTCCCTGGTCCATAGCTTGGCAGCGTAACGCTTCTTACTGTACAGAAAGTACGGACAATACACCTTCTCGAGTTCGAGATTGTTGGGTTTCTTGAACAGGGCCGTACACTCTTCGGCAGCCTTTTCGCCCAGATCCCAACTGTATTCAATCGCTTCCATTCCCGTTCGACCACCAACATCAAACTCGACCATTACTGAATCCGTATCCCCATATCTCACCTTCGCACCCGGGAAGTTCTTCTCCACGTACTCCTTCGTCTCTTCGATCATACTACGCCCCTTGAAGGTTGTCGTCGAGGCGATCGGTACACATGGAAGGATGCCTTTACCAGCACCAGTGAATCCGTAGATCGAGTTCATGCTCACCTTGTAGGCAAGCTGTTTACCATTGTAGACCTCCTTCATGAACCCCGTCGCAGCAGCCATATCCTTCTTTGCCTGTTTCCTAAACTGTTTAAGTTCTGCCAGAATACTCGGAAGGAGACTGGGTACATCCTGTGCAAACTTGTAGGTGCCACCATTCAATTCAAACGTTTCATAATTAACACCGGGGATGTTCCCATAACGCCTTTCATCCATGACGAACGTCGAATAACATAGATTGTGGGCCATCATGATCGAAGGGTACAGACCTTCGAAATCCAGTGCCGTGATTGGTGTATAGTATGCACCACCCTGAGCTTCTAAAACGGTCGCACCTTCATAGGGTTCAGGTGGGATAGCCCCGTAGCGAATCGTGGGGACCATGAAACCCAATTCCCGAGCCTTCTTGGTCAGCTGACTAAAAACCTTAATCTGCTGTCCACGTTCCACGAGGAATGAGATGGGGACCCATGTAGCCTTCGCCATCTCCAGGAGGTTCAGAAGTGTACAAAGGCGTTTCATGAGGCGATGTGGTAGCAGTGTATCCTTGATACAGTATTCGGCAACTTCTCGGAGTTTGACGGGGTCACCTTCAACGAAGCGAGCAAACATCTCCTTGGGAGGCATATCAATCTTCTGATCACCCAGGTAGAGTTTCGAAACGTTGTCTAGCTTATAGCTATCAAGTTTGTAGCCCTTCTTGACTTCGTGGAACAGGTCGAAGATGAATCGTCCAGTCATGGGAAGAAGCTTCAACATGTTATCACCCAAAGCACTCGACGATAGACGTTTGTAGACCATTTCTGAATCGACATTCTTCAACTTCCCAAGGTTGTAGAAAGAGTGGCTACACCCAACCTTTGCAGCTCGTTTGTAGATGTATTCAAGATCGAACCCGAAGATGTTCCAACCCGTCATGATATCGATATCCTGCTTGATGATGTAGTCTCTGAATGCTTCAAGCATTTCCCGTTCTGTATCATAACTGATGATCGTAGAACCTTCCAGGTTTGGGTCGGTTTTTTTGAAACATAGACACGTTTTGTCATAGGGTTCATCCGATCCAAGTTTACAAAGAGTCAAGGCAATCTGAAAACAGGCATCACCATCTATGTCCGCATCAGGAAACTTTCCAGTAGAACTATTCGACTCAATATCAAAGGATGCCACGACGAAGGGTGCCACGTCATCACGTTTGACAGGTGTGAGTGTTTCCCAGTTGTTACAGAACAGGTCAATGTTGACATGTGCAAGATTGGATCGAACACATTCACTACCAGTATCCAACCACCCCGTGGATTGAATGCCTGTTCGATGCATCATACGAAGCATGGGATCAAGATTGGATTCATACACCTTCAGGGGAAATGGACCACTCGAGAGGTTGAGAGGTTTTTTCAGGAAGTAGTCAGTCGTTCGCCGCTTCTTCAGATTGGAAAATGTGATACGCATGAACAAGAATTTTTGATTATTTTGAAAACCCCAGATATCCTTCGATTCAACGACGGTGTACCCGGTGCACATGTCTTTGATGTGAGCATAGATTTCGCGGGCATACTTGATATCAGGGAGCTTGATGTAAAAGTATGGTTCAAAGGTAGTAGTTACACACACAGACTTCCCATCCTCTGTCTTACCAAAGATACTAATCAAGTGATCCTCATCTTCGTCACGTGCTTCCCATGTGAGTGCCTGAAATACAACCATCCTTCCTTATGTACACTTCGAGCCAAAATTTTAATATCGTTTACTAGTAAATGTCAGCCGCTTTGATTGACCTCGTGTCCAAGGGTGCCCAGGATGTCTACATCACTGGCCAACCCGAAGTCAGTTTTTTCCGCCAGAACTACAAGCGTCATACGAACTTCTCCATCAAGCCTGAGCGTATCGATTACATCGGTTCGTTCAGTTCGGGTGCCGAAGTGACCATCCCCATCAAGTCCAAGGGTGATCTTTTGAGCTACGTATGGATCGAAGCCCCTGGCATCGCCGCCACGGGTTCGAACACGACGGGTCTTTTCTCCAAGGATTCCAACCCAACTGAGTTCCTTCTCTATGTGGGTGGTCAGCAGGTCTGCCGCCTCGATTCCCTCTACGTCCAGGGTGTTCACAACGTACTCTACAACGAAACACAGGCTCGTGCGTCGACGGCTGTGTCTACAGCTGAGATTAAGGAGAATGCGAAGAATGCCGCGGGTACCGCTGATCACTTCGTGATTCCCTTCTTCTTCAGTCAGGACTGGACCAAGTCCCTTCCTCTTGTTGCCATGCAGTACCACGACGTTGAGATCCGCATCAAGTGCCGTGACGGTACCTTTTCGTCAACCCCTAAGGTGTATGCGATGTATGCCTACCTCGACACCGATGAGCGTAAGTTTTTCACGGACAACGAGCATGAGATTCTCATGACACAGACACAGTACCAGATGGTTGGTTCGACGGACACCGACATCGATCTCACGTATTTCAACCACCCTACGAGTGCTCTTCACCTCGTGTCGTCTAACGTGGGTGCGACGTGGGATACGGCGTATGCTTTCGACGATGCCACCTTGTACATCAACGGTACACCTCTCTCCGAGAACATGTCCAAGGATTATCATCATAACGTGGTTCCCAAGATGCATTGTCAGGCTCTCCCCGACGATCTCCTCGAGACTGCTCCCGTGTACACGTGGCCATTCTGCCTCAACGTCGGCAAGTCTCAGCCTTCCGGTTCCTTGAACTTCTCTCGCATCGATACGGCGAAGGTGACACTCCGGAATGTTTCTGGTGGTAACATGTACCAGCGTATGTACGCAGTCAACTATAACATCCTTCGTATCAAGAATGGTATGGCCGGTGTTGCGTTCGGTAATTAATTTGTAGTTATATTTAAAAGTCATGAATGCTCGCAAGGAGTTCGATAAGATGTCGGTGGGGCCCACCCCCTACATGGACGCGAAGGGTCGCCGTATAAAAATGTCAGGAAGAGGTGCTCTTTACACAGAAAATTCAAAGGGGAATAGGACATACAACCCCACAGCGGCCTTTATAAAGCCAGTTTCGGGTAACGGTAATAGGGTGAACATCAACAACAAAAATGTTATGACTGTCCCCAAGAATATCCGCCCTTTCACATTTAACAATAACAGTTTAGTACATTGTCGGGCGTGTGGTAAGACATATGATGGGTTTGCACAATGTTGTTATGAAATGAATCACGTACGCGTACCCAAACGCAATTAATTCCAGTTGTCAATCAAAGTTTTAGTTTTTTCGAACATCTTCTTCCCGTGGAAGGTGTTGTTCTTCTCCCCCTCCCAAATTGTGAGTCGGTCTTCAAGGAACTCCTTGAACTTGTCCGAGTCACAGTTAGACTTGTATCGAACCTTTTCATTCTTAAGTGCCTGCTCCATAGCAGCTATACGACCATCCATTGAACGCTTAGCAAGCTGATCAGGAGTGATACGAGTGGACACATCAGTGGTTTTCTTGTTCATATATAACATGGACGACTCTACACTTTATACCATTTTGTACTATTGTCGTTCATGTCGGAAAACATATGATGGCACCGCTCAGTGCTGCTTTGAGATGGATCACACCAAAGTTAAAATCCCCACAAATACTAAATGATACCCCTTCTCATAGCTGGTGCACTCACTGGCGCACTCGCGTATACGTTCATGGGGCAGAACCTCGTGTCATCCTCCGAGGCCAAACGACTCATCAAGGAGGGTAAGATAAAGAAGGTCATCGATGTTCGTACAATCACAGAATATCGTGCAGGACACTATCCAAAGGCACTCCACATCCCCGTTAATAAGATTAACGAAAAGACCACGACGGAACTTCCCAGGAAGGGTTTACTCGTCTACTGCAACACTGGGCAGCGGGCCAGATTTGCAGCAGAGACATTGGAGGAACTCGGGTTCGAAGATGTCTACTACATCGCTGGACATTACTCGAGTTTACTTTAGTTTGACACCCAGAACCCTTCTCAACTTCTGAAGGATGGCAGGGTCTGGTATGGCTCGACCCGATTCGTAGGAACCAATGACACTCACATTCACGCCGACTGCGATTGCTAAATCTTTTTGTGTTTTGAAACCTTTAGCAATACGCCCCTGTTGAATCATCTTGGCCATGGAAAGTGTCACCTTCTTATGGGTACCGATCTCCTCATCTTCCAATTTTTGCTCCTTAGTACGTTCATAGTGCTTGGGTGGGGGTCTGACAGTTTTTCCATGAATGACAACCGGAGTCCAGTCCTGGTGACTCATCTGTTTAGATATAGCGTTTCGTTTTTAAGATTCTTTCCAAGCGTTCTCTTTCTCTTTGCATAAATATCGTAACCTGGTCAATTTTACCCTCTAATGTCACTTGACCATGTTGCTTCATCATGGAAACGTTTCTGACGCGTGTCAATTCAATCCATGACATTTTGGACTCGGGTGTCTTGCTATGATGTAAAGCTAATACAGCAGCATCTCGTTTGACGTCTCTAGGAAGTCCCTGTCCTTCATAACAGATGACAACATGTGACCCCGGGTAACCACTTGCATGCATCCACCAGTGTTGGGGATCACTCATGTTTGTGAGATGATCATTTTCTTTTGCATTCTGTCCAACTCTAACAACTATATTACCTGAGGCAGTATATTCCAACATCTCTTATATAAAAATTTAATCCTTATATTTATATATGGATCTCGTTCCTGTAAAACTCCTTAAAAATCAGGGTGTCAAAAAGAAGATTTTAAAAATGATGAAAGATAATCCGAGTATTGATAAGACGGATTATCTCGAAAGTCGTATAGAGACGAACACGGTTGCAAAAAAACTCATGGCTATCGAAAACGCTTCTGAACTTGCCAAACGTTTCTTATTCAAGGGTGATACATTCGACGCAATAGGAGAAGCCATTAAACTGGAATCACAGCAAAATTTCGATTTTTCCTGTAAACTGAATCATAGACGAACGAATGGTGTCGAATATATCCATCTCGAAAAGCACTACCCCGATACCGGCGAAGGTCACTTCGCACTCGCGAAAGTGAATCACAACAATAAAATCATAGAACTCTATGATTCAATGGGTAGTAAAAACCCTGAATTCAAGAAGGATTTACAGGAACGATTCCCGGAATATAAAAGGTTCTATAAGGGTCTACCCCTCCAACCTTCTGGTGGGATCGTATATAATACACCTACCGAATTTAACCAGAAAGCTAAGATTCGCTTCAAAACCAACGAAATGCTCATGAAGTCCTTTGAAATATCACAGTACGATGAATTATCTCAACACCATTTCTGTTACATAGAAGCGTTCGTCATGCTCATGCACAAAACACTCGGTACACCCATCGGACCTAAAGATCCACGTAACCGTCTTCCATTCCTTAAAAAGGTCATATGGGGTCTGGTTCATAAATTCACACCGATGTCTGAGCGAAAGGGGCCTGAATGGGAATATTTTGTCACAAACTTCAAATACTACATGGTCGTCACGGATGAAAAAAATAAGCGTCTCAAGCTCCAAAACATAGCTCAAGTGGCACCCAATGGAATACGTAGAAAGGTCCTATCAATTCGACTTCCTTCGAATATAACGAGTAAAACATCACTCAAAGAAATTGTCACGGTACAGTAAATGCACGTCGTTCTTAAACCCAGTCCATCTGTTGCACATAAATATCGCGTCATCCTACCAAGTAAAAGAGCCATCGATTTCGGTCAGAAGGGTGTCCAATATTACACTGATCATGGTGACGCCCGTCTCATGCGTGCACACCTTATTAGGAAAGGAGCTGTCATTCCTAAGAAGTTGCGGGTAGAGACAAATCACCATGAAATTCATCGGGGTATGTTGTCTATAGATGAAAGTGAGAAGGAAGATTGGGAAGACTTTTTCAGGGCAGAGTATTGGGAACGGTGGATGCTCCTGTCCTACCCCGATGTCAATAAGGCCAAACTCTACATGACAATGACCAAAGGTGTCCTCTTCATGCCTCAATCAGAAGACTTTTGGTACTGTGACAATAAAAATATAGATAGAATATAATGAGTTGTATCGTCGGACAATCGAAACGCGAAAACAATGTTGAAATAGAACCCATGGGATGTAGACCAGTTAGTCCCGATGTGTGCAAATCTGGCTTCATGGCCCCGAGTGAGAATATAACGAAACCCAAGAAATCTTTGGATCAGTGCTGCAAATGCCAACCTGATAAAACATGCTCTTTCTGTATCGACCCATCTAAGTGTACAGACGAGGAGATTGAACGATACGTGGCGGATGAAGATGATGAATGTTTTTCTGATGACACGGAACTGTACGAACCGGTTCCACCAGAAGAACCCATGGAAGAATTCATCCCCGAAACGAAAGAAGCTGAGGAGAATGCTAATGTCTTATACTACATTTTAGCCGGGGGTATATGCATGTTTTTCATTGCACTTCTTTCACTGACCCGTTGATCCGAAACCACCCGAACCACGGCCAGTATCTTCTACGATATTGATCTCAGTGATAGGCGGTGTCTCACACTTCTCAAGAACGAGCTGAGCGATGCGATCACCCTTCTTAACCTCAAAGTCTTTGTCCCCATGATTGAAGAGAACGACTTTGACTTCACCCGTATAGTCTGGATCAATGACACCAGCCCCAACCTGGATACCATGCTTGACGGCGAGTCCGGATCGTGGTGCGACGCGTCCATATACTCCAGATGGGAGAACAACTGTGATCCCCGTGGAGACAAGCCCTCTTTCCGACGCACGAATAACACAGTCCATATTGCTGTAGAGGTCATAACCCACAGAACCATCGGAACCACGAGTAGGAATAATAGAATCATAGGACAGTTTCTTGACCCCAAGGGACATTGTATTTTATAAACGACACTTCTCCTTATATTCCTTCACGAGGATTAGTTTCGCTTCAGGTAAACCCTTATTTGGTGGGTATTTACAAAAGTTTTTACAACGACAATGTTTCGTCTTTGAGAAGCACTCCTTCTTGGTGGCATAACATCGCAATGGTAAGTAGATATCCTTCGACATGTAACGCAAAATCCGATCGATGAATATCATTATTTGATTATAATTTCTACCTTTTAATTAGATGAATCACTGTCTCGTATTCGGAGCCCGGGGCCATCTGGCACAGACGAGAATCATCCCAGCTCTGAACAAACTGGAATGTCCACATACACCTATATCGCGAAGTGTTATATCAAATCTACAACATCTCGAGAATACGTCAAACGTTGTCGCCTACATGTCTATTCCAACCCACAATTTTTGTGAAAACGTCGAACCCTATATGAATGTCGTCAACCCAACCTACATCTTGGAAAAACCTCACGGGCATTCACTAGAAGACTTTGAAAGAATACATTCATTCGTGAAGACGAACAATATGAACGTTCTCTATAATGATCACTATCTCGGAAAGAGTATACTCGATCGAATTGAGTTACCTGACAACCTGGAAAAAATTAAAATCACACTCCATGAAAGCCCCGATATCAATCAACGAATCGAATACTTTGATAGTGTCGGTATAATTTTAGATATGTACCAGAGTCACTGTGTCTTGTTGTTCGCGACCCTGTTGGCTAAACACTTTAAGCAGACGAGGAAAGAAATTCTACATGATTTCAAATTTGTCAAGCCTCATGTCACACATATATCAAAGAGTGATCTCTACGTGGGTACAGCACCAACATCCTGTCGCGTATCGATGAAATATAAGGATATCTTTCTTGAAGCTGATATTTCAAAGATGGTACCGGACGAAAAAAGTATATCGATCAATGATCAGGATAACTACAACATGAATACCGGACGCTGTGCGTATGAAACAATTCTGGAAAAAATTAAGATGAACGACCTGTCCTCATGCATCGATGAACAAGAAGTCAGAGACCTATGGGATCACTTTTCAATAATGGAATGTTGACCAAAGTAATTACGTTGGGCCATCAAAAAATTTACAGACGTTCGGCGTTGATGCATAAAATCAAACTGTGTAAGAGCAGCCTGTACAGAAGGACACGGTATACCCGTTGCTGTACAGTACATAACAAACACTCTCGCGTCTTCGGCCGTCTGTTCGATGATGTCGTAGCAACTTTCCGCAATCATAGGACACTCAATGATCGTACCAGATGACCACGCATTGATTGTTCGACGCCGTTCGACGTTACGAGTATTCATGACATTGAAACCCTCGATGAGTGCCATAGCAAATACGAAACGTAGCGTGGAAGTTGCAATGTAGGGGTCAAACGCATAATTCAGATGCTGATTGACGTTAACCGCCTTGACATCACGACTCGTGAGTCTCGTATTAAGTGCAGCATTTAGAACAGGTGTGGGAATACCATACTCGGTAGCAACCTGTGAAGTCCATGATCCAGTGTTATTCATTTCTGCGACATCAAGGATCTTAGAAACGTTATAGTCACTCAACACTTTAAGAGCTGAGTTTACGATGTACCCATCAGCGTCAGTCTTTTTAGCTTCGTCAAGTGCCTGTTTCATGTAAAACGCATCCTGGTTACAGTATGCGTATACATCAGCGACACCCTGGAGCATACCGTATTCCACACCATTGTGAACCATCTTCGTAAAATGACCAACCCCATAATCATTACCCATATACGTAAAATTTTTACAGAAACTGGAAAAGAGATCGGTATTCTTAATGAACACATCTTCGTCGCAGCCAATCATCAAAGCAGGTCCCGAAAGGGCACCAAATGCACCACCCGATAGTCCAGTTCCGACGTAGTTCACGTTCTTCGACCTACACTTGGATCCCCTCTTTCTCGATGTCCTATAATGCTCATTGGAGCAGTCAATGATGGTATCGTTCGGGTCGAGTTTTCCAAGAAGGGATTTGACAACTCCGTCAGTGGCTTCACCATTTGGGAGAGCTGTGAAAATGGTGCGTGGAGTATCCATTTCCGAAATGAAGGTATCCATATCGGTGTGACCACGGATCGCGTCACTTTTGTTCGCTACTGCATCAACCTTTTCTTTTGTGCGACCATACACGTGGACATCACGAGAACGCTGGAGATTGAGAGCGAGGTTACCCCCGATAGCACCGAGACCGATGAGGCCAACCGAAGACATTGTGTTTTACTTACACGAGATTATTTTAAGTGTATAAAGATTACCATTCTTAAATATATACATGGAAGGAACTAAATTCAGACCCTGTTCATGGTGGGAAAAGGTTATCACACCAGAGGATAAGCCCATCAAATACCTTGAAATCGGAGTTCACTATGGTATGAACCTGTGGGAGATTGCAGACACTTACTGTAAACATCCAGATACGGAGATGCACGCGATTGACCCATGGGTTGATTATGATGAATACGTCGAGTATGTCGGTGATCAGGATAAAATCTATAATCAGTTCCTAAAAAATTTGGACAATGCTTCACCCGAGGTGAAGAATAAACTCAAGATCCACAGGGGATTTTCGCGTGATATCATTCCAACCCTGGAAGATGACATGTTTGATATTATCTTTGTCGATGGAAATCACGAAGCGGAATGGGCTTTAGAAGATGCTGTTCTTTCGTGGCGTAAATTAAAATCAGGAGGATGGATGATTCTGGATGATTATGGACCCGATCCCGTAAATCCGACAGCAGGTCTACAAGGATTCGCGAATGGATACAGGAACGTCATCGATATTGACAAGAGCGGTATCCATGACGGCCAGATGTTCATCAAAAAGAAATAATCGTAACTAACAGATGATACTCGTAGTACTATTTATCATATGGTTCTTCGTATATGCACGCATCTGTTCATGTACAGACGAACGATCCGTGTGTGCACGAACCGAATTTTATGGGTTCCAGTATGGACACCTTTTCTTTTATATGATCGCGGGAATGTTGTACCCGGACAAGTTCAATACATGGATAGGTCTGGGAATCGCATGGGAATTATTCGAATACTGGCTCTCGAGTAGACCAGACATCGTGAAAAAGCTTGGTGGGTGTTTGGGACGATACGAAGGGAGGGATGAAGGTCCTCCATGGCTTCGTAAGGTATATGGCGGTAAACCAAAACAAGAAAATTTCATAGACCGTGCTCTCGGTATCAAGAACTCGACAGAACATACATGGCATTATTCAGTGGGTGAAAATGTGACGAACGTCGTCGGATTTTTAATTGGTAAATACCTCCTTCAATCGGGATCGAACCGATGACCTCGCGATTAACAGTCGCACGCTCTAACCAACTGAGCTATGAAGGAATGGTCCTCTCTACCTGAATCGAACAGGTGACAAATGGAACTACAGTCCACTGCTCTACCAACTGAGCTAAGAGAGGGGAAGCTCCCACCAAGATTCGAACTTGGGGTGGTGGATTCAAAGTCCACAGTGTTAACCAACTACACTATAGGAGCGTGATCTCTTCCAATCGGGATCGAACCGATGACCTACAGATTAACAGTCTGCCGCTCTACCTACTGAGCTATGGAAGATAGTACTGAGAGTGGGGTTCGAACCCACGCGTGCGAACGCACAGACGATCTTAAGTCGTACCCCTTAGACCAACTCGGGCATCTCAGCTAATATATCTTATATTTGTATTAAATCTTTAAGCACTTTGGCGGTGGTTCAAAGGCTGTCTTTTCCTTTAGTTCCTGACGCTGTTTAAGTTTCTTGATGTCCGCACCCTGACAGTCATGTTTCGTTAGGTTGATACAACTTGGACAGAAGCTACCTTCACAATATTGACAATCAATGGGAACACCACACTTCTTGCGACACAGTTGGCAGGGCATACCTATTTTAAGTGTACATTTTTTAAATAAGTTAAAAGGGTGTAGTCTATGTAAACAAAAAAGAGATGCTGATCCTCCGAGCCATCTGGGGTACTCTATATGACATGACTCCTCATTACCTGGGTAATCTATGCACAATGACTAAGACAGTTTTATGGGATGCCCCTCAGCGTTTCTACCTTGATATTGAGCTGGAATACCTTCGATTGAAACGTATTTCTGAGCCTGAGCCTGAGCCTGAGCCTGAACCTGAACCTGAACAGAAAAGATTGATCAATGCATTCCTAAGTCGGTTCTGGAGAATCTACAAGTAATGATGTTTACACAGGACTTCGCACTGGCCTTTTGTCAGGCTACGAACACACTCTGCACCGACGTTCAACGAGAGATTTGGAATCTCTGCATCCAAGAACCCGAGTGCCCGCCGGCACCCAAAAAAAATGTTTAAAAGTTTTTTAGA
>Ga0255763_1000945_pt1 | contig 31024 bp, 24 predicted proteins | sample 041ome_2_FD_179963 | JGI IMG/M metagenome (GOLD analysis project Ga0255763, IMG submission 179963) | Coastal salt marsh microbial communities from the Groves Creek Marsh, Skidaway Island, Georgia - 041406US metaG (version 2) | ecosystem: Environmental > Aquatic > Marine > Intertidal zone > Salt...
GCAGAGTTCTCTACACAGAGCACACGCGTACACGAATCGATTCACAAATCTGAGAACATCATCATCATCATCATCATCATCATCATCACCATCGGGCAAGAATCGAATCTCAACGGAGAGAAAAAAGCATCGTCGACATCATGACGAAAGAAGAAGAAGCAACCACTGAAACGGCGAAAGAAGAGAAAACCCCGGAGCAGCTCGAGAGAGAGGCGAAGAAAAAAGCAGCCAAGGCGGAAAAGGATGCGAAATTCGCGGCGAAGCAAGCGGCGAAAGCAGAAAAAGCAGCAGCACAAGCAGCAGCGCAAAAAGCGAAAGCGAACGATGAAGGCGGTGGTAAAGTGAAGAAGGAGAAGAAGAAAGCGGAAGCGAAAGGACCTTCGCCGCAGGATGTGCTGGCGTTGGAAGACGCGCTGAAAACGGAGAGAGGGAAAAAGAAAAACACGACGACGGTTCCGATGGCGACGAGTTATAATCCAGTCGCGGTGGAAGCCGCGTGGTACGACTGGTGGGAGGAGAAGAAGTATTTCGAAGCCGTGAACGGGTCGGAGAAACCAAAGTTTGTGATTGTGATTCCACCGCCGAACGTCACCGGCGCGTTGCACATCGGGCACGCGTTGACGAACTCGATTCAAGATACGATCGTGAGATGGAGGAGAATGAGCGGGTACGAAGCGTTGTGGGTGCCCGGGACCGATCACGCGGGGATTGCCACGCAAACCGTCGTCGAGAAGAAGTTGATGAGAGAAAACGGAATCACGAGACACGATTTAGGGAGAGAGAAGTTTCTCGAGAAGGTGTTCGAATGGAAAGGCGAGTACGGCGGGAAGATTTTTAACCAGTTGAGGAGGCTCGGCTCGAGTTTAGATTGGACGAGAGAGGCGTTTACGATGGACGAGAAGTTATCAAAGGCGGTAAAAGAGGCGTTCGTGAAGATGCACGAAGACGGGTTGATTTACAGAGATAATCGTTTGGTAAATTGGAGTTGCCAGTTGAAGACGGCGATTTCGGATATCGAGGTGGATTACATCGACGTGGAAGGACCGACTATGTTGCAAGTCCCAGGACACTTGAAGAAAGTTGAGTTTGGGGTGATCACGTCGTTCGCGTACAAGATTAAAGACGATCCGAACGACGACGAGTTGGTCGTCGCGACGACGCGTATTGAAACCATGTTGGGCGACGTGGCCGTTGCAGTTCACCCAGATGACGAGAGGTATAAGAAATACCACGGCAAAACGTTAGTTCATCCGTTCGATAGTTTGCGAGAAATTCCAATCATTTGCGACGAAGTCTTGGTCGATATGGAATTCGGTACCGGTTGCGTGAAGATTACCCCGGCGCACGACCCGAACGATTTCCAAACTGGAAAAAGACACGATTTGCAATTCATCAATTGCTTTACGGAAGATGGGATCATCAACGACGTCGGTGGCGAGTTGTTCAAAGGCATGAAACGTTTTGAGTGCAGAGTTGCGATTGAGAAAAAGCTGGAAGAGCTCGGTTTGTACAGAGGTAAAGCGCCGAACCCGATGAGACTCGGTCTCTGTTCGCGATCGAAAGATGTCATCGAACCGATGTTGAAACCGCAATGGTGGGTAAACTGCGCGGATATGGCGAAAGATGCGTGCGACGCGGTCAGAGATGGACGCATGGAGATTATTCCGAAAGAGCAAGAAGCGACGTGGTTTCGGTGGTTGGAAAACATTCGCGATTGGTGCATTTCTAGACAGTTGTGGTGGGGCCACAGAATCCCAGCGTTTTACGTCAACTTTGACGACGATCAAGAAAACAACGGCTTGCCGGGCGGAACAAGCGAAAAAGTCGACCGATGGGTCGTCGGGAGAGACGAAGCCGAGGCGCAAAAGGAAGCCGAGAGGAAGTTTCCGGGAAAAAAATTCACGTTGGCGCAAGACGAGGACGTATTGGACACGTGGTTTTCGTCCGGCTTGTTCCCGTTTTCCGTCTTTGGATGGCCAGACGAGACGCCAGATTTGAGAGATTTCTACCCGACGTCGTTGCTTGAAACCGGGCACGATATTTTGTTCTTTTGGGTGGCAAGAATGGTCATGATGGGCATGAAGTTAACTGGTAAAGTACCGTTCAAGCAAGTTTTCTTACACGCCATGGTGAGAGACGCACACGGACGAAAAATGTCCAAATCGTTAGGGAACGTCATCGATCCAATCAACGTCATCGAAGGTATCTCGCTGGAAGCGCTTCACGAAACCTTGGCTAATGGCAACTTAGAAGAGAAAGAGTTAAAGAAAGCGACGGCTGGGCAGAAGCAGGATTACCCGCAAGGTATCCCGGAGTGTGGAACCGACGCGCTTCGATTCGCGTTGATGTCTTACACTGGACAGGGCAATGACGTCAATTTGGACGTTTTGCGTGTGCATGCGTACAGGCATTGGTGCAACAAACTTTGGAACGCAATCAAATTCGCCATGGCGAATTTGGGCGATGCGTACGAACCGGTCGATAACGAGTACACCGAGTTGGACGTTTCAGACTCTTCCAGTCCGATTGCGGCACGATGGATCATCTCGCGTTTGAACAACACGTTATCTATCGTCGACGAATCGATGGAATCGTACAACTTTAACATCGCCACCGATGCTATTTACCAGTTTTGGAAAAATGATTTGTGCGACGTGTTTATTGAAATAATCAAGCCGACGATGGACGGCAACGACGAAGCGGCAAAAAAGAAAACGAGAGACGCGTTGTGGGTCACACTTGAAGCCGGTTTAAAGATGTTGCATCCGTTTATGCCGTTCGTCACGGAAGAGTTGTGGCAACGCTTGCCGAGAAAACAAAACGCGAACACGCCGCAATCGATTATGATTGCTGCGTATCCGAAAGCTCAGGAGAAGTGGGTGAACGAGAAGGTCGAAAAGTCTATGCGAGACGCGATCGATTTTGTTAAATCCTTGCGATCCATGAAAGCCAACTACAACGTTCCGGCGAAAGCTAAACCGAACGCGTACGCGAAATGTTCGGATCAAAACGTCGTCGATGCCATTCGAGAGAATTTTAGCGGTATCCAAGCGTTGGCTTCCGTTGGCGATATTACCATCGATGCAAGCGTTGACGCGCCGGTCGGGTGCGGTGCGGTCGTCATTAACGATCAGTTAACAGTCTACCTCGAGTTGAAAGGCCACGTCGACGCGGAGAAAGAAACGAAATCGGTCGAGAAAAAATTAAAATTAATCTCGGAATTGAACGCAAAGTTAGAGAAAACCATGAGCGAAGATTCGTACGAAGAGAGAGTGCCTGAAAACATCCGCGCGCAAAATAGCGAAAAGTCTGAGTTGCAAAAGCAAGAGATTGCCGCGTTGGAGAAGACGATTGAAGACTTTAAATTACTGTTGACGTTGTAAAGTTAGAGACAAAATAATAGTATTGAACACACACACATACGCGGGGAAAACATTTTATCGCATAGTATACATCTATTTTTACGCCGATGCTGTTTTTACAGGCACGTCTTCCCGACTTCCCCATTCACACCAGGATCCGTCGTAAACTTCCACGTCGTCTCTGCCAACTTCGTGCATTCCTAACGTTAATATACACGCGGTCACCCCGGTGCCGCACGTCGCCACAATTTTCTTGGATTGATTGTCCAACTCCATCCCAGCCGCTTCGAAGACTCGTTTTAACTGCTCCGCGTCTTTAAACTTCCCTGTCCCTGCATCTAAAACTTCCGGGAACGGAACGTTCTTCGAATTTGGAATAGACCCACACGCCAAACCGGCTCTCGGTTCCGCTGTTGTTCCGTCAAACCGTCCTTTCGGCCTCGCGTCTACGCACTGCTTCGCGTTCGTTTCGCACACGTCTTTCTTCACGCTCTCTATCGTCGCTAATCGGTTCAAATCCAATGTCGCTTTATACTTTGTCGTCACAGAATCTTCTTTTTCGTATGCCTCCACGCACGCTCTCTCGCTCTTCTCCACCTCGTCCATCCCGATTTCGTTCGTATCCATCCCATCCGCGTCCTCCGAGTACAGTTTCTCGTACGCTTTGAAGCCGCCGTTTAACACTCGCACCGAACCGCCGTGGCCAAACACTTTAAACATCCACCATAATCTCGCCGCGCTAAAAATACCGCTCTCCGCTCGATCGTAAATCACAACTGAAGAATCGTTCGTAATACCTAACGCGTCGCACGCCATCGCGAACGCGCGCGCGTTCGGCAACATGTGCGGTAAATTTTTCTCCTTCAAATCGGAGACTTTATCGATGTCAAAAAACTGCGAATGTTTTATCCTCTTCGTTTGAAACTCAGATTTCGGTACGCGTTGGACGAACGGCATGTACCAACTCGCATCGAGGATAACTTGCGAGGAGAGCGTTTGGCGCAACTCTTCCGGTGAAATCAACGCGCTCTTCTTGGATACCATTTTGACGACGACGACGGTGCTTTTTGTTCGTGATGACGATGAAGATGAAGATGATGAAAGACGTCGACGATATCGATCGGCTGCAAAAACAGAGATTGAAGAAGGACAACACGCTGACGACGACGACGCTCGCGATTGAACAACGACGGGGTACGAGGTTTTTTGGTGCGTTCGCGCGGCGGGGAACATGTACTCTCCCAAAACTGAAGACGTTTTTCTTTTGCAGCAGCTTTGCGTTTCTCTCCTTTTTTATTATTCCAAACTATTTCAAACTATTCTTCTACGTAAATGCGCCTACAATCGCGTCGACGGCGACGACGGCTGGCTATCGGTTTTGCTCTTCTTTGGTCCCGTGCTAAACGGTTTCTTCAGACCTGCTTGTTGTTGTTGTTGTTGTTGTTGTTGCTGATGTTGTTTTTGCTGCCGCGGCGGCTGAGCGTTCGAGAACGGGTTCGAAGAAAAGTGAAATCCGTTGCTTCGCGAAGAGTCGTTGTTGCTCGTGGATGATCCCCCGTTGTTCTTCTTCTCCGACGGCGACGACCTGCGGCGCGTGCCACTCTTCGCGTGAGCTCGATTCCACGTCCTCTCGGTGCTTTTAAAGTCGTCTTGTTCTTGTTTGGAAAATTTCGCCTCGGGGGGTGTTTCCGGCCTTCTCCGCGGCGGTTGCTTTCTTCCGAGCGGTTTACCATTTTCCGTCCACCTCTTGAGCAAGAGAACCAAGGTTTTAAATATTTCCTCGTTGAGAACTTTCTCCTCTTCCGTCATGTTTTGCGACTTATCCGGGTGGAACTTTCTTTGCGCTCTTTTGTACCACGTCTCGATGGATGCGCGATCGATACCAATCTCCTCTTTCATCGTCAGCGTCAGAAAGGCGTGTAAATCATTCTTTTCCGCGTGCTCATACGCTCCAGACTCGCGTAAATGCTTCATAGCCTCTTCTCGCCATCGTTCGCGCAGAAGGTTTTGCTCTTCTGATCGTTCGTTCTCTCGCTTCAATTCTTCCATTCTATTTTGCACCCTCGCCTTCTCTTCTCTCGTCTTCTTCTCCTCTCGTTCTCGTTTCGTTTCCTCTCGTCGTCGTTTTTCCGCTTCTTCCTCCTCCATCTTCCGTCGTCTCGCTTCTTCTTGCTTCTTCGTTTTAGAGACCACGCGCGTGTACTCGTTCGAAGGCGACGTGATTTCCTCCTCGCCCTCGTCGCTCTTCGTCTGCGCCCAGGACATGTCCTCCGTCCCGTTCGCGCTCTTCGTGGTTTTGCTCGGCGTCGTCCCCGGAGCAACCGGCGACGTCCTCGTGGACGCCGAACGAGCCGGCCGCGCGGCAGAGGCAGTTGGGGACGAATCCGCCATCTCCACGTCCTCTTTCTCCTCCTTTGTTTCCTTCTTCTTTTTGCTCTCTTCTTCAATCTCTCTCAGCGCTTCTTCCACCCTTCGCTTTACCGCGGTTTCCATTTCCTCGACGAGTTTTTTCTGTTTTTTCTCCAGCTCCGATATTTGTTTCTCTTCTTCCATCCTCGTCGTCGTCCTCGTCGTCGTCGTCGTCGTCGTCCGATGAATTCGACGACGACGTCGAGACCCGTTCGCATCACCGAGCAGGAAAAAAACAATCGCAATCGCACCCATCACCCACGGGGACACACGCAACGGTTCCACCAAGAACTCGAAAATCGCGAACATCGGGGCAAAACGCATCGTCGTCATCATCTCGTCGTCGTCGAGCTAAAACTGCCGCGACATCAATCGCAACGATAGAAGAACACCACCTCGTGGAGAATACGGTATAAAGGAAATCAAATATCAAAACTCTTCTGCGGATATATACATATGTATTCCTGCAGTGGTTCTTTTCCAAAAAAACATCCGTGTGCAGAGAAAAAGACCGGCCGGTTCTTTTTTCTTTTTTCATCAAAAAAAGTTTTTGTTTTTGTTTCGAGAAGACTGTCAGACTGTTGAAAAAACGAAAGAAAGGGATCATCTGCGCTCGACCTCATCATCACATCAGCGCTCTCGATTGAAGAACAACAACACGCCTTCTTCTCCTCCCCTCTTCTCGCATTTCCTCGACGACGACAAATACCTTTTTTGCTGAAAACAACGAACCTTTCTTTGTGGTGCGCTCTCTCGTCGTGCGAAGCGTTCTTCCTTTGGTGGTGAATTAGACGCGCTTGGTATATACACAGAGTGCGGTGGAGATCTCGTTTGAAAACACTTCGTCGTTACGCGGGGGAGATCACCTTTCTTGTTCTTGTTCTTCTTAAATAAGCGAAACGCGTTCCGACGACGATTCAGACGACGCGAAACGGAGACGTGCTGTAATAAGAGAGAGAGAGAAAGATCAGAGAGAGAACGTTTACAACCGCGAGAAGAAGAAGAAGAAGAAGAAAGAAAGAAAGAAGAAAATGGGAAACGGACAATCGCTCCCTGGCGAGGGTGGTGGTCAACAACAAGGCAAAAAAGGCGACCAAAAACAAAAGAAAAAGTGGGTCCCCCCGACGCCTCCGGAACGAGTCGGGAAGAAGAAGAAAAAGCGAGGGACCGTTTCTGGAGCGGCTGGTGGGAAACTACCCCCGATCGCGCCGGCGACGAAATGTAAACTCAGAGCGTTGAAATTAGAACGCGTGAAAGATTGGCTGTTGATGGAGGAAGAATTCGTGGCGAGACAAGAGGCGGAAAAAGCGACGCCGAGAGATGAACGGGACGAAGAGGAGCGATCGAAATTGGACGACTTGAGAGGGATGCCACTCTCGGTCGGTACTTTGGAGGAGATCATAGACGATAATCACGGGATTGTGAGTTCGGCGATGGGGCCGGAGTATTACGTGAACATCTTGTCGTTTGTGGATAAAACGCAGTTAGAGCCCGGGTGCGCGGTGCTGTTGCATCACAAACATTCCGCGGTGGTTGGCGTGTTAGCCGACGACGCCGATCCGATGGTTTCGGTCATGAAGGTTGATAAAGCGCCTCAGGAGAGTTACGCCGACGTCGGAGGATTGGAAGATCAAATCATGGAAATTAAAGAGGCGGTGGAGTTACCGCTGACGCACCCGGAGTTGTACGAGGATATCGGGATTAAACCGCCGAAAGGAGTTATTTTATACGGCGAACCCGGGACGGGGAAGACGTTGTTGGCCAAAGCGGTGGCGAATTCAACGAGCGCGAGTTTCTTAAGAGTGGTTGGATCCGAGTTGATTCAAAAGTATTTAGGCGACGGACCAAAGTTAGTGAGAGAATTGTTTCGAGTGGCGGACGATATGTCTCCGTCGATTGTGTTTTTGGACGAAATCGACGCGGTCGGGACGAAAAGGTACGACTCGCAAAGCGGAGGTGAGAAGGAGATTCAGAGAACCATGTTGGAATTGTTGAATCAGTTGGACGGTTTCGACGACCGAGGCGACGTGAAGGTCATCATGGCGACGAATAGAATCGAAAGTTTAGATCCGGCGTTGTTGCGTCCGGGAAGAATCGACCGGAAAATCGAGTTTCCGTTACCGGACGCGAAAACGAAGCGACACATCTTCGGCATCCACACGTCGCGCATGAATTTGAGCGAAGACGTGCAACTGGAAGAATTTGTCATGGCTAAAGACGACTTATCTGGCGCCGACATCAAAGCGTTGTGCACCGAAGCCGGGTTATTAGCGCTGCGAGAGCGAAGGATGCAAATCACGCACCAAGATTTCAAAACGGCTAAAGACAAAGTGCTGTACAAGAAGAAAGAAAACGTGCCGGACGGGATGTTCTTGTAAAAAAGACAAACGAACGAGGAGGAGGAAGAAGAAGACGGAGCAGAGAGAGCGATAGAGATAACTCAAAAGCGCGCGAAACGAATACTAGACACTATAAATATCTGAAATACAAAACGAATAGCCGTCAAAACTAACTTCACATTTGACACCAAAATGACGCAAACAACGACGTACCACCACTCTCGCGGGGGCCATACTAACCAACACCAGGGTGGTGCTACTATCACCCAATCACCGTCGGACTCGGCGGCGACGGTCGAGTTGAAAACGACGCTCCACGAGCTGCGACAAACCCGCGAAGAAATTTCGGACGAAATCAAATCTCTCGGACCGATTCCTCGTCGTAAGAAACAATCATCGTCCGAACGACAACAAGAACGAGGGGGAGAAGAAGAAGAAGAAGAAGCGATGACGGCACCAAAGAAACGAACGAGAGAAAACAGAGACTCGGGGGGTTCGTTGAAAGAAGATCCGGAGAGAAAACGTTCGAAACGAATGTTTGGGAATTTAGTCTTGGGAACTTTGCAGAGATCGAAAACGGATTTGCTGAAAACGCGAGATCGCGAGACGCAACGGAAAGATTTACTCCGAGAAGCGGAAACGAAAGCGGTGACGAGAAACGAAGAGATTTATAAAGAATTTAAAGAGAAATACTGGGAAAAACGCGAAGCTTTGATTCAGAAGCAAATAGATTTAGATGTCGACATGAAATATAAGCAGAGAGAGTTGTATCGCTCGATGGCGGCGGATTGCGAGCGGGAAATCGCGAACGGGAAGTTACGGACGGAAGCGTTGCCAAGGGTGTTTTGGAAGCCGAAGAAAGAGACGATTCAGACGCAGTCGATGTTGGCGAGACAACCCGGGAAAGTTGAGGAGTGGTTGAAGACGAAGATGATGGAGGTGGACGACGGATTGGAGAGGATCGCGAAGAGGAAACAAACGTTCGAGGAAGGTAAGGAAATGAGGAGAAGAGGAGATGATGAGTTAGAGGACGAGGACGAGGTAGTGGCGGAGGAGCTGAAAGATGCCGACGCGGACGACGTAGCCATGGAAGGGTAATTGTAGAATGCACTGATGTAATAATTAAACCAATCTACTTTTACTACACTTAGGAATGAAGCAACTCGATCAAATCGCGGTGAAACGCTCTCAAAGGTTTTGGTCGTTTTTTAAATCCGAGCGCAAACTCGCCGTGCGTGCCGTGATCGTACACCGAAAGCTCGCTGTCTACACCAATTTTAAGCAAAGTCTTGTGCAAATCTTCCGACTCGCGCTTGGGGACGACAATATCGGTATCCGAGGTGAACAAATACGTCTTTGGAAACGATGACTTGGTCACATCGTCGTCGTCGTTGTCTTCGCCGCCGCTATCGCTACTCCTACTCTTGCTGTTGCTACTGCTACTACTGCTACTACTTCTATCTTCTAAAATATGAAACGGCGACATTTCTTTAAATTTCTCCCTACCACCCATCGCTCTTCCCATCGTGCTCAACATCGCTACGCCCCTTTTATCCTCGTACTCGTAATGCGTCTCGATGTTATACACGCCGCACATACCGACGAACGACTTCAATTTCTCCGATTCCTTTTTTTGCGTTTCTTCCTCATCTAACAACAAAGCCATGGCGCATAAATGACTCCCCGCCGAGTGTCCAACCAAATGCGTTCTGCTCGCATCCGCGCCAAACAACTTCGCGTTCATAATCGCGCACTTCAACGCTTTCAATACTTCCTCCGCTTGCGCCTTGGCCGACTTCTCCGGGTACAAGGAATACGAAATAACCGCCGTGACTATGCCTTCTTCGGCTAATCGATGCGCAAGGGGTGCAAACTGCCACCGTTCGCCAGATGCCCACACGCCGCCGTGGACAAATACCGCCATCGGAACTCTCACATTTTCTGCCTCCTCCTCCCGTTCTTCGTACTCGTCGTCGTCGTCGTAATCATCTTTCTTTCCTCGTCGTATCGATCGCGCGGGCGGTAAATACACGTCAAACTTTTGCCTCTCGTCTTCTCCGTATTTGAAATCTTTCTTTACGCTCACTCTCGTCTCTTTAAATTGCATTCTCCGCTCTCCTCTGTCTCTCGAAATCATCTCCGTCGCTTTTGGCGTCAGTTTGTGCACGAGTTTCGCCCGAACGCCGTACGGAATCATCGAGACTATCCCTCTTGCTTCGTCTATAAAGAGTTTGGCGATTTGCGCGGACCGCTTGAACTTCGAGTTCGGGTGCAACGCTAAATCCGCCGGGATCGCTTTGATTGCCTCCGGGAAGGACATTTGGTATACGTGTTTGTACGCGCGTAAAGTTTGTGGATAAAAAGTTCTTCTCGTCTAATTTCTTCGTCATTCATGTTTTAAAAATCTATCGTTGTTGTGGTTAAAATTTGTAATACGCAGCGCGAATAATGTAATGTTGTTTCCTCTCTCTCACCCTCTCTTTCCTTCTAAAGTCTCTCTCTCTCTCTCTCTCTTTCTGTCTGTGTCTGTGTGTCTGTGTCTGTTTCTTCTAATCGCTCGTTTCTGCTACTTCCTTCGCGTCCTTCGCCGCCTTCTTTTCCATGCGTTCAGCCGTCTTCCGTCGCTCTCTTTCCAAAACTTCCGCTTGTAACTCCTTCGCGGCGTTCATTCTCGACAAGACGGATTTGTACAGACCCAAATCGCCGTTGATTTTCTCCAAAGTCACCCCGCTGGCCTCGGAAATCTTCTTCAAATTTTCCGGCGACGTTTGTTTGCTCATCTCCAACGCTCGGAAAAAACCAATCGCGATGAACTTGTCGTACACTAAACTCTTCGATTCAACTTTAGATTTCATGCTGGCAAACATCGGGTTCGCGATGATCCCATCGATGCTCGTTTGTTCCGTCGCAAACGCGGACAATTTTTCCGCGTCCGCTCTCCACTTCTTCGAGTCCTCACCGAGCGCTTCCATAAACGTGCTGAAAATCTTCTCCTTCGCGTTCGGGTCTTCCGTCGGGTACCCCTCGAACAATTGGTCAAACACCGAGACGAATCCTAAACTTCGCATCTCTTCGTGTTGATATTTCGAGCTCGTCACCGTGAAATGCATCCCGACCAGTAGTTCTTGTAAAACTGTCGCCCAAATCGACGGTAAAGGGTACGGGTAGCCTTTGGTAAATTTCGCCTTGGTATCTGCCACAGTCGCTGGATTCGCTGTCGTTTTTGGTGCAAAAAAAACAGAGAAAAAGAGATAAAGAAGAGTTTTGTCAGCGCTTTGATGAGAGTAAAGTGGACGTAGAAAATGTAAACGCAACAAAAAGAGCTTTACGCGCGCGCGAGACAGAGTGAGAACGAGCGCCTCTCCGCCGCAGTCGCGGATGGAGAGCGACAAAATCGATGTCTCGCAAAAGCTTTGCTCTTTACTCCTGATGATGATTGGAAAAAAGATTACACGTCGGACGTCATCCCGAGAGATGGATCACCACGTCACGATAAAAAAAAAATGGAATCGAAGAGAAAAGAACGTACCCATGGCGACGGCGTGGACGACCCCGCCTCTCGAGATCGTCCTCATCAGAGGTGATTTCTTCTGCCTGAGGGTGGTGGTCGTCACCGACGTGGAAACCGGGGAGGAAAAGCGAAGTTGTTGGTGCGTGGCAAACATTAGTATTCGTGTGTTTCTTTTTTTGTGAGGCGGTGTGGACCACAAAAGAACACAGAGAGGAGCTTTTTTTTTCATGCGTGAGAGCTTTGTCAGGCAGGAACAGAGAGCGAGAAAAGCGAGAAAAGGGAGAGAGACCGTAACGTTTCGGGCGAAAAGACGTCTGTGGGTTGTGTTGTTTTTTGTTCTCTCTGACGTCTGAGTATTCGTAGTATTCTTTAAACGCATCTGTGCAAAGCCTCGAATCTAAACGCGAGCCTAGACGACGACGGTCGCGCACTCTTTTCGAGCAGTCTGCGAGCCATCTACTTCTTCTTTCTGTCTATCAAACTCTAAAACACATCATCTAATAGTAATACGCTCTGTTCGTATATCTGTCCGCTACCACGTCTCGTTTGCGCGAAGCGCGGAGTTGCTCCAAGTACTTTTGATTTTGCTTCTCGACTTTCTCTAAGGACGACGTCAACAGCGCGACGTTCGTTTCGGCGACTTTCGCGCGTTCGAGAATTTTCGCTCTTTCGAATTCGAGAAGTTCTAATCGTTTATCGCGAGTATTCGTGGCTTTCTCGCGAAGCGCGACGCGTTTTTCGCGCAAGGCGAGGTCGAGGTGCTTCGCGGAGTCTTTCTCTCGAGCGTTTTCACTCTTTCGAAGCTCTCGTCTGAGGAATAAAATCTCTTCTCTCTCGTCGCTCGTGTTGCAGTTCAGCGTAAGTTTCGTCGAAGACGAAGCGCTCGTCGGCTTCCTCTCGATCGTCCGAGCGTTGGCGTTTCTCTTCGTCTCGCTCAGCGCCTCGCGCAACTCTGCGATAATAATCTCTCTACTTTTCAGCTCCGCGTCGTACTCGGTCAACACGTCAACGCTCTCCGCATCGATTCCTTTCCGTCCTCGATTGCGTCGATCGCTTTCGCTGTTGTAGTCGTAGTCGTAGTCATTGTTTCCTTTTTGTCTTTGTTGTTGTTGTTGTTGTTCGCAGAGCATCTTAACTGTTCGTTTCAACCTTTCGATTTCAAAGTCCTTCCGTTGCTGTTCTCGCACGCGCGCGAGTTTTACCCGCTCGTTTTCCTCAAGGGTCGATACGTCCATCACGTACGACGTTTTTGCTCGCAATTGTTTGTCCTCTTTGTCGTCTTTTCCGACGAGAAAGCGATGATGTTTTTGACCAAAGTCGTCGTTTACGTCTTCGGGAGAGTCAACTCCCGCAGGAGGGGTGTCCTCCTCCTCTTCCTCCTCTTCCTCCTTCGCGCACATTTCGCGATACAACCGCATAAATTGAGCCTCTAATTCATCTCTGGTGTATTTCTTCGGGGACGACGACGTGGAGGGAGGATGCGTGTTCGTCTGGTCCGCGAGAAAACGCGTCATGGTTTGTGTGGAAAATTTCGAAATTAAAACGAAGAAGAAGAAGAAGAGACGGGAAAGGGCGAAGCGTTAAAGCAACCGACTAAATACATACGTGTGATAACAATATCTCTCCCCCTCTCTGTCTCTCCCTTCTTATATTCTTCTATGCGGAGATCTCTTTCCTCTCTGTCTCTCTTTCCGTTCGCGCGTGGTAAAGCGTTCGCGAGCGTAAAACGCTAAAACAAAGCCAAAAAAGAAGACCTCTCTCTCTCTCTCTCTCTCTCTCTCTCTCTCTCTGTCACAAATCCACGCCTTGACTAATCAACCACATGTTAAAGTGCGCGTATCCTACCACCATTCCTAAAAGCGCCCCGACGGCGACTTGCACCGGCGTGTGGCCGAGAGAATCTCGCAAAGGTCTGCTATCCGTCAGCGGGTGATCTCGAGGGAGCTCGACGATGAGCTGATTCAAAACCTCCGCTTGGCGGCCCGCGTGGAGACGAACGCCGGTGGCATCGTACATAACCTGTGAGGATGAGCGATTGATTTTAAAAAAGAAACGACGGAGTACTGTCAGTCACGAGAGACGAACGAAAAACAGAGCAAAGAGAGGGAGATCATCATCCGGCGCTCGGTCTCCCGAGAGAGAGATCCAACGTGGATATCCTCCACCTCCCAAGACACGGACTTCTTTTTCCGACGATATATAAACGCGCACGAAGACCACACGAGAATCACAACGAAACGCTTACCACCAGTGAAAACACCAAACACAACGCAAATATGCTCGAATCTAACGCGTCTTTCAATCCTATCGCCGTGGTCAACCCGACCACTAACGCCGTGTGCGACGAAGGCATGCCTCCACTCCCGACCAGTCGTCCCCAATCGACTTTCCCGTGCGTGTGGTAATGCGTGAACACTTTACAGATTTGCGCGATTGTGAAGGAAAGCATCGCGGCGACTAATGCCGGGGACCCGACTAACGAGGACGCGCCTTTCGCTAAGTTGCCCATTCTTCTTCTTCTCAGTCGTATTACTCTCCGTTCCTCTCTGTTGTTCCTTACACTCGCTCGGTGTGTAGAAAGCGCTTTCGAGCGCTTCTGCGTCCGCTCTCGTCGGGTTTTTTATGGTTTAGGGTTTATGAAATTTTAAGAAACCCTAAACTCTGAAACGCTTCTTTTTTCACTCCGAATTAAAAAAAAAACACATTCACATTTGCGTTTTTGTTTTGACGAAGAAGAAGAAGAAAACGACGAAAACAACGACATGGTGGTTGCGAGTACCGGGAGCGGCGGTGGTGTTCCTTCTTTTGACGCGAAGGAAAACGACGAGGAGCAAAACGAGACGAGAGATGCGGCTTTCGAGATGATGGGGAAAAAAGATGAGGAGGCATCAACTCCTTTCGATTTATCCTCGTACGACCGGTTGGAAATTGAATCGATCGAGAAGACGTTCAATATGGAGTTGAATTCTATCGACCCGAATGCGATCGAAATGGCCGTGAAACGCGCGAAAGAATTAGCGAACGTGTATTTTAAGAGCGGGGAGTACGAGAAGAGCGCGGAGCAGTACACGACGGCGATTGCGGGAGCAAGGAAGGATAAGACGTTGTGGCGTAATCGAGCGGCGGCACGGTTGCAGATCGGGGAGAGATTGGAAGCGATACACGATTCGGTGAAAGCGGTCGAGTTGGACGAGAAGGACGCCAAGTCCTGGTATCGGTTGGGTACGAGTTTGATGGCGAATCATGAGTATTTGAAAGCCGCACAAGCGTTGAACACGGCGGCGAAGTTGATGCCGGGGAGTAAAGATATCGAAGAACGTTTGGCGGCGGCGAAAGAGATGTACGAGGAGGAGAGGAAGAGGAAAGAGAAGGAGGAAAAGACGGTGAGAAGAGATTTAGCGTTGAGATTGAGAAAGGCGAGAAGGGAGGATAGAAATCAAGAGACGATTAACCAGTGGAAGCAAACGTTGGGTGGACCGGATTGGGACGTCGAGGATTACGCGTGGAGGCCGACGTTTTTACCAATCGCGCGGTCGAAGAAAATCGATTACGAGAGGTTCATGGAAGATCCGAGGAAAAGAGGCGTGGTGAATTACGCCATCGGTTTAGCCGAGTTGAGTTCACCGAAAACAGAGATTTGTAAAGGGTTGGTGGATTTCGAGAGGTTTCGCGCGTACGAAAAAGTGATTGGGAGCTGGGCGATATCCGGCGAAGAAGAAACCGCGCAAGAAAAAACAACTGCAATCGTGTTGAGCTCTGGGTGCGGCATTTTACCCGCACTCGTCGCGAACAGCGATGCGATAGAACGCGTCATCGCCATTGAACGTAACCAGTTCTTGTACAGAAACTTGAAGCAAATAGGAAAGGCGAATAAAAAGCTGTTCGAGAAGGTTTCGCTCGTGGATCAAAAGCTCGAGAGTTGCGAGAAAGTTAAAGTCGACGATGAGAAAGAAGACGAGAAAGGCAATGAACCGGAGGTGAAAGAAGTAGTTAAAAGTAGAGACAAAAGTATTGCCGATGATATGAATAGAAATAGCCCGGTCGAGTTGCCACGTCGCGCGAATAAAATCGTGACAGATTTATTCGATTTCACCGCCCTTGGATTAGGTGCGTTATCGGCGATCGATATTTGCGGCCATCGAAAGCTCGTGACGCCAGACGCGACGGTGACACCATCAAAAATCACAATTAAAGCGAGACTAATTGAGTTGCGATTAACGACGGTTTCCGGGTTCGATTTATCGGCGATGAACAACTATCGATGGAGTCCGCAGTGCGCGAAAGTGAACTTGTACGAAGAGCCGCACGAAGTGTTGTCCAAACCGTTCGAGTGTTGCGCCGTGGATTTGAACGAGCGATTACAAAGAGCTTTACGAGAGAGCCCCGAAAAAGGAAGCGACGGTACCATCGATTACGACGACGTGTGGGAATTTGAAGCGCTGGAAAACGTTGAGATTATCAAGGACGGCACGTGGAACGCCGTGGCGTTCTGGTTCGAAGGCGAACTCGATGAGGCGACGGTATTTTCGTCTCTGCCACCCAAAGTCGCCTCGACTTTCGACGACGACGACGATAATATTGAAAAGACCGTGAACGGCGGCGGCAAAAGAGAAGGAATTCGTAGGAAATCCTATTGCGAGTCCTTCAACGTTGGCGTCCAGTACCTCGACGACGTTCAGGTGAAGAAAGGCGATATCACGCAAGTCGCCATCAAACGCGACTCGACGCAAATATACTTCGAATCTTCGCCACCGCAAATGCGCGCACGTCACGCACACATCCCTTCTTGGCACTTCGACATGCTCAACGATTCTGGTCGAAACGACGCGTACGAGAAAGCGATAAAACGCGCCGTCGAGCGCAAGAAGCGCGAGAAAGGCTCTTGCGAGGTGCTCGACGCCGGGGCGGGCAGTGGGATCTTATCCATGTTTGCCGCGCGCGCGGGTGCTGACTACGTGCACGCCTGCGAACAGAACGGTCACATGTGCGACGTCGGAGAAGAAACCGTGTGCATAAACGGATATGGATTGAAAATTATGTTTCACAACAAAGACGTCCGACGTTTGTTTACGAAAGAATCCGAAGGTTTAATCAAGCACGGTTTGAAACCAGACGGGAACTGTCCAGAGATGGATAAGAAGTCAGACGTTCTCGTGTTTGAAGTTTTCGATTCAGGTTTAATCGGCGAAGGCGCCTTCCACATCGTCGGCATGGCGAGGCACCGATTGTTGAAACCAGACGCCACACTCGTCCCTCGCGCGGCGAAAATGTTCGCGGCGCCAATCGAGTACAGGTTTCAAAACTACCAAACGCTCGACGGTAAACACACTATCGATTTAACGAACGCAAACAGGTGGAGATATCGAGACGATTACGAAGGCGTCAATTTGGAGAAGCTTCCGAAAACGGCGTGGAGGGCGCTCGCGAAACCGAAACCGTTTTTCAACTTTGACTTTTACGCGTGGGAAGAAAATATGCAGCCGAAAGAAGAGCCGATGTCTTTCGAAATAACCGAAGAAGGGACGTTCAACGCCATCGCGTTTTGGTTCGACTTAGAACTGGACGAGGAAACTACGCTGACGACGAACCCGTTCGCCGAACACGGCGAGAAAGGCGCCACGTGGCAACAAGCGGTGCAATACGTCGAGGAGTTGACGTTGAAACCGGGCGACTCTTTGAAAGTCGTCGCCGCTCACGACACGTACGGCATCAGCTTTCGAGTGGACGACTCCAAGTTGGAGTTTGACAGAGGTCAACGACGCACAAAGTGTCCACTCTACGATGGCACGTGGCAAGCGCATCACATCGAGTTTAAACGCGTCACCGACTCTTTAGCGCGAACCATCACGCAGTCGCCCGTCGCCTTCAGAGAAACGTGCGAAACCGCCGTCGCGTGCGGCAGCCGCCCGGGAGATTTAAAGTTCGAAGCGTGGGCAGGCGCAGATTTCTGCACCAAGTTTATGGCTTAGTATTCGTTCGTTTTGTTTCGTGTTAATTTTAAAGGCTACTTACAATCTGTGTTATATATAATATAATATTTGCTAATGAACTCTTCTCTCTCTCTCTCATCCGTCTCGCGTCGTCGAGAGGTTTTACGCCAAGGTCATGTTGTACTTCTCCGCAAACCTCTTCGTCTCCGCATCCTTCGCCTCCGGGCTCAATTTGCTCATTCTCGCCTCTTTCCATTTCGGGATGAATAACTTCTTCGGTCCAGTCGGTGCTCTCTTATCCTTTCTCGTCGGTTCTTCGCCCGCGTTCGCCGCTAACCACTCGGCTCTCGCCTCGTCCGCTTGTTGGTACGCCAAAGACATCAAGTCTAACCCGGCGTCTTTCGCCATCTTTTCCAGACCTACTTTGTTTAAAGTTTTAATCGCTTTGGTGGAAATGCGCAAGCGAATGTATCGCTTTTGTTCCGGCCAGTATACGCGTTTGTACTGTAAGAAGCGTTGAAAGGAAGATAAAAAGAGAAGTTTCAAGAGGTGAGCTTTTGAGGTAAATTCCGGCTGAGAAAACCCGAACGAGGGTGGATAAAAAAAAGAAGAATTATGGCATCGTTGCGGAAAACAAACGCGCAACCCAACTGGCGACATAAAACGACTTCTGACGCGTACCTGTAAATTCGCCTGTTGCAATTTCTTGTTGCGAATGTGCGAAAACGACACCGTGTACCCGTTATTCGCTCGTTTCCCGGTGAGCATACATTTTCGCCCCGATTTCCCGTGCAACGCGAACGTGTTCGTGTCGATTGAAGAAGAAGTCGTCGTCGACGCTTTGACCGAGCACGACTTTCTGAACTGGTTGGATAAGTGCTTCGTTTGAGAAACGAGGGACGTTGTCGCCTGTAAGGAGGATTGGATGGACATTTTTACGTTCGCGAGAAGAGGAGTAGTCGTTGTGTTTATCGCGCGCGCGCTGTATGTGTGACGCGTAATACAAAAACCTCAAGAGCAGTCGTTTTTCCTTTTTTTTCATCTGCAGACCAAAAAACGAGAGAATTCGTCCCCGTCTTTTCATCAACGTCACGAGAACAAGAACAAGAACAACAACAACACGCGTTCAGAGAACGAGACGAAAAGAGAGAGAGAAAAAGAGCGTGATTTTAACGATTCGCCGCAGTAGTTTGCCCTTTTGCAATACGTAAATAAATACTTTTGAGAGCAGAAGAACAACCGAGAGAGAGAGACAGAGAGAGAGTGTAAAAGTAGATTTTAGGGAGATTAAAGAAAATGGATTCGCAGAAACAAGACGGGATTCAAAAGCTTTTACAGGCGGAACAAGAGGCGAACGCGATCGTGACCGCGGCGAGACAAGGTAGGTTTTCGTTCTTCTCGAACGCGTCTTTTTCAAACACTTTTCTCGCGTCGTTTGATTTTTCCCTCGACTGCTGGATGTTCCTCCAAAAAGGATAAAAACACCACTAACTTCTCTCTCTCTCTTCTTCCCTTTGAACACACAAACAAACAGAAAAAACGGCGAGGATTAAACAAGCCAAAGACGAAGCGGAAGCGGAAATTCAATCGTACAGAAACCAGCGAGAGCAACAGTACCAACACATGCTTGCGCAAGCCACGGGAGGGTCCGACGAGTTGGCGAAAGAGTTGGAAACGAAAGCGAAACGAGCCGAGGCGAATATGCGAGCGACGATAGAAAAGAACGGGGCGAACGTCACGGGGATGTTGGTGAAGCACGTGACGAGCGTGCAATTGTAAGAGGAGATTAGATAGAGAGAAACACGTTTTATATTTTATAGTACTTAAAGTTCTTTTTGGTATAAAAACTGAATGTCGTTTTCGTCTACGCGCAGTCTCTCTCGCGCGCTCGCACTACTCGCGACGCGACATTCGCTTCTCATATTCTTTTTTTCCTCGTATTTTAAAGTTAATCAATACAAAATGATTCGATTCTTCTCCTTCTTCTTCTTCTTTATTGCGACAGGGATAATAAAATATATCAACTCTTTGTCCTCCTCCTAATCACTCTCCTATAACGCCCTTCTATCTCTTTCGCTCTATACACTCACTCGACGCTAACTCCTCCTCCTATTTTTATATATTCTATTCTCACAATCACATAACTCTTCCCTCTCAAATCATTACATTAACCTCCGCTAATTTTTAATTCAACACGTTACACACACACACACACACACGCACACACACACACACACGCACACGGCTATCTCTCATTCACTTCTACAACAGATGATCATTAATTCTTCTTGTTCATTCGCTTCTTTTTCTGTACAAAATTATTTCTTTTATCGCGCAAACTGCGTCGAGGCGCCAGATGCCGTGCTCGCCCCAGAAGCTCCGCTTGCCTCGGTGATATCGTGAATACTCGAACGTCTCTTATCTTTCTTATTCATCGAATTCAAGCGAATAAAATACTTTTGCGCGTGAGAGGCAACTTGCGTGGGCGTTCGCGAAACGACAAAATTTCGAGAAATCGATCTCCAGTCGCCCTTCCCAAATTTGGCCAATCCGAGAAGAAACAAACGGTGTTCTTCTTCCGTCCACGGAATGCCTTTTCTTCTCTCTTGCTCGTGCGTGAGCTGTTGCTTGGAACCACCGGTACTGCCAGCTGTCACGTGCGTTCCCCCGGACGCGGACGATTTCGTCGCACCGCCGCCGTCGGAAGACTTCTTCTTTTGCACGCCGTTGCCGCTGCCGTTCTTCTTGTTCTTCGTCAGCTTACTCGACGGTGATCCGGGCACTTTAAACTGCACGTCGTTATTCAAACTTCCATCCGAGCTACTCGGCTCACTCGACGTGTCACCAAACTGCGCGTCTTGAAACTCTCTCCCCCACCACGGACTGGTCATATCCTCGCAACTCCCTCCGACGTGGTTGTTTGGCACTCTCGCTCGACCGCTCTCAATCGCTCGAATATCATCAACCAACTGATTATATCTCTTCCTGATCCCATCCGGCGTCTTTGTCATTTGCGAAATCTGACCCCAAATGTTAATATGATTCCCAGCTCCGATTCCATTCTGCGGCGACAAATCGTTCATCGCGTGCGCGTTGATGGACAAGGGCACCGAACTCTCGAATTGCGCCAACGAGTGCTCGAACAAGTTATCCTCGTCCGGCGTCCAGTGGTCGAAAAACTCGTTCGATTGTTGCTGGTTCTGTAAGGACGGGAGACCGTGGAGGTTGTCGAACGATGATAACCTGTGTTTTGAGTTGTTTTATGAATGATGAAACAAAAACGTAATAAGTGAGTTGTTTGTTTAAACACAAAACAAAGGCCTTCTTTTGCGAGGAGGACACACAAAGAACAAGAAGGAAAAAAATGAAAGAAGGGTGCACACCCTCCCCCCTCGAGAAAACAAGCTTTTGTCCTTTTTTTGGTTAAAAATAAATCTCTCCTTCGAAAACGAAAACAATTCTGGACCAAGCAATTTGCTTTTTTTCTTCTCTTTCGCTTCCAAGTGTCCTTCCGAGAGCGACTGATGCGCGCGCCCAGGAACCAACGAGAGAGCTTTCTTTACTGACTGGGAAGGGAAAAAATCGATTTTGTTCGTACCTGGGGAAGGTGCTCCCTTTCATCTTCGCCGTCGCCATGATTATATATATATTTGGACGGTATAAATGTTACGCTGTGTGTTTGTGTGACTGAGAAGGTACGCGTGAGTTCGCAGAACGAGGAGAGAAGCGCGCGCAAAGCGCGCAAATGTGAGAGAGACGGACACAAATTAAGGGAAGGAAACAAACCTCCTCTCCCCCCTTAAAACTCGCCCAAAACAAACAACTCTCTTGGATTTTTGCATCGACTCGAAAATAACGCGCGTAAAAAATGGCGCGCTAGGCCATCTCGCGATTGGTCGATGTCAAATCGCATCGCATAGAAACATCGATACCATTTTTCTAAACCGAACGATTCATTCCGCGTTTGAGTTCGAGTCGATTTTCGTCCCTCGCGCGCGGGGCGCGATTACCAAAAACAAACGGGACGCAAGAACATCGTTGTGAGTCACATTCCCGTAAAAAACAAAATCCAAAATCCATTCGTATTTACCTTTCTTCTTCTTCTTCTCTGGTGTCGCGAACGTGTTCGCGCGCGATGAACGACACTTTCGAGAACGAGCGGTAGTTTACTCTTCGCGTTTCCTATCGTAAAATTAAAACGATAGCGAATTACGACGACGACTCCCGACAACAACCAACAAACGCGGTTATTCTATATATTGGCGGCAAAACACACGTGAAGTGCGTTTCATAAAGTGCAGAGTTTTTTTCGAGGAGAACTCGTTTCCCCTCTTTCGCGCTTTCTTGGCTCAGAATGCACGAGAGAGGCGAAATCTCTCTTTTCGTTCCACGTGTGAGATTCTTCTCATCATCAGGGCAGAAAATTTTCTTTTTTTGCCCTCGCGAGGAGAAAACCTGTTTTTTTTTGGGAGAGTTTAGGGTTTATGTTGTCGAGCGATTTCTGTTCTTTTGTGGAGAGAGAGTCGTGAGAGCTTGAGAGAGAAATACGCCGTCAACATGAACGAAGAAGAAGAAGAAGAAGAAGAAGAAGAAGAGTTCATCGAGGATTTGGAAGACCTCGGAGGAGGAGGAGGAGGAAAAGGAAAAGGAGGAAATGTCGTCGGCAAGATAACGCGAGAGTTACCGAACCAACCCAAAAACGGGTTTGTTTTCGGTGGCCAGCATCATCGGAACAACACGAGTAACAACGAGGACAACGACAAAGAGAATCATCACTCTGTCCCGGGCACGCAAAGGATACACGTGAAAACGTTCGGGTGCGCGCACAATCACTCGGACTCTGAATTCATGTCCGGACAGTTGCAAGCGTACGGTTATAAATTAACCGACGATCCGAGCGAGGCGAACTTATGGGTGGTGAACACGTGCACGGTGAAAAACCCGAGCCAAGCGGCGATGAATACCGTTCTCGCGAGAGCGAAAACGAACGAGGTGCCCGTGGTGGTGTGCGGATGCGTGCCTCAAGGCGACCAAAAGGCGAAAGAGTTAGCGGAGGTTTCGTTGTTAGGTGTCTCGCAAATCGATCGAATCGTCGAAGCGGTGGAACGCACGCTAAGAGGAGAAAGAGTTTTAATGTTGGAGAAGAAAAGCTTACCGAAGTTGGACTTGCCGAAAGTTCGAAGGAACGAACGCGTGGAGATTATTCCGCTGAGCACGGGATGTTTAGGACAGTGCACGTATTGTAAGACGAAACACGCGCGAGGCGAACTCGGGAGTTACGAGATCGAGGCGATCATAGGAAGAGCGAAATTGGCGATCGAGGAAGGGGTGACGGAAATCTGGTTATCGAGCGAAGATACCGGAGCGTACGGATTAGATATAGGCTCGAACGTCGCGGAGTTGTTTAAAGCGTTGGTCGACGTGTTACCCGCGGATCAATCGGTGATGTTAAGATTAGGAATGACGAATCCGCCGTATATTTTAGCGCACTTACCGGCCATCGCGGAAGCTATGCGACATCCGTCGGTATTCAGTTGGATTCATATTCCGGTACAAAGCGGAAGCTCGAAAGTTTTGGACGATATGAAGAGAGAATACACGAGAGAAGAGTTTGAACAGGTGTGCGATTATTTATTAGAACATGTTCCGGATATTACCATCGCGACGGATATTATATGCGGATTTCCGGGCGAAACCGAATCCGAGTGGCGAGAGACGATGAGTTTGATTGAAAAGTACAAGTTTCCAGAGGTACACATCAGTCAGTTTTACGCGCGGCCAAACACGCCGGCGTTTCGAATGAAACGAGTAAATACGCTCACCGTAAAAAATCGCTCGAGAGAATTAACAAAACTCACCGAATCGTATTTCCCGTGGACAAAACTGGAAGGACAGAAAATGAAGGTGTGGATCACTGACATCGCCGCCGACGGCGTCTCGTTGGTCGGACACACGAAGAGTTACTCGCAAATTTTATTACCGGGAGGAGAAGAAAACGTGGAAAAGTACATGGGCACAAGCGCGCACGTCAAAGTTCTATCGTCCAGTCGATGGAGTTGTAAAGCGGAAATCATAGAAAACGAAAGCGAAGCCGCCGCGGGTATTCAATCCTCGACGAGTTTGCATAAAAAAATAGCCTTAGTCGAAAGCGCCGGCGATACGTCGAATTTGAACAAAAAATACGGCAAGAAGACGCGTCCGAAAAAGAACAACAACAACAACAAGGGTGACATATTAGCAGATGTCACCGAAGACTACGACGACGCGTACGCGTTGCGCGTACAAAGAATAGACAAAGTTTCGAGGTACGCGGAAATCGCGTTTGGAACGACCTTGTGCGTGGCGAGTCTCGGGATTCTGTATTCAAAGTTAGTCGCCCCGCGCGCATAAAATTGATAAACAGAACTAATTAACGCTACTATAGTACAACATTTAGCTACTACTAAAAACTACGCCTACGCTAACCTTTGAACCCAACGCCAACCATATAAATTTCTCGACTGCCTTTCCTCACCGCGTCTGGTCGAAACAGACTCGCGCTCGCAAACGCTTTCTTCGCTTCCATCTTCAACGCCCTCGTCTCTTCGCTCTCAAAGATTTTACACACGAAATGCGCATCCTTCGCGAGCAAATCTTTCGTGGCTAACTCAAACGCGCGCACGGCTAACTCGTGCGACGCACTCGCATCGTTTTGACCGGTCGTTTTGGCCATCATATCCGATGTCAGCAAATTCACATTTTTATCCAACTGTAAAGAATTCATCAACTCATCGCTCTCAAACACGTCGCACTGAAACGTTCGCGTTCGATGTACGTCCACGTACTTCAAACTCTCCAACGATTCGATTTCGTTTAAATCAAACCCGTATATTTCCGCCTTCTTTATTTTCCGGGACAACACTTGCAGCCACGAACCTGGATGACAACCCAAGTCTACGCACTTTACGACTTTTCCTTTCTGCAAAGAAGACAACACTTTCGGGAACTTTAAAAGCAGTTGCTCGAGCTTCACGGCGGCTCGAGAACAGTACTGCGATCGCTTCGCTTCTCTGGAGGCAAAGTCAAGGACAGCCATGCGCGGGTTTTTCGCCATTAAGATACGACGATGATGTGACGCGAGTAGTGAAATAATTAATAGAAGATGTAAAAGATGTAAACAATACGTGGCTGTGTGGCTATATATACGAAGTTTTAAGTACTTTTTACTTCGCCCTTTCCTTGTACTCTCCACCGTTGGCGGTGTTCACGACGACTCTATCGCCGATGTTCACGAACAAAGGCACGGTCACCGTCAAGCCCGTTTCCAACGTCGCGGGTTTATCTCCTCCGGAAGCCGTGTTCCCTTTCAACCCGGGATCGGTCATCGTCACTTCCAACGTCACTTTCTCCGGCGGTTCCACACCGATTACTTTCCCGTCCCACTGCAACACCGAGCACGTCATGCCTTCGGTGATGAACTTCTCAAAATCTCCCGACGGGCATCGGCACTCCTCGAACGTGTCCATGTCCATGAACACGTATTGGTCTTCGTCTTTGTACGTGTATTGCATCTGGAGGTTGGTGATGTCCGGAACCTCAAACGTGGTGCCGTTTCTGAACGTCTCTTCTTTGGTGTTGCCGTTTAAGTAGTTGCGGACTTTCGTGCGGCAGAAAGAGGCGCCTCGACCCGGGTGGACGTGTTGGAACTCTGTCGCGCGAGGAGGAGGAGGAACATTTTTTTGTCAGATAAAGTTTCCCTCGTGGATAAAGAGAGAATGACGACAGGCTTTTTGCCGGCGCGCTTTAACGAAAAAAAGCGAAACAACAAACGTACCGACAACTTTGAACGGCTGCCCGTTCAGCATGATGCTCAACCCGTTTTTGATGTCCGCGGTGGTGGCAGTGCCCGCGCGAACCTGTTTTATGTGTGATGTGATTTGGGGAAAGAGAGGAGAGAGAGATTAGTAAATTCAACGACGCGCAGGAGGAACAAAAGTCGACATTTCCGCCGCGGAAAGAAAAGCGCGCACCTGAAGGACACCTCGAGGGAGAGTAGCGGACGATGCTTTTTTGCGAGAGAGCGTGAGTTTCTGGTGGTGAACGATTTGGGAAGTCGACGCCTGTAACGATGATGAGGAGGAGAACATGTTTCTAATTGTGTGTAGAGTGTGCGTGCACTTTTCTGCTGCTTTTCACAAAAATACTAGTACTACACAGTCTCCAACTTTGACGACGACTTTCCCGCCAAAGTCTTCTTCTTCCCCAAAATGTCGTCGTGTTCTTTTTCGTCGAAGTTGGTGGTACCACTGAGTTTTACGATTGCTTTACCGTCGATGATTTGCCGAGCCGGAGTGATGCTCTTTTTTTTATCTTCCGTTCTTTCCGCTTCTTCGTCCTCCTTCGTTTTTGCGGGTTTCAAGAACGCGCGTTCGCTGACGATGGCGACGCCGCTGTCGACCTCGCCGTCGACGTCCTCGAACGAGGCGCGTCGATACTGCCCACGCGGAGAGTCGGTGGTTGCAGGTGACGGGTGTAATGTCGGCGTTTGCATCGCAGAAGGGTGGAAAGGAACTCGCGGAGGAGTTTGGGCGACGTGACTTTCGCCTCGCGGAGAAGTCGTCACGATTGGCTGCATGGCAGATAATCTTCCTTGCGAATTTTGCGTCGTGGACGAGTAAAAGCCGTAGTAAGACGTCGCTTGTATCGACGTGTTTTCCGTGTCGTCTTTCATCGCGATGCGTTTGGTTTCTTGCCACTTGCGTATGACTTCGGCGGCTTTAAATCGCGCGCGTCGTATTAAATCGTCCGTGCGCTTGTCGGTTAAACCGGTGTGAAAGGTGAACGGAGGCACTCCCGGTGGACGCAAGTAAACGTCAATCTCGCACGCTTTTGCAGCTTCTGCAACTTCGCGTCGCGAGGTGGCCCGGAGTAACGCGCCGAGAAGAGTCGCGTAGTTCGGCGCGGCGTTTGTAGTCGCAGTCGAGACAGATCTTTTCTTATTCTTCTTATTCTTCTTTGTTGATTTTCCTCCTTTCCTTCGCGCGGGGGTCGAACCTCCTCTCGTGTTGCCTCCATCAACATCCGAGGAAGAGGAATCTGATTCTGATTCCGACGAAGACGTCGAATACGCGTTGAACGATTCCGAAGAGGATTTGTTCCCTCGCTTACCACTCTTGATCGACTGCCAAAGCTTTTCTGCCTGCGCGAACGGGCTCACGCGTTCCCAGAGTAAACGCCATCCGCCTAGTCCACCATCTCTTGCCGTCAACGATCTGAACGCGGCGTAGTGTTCATCTTCCACGTCAACAACAATCGTCGACTCCACGCGCGATAATTTACGCAACACGTCCACCGGGACCGGATTTAAGTACGCGCCGTCGACGAGCAAATCTCCGGTAATCTCATCCGCAATAGGCGGTAAGAAACCGAGCACGGACATCGACGCTCGGGCGTACCGCCACACCGTCCCGGATGTGCACGAGACCAACTTACCGGTGGTTAAATTTGTCGCGCAACAGAAGAACGGAATCCATAAGTCTTCAATTTCAATCTTTTCGCCGAACATATCTCTGATGGATTTGTCGATAGTTTCGCCGGTTAAGATGGAGAGGAACGGAGGCGTTAAATCGGTTAGAAGTCGTCGAGGAGAGGCAATCAAAGATGCAAGTTTTCGAACTCGCGCGCTCACGACGGTTGAATTTGCCGTTCGAGCGTAAAGTGCAGCAGTTAACGTGCCTTGCGACGCGCCACCGATGGCATCGACTGGTACGCCTTCATCCTCGAGAGCTTTCAACGCGCCCAAGTGCGCTAATCCGTGACCACCGCCACCGGCCAAGACAACGCCAACGCCACAACCAGCGATATGTCTTGCGATTCGATCGACGTCTGCATCCGAGTAGGAACTCAACCGGCAGTGATGGTGTCGGCGCAAACCTGGTCTGTTGGCGTAAAATCTACGCGTATTTTTCGGCGATTCGCCTTTCGCGTGTAATAAGACCAACTCGATTTGCGCTAAAATCGCGGTATTTTTATTATCAATCTCGACAAAATTCTCGTCGCTCTTTTGCTTCATCGCGTCGCTGCTGTAGCTGTGCTGGCGTCGGTGGTGTTTCTTTTTCTTACTGGTAATTTTATGGTAATTTAAAAAATCCTCCTCGGAGGCTGACGGTACCGGAACGATTCGCTTTTTACGACGTTTCCAAAGTAACCTGGCCTCAGCTGGGGATGGATCGACGCCGTTACCGATGAATACATTTCCAGTATTGGTATTGTATTCGTTATTACCGCTCATACCAGTTGACTGCGATTGCATCTCAAGCATGGAAGAGGAAGGCGCGAACGACGCCGCCGCGCCGCCTTCGGCGACAACCAACACTAAATCGGCTTGAGATACGCACACTCTCGACCACCCACTCGACGACGACGATCGATTACTCGCGTTCTGCCCACTTCTATCGCCAACGAACAAAACAAATCGGTGTTCTTCTTCGATTCTTGTCATCCAGCTCGTTAACTTGGACCGATAAAATGCCGTCTCTACGCGACGAAAGCCTTCCGGCACAACCTCTTCCGCGGCTTTTTCGTCCAAAATGAACGCGGACCCTTTGCCTAACCTCTCCAACGCGTTTCTCAACTTTGCGGCAAATTTCGGTAACTTTGTCGTTTGCACGGCGTCTGTCGCGGGAACGATGGCGATGGTCACGATTTCCGGACGATATCGTTCGCCGGTTTTCAAATCGCGCTGGTTGATTTCCAACTTTCGAGCGACGTGTTCTAACAATCTTCCGGCGACTTCGGGATATTTGGCCGATATAATTTGCACGCTCGCCCGAGACATTCGCACTAATTCGCAATCGCGAGTGCATACGGCCGTAGATGTGTGCGCAGTTTGCGACAACATCGCCGCGTCTCCGATAGTTTCGCCTCGACTTCGGTACCGCATGGCGCCTAACGCGACGTTGTAAATAGACACGCGACCGGAGATGACAAGGTACATAGACGTCGCGTCTACGCCCGATCGAAACGCTTGGTCACCGGCAGAAAGCCACTGGCGATTTAAGCCAGCCGCGATGAAAGCGCGAATGGCCCTGTTTAGAGAACACGAGGCCGCTAATTGTAACGCAATGAACGCATCTGGCGCGTGAACGCACAACGTGTGTAATACCGTCGGCGTGATCAACAAAATCTCACAATCCGTGCAACAACGAACGGTTTCGTCAAACTTAGCACCGGTTATTGCGTGCGCCGCGCCAACCAAACGAGGTGCTTTCAATTCCGGACCGATGACGCCGTCGCCTTCGGGCCATGGCACCGCGTCGCGTCGCATCGTCCCGGATAAAAGAATGAAATACGCGTTCGTTTGACTATCGCGTTGGGTGATGAACACCTCGTTCGCCAAGAGTGTTTTTCTACCGCCCGCGTATTTTTCTAATTCTTCCTGGTAATTCACTAACAGTTTGTTCGTTGGATTGGCGTCTTCGGGCGTTTCCGTCGTGTTAATTGATTTCGCACCGTCGTCCAACGAATTAGAAGACTCCGAAACGGTCGACGGGAACGACCCTCCGTTCTCAACATCATCTGAGCTTTGTTCAAAAAACTTCTCGTGTGAAGTCTGCGCGCGCATCATCGGTGGCTTCGGTTTCAACACCAAACAATCCTCTGCTCCGGGACTTAAATACTCCGCGTCGCCTTCGTCTCTTGGCAATTCGAGAAAATCTCTCAAAGTAAATCTCGCGACTCGCCACAATCGAGCGATGGCTTGTTCTAAATAAACCTGAATCGTTCTCGGGTGCTTTCTAATGAACGCGAACAAAACGTCTTGACGAATGCGAACTAGTTTCGCTCCGTTCTTCATCGCCACGCACGAGACGGACCGCCTCGCGGAATCTAAAACGTCCACGTCACCGACAGATTCGCCTTTATTCAAGATGTTCGTCAAATGCGCCGGACCTATGCTAAATGATTTTGGAGGAAGCGGAGAGGCAGCGCGAATGCCGCCCATCGGTGGTGTCTGTGAACGCTCTTTATCCAAAGACGTTCTCGAATGCGACGTCGAGCTGTTTGCTCGACTCATTCGACTGGCTTGTTGATTCCTCCCCATATTCGGCAACCCAGGTGATCCGGCTCTATCGAACGAACGCCGGATATCTTTCACCGAATGATGATGATGATGACTGCTCGACTTGGACGAAGATTTCACCAGCGACGATGCGCTTCCGTCGCCACCGCCGCTGCCGCCACTGCGCGTGTTCGTTGATTGCACGTACACCCCGAGTTGACCTTCAACGACGACATAAATTCCGTCCCGGCTTTCATCGCCTTGCCGAAAGAGCACCTGGTTCGCGCCAATCTCAATCTCTTCGCTCATTCCAAACAGTTCCCTCGACTCTTCGAGCTCTAAACACGCGAAAAACTTCGTCGAGGCGAAAAAGTTTGGATCGGTCGTGTGCGATAAATACTCCCCCGGACCACTCCGACTCTCCCCTCGATCGCCTTCCGATCCCGCTCTTCGATACTCGAACAAACTCGTCTGCGAAGCGTCCGAACTCTCAAAGTGACTGCCGCTCTCTTTCCCTTCTTTCTTCCACTCCTCTTTAATCCTATCCATGGTCGCGCCTCGTTTCACCGCTCTCGGCGTCCCAACCGGCGTTTCGAAGTTTTCGTCCTCGCTGTTGCTTCGAGATGATGCCTTTTTCGTATTATTAGTATTCGCTAACCGCGGTGTCGTCGCTGCTAACCGTTTCGGCGTTTTCGTCTCCCCGCCGCCGAGAGCGTCTTCTCTCGCCAACGCGAAAGACGACTCGTCGTCCTCGGCGGAGGAGTACTCCGAGGAAGAGGACGAACCGTCGTCGGAAGAAAACGAGGAAAACGAAGAATTTTCCGACGACGACTGGTTGCTCTCCTCCTCCTCCGTCTCCTCGTCCACGTTCGTCTTTCTTTTCCTTCGCCTTCTCCGCCTTCTTCTTTGACGTCTTTTCATCCGAGTCAGCTTTTCCTCTGTCTCTCCGTTCGCCAATTCCTTCTTCGCTTCTTCTTCTTCTTCTTGAAGATGGTACTCGATCCAGTATTTCAAAAACGCCGAGCGGGAGAGTAACCCAATCGCGGCGATTGCGAGCGTGACTCTCGTCGCGCGTCTCGTCGTCGTCGACAGTAATGGTCTCATCGTAATCAGATTCGTTTCTCAATCAATCCGCTTCGTAACGACCTCTTCTGTTTCTGCGCTCTCTGTTTCTTTTCTTCTCCGTTCCTTCGTAAAGTCTCTTTTGGGAAGAGAGAAAAAGCAAACGCTCTTTAATTCTACCTTCGAGGAAACGCTTCTTCTTCCTTTAACGAGTGCGGCGCGCAAAGTGTTGTATTCAACGAGCAAGAGAGGAGGCACATTTGTGCCGCCACTTTTCCTCATTTTTCCCTCGAGAAACATTTAACGCTCGTCTCGCGGCGCGAAAGAGCGCCTTTGAAAAGAAGCGAATAAACACGCACAAACACAGAAAGAGA